>Ga0247733_1000134_pt1 | contig 102472 bp, 129 predicted proteins | sample UWRJL043104R2_FD_180932 | JGI IMG/M metagenome (GOLD analysis project Ga0247733, IMG submission 180932) | Plant litter microbial communities from Arlington Agricultural Research Station in Wisconsin, United States - UWRJ-L043-104R-2 | ecosystem: Environmental > Terrestrial > Plant litter >... | reverse complement strand
CTCACCACCGAGTCCCGCTTCCTTTCTGATGCTCGTCTTATAGACTCTGTCCGCGATTGGCAACCCAGGGTCGCCTTCCCTCACTTGCAGAGATGCCGACCGCACGCTCGTTACGACGCCCGAACCCTATTACCTTCGTCCTTGCCGGCATTCTCCTCATAGGCTTCTTCATTTTCTTCTTCTCCGGCAATGACGCCTCGTCCGTGTCCGGAGGTCAAGGGACTGGGCGCACTGCTGCCAGCGTGTTATCGCCGCCGTCGCTACCCTTCCGCAAGTCGAAATCGAACGAGCCCCAGAAGCCGCCGCCCGTCGTGCACTACTTGATGAACAATGCCACCCAGACGCGCGACCCGGTTGGGAACCAAGAGAAGGTTCTCATCCTCACCCCGCTTGCCAAGTTCTACCAGGAGTACTGGGACAACCTGATCAAGATCTCCTACCCTCACGACCTCATCTCACTCGGCTTCATAATACCAAAGACGAAGGAGGGAAATGCTGCATACGCCGCCTTGCAAACGCAGGTCGCGAAGACACAGAGCGGGCCGAAACTGAAGCGCTTCGCCAGCGTCACGATTTTGCGACAGGACACGGAGAACCCGCTCCAGACGCAGCTGGAATCGGAGAGGCACAAGATGGAGAACCAGAAGGCGCGAAGGGCAGCCATGGCAAAGGCGCGGAACTCGCTCCTCTTTACGACACTTGGCCCCACTACGTCCTGGGTTATGTGGCTCGATGCCGACATCATCGAATTCCCCCCCACCATCATCCAGGATCTGGCATACTACGATGCGCCCATTATCGCGCCCAACTGCTTCCAGCGCTTCTACGATGAGCAGAAAAAGGCGATGGACATCCGACCGTACGACTTCAACAACTGGATCGATAGCCCCACGGCGAAGGAGCTCGCCGCGAAGATGGGCAAGGACGACATTCTGCTCGAGGGCTACCACGAGATGCCGACCTACCGCAGCTTGATGGCTATGATGTACGACCAAAATGCGGACCAAGCTACCAAAATCAAACTTGACGGAGTCGGTGGCGCTGCGCTGCTGGTCAAGGCGGATGTGCACCGGGACGGAGCCATGTTCCCGCCCTTTGCTTTCTACCATCTCATCGAGACAGAGGGTTTCGCGAAGATGGCGCACCGACTAAACTGGGATAGCTTCGGACTGCCCAACTATCTTGTAAGGACCTAATAGTATGCGTTGCATCCATCACCCCAAGCTAATGCATCCGCGCAGGTATATCATTATAACGAGTAATTCCTCGCCGAAGACATGTCTTCGAATCTGGACCTATGTTGGCGATCATTGGGCGGCGTTCTGTGGTAGGAGGGGGATTTCTTCAATGTACCATTTCTTCTAACTGCTCGCGAGGTGCTGGGATGTTTCTGTTAGATGTACTGCACATATGGTGCCTGCAGATGTCTTGGGGCTTGCAGGCTGGCGCTATGCAGCGAATTGAGAACCATGGACAAAGGTCACTTTGAAAGCCCATGTGAGCATGGGTACGTACCGAAGCGGTTAGATCGACCTTGTTCCTGGTCGTTCTCCGCATGTTCAGCAATCAATTGATAAACATCTCGAGAACTCTCACAAGCCAGCCTCTAGGGTTGCTTCATGTAGCTACATAAGATCTTTCCCTGTCTATTCTACACATTGCTTTTGTCGACCTGGTCATAGCCTTAGATCCGGAAAGACGCGTTCATAGGTCAGTCCGCCCCTCCCGCGGGGAACACGCTCCGTCCCGCTATGGCGTCAACCCCATCCACGATCGCGACACTCCCATTTTTTCCCTCCCAACATGGACATGGCGTTTTGTGGCCCTAGATCTCACCGTCATTGCGCCTGGCTAACAATTGCCATGCATCAGATAAAGCAACTCCAATCCCGCGGCTATGAACGGCCAAGCCCCCTCCAGTGAAGCTACTCATCCGACTCCGAACGATTGGGATAATGACCGCAACGGCAATATAGACACACACAGGAAAAGGGAAACGGTACAGACCTCGAGCGCTGCGCGAGATACACATGGTCTGTGGAAGAGACAAACTCTCACCGCGGAAGCAGACATGGCCAGTAGCTCACGGAAACGGACGTCTCGACGGGGAGAGGATCACAGTTCAGCGGACGAATCGGCACCCATAATACGACACCCAAAAGACGGCGTGCAGAGGGATTACCAGTCTATATCGCCGAGTATATCTGCGCGGGGTGCTGGGAGTGGGAACGCGGACGGGACATTGCAGGATGGCGCAACAGGCGGAGATGCCGTACAACGAGCAGAGACACAGACTAGTTCAGCGAGTGCAGAGCGAGAAGCAGCGAATGTAGAGAGGAAAGAGGGGGGTAGGTGGAGGGCTTTTCTGGAAAAATATGGTAGTGTTGAGCTGGAGAATAAAGGGAGTGTGGCGCGCGATCATCTGGCATTGGGTGCGTTTACCTCCCCACTTCCAACTCCGTTACAAAACGACTCAGCGTATATCCAATGCCATTGCTAACTTTCCACAATGTAGAACGCACATTTCTAGCCTGGCTCCGCACCTCTCTCTCCTTCGCCTCCATCGGCATAGCAGTAACCCAACTTTTTCGCCTCAACACGACAATCTCTTCTCCCTCCTCCGATCTGACCGGCTCCCGTCTCCGTCACGTCGGAAAGCCGCTCGGCGCCACCTTCATCTTCGTATCCATCGTCGTCCTTTTCATCGGATTTCATCGATACTTTGAAGCCCAGCATTATGTTATTAGGGGCAAGTTTCCGGCCAGTAGGGGTAGTGTGTTGGTCGTGAGTGCGATTGCGGCAGCGCTGATTGTGAGTAGTTTGGTTGTTATCCTTGTTGTTGCGCCGCGGGCTTTTGAGACGTAGAAGAGGGAGGGGGGAGTGGCAGCGGTGGAATATAGTGGTAGCAAAACGGTATGTTCACATAGAGACCCTTGTGTAGACTACGGAGGCATTGTACAATGTCACTGGTTGCACTCCACGTTCAGAAGCAAGAGCACACATCCAAAAACTTGCTTGAAGGGGAGTGGGTATCATGAAATTCTCACATGTTCTATCTCGCCGATAACTAACCAGTCATGATGCTGCCATTAAGGCCCCCTACACGGAGTCGACACATTTGCAGAGCGGGCAACTTCAGTTGCGACACCTGGACCTCCATCTTGTCCGAAATGCGACGTCCGTGCACCATCCATCACGTTCATATCTCTGTCCAATCAATGTATCCGAGTCGTATCTCACATCTCCCCAACTCATGACTCGCCTATGATGTCGCCCACCATTTCCGCCGTCGATTTCCCGGCCGTCGAGCTCTTGATGATCTTCTTAATCATGTCTTCGACCGCATCCCAATCCTCCGTGTTGATAGGGTAAAGGTCCGTCTTGAAATAATTAGCGATGTAGTGGAGTTGGTCCCAGCTAGCCTTGTCGTGTACAAAGGTGAGAGCGACACCGACACGTCCGAAACGACCAGTGCGACCGATACGGTGGAGGTAGGTCTCCGGGTCTGCGTCCTTTCCATTGGCCAGTGTAGGAACGTCCTATGAAGTGGTCAGTAACTTAACTTTAGATGTTGATGTGAATTGCACTAACGTAGTTGATGACCATCGTCACGGACTGCACGTCAATACCACGCGCAAGGACGTTGGTAGTAATGAGAACTTTGGCCTCGCCCGACCTAAATTGGTCGATGATCCTGTCACGATCAGGACCCTCCAAAGCGCCGCTCAGTTGTGCGACTTTGTGTCCTTCGGCGACCATGCGTTGTTCGAGCTCCTCGGCGGTTCTGCGGGTCTAGTATGGTCAGTTGGAAGTTCAAAAGTTCTGCGTATGCTACTCACCCGGACGAAGATGATGGACGAAGCTTGAGTCATGAGTCCGTAGAACTTAAGCAGCGTATCGAATTTATCTGCTTGGCCGTTGATATCGATGTATAGCTGCTTGATGCCCTCGATTGTGAGATCGTCGTGTGCGAGCGTAAGCACGTTGGAGTCAGGCGCAAAACGGGTGGCGTAGTTGATGACGTGCGGAGGGAATGTCGCAGAGAAAAGTACCGTCTGCATAGTCTTGGGTAGCATGTTCTTCACGCGGGTACACTGCTCTCCAAGTCCCTGCTGATCTAACATGTTGTCCGCCTCGTCCAGGACTAAGATCTTCATGTGCTTGGACTCAATGTAGCGCCTTCGGATCATATCCATGACCGTACCCGGGGTTCCAACTAGGACGTGTGCGTCGTACTTTTGGTTCCGCTTGGTTGGGTCCGGAATGGCAGCCATCGTCTTCAAGCCGTCCATGAACTGACCCATATGTGTGACGACTCCCAAGATCTGGCGGGCCAATTCTCGGCTCGGCGCTAGTACTAATGCTTGCGGCACAACATTGCTCAGGTCGATTCGGGTAAGGATGTTGAGGGAGAAGGCAGCCGTCTTGCCCGTGCCGGACTGCGATTGGGCGATCATGTTGGTGGGTGGGTCGTAAAGGAGCAGCGGGAGCGCCTTCTCTTGGATCTTGGACGGCTTGCGGAAGTTCATCTGGCGGATGCCTTTAAGCAGCTCGTCTGACCTGGGAGACAGTCGGTAAATACTCAGCGAAACTACGAGGTCGGCACATACAGTTTTAGCTCCTCGAATGATTTGGCGGAGAACAGTGGGTCGTTTGGATCTTTCTGCCGGTCGGCGAGCTTGACCTCAACCTTGAATTCGGACTCTGAGAAAGCGGAGCCATTGCCTGGCGGTCCGCTGCCGTCAACTTGGGCGTCAGCTACGGAGCCCTCCGTAGCTTCGGCGGGGGTCTCAGCCGGTTGCTCGACGGACGTTTCTGCGGGAGCCTCCGCAGATGTCTCGGTGGGTGCCTTAGCCGGTGCCTCGACAGCGGGCTTCTCATCGGTGGCCGACATGTTTGCAAGTCGTGCGGACGTGCGGGTGTGCGGGTGTGCGTGAGGTGTTGGAGGGAAGGAGACGAGACGGAGGGCGCGTCGGTGGGTCGTTCCTTCTTTGTAGTGTATGTACCAGCACAAGCAAAGACAAAGATATTGTAGAAGCGCTGTGAGGAGAAAGGGAACAAAGGAAAATTGTGCAGGTGAAGCAATTGTAGGGCAGCAGGAGGAATTTGGGGAAGAGCTCTAGACAAATCGCGGGGCTCAGGCACCGAGCAGGCGCGCTAGGCTCCCTTAGGCAGAACAGCACTTGCGACTGCCGGTGAAGGTCCAAAGTTGCTCGACTGCTGAGTCCTACACTGTTTCTGCTGCCAGTCCCGCTCAGACTGCTGATCCACCGTGAACGTCTGCTATTCATACCAAACCGCTGTACGAGTCTGTACACGCCCCGCGCCCGCGTCTCTTAGAGCTTGGCACGTGCAACCCGTCATTGCGGCCCTGTCAGCCACGGGAACCCCACCAATTGGGCATCCGCTCTCCGCCAACGCTGTCCGCGCCAGCCTTCCGCACCAAACCTCACGCCTGTCATTACCCTCTATGTGTGCTCTCCTACTTTTCGGTACACTGAATTTTTCTTTGCCGCCGTCGTAGAAGCATGGAAGTCGACATCGCTCCCCAGTTCGGCGCTGAATTGAAGGTACCCGGCTCCCGGCTCTGATCCGCGCGACCTTGACTGACGGACAATTCGCAGGATGGCTTCAAGAACGTCAATGCCTGGGTACGTTCCCCGACATTACACTGCGGTCGATGGGCTGGCGCGTAGCTCCGATTCGCTTCCCTACGCTTCTACCTCCAGAGTTAATAGGAGACTTAGGTCGCCGGTGGAATCACTTGGTTGGACGACATTCAGCAGTTTTACCGCGAGAGAAGCGCTATAGAGAAGGAATACGCCGGGAAGCTCAGTGCGCTGGCGAAGAAATACTTCGAAAAGAAGTCAAGGAAGTCGAGCAGCTTGAGTGTTGGCGACACGCCCACAGTCACCCCGGGGTCGCTGGAAAGGTACGTCGCGTACGTGATGCAGGGCAGGAGGACCCGCTGACACATATGTGGAAATGTAGTGCCTCTATGACAACATGGGGCGTACAGTTGACGACTTTGGAATCCCGAGCATCCGAACACGAACAATTTGCGTCGGCCCTCATAAGCAACCTCGCCGACCCTTTGAAGGCTCATGCCGCTCGCTACGAAGAATTGCGGAAATACCATGGCGAATATGCCACCAAGCTCGAAAAGGAACGCGATTCTACGTATGCAGATCTGCGCAAGATGAAGGGCAAATACGATAGCGTATGTCAAGAGGTGGAGAACCGGCGAAAAAAGACCGAGAGCGCATTCGACCATGGCAAAGGAAAGGCGCGCGTTGCATTTGAGCAACAGCAAGGCGAAATGCGGAACGTCAAAGTACGGGAAGCCTTATAGCACACGGACATTTCGCTGACCAGGGCAGAATACCTATGTTATAAACATTAATATCACCAACAAGCAAAAGGAGATGTACTACCACGAGTATGTCCCTGAACTGCTAGATGTAAGTGTCGTCCTTTGCTGTGGTGCAGCAAGCTGACTTTGACGACAGAGTTTACAAGACCTTTCCGAAACCCGCGTGACCAAGCTGAACTCGATCTGGTCCCTGGCTGCCCAGATAGAAACGCAGACCCTCGCAAGGAGCACCGACTACCTCAAGCATCTCTCGGCTGAGATTCCTCGCAATAATCCGCTACTCGATTCCATGATGTTCGTCAGGCACAATGCTGGTTCATGGCAAGAACCAGCTGATTTCCAATTTGAACCTAGCCCCGTATGGCTTGATGACGGCTCTATCGCTACAGACGAAGCGGCGACGGTCTTTCTTCGCAATGTCCTCACCAAGACAAAAACTTCACTAGCAGAGCATCGCCGGGAGCTAGACAAGAAGCGGAAGGAAGTCGAGAATGCCAAGAAGGTGCGGCAGAATGTTCGGGATGGAAAGGATAAGAGAGACGAGGTGGAAGTGGTACGCGCTATATTCGCGATCCAAGAGAACATGCATGAAGTGGAGCGTCAAAAGGTCAGCGCGGAGGTGGAGGTATCGACCATCACTGGAGCTGTAGGCGATTTGAGTCTAGGTGCGAGGAACCACAACTTTAAGTCGCAGACTTTCAAGATCCCGACCAACTGCGACCTCTGTGGAGATCGAATATGGGGCTTGTCTGCGAAGGGATTCGACTGCCGAGACTGTGGATACACATGCCACAGCAAGTGTGAGCTGAAAGTGCCAGCAGACTGTCCGGGTGAACAGACCAAGGAAGAGAAGAAGAAGCTCAAGGACGAGCGACAGAAGTCGGCGCATGCCGGTCCGCCACCGAACGGTACCTCACCTGGCGGAGCTTCGGATATGCCCCGGATAAGCCGGAGCGACACCGTGAACTCAATGAATACCCTCAGCTCGGGCTATTCAGCGACAGCTCATCGATCGATATCCGGTGGCATGTCACCAACTACGGAGGAACCGCCTACGCCTGTGGAAGAGAAGAAACCAGCAACGACAGGCCCCAGAAAAAATCGAATGATTGCACCACCACCTGCGCAGTACATCAAAGACGACGACAATGTGCCTGCCCCGAGTACGACCAATTCTTCAGAGCAAAAAGGCCGGATGCTCTACCCATATCAACAGGCCAACGAAGGTGAGCTTACGGTCGCTGATGGCAAGGAAGTTACAATCCTGGAACCTGACGGTAAGACCTCTGCATGTGTATATGTCTGCAATAACTCATGGTGTATGCTGCAGATTCGGGCTGGACGAGAGTTCGCGCCGGCGCCAAGGAAGGCCTAGTTCCCACATCTTACGTCGAGGTTCTTCCAATGACACCACCGTTTTCTAATCGTCCCGACTCAACGTACTCTGCCTCTTCTGCGTCGTTAGCAGGCAGCGTCACGACCGCTAAGAAGAAGGGCCCTGCTGTAGCACCGAAGCGGGGTGCGAAGAAATTGAAATACGTCGAGGCAATGTATGAATACGCAGCGCAAAGTGAGGCGGAGCATAACATGTCAGAGGGCGAGCGATTTGTGCTCATCAACATGGATACTGGCGACGGTTGGGCAGACGTTGAGAAGGACGGTATTGTGAGAAGCGTACCAGCGAACTATATCCAGCAAGTGTGATTTTAGGAAAATGCATTACGGCGCATTGCGAGGCTTTTGAGGGTTTCCTGGCATACTGTTAGCGGGCTCATCATCCTTAGCAGTTTTAACGGGGGGCATTCTGCAGCATTGCTACTCGGTTGGTCTTTGTATTTGTATCTTCTCTATCCGAGCTGGTGATCAAGAGTGTCTGAAGTGCATCGCCTGCGTAACACGGCCCGGTTGAGTCCGAAACCTCGATAAGAAAGCCGGCCAAGAGCACACCTGCCAATCTCCACCATCACCAACTTACCACAACTTCAACAAGTTATCGACCACCGTGGCTCTAGGTGCATCGTGCCAACGTGCGCAATTGAAGTGCTCATCACAAGGTCATTCGGTCGCGAAAACTACAAGCCACCAAATCATCCAAAATAGTTACGAACGTCACCTCCTTCAGCGCGTGACAATGCAGGACGTCACAGCCTTCACGTCCACACGAACGACATTTCCAATGAAGACGACCGCACGAAATTATCGCATCTGGTCTACGGCAGAGATCCGCTTGCTCATTGATAACACTGCGGCACAGGGCTGATCAAGTACACCTTGGGGTCACCCTCGCTTCGAAGGATTTCGCCCGACCCAGCCATCACGGTCCCACAAATACACTACGCTCACGGATTTCATACTATAAGACTCATATTTACGATCGAACACGGACACCGCATTGAAGGTGGCTCATGATGAAAGACGTCATGAACTTCTTGCGGGGAGAGGAGGTGCAATCGGACGTACCAAACCTTACGCCCTAGAGCTACACACAAATATCCAGCTTCCAGGAAATCACCGTGGTTACGGACAACAATTACCAAACTGGAGCCTTGTCTACATGAAAATCCGTTAACACAGAAACAAGCATGTTCTCAATAAAGAGTCAGATCCAGCAACTCCGCCACGGGCAGCAGCGGCCGGCGAACATTCCTCGAAACTCGCCAGCAGCGAGGAATGAGGCGCGCAGGGAGAGACTCTGCATCGCTTTTCCACGAATGGTCTAGCCCCAGGCACCGTGGAACAAACATATGTCGCACAGAGGCCTCAGGGTATCATGGCGCCGCCCTGCCCAAGAATGCCCTCTTGCCAAAGCTTTCCGGTATGAAGATTGGCGAACGTGATGTCTAGAATTTGCCTGCAGATCATGGATGCAGCTGTTTGAAGGACAGGAGACAGGTAGTGCGGAGCCTAGAAACGGCTGGGCTAGGCGGAGCTATTCGATATGGCCGACTTGCTAACGAGCGTGATCAATGCAACCGTATGACAAGGCTATTGTCTTGAGGTATACAACTTATGAGTATCTACCCCCTGTATCTCCGCCGTCATCGTTGCATCTCCAAATTTACCGAACACACTCTCGCATTACTCGATCGTCACCCCGTCAGTGGTTGCCGCTATCTGGCCTCGACGAGCTCTATTTGCGCTCTGTAGATACTCAATCTCCCTTCAGCCAATCAATTCCAAGTCATTACCTTTAACGAGCAACGAGAGAGGGAGTCTCATTCCGGCCACGAAGGGTTGCCCAACGGGAAGGCACGAGCAAGTGCTGCCTTGGCACTCAGACCCGACTCTAAACAAACACTCACCTTCACTTCCACCACCTCTCCGCACCGGTACGACTCCACCCCGCGGAAATCAAGCTTTCCTTTGTGCTGCTCGCTCTTCTCTCTTTATTGTTTTCGCCCTACCCGGAGCTCTATCTCCAATTCACTCATTAGGAAGCTCTCCAATATCCTTTGCTGCCGCGCTTTCCTCCATTCCAATCGCGACACGACACGACACGACACCAAAACAAACGACACACTACCTCTCTCCAAACTCGCCTCCCGTAGCTTCGAGAATTTGCAAACGCTGCGAGTTCGCGCCATCCGACAACAGGTCAGTGCCAACTCCCCTACTCGCGCGCATCGACACTTGCTAATTGCGAACAGCAGCACCAGCGACACCCGGAGTAACGCGTCGGCAAAACACTCGTGACCGCTAGCATGAAGCTTGTCGGTATTGGACTCGCTGTGGCAGTCGCCAGTGTCGCGGCTCAACCCCACCGCCACAGTCATCGCCATGCTCGTCGCGTCGTCGCAAAGCGCGAGCCTGATGCCGCCGCTATCTATGTCCCAGGCCCAGTCCAGACTGTCGTTGTGTACGAGCTTAATGGTCACCCCATCCCTGAGGACGAGGTCCGTCAGGGCATCGCCAATGGCACGCTCACTTGGGGTGACGACGGTATCCTCTCATCTTCAAGTGTCGCGATTACGGTTGCGGCTACGGCTACTCCAACTGCGGTGAAGACCGTTGAATCCCAGGGTCCGCCTCAGCAGTTTGATGAGCCCGCGCAGGGCCCGCCTGTCGAGCAGTCACCACCCTCCACCACCCCGTCGACATCAGAGCCGGACACGCCAGATGTACTCCCTGAGCAGGACACGCCAGGTGCACCCCCACCGCCGTCTTTACCCGGTGCATATGATCCAATCGATAGAAACGGCAATTGCTCTGACTGCGACAAGGAGTTCCGCAATGACTACTACCCTTGTGACCAGTTCCCTACCGGCTACGGTGCAGTCGCACTCCACAATGAAGGCCTCGGTGGCTGGACCGGCATCCAAGATCCCGTTTACCGCGGCGCCGATGGATTCGACGACATCATGACTGTCCCCAAGGGCTCATGTCAAGACGGAGACTGCTGTACTAAAGGACGCTTCTGTTCGTACGGCTGCCCGAATCCTTACCTCAAGATGTCTTTCCCGATGAAACAAGGAAGGACCCGCCAATCCGTCGGTGGACTCTACTGCAACGAGAACAGCAGGCTAGAGATGGCCGATGGATCTATCGGAAAGACGCTCTGCGGCAAAGGATCCAGGCATATGAAAGTCATGGTATTGAATAGGCTTCAGAAGCCAGTGTCTATTTGTCGCACTGACTATCCTGGTATGTGATTAATCTCGATTTAATGTGTGTACACTTACCTGGCAAAGGGACCGAATCCGAGACGATACCGTTGACAGTAAAGCCCGGCGAGACCGGCGAGCTGGCTAATCCAGACCAGGGGGCGTATTACCAATGGGACGAGAAGCCTACGTCCGCCCATTACTACATCAACAAGCAAGGCATTCCCGAAAGCGAAGCTTGTACTTGGGGCACGGACGCCAATGCCATCGGAAACTGGGCACCTCTTATATTTGGCACGTCCTTCGATGACAAAGTCATGAATGTTGGCTTTTCCGGCCTGAAGCAGAACGAGCTCATGTGGAACGACCGGGCGGATTTCACCACCACATTCATTGGCGATGGTGTCACGAGCCCTTGCAAGTATCAACATCACACTGGCGAGTTTTGTCAGGGAGACACATGTGGTCGCGACGTTAATTGCACTGTAAGTTTGCGACCATTGTGACCCGAAATTTGCTGACCTGTTAGGCTTCCGTCCAAGACGGCTCTAACCTGACCCTGGTTTTTTCTGACGACTAGTCGTCGAGAGCCCCTCTCACCCGCCCATCAAATACACGTCTTCAGTCGTTCCTCCCCTTTGTGTTTTTCGACTTCTACAGCTTTCGCACATATTCGGCGCATCTTCTACGACACTGGATGTTAGTCAATACTTGACAATGTCGATGTGTCTACAAAGTAACGGCCTTCATCACCAAACGGATCTCGGTGAAATTTTGGACGAGTGTCGGAATCCTGAAAGGTCTTCGACAACAATATCCTAATCGAGCATCTAGTACGGTCGATTCCCGGTATCTTACGACGTTCTTTCGAATTGTAATTATTCCCCACCTTTTTGTACAAACTTGCGAGCTGCCTGCTGCCGGGCTGCCATTGTCAACTGTTCTCTTCCTTTACTTCGGTGTGCCTTCTTTTCGGACAAATAGTCAAAGGTAAGGGTTCGATGGGTTGCTGGATGGACACGAAGGGATCAAGATGGTAGCCGTGGCTCGGATGGTATCGAAGTTGGTTTTTGTGGGACACGGTGTTTTTCAGTGGGATCACTGGTCTTGGGTCCGCGGTTTCGGATTTTCATCGGCTGAGGGCGTTTTCGGGATATCTGCTGGGACCGGTCGGGCTGCGGATGGAACTGAATGACTCGACGATGGGTTACGAATTCGATGGGATTTCTCGGACCAGGCTTCGTTGACACTCGTTAGTGCCATGGCTGGCAATATTCAATGCATGGTCTATACTTCATTATTGTTTGATTCCTCCGACGGTTGTAAGTGATATAAAACAAGGCAGCTCTACGGGCCCTGACGGGCTTTGCGAGGCCATCGAACCCACAGGTTAGTACGCCGACGCTCGTCGGCAGAGATGAACACTCGTGACTGACTAGTAACCCTTCTTCTTGCTCATCATTTACCCCACAGTCTCTTTGCTTTTGCTTCCCCACCATCACTTACCACACACGTGGGGTACATATCGCCACGCGGCCTTGGAAAAAGGCATGTTCCATCCTGTATGTCAACGATCCCTCGTTTCGCTTACCCTGGCGCTTATTATCGTACTCACCCCAGGCCTGTGGACTTGGTTGCCGATATCGCCATCACTTTTGCGTATCCCAGTGCCGCGGTAGCCGGGCTGATATACGGTGGTAGGAAGGGGCCGAGTCTCTTCAGCGGTGCAGTCAATGGTGTGGTAACGCATCGGCTCTCGTAGTGGGACAAGACTGGACTCGTAGGGCGTTCGCTCCGAGTCCATTTGTTTTTTATGACTGTATTGAGCCATGTGGCTGATATGTGCATTCACGCTAATATGAGCGCTTCATATCCCATCCAAGTCAAAGTTCAGACGATCAGATTCAGTCTCTCTCGCACGGCACGTCACCTCCAGAGCCCTATAGGACCTTTTCACTCTAGACGACATGGTTGGAGAAAAAAAAAGTAATCACAGACCCCGCATTCTCGCCTTATACTGACCCGGTGGCGTTCCGCACGTGCATATGTGCATGTTGGCACATACTGCGCGTGCAGGAAACGCCACCGGGACATGGCACGGCACGGTGGTAAGAAAGGGAGCTAAGCGGGAGTTTGCCGATTGGGACAGTGGCGCGGGAAGAGCGGCAGAGCCGGTAGGGGATGACATTGGGTAGGATGCAGAAGGGATCGGAGAAAAAGGGTTCAAGTAATGAAGACTTCTCGTGATGAATAGATATGATTCGAAGGAAGCAGTTGCCTTCCGCTGCGTCCTATCCGGGGTATAACTACAACGATGCAGATGATGCCGACCATGCTATACTGAGCCGCCCACCCTGTCGAAGCTTTCCGCATGGGGAGCCCTCCGATGCATGACCAAGAAATGCACATACAAAAACTCAAGGGACCGAACCATCGGCCCCTGATATGCTCGAAGTCGTAAAGTAAAGAGGATGAACCCCGTGTCGTGCGGGTATCGAACAATGAAAAAATCGTGCCTTCATTCCGCATGTGCACACCAGCACGGCAGCGTTAGGTATTGAAAATATATGTGTTAATAAAAGCAGCGCAGAGTGCCGTTCGAGGACAGATGCTCATCGTTTCGAAAGAGGCGATAATGGTCCTAGAGAAGAGCGCCTTTTCCCATCAATACATTCGTCGCGACCTGCACAGCACTGCTGTGGCTAGCGCGTCGCACGGCTGCAAAGAGTTCATCTACGCGTTATGTCTCAAGGGTATGGAGACGGAGTCAAGAAAGCTCAGAGAAAGCAGTATATGACGACTTGTGCCCGTGTGGGGCATCACGTCGTAGTCCAGAGAAGGCCATGAATCCTAGTGTATTCAAGTCGGAGAGTCGGGAAATGCCGGGAAGTGATTCGGTTGGTTGCTGATAGCGTCTGTTGGGGTCGTAAAATCCGGAAAAGACTCCGCCCCGTTCGTTGTCGGAGTGTTGAGGAGAACGCCATTGTGACCACCGTGGGTCAAGCAGCCAACACACTCGCAGCCATCTCCACATTGACATGTTCCAGTCGCATCGTTGCATCCCGGAAGAACCATCTCTTGCCAAAAGTATGAAGAAGGCGACAATGTTTCCGTCTCTTCTGATTTCCCATCGCTAGGGCTATCGGCAAACCCCGGGCTCTGAGCAAACCCTGGACTCTGAATCGTTTCCTCCGTTTTGAGCGTAACAGGAGATTCCGGTACTGTGGCTGGAGTGGAGTGGTTGGCAATTCCGAAGAAATGATGCTCGTTCATAGGGGGAGCCTGAAGGGGCGTTTGGAGAGAATTATGTAGCCACGGGCTTGATACGGAGATTGGTGTTTGTGGCATACTCATTGTGGTGTTCAGATTGGGTTGAAAAGGCAGGGGACCTGGGTTGAGGAAGTTTGTGGGTGTGGGGTGGTAAGCCAAACCAGATTCGGCGCCATATCCCGCCTGGTGTGGGTAAGATGGCAGGTCGTAAGTCGGTGGGGGAACCGATCCAAACTGGCCGGTGCTCATATACTGGTGCATAGACCGAATGTACTCAGTCATTGTGGCATTGTTCGGATGAGCCGCGCAGCCGAAGCAGCTGCAAGAATCACCACAATGGCAATTGTGTTCCGTAGCGTGAGTGCCGGTGTGGCTAGCCATAGGCGTCATTGGCATGGAGACGGGTGGTTGGTACACAGATGCCATATGGTTATAGATGGGGGTGTTGAAATTATACGGAGGTGCCATCGCCATGAAGTTGTTTCCGGGGTTCATCATGTTGTACTGTGGATGTTGGAACTGGCCGGAGTATTGCGAGAAGTTGCCCAAAGGATGCCCTGGCATTATCAATCCACCAGAGTGTGTCAATTGGGGTTGCAGCGTTTGTGTAGGCGCGGATCCTGAACAACAAGACTTTTGGGGCTGAATAGGCTTCGGTGGCTCTTTGGCACTGCAGCAGCTTGCCGCTTGCGGTTGGGCGGGTTTTGGTTGGCAGCAACTCGAGCTCGGCTGGGCTTGTGATGTTGTGGGACGAGAGTTAGGCGCGGAGACTTCCGCAACGACGATGTCGATGTCCTGACTTTCTTTCCGGGTAGGCAAGATGCGGGGCGTTGAGCTCGCACTCGAAGCAGCTGATGCATTGTTACTCTCGCTTGTGGGGGTTCCAGTGACGAGTGAAGAGGCGTCTGTTTCGACATCCTGACTGGCTTTGATGGCCTTCTCGAGAATGGTCGCGTTGAAGGTGCTTGTCGATTTGCGGTTACGGGACTTCTGGACGCGTGCGTTTGTTGATACGACAGCAGGCTGAGCCCGCTCGGGAGCCCGCTCGGAAGGGCATGCGCATTCAGAAGTCTTAGGAATCGTGTAGTTGATTACCACGCGTTCGCAGCTGCAAGAACCGCTTGGGTGCGGACAGCTGCTTAGTGGTCGACCAGGCTTGCGGACTTCTACAAGCACACGGTCGCGGTGGTCGCACTTGGAGGAACGGTGGCCGCGGATGCAAGGGCCGCTGCGTTGCCGTCAGTAAGCAGGACCGGTGTGCCCAACCGGGGTGTACATTCGGAATCAAACTGGAGTCGAGCATGCTCGGGGTACAGGATTGAGAGAGGGGCGTATGAGGGGGGACAGTTTAATGATAAAGAAATACGGGAGAACATACCAAGCGACCTTTCTGCGCTCGCCATTGATGTCGGCCCACATATCGGGGGCTTCGGATCAGGGTCAAAGCAACTTGCTCACCAGAGGCAGTCGATCATCCGCTACTGCGCGGGAGGACTGTCGCTGACCTTGGTCGATGGAGGATGTCGCGATGGAAAGCTGACGGCGAGGGACGCACGTGGTAAGGCGGGGAGCGACAGTGCACGCTGCAGGCCGACGACTCCAGCAGCACGTTTGGTCTCGGATAAGGCGGCGAAGCTCGAATGGATCAGATGATTTCACTTGGTCCTGCTCTCTTTGGGTGAGAGGCACAGACGAGCTCGACTGGGACTGTGCGACAGAGGCCCGTGTGGCTGGTGCCGGCGAAGTGGCCGGCTGTACGGCTGGTCGCGAAGATGTCGCGACGAGGTGCGGATGGTGCAGATGTCGGCCGCGCAGTGTCGCTGGGGTTAGATTGCGAGGTGCGAGGTGCGAAGTGCGCGGGAAAGAGCAGATTAACTGCAGGAGCGGCGGCGACAGGGAAAGGGAAGCAAGCAGGAGAAGGCCGAGGGCTGCGGTGGGAGAGGCGAGTACCCGCAGAGAGGGTCCAAACTATGCGGGAGAAGCGCGCCCTAAGGAAGCGAGGGTATGGGTACGGGTCCGGGTCTGGGTCTGGGTCTGGGAACAACTGCAGGTGCCCGTCCGCGTGCTGTTGGGCGCACCAGCTTATTCCCCAGGCGAGGCGCGCTCGGAAGGTGGGCAATGGCGGCTGGGCTATGACGGATGGCGGTCGTGAGATGCTGATGGTCGTCTTCGCTCGCTGCACGACGATGCGTTTGGCTTGGCGTGAGCAAGTTTCTATGAAGCTTAGTGGTGCCCCGCGCTAGAGTCTCGAACCACGGTGGATTGACCCTGGTCCGAGGGGTGCCGAGTTTCAAACGGCAGACGGGATGGGGGATAGTGCTGAGGAGAATCGGAGGGGTGAGGCGCGGTGTTGAAATATAAAGATGCGGTCGAGACTCCAACAAAGGATGGCCGGGGCAGTGCGGTCCCTGCGTCTGCCCTTCTGCTCACCTTACTCCATGCGCCTCAATAACGAACCCTGGAAACGCGTGGGGAAACCCATGGCTGACGCCCGCAGGCCGGGGCTCGATCATGTGAACACTGCTCTAGCGGCGAGTACCAGAGTGGACGATCCTTCTCGCGATGCTGGCCACTGGGTTTCTCATCACCTGTGCCGAAAGGGCGAGGTCCAAGCGATGGACCCTTGCGTTGTTGAGGCGTCTGGCGTGGGTGGCTTCGGTGTGGCTGGTGGTGGTAAGCTGCTGTGATCGTCGGCACGTGATGCGGGGCGCCGACTAGCTGACCAAATTTCCTGATTCGCCAAGTGCCCAAGTACCTCTTACACACTCCACCGTCCCGCCAAGTAGGCCCATAATCCCTCTTCGTCATGGGCACAGACTCTGATGACGGCGAAGTCGATCTGTTTCAGGAACCGGCCGACTTCTACCAACCAGAGAAGGAGGCAACCTTTGCCTCTCACCAGCTCCTATCTGGAACTGATCTCAACATCAGGTTGGTTGGTCATAATCCACTATGGGTAAGACGTCTCCTTGCTGATGGCGAATGCACCATCACCATGCCTTCGTCATTACTATTCCATGCCCATCTCGTCCCCCCGTTGTCTCCGGCGGATGCTAATCACTCGCACCCATGCTGCTGGACTAGCAGCTTCTGCGTTCTTTCGATAGCGACACTGACGTTTCTAGGGCCACTATCTTTGGAACGCGGGGCGAACCATCTCAACATATCTCGAAGAGCGTGCCAGCGAGCTCGTGCAAGGCAAGACCGTTCTCGAGCTGGGCGCGGGTGGGGGCCTTCCGAGCCTCGTGTGCGCGTTGAGTGGTGCCGCCCAAGTCGTTGTGACCGACTATCCAGACGCCGACCTCATCGAAAACTTGCGCTACAACGTCACGCACTGTGACTCAGTGTCAGGCGGGAGAAATCTCGTACCAGAGGTGAGGAGAACTGCCGCTGTATGACGATGCAACTGACGAACTGACGGCATTCAGGGCTACCTCTGGGGCGCACCCACTGAGCATCTGACGAAACATGTTTCTGGGAACGCCGGTTTCGATGTGCTCATCCTTGCCGATCTTCTATTCAACCACTCGGAGCATGCGAAACTCATCAAGACAGTGCAATTAACGCTAAAGAAGGCATCCGCTTCGAGAGCTTACGTTTTCTTCACGCCTTACCGACCGTGGCTTCTAGAAAAGGATTTGACGTTCTTTGATCTGGCACGTGAAGCTGGATTTACTGTGACAAAGACATTCGAAAAGACAATGGACAAGGTCATGTTTGAAGAAGACCCTGGAGTGAGTGTTCGATGGAGTAATTTAAATCTTGATACTAACGATATCAAGGATGAACAGTTGCGCCGAACAGTCTTCGGATACGAACTCAGCTGGCCTTGAACATCGCTCTGGAGTCTGAAAGGTGTGACATGATTACGTCGTCGACACCTCCGTGGCTAGGCCAAACAAAGATGAGGACTGCGCCCCAAATCATCGAATCGCCTGACCTGAGAGATGTTCTTTCGATGGAACTTTGTATGACCGACGAAACGTTTGCTGCAGCTGTAGCCAACGATCTCCCATTGGCGTCAGGCATTACCATGTCGCCCACCTTGTCGCGATTCAAGCTGGTCTGACAACGTCGCGAATCCATACACCCGCGCCCATCGCAATGTCTGACTAAGAGGCCTATCACCTACAATGTTTCGAGACTAGTTGATATATAGAATGATAAAATAAAGGAGGAACTGAGTTATCCATTGTAACCAAGCTTATATATAGTCATGTGAGCGGGAGTGGCATCTATCTACAGGGGTACCTAGAAGGTAACATGACACAATGTATAACACGTATCAATTCCATCAGTCATACCTTTTTTGCACGATGTCACATTGTTTGCCTTCTCACACCAGGATCATTTTCACAATGACACCTAAATAATACAGCAGCATTGTTCAAGTGGGCCTGCGCAAGCGGACCCCTTAAAGACCACCACGCGCTCTTCGCTAAAAGGACATACCACAACAGGCAAGATGGCGAACACAGTCCGAACGTCTTTCCTTGACAAGGAGGTTTCCTTGATGCAGCACCGCCTCGGCCAAACTACGAATGTGCCAGCCGCAGGCACTTGGGAGGCGGATGTTCTATACGACATGATGGTCCGAAAGCAACAGTTGCGCGTGAACCTTTACGGTAGAGCCGAAAAGAAGGCAGTAGCTGTCGACACGATACCGCAATGGCTGTACTACCTTTTCGACCACGGGATTGCCGGCCGTCGTTGTTGGGATCCTGTCATACAAGAATGGGTAGTCATTATCCGCATCCCGACGATCGAGCACGCCGAGGACATAGAGATTCCTGCCTTACAATGGGTATTCCAGCAGATGAACCGCTTCAATAACTGTGTTCCAACTCACGGCTCAATCGGCCAAGCCATTCTCCTATATCGCGCACTGCAACTTCTCCATCTCACCGAAGCAGCATCCGACCTTCGACAGCAACTCCTACTCGAAATCAAAAACAAGCCGCTCACTGCCTACGATGTCCAGCGTATCTGGTGGGCCTTTTTAGGTACCAGGGAATGGTGGGAATGGGTAAGCGAAGTGCTGGCGAACCTATTTCGGAACAACATTCTCGATGACCCTCGTGAAGGCACTGATATCCATCACTTTCTCGAGGCTGAGATCCAGCAGTTGACGCGGGACAAGCAGCGGAAAGTCGAAAGACTGTATGAGCGATTTCGAGCGCAGCGACCAGCACCACTACCAGGTTGTTGTGGCAAGGCCAAGATGGCGATTGGAAAGGGTTGGGGAAAACTCGTGTGTGCTCCTCCTCAGGTAGTCACCCGTCGACAGCGCGAGCTTCTTGGCTGACTGAAGTCGCTCGCTACTGTGGTAAGCGGTCCCATTCGGCACCAAAAGTTGGTGCTGTGAGTTTCTCACTGCGTTAGAATATCACATCGCTCGTTTAGCTGATTTGCCTCCTGCACTCTCCCTCGAACCCAAGCACTGCACATTCAACAATCTTAATCCATCCTACACCACCTACCCTCGCCCAGTACGTTTCTGTCGTCACTGGCTTCAATCCTCCTTCCTGTTCGCACAATCCTGTTCTTTCATTCTGTCTCGTGCCTTTCAAGGTTGTGGTCTGCATATGTTTGAACATTCTCAAACATTGTCTCCAAACTTAGTCTCTTCACATTCCTCCATGAGTTGTAATCACCCAAGAAATACCAATCGCGAGGATCGACTCTATGTCTAATTAGTGTTTGGCAACACCCCTCATTTTTGGGTCCTACCCCACTATAGTCGCTCTGATAGGCTAATACTAGGGCGGTGCATGAAATATCCACCTCTACGGCCTTCTGCTTCTGTGCGCTAAAAGCATTGCGTCACCTCTCGAAACTCTTTCCGGTCTCCGAATAATTGACTTAGGAGTATCACTCACGCAAGCCTTATAACTCGAAACCATTTCAACTATGCCAAGCGGACACTCTACCACCGACTTTACAGCCAAACGGCATTCAACGACCTATGACTACATTTCCCCATTAAAGCTGGACTTAGCCGGCAAGAACGTTTTAGTCACTGGTGCAGCCTGGGATAATGGCATCGGATATGCTACAGCTACCGCTTTTGCTCGCGCAGGCGCGTCTGCCATAGCAGTAACCGACCTGCACGGCGTTTCAGATGAGCTTGTGGCTAAATTGAAAATGGTTGCAATCCAAGCTGGACGTCCAGAGCCTGACATACTGAGCTGCACTTTCGATATCGCGAGGTCAGAGAGTGTTCAGGCCATGCACGATAGCGTGGTACAACGTTTCAACGGGCGGATCGATATCGTTGTCAACAATGCAGCCCATATGGAGCCATATGCCCCGTTCCTCGAAACAGACCCCGACCTATACTGGCGAACTTGGGAGGTGAATGTACACGGTCTCATCAACATGGCGCGAAGCTTTCTGCCCACACAACTATCATCGCGCGCGAATGACAACGCTCTCTGCACAATGGTCAACGTGGCTTCTTCAGGTGCCTTGAGTGTTCGTGCAGGAAGCAGCAGCTACCGAACTTCGAAACTCGCAATAATGAGGTGGACTGAAACTATGCAAGTCGAGTATGGGGACAGAGGGTTTTTGACCTTCTGTGTCAATCCTGGGGCCGTTAAAACCAAAATCACAGAAGGAATACCCGAACCAATCAGGAATAAGTTGCCGGATTGTCCAGACGTCGCTGGTGATACGATCGCATGGTTAGCTTCGGAGCGGAGAGAATGGCTGGGTGGGAGATATGTAAGCTGCCCGTGGGATATGGAAGAGTTTGTGAGTAGGGAGGAAGAAATCGTTGAAGGGGACAAGCTTAAACTTAAAATGGTGTTCTGAGGACATTGTTTACTTCTCCACACAATCATTGCATCAGATTTCAAGGGCGTTCCTAGACTTCTCCATATGTGTAGGTATCATTATTGAAGCAATGGCTGTCTTCTTATCAGAAAATACATCTTTAGTAGATACTTTACAACGCCTGTGTGATGAGAGACACTTCTGACCGAGTTTATAGATGAACGACTGGCGCACGGCTAAAGGTACTAAGCCAGCAAATCTGGATATGTTCCTCGCTCTCTGTAGCGTGATGACAACGCGCAAGGTGAAGAATGTGAAGGTTAGTTGTCACACCAAAATGTATGCTGAATGCATACGAGACTTAGATCACGCACGTCGGGTTCTAGCATATTCTAAGAGATTATAACAGACTCACCGATTATCTTCTAAGAGCGGCTGCCGTCTACGGTAATGAGGCCAGGATAGATTTAATATGCGAGGCACATGCGGGGGAATTTCGGACAATGATGTACATGCCGCTCATCCATCCATGCTTGAAAAGCTTTCAGCTACACACCTTACCTCATTTAATGTGGCTAAGATTAGAAGTAATTTAGTACGTCAGACGTGTAAGAAGTAACCCGCTCAGATCGCTTCGTTGGAATGTACCAACTGGGGTTGCGACATCACATAAATTATCCTCGTTTTGCCGCCATAGGGTTTAGAATGACCTATAGGCGTGTTTGTACAGGTAGAGGGTTACATACCACTATGTTGCAGTTGTATAAGCGGTATTTTTATAGTAGAGAAGTCCTGATACGACGCGAAATGAGGCACTCCGCGGTCAAGGCGCGAAGGAGACGACAACCTAGTAAAGTTCCTAGCAGTAAGCGGTGAGGCGGTAGGAGACGACCCTCCGCACGTACATCAAGCAACGCAGTACGAACATCTAGATGCAGTACATAATTTTATTGCTTTGAAGTCTAAGTACCTGTGGTTTTTCTCGTTATGGAGTGATTCTCGCTACGTAGTGGGGATTATCACACTGTTTGATACTCGAAGTCGTCACTGCCCAAGGAAACCGTGTACATTTGCGCTCGCCCTGGTTCAGAATGGACAAATGGAGGAAGCTACACAAGTGTAATAGGCGACACTGGTAGACTCTCCAGAACAGCTATTGTCTGCCTCCAAATGTCCTTGCTTGATGTAGCCTCCTTCAGCTCAAATGCATGTGTTTGGATATCATGTTCCATCAGGAGGTACCCCAGTCTTTCATAAGTGGAGTCGTCCGTTCGTCGCAAGAGTAGTCCTTCGATGTACAATCGTTCTTTGTTGTTGTCGAGGTGGTGTAAAGGAAGAAAGAAGCCCATCGATATTCGCTCGTAAGCTTCAACATCCAGAGTACACTTACGGGTTTCCAACAGATCCAGGATCGTACCATCACTCTTCTGCAAGTCTTGGGTTTCAATCTCCCATCCGAATCCCCATTTATGTTGGAGCCTCAGTAACGGTGCTTGTAAGGTAATGCTCGCATAGATCAGATCATCAGTGAGTCGTCTGCCCCTGGTGTCGTATTGAATACCGAGTACTTTAACCGAGCGCAATGGTGACCGACTGCGATGAGTCTTGGTCCACGCCACGGAATGTTTGACAGAAGCCCAGGACCACGACGGGAAATATATGCCACTACTTCTTGATCTAACACTTCTCTGCGACCAGAATGCTACACTCCAGACAAGATCGTATAGAAGTGTCTTCTCCCAAAGACCTGCCAGGAAACGGTTATCTTTCCTTTCATTACACTTGCGCTCGGCAAGAGCGGCAAGAGCTGGAAACCGGTCTCTCTCAAACGACAGTTGAAGCGATGAGTAGGCTTCTACGATTGCATGCCACAAATTGCGTGGCAGTAGAGTGGTATCGAACCAACTGTTTGGACCGCTCTCTTTGACTTCGCCGTTTTCGCTCTTTTGGAAGGTGTGACATCGCCATATGACCTCTTGAGCGGTGAAGTATAAAACCCTAGGGGAAAGGTATTGCTCTTGGAAAACCCACCCCCTAACCAGAAGAGGAAATTCTTCCCGAACTGCCTTCTCCTCTTCGGTCTTCCATCTGATTGGTAGCTTCGGTAGACGGTGGCGAATATAAACTCCGTCATGATTATCAACTTCCTTCGCCATGAATTTTGGGTCAGTGTACGAGAAACAGCCTTTTGAACTGTCCTCCGCCCAAGTCGCAGCAATGGTGAAAACCGCGTTCTCGTAAATGTCCGCCATTTTGGCCGCTTGTTCCTTCCAGTCCTCCTCGCTGTCCTGAATTATGCATAGTGAATCAATCCAAAGGAAGTGAATGTCCAGTCGACGACATATTTCGATGGCCTCCAGGAAGGTCTTTGGGAGCGCATCGCTCGGGACGTTCGCCTTGAACGATTCGAGATTGGATGTCGTCGTCTTGACCATACTGGTGCTGGATCCCCAGCAATGGCTCAGGCAAGCATAGTCTTGCAGTTTGAAGTCTTCGCAGAGCCGAATTGACGCACCACGCAGGTCTAAGATCCGCTTGGGAGGCCGTAAAGTCCGGAAAGCTGCTACCTCTTGGCAACGTGGATGGTTGGTGAGGCACTCATTGAGCCAGATCTTTATGGATTGGAACGTTTCCAGAGAGTCGGTCCGACCAGGCAAGAGTTTGCGGACTGCGAGTGATTGTGGGGCTGTTGAGACACCATCTGAGCAGTTGTTAATTCCATTATGGGCTTTGAATATCACAAAGCTAACTAGATGTTGTACTAACCTTGTAGTCGAAACAGATCGAACACCTTGTGCATCGGTCGTGTTTGAAAATCCCAATAAAGATTCACGCCAAAATCTCCGGTCCAAAAACGTTTATGTTCTCCCCATTCGCACAATTTAGATATACCAGTGATCATACAGTTCGAATTCGGCGGCTCCAGCGGATCCAGATAGCATTCGATACTTGTAGTTATCAGTTTACATGCCGGACACTCTTCCTCGGCAGCTTTTACAAGCTCATCTGCTTTGATATGTTCTTTCGAACGAAGAGCGCAGTGTGCGGCACATTCCATATTAGCCGAGAACGCGAGCACTGCGTCTTAACCACTCCGTCACAGCCTTGACTCGAAACGTGCGGCCACAGAGCCGAGACGCTGAGCTTTGCTACTCACAGACGTATTAAGAGATTACAAGATTTCGTAGGCCGATGGGTGTCTGGTCGACACAAACCTAGTGCGTGAGGTGGAAGAAATCAGTTCGAGGAAGGCTGAGTCGCGGCCGCTGACAAAAAATAAGGTGTAGACGACCAATCGTCACGCAGCACGTGGAATCGACAGCTTTATCGAAGTTGGCACTGATGCATAGCCTCAATTTACGTGACATTCATAAGCGTAGATACCAAAAGAAGACAAGCCACCACTACTTACTACTCACCCAATTCTTCCCTCAGGAACTACCACTCCTAAACAAAACAAAATATACCAGGGAGTGTCTCCGGTGAGTGCCATCCTACCCTGTGTTGAGAGGCGCACCCTGTCGCAAGACGAGTTCGCGATTTGTACCTCCAGACTCTTTTCTTCGCAGGTCTCCGAAGCTATAGCCGATATATTACAGTTGTATAACTGCACACATACAGAGATTCTGTGGGACTCGTATTGCTGACATCACGTGGTCCTTGCTTGAATCGAAGATACCCCGCGGTGTTTCGTTGATAAATTGCATAAGCCTCGCTTTGTTCCTAGATCGTAACAGCTCTATCCTCCATCATCGTGCGCGCGGTCATAGTACATCATTCCAGCACTCTATTTCTGCACATCTTCGGCTCGCATTAATTGAAACTACCGATTGAATTGAAAACCGCCCAAACTCAGACTTGCTGCGGGTTGTTCTTAATCAGGCACATGCTGCATCATGTTGTGTGAAGTCTGCCACGAGATATTCCGGAACTCTTATCCATCAAAACCATCCGATCATCACTTCTCCGTTCATGAACTACAGCAAGCAGCTCTCAGAGATTGCTATATCTGCGGCGTCCTATGGTATGGGGTTTCCGATTTACCTCCGGACCATCCCAAAGCGAACATTGACGCTCCTAACCTTAAAAGAGCACCAAACACGAAACCAATTTCAAAACACGATATCCGCCACAGAGCTGTTCAAGGAAACGAAATATTAGAGCTCTCTTTTGCTGTTGATAGGAATGGAGTGGACAATGGCGGCAGATCATTCACATTTCCGTTGCAAGCTAAGAGCGGTGGGTGCAGTTATATGCTATTGACATCCTTTCTGCTGACAACCTCCCTAGACAGTCACGACCTCCTTGCTGCGAAAGGGACATCTGGTAGCACTGATTGGCTTTCGAGCATGGAATGCGCCAGCAAGTGGCTATCCCGATGTTTGAGAAGCCACAACAAGTGTCAAACAGCTCATTCGACCGAGCACACCCGCTTCAGTCCAACTCGTCTCCTCGAAATTGGACAATCAGATCCTCAAAAGGTCCGTTTACGACTCTCTCTCAACCAGGATAGCAACAACACTCAGTATGCAACGCTTAGTCACTGTTGGGGCGCTTCAAAAGTTTTGAAGTTAACATCGACTACGTTTGAACGTCTGAAGACTGGCATTGAAATCTCAGAGCTGGCACAAACAGCACAAGACGCCATCTTTACAGCCAGATCACTAGGGATTCACCTTCTATGGATAGATTCCTTGTGCATATTCCAGGATTCTCAAGAAGACTGGCAACAGGAAGCAGCACTTATGAGTCATGTGTACAAAAACTCTACCCTTAACATTGCTGCCAGTGTTGCAGCTGATAGCAATGCTAGCTGCTTTCCCAAAAAAGACACATCATCAATTGAACCCTGCATGGTGCAGACGGCATGGATCGACAAATACAATGACACCTATCACCTTTACTATGATGACTTCTGGGATGCTACTCTGAAAAAGATGCCTCTGACAAAACGAGCGTGGGTAGTCCAAGAGTTATTATTAGCGCCAAGAGTGCTTCATCTATGTGGCAAGCAGCTGTTCTGGGAATGCTACGAATTATGCGCCTGTGAGACATATCCAGATGGTACACCGCCGAGTTCGCACCTGCGCTGGGTGTCTGGTGATGCAAGATGGCACGCGTTCATTAAAACTGGTACCCGGCACGTCGCTGTAGAAAACGACTCGAATTGTAAAAAGACCACACTGCTAGAACTCTGGCACGGAATTGTGGAGCTCTACACCAGCTGCAACTTGACGTATACAACCGACAAGTTGGTGGCTCTTTCGGGTGTTGCAAAGCTCATGGAACAGGCACTTGATGACGAGTATTGTGCTGGGCTGTGGAGGAGTCGCCTCGTTACGGAACTGTTCTGGTTTGGTCCCCTTAGCAACCAGGGGCTAAGCCTACGACCCAGCCCTTACCGTGCACCTTCGTGGTCATGGGCATGTTTAGATGGGCACATCTCTCCAGGAGGCTATCATACAGAGGGATCATATGGGACGTTGAAGCCGTTGGTTGATATTATCAGTTGCGACTCCAAGACTGCTACAGGTGACCGGACTGGTGCAGTTATGAACGGAAGCCTGAAAATTTCAGGCTGGCTTGCATCCGTTCAGCTTCGCCCGGATCCTGAATGCATGTGGAAGATTTATTTCGACGGGAAGTGGTGGAAAAATAAACGGGGCAGTCTTTACATTCGTCTTGACTGTATCTTTTCATCTTCTGAAATCCATTGCTTACCTCTTTTCGTCGATATTCATCAGGCACCAAATTATTTTCTCGCTTGTCTTCTTCTCAGTCCTACAGGGAACCGAAAAGGCCAATTTCAGAGGATTGGGGCTCTGGGCGCGTTTTCAGGAGCGTTGGGACTAAATGATTGGGCACAATTTCGGAATGTCGCAAACGAACCATGGTTACAGTACGAGACACCATGTGGTAACGATATGTATACAATCTCGATTGTATGACGGCTAGACGGCTAGACCTATGGAGCATGCTCGCCATATTATATGGTGAATACATGGTGAACGTATAGTGGACCATGCAGTTCACCATATCACTTACATGACTGAAATCTTCACTACATTAGAATTTGTTAACAAACATAGAGCTGAGTAAGCTTCTTGACGTTCACCCGCGTGGCCTGATACGTTAAATAGCGTCATCTCTCACACAATGGGCATCAACGCAGGGATGGGATCAAATTGATATTTGATTGAGTTGAACAAATTCTATATCCTAGAGACTCTGAGAGACTTACTATCACCTACAAACTAGAAGGTGACGGGGATAATGGAGATGGTGGACTTGATGCTGCTAGACAGACGTCCATCATAAGCAGGCCTTTACAGAGGTGAATTATGCTATATTGAATAGATCTGACGCCTGTTGACATAATGCGTTACTAGTCACTCAATGAGAGAGGTGTATTGGTTTGATGTCAGAAGTTCACATGCAAGTACGTTGAATGAAGATAGCAATTTCAGAATATCTCATGACTCTCTGCATTAATTATACTACATAGTTGACGCGCAGTTTATACTATATTCACCATGTTACTGCTCCATAGGGTCGACCCAGAGATGGACGATAGCGTATATACAGCGACCATCAACAGCCAAAAGAATAGAAAAGAAAAGGCAATTCGTAAACATCAACCATTTTTCCGACCCATTACCAACCCAACTATTACCAATCTACTGGGCATTGCACAGCAACCACCCTCCCATCACCCAAGCCATGTAAGCAGTCAAAGAAATAATCTACTCGAGCTTTCCAAGCACACCACGCACCATATGCCTCTTGCGCAACATGTACTCGACAGCGCGTTTCTTCGCAGCCGAGGACTGTGTGAAGGCTGCAGAGCCGCCGAAGGGGCCCGCAAGAGCGGCGTTCTGCATGCGTACAACGCAGACGTTTGATGCGCCGCCGACGGTGCCGGAGCAGGTCATGCCCTGAGGCATTTGCACCTATTCATTCTCGGTCAGCTACCGCTCAAACTCATCGAAGAGAATATGTGCATCGATATGAGGGGGAAGGATAGAGAAGTGCATACCTTGACAGGGAAATCCATAGTCGACGCACCACTCAACCCCCCGATGCCAATACCAGGCACATTCTGCGTCACAGTCGCTTCTTGGAACGCCGCCGGATCGGTTCCACCAGACGTAGCATCGATCTGCGCCGTCAACGGACCAGCACCATCTTGATTAACTTGGTGGAAGGTCATGGTGACAGTGCCATCATCAGCGGTAGTAGGGAGACCGGAGGTAGCGCCTGAACCTGCAGCAGCAGCAACACCAGCTTCCATCGTGCCCTTTGCCGTCTTAGTGCCGGCCGCTTCGGCACTGCCTGCAGCAGCACCAGCAGCACCCTTGCTCTTGCCGCCGCCGAGAAGACCGCCGAGGAGCTGGCGCTTAGTTGCTGCAGTGTTCGCTGATGCTGCGGTGCCTGCGGTGCCTGCAGTTCCGGCAGCACCGCCCATGAAGGTTGCAATGGCAGAGGCGGCGTCGACTGGACCGTTCGCCGTACGCCCTAGAGCGGAGGCTTTGCCGCCCATTTCGCGGTCGCGGATAATGGAAGTGTCGGCCTCGGAGCCGCAGCGGGGACTGGCGCAGTCACGGGGAGTTCCGTCTGCAACTATTTGGCTGTTAGTATGAGGAAGACATGGTGAAGAAATGACGATGCTTACCCGAAAGACCGGGCATGTTGACACCGTTGGCACCCTGGACCTCAGTGATGACACCATGGGCGGAGGCTTGAGCCGCGATAGCAGCAATGGCGAGGATCGAGTAGCGCATATTGTGGGTGTGATGGTGAAGGATAGGAGTGCCTTTAGATTGTATTAAACAAGCGACCGGCGCAGGAAATCAGTAGGGAATATAAAGAATGGGAAGAGACGACTGTGGAAGGTGTTAAAGGGCTGAAGAAGCTGAAGGCGATGATGCTCTAATGGAAGACGTCCACATGCCTTATATATAGCTCTTGGTAGCCCAGGAGTCAGCAAAGCTTGGTCTTGCTCAAGCTTTTCTCACATCGTTAGCCTATTTGCTGGGCCACAGGGGCTCTCGATGCTCCTGTTGGTTTGCCGGCAGCCGGCATCCATACGATGTCGGAGCAAAAAGCAAGCAGCTATGAGACCGGAAGCACGGCGTCCTGAGTAGAAGCTGAGACGGAGATAGTCGAACCATCGCTGTGCAGGTCGAGCTAGACGGATCGTTGCTGGGATGGCGGCAGCGGGTCGATCGTCTCCAGAAGCTTGATTTGGTGGAGATGAAGCTGAGTGCCTGCATTGGGTTGCTTGGGTTGCGGAAAAACATTGGAGCGGTCGCGGAAACATCGCATTGTCGTTTGGAATCTGAGGAGTGGGACATGGTGTATAGTTTCGGAACCTGTCTGTGTCTAAACTTTGAATCAGACCCTAAGCAGAGACCTCGGAAGCGACGTGATGTCGACCCGTAGAGGCAGTAGTTCACGCCATGGAATATAGTATGGATGCGATGTGATGAGGTAATTGTGGTGTCTCGATTTCGTCCTATGGAATGCAATCAACGAGGCTGTATGGTACACTACTGCTCCACGATGGCAGTGAAGCAAAAGGTCGACTCCGGAGTGATCGGTTGATAACCCGCAAGCCTCGGGAAGTGCCACTAAAGTCGTGGCGTAGAGGCAAGCATACCCACATTACGAACCGAAGGGGATGTTTGTTTGCCGGGCTGCTCACCATTTTCGATCTTGAAACCCGCCTCTTTCCAAATTACCCAACTGTGAATGAAGGCAGCAAATCCACACCGGCACCATAGAATTCTGCATCCAAAGCTCCATCGAAAGTACTATCCGAATCCTGGGTTCGCATCATTCCCCTGTGCCGCTGTCGGAAAGCAGCAATCAAGCCCGCCGCGCCGTCGCCCAGCAGTCTCCAGCTTGGCCAACTGCTCGCCGACGCATCACCACTACCACGACGGTACCGCGACACCGGAAGAGCGAAAACAAGAGTTGTTCGAACCTTGGCTGTTCATGCGTTTGGGGCTTGGTTGGTGAAACGGTTCGGTTTGGAACCTGTTTGATCTTGGCGTGGATAGATCGATGGGCGGACGCACGACTAGCTTCAGATTGTTTCGGGAGAAGAATATCTGCATTACTATTCAGCCCCAATCTGGGTCCCTTTTGCTGATATATCGTGTCGCAAACAGAGACCAGCTTCACGATGTAGGTGTGGAAATCAACACGATGCAGCGGTTTGCAAGACCATACCAGTATTCTCTTTCCACCATCTAACCGCAGTTTACATCCCCTCCAACCTTCCAACGCCTTCCTCAACAAACGCCCTGAACTCTCTCACCTCTTTGATCCAAACATACCTTACACAAATCTCCTGGATCTCAAAGTAAATCGACTCAAGCGGCACAAGCTCTTTCCTCATCACATTCTTTATGAAAAGAAGTAGCAGCTTGACAGCTCGCGTCTGCGCCTCTCTTCCCCGATCTGTCGGGTCGGCCTGCTCCGAATCGCCATTCGCATCGGGAGATCGGCTCGAAGGGGAGGATGTGGACGTAGAGCTGTCCGGCGGCTGGCCCATCGTCTCGGTGAGCCGCAGCGCGTGTTGAATGTAATCGCTAATAACAGGCGGGGACTCGATAGAGAAGGACTCGAGCGTCTTCTCTTGAAGGAGCGTAGTGAGAAAGTCGAGGTAGGAGAGTTCGATGGGGAGATGTGTGAGCTCTGGTATAGCTGTATTGGGCTCGCTCCGGAGTCTGTCCAGTATATCCTGCTTCCACTGTTGGAAGTCACTGAGCTTGGGACGCGCTGCCTGTTTGTCCTTCCCACCCTCTCTCTCTCGTGCATTGTACGGGGCCTCAAACTGATGATCAGCCGGCTCAGGCGTCCGTTCATAGATCTCCTCTTCCTCCAGCATGCGCACATACACTCTAACGTCGAACTCGCCCGTCTGCTGCATCTCCACAAAATCCGCATACAGCTTCATCGGGGACACCCGTGCAAACTGCGACGGGTTGCGTGACTGTAGCAGCGCCTTTATGAGCTCCACCCGTACGGTATGAACATCGCTGCTCGTGAGGCTGCCATCTGATTTCGCGGCTTTCGTTGAGGACGATCGGTCGAACCGTTGTATCGCCTCGACCCAGTGCGAGAGGAACGGATTGTTGCGCAGCGGCGTGTCCTGGTTGAGGATATAAAGTCGATACTCGCAGTTCACAAGGACTGAGAGCGCCTGCCACGAAGGCTGTGATATAGCTGTCCAGCCGTGCATCAGCACCCAATCCATGTTTTGACATCAAGGCACACACCTTGCTCTTCAAACGCGTCCAAGGTGTTCTTCACCCTCAGCGACTCTTCAAAGACGCTGAGCTCTGCATCCGGTCGCGTGCTCGTCGTCCGAAGCAGACGCGCCGCAGCATCGCACGCACGCTCCGCATCGCTCAAGGCTGCGATCTCGGACGGCGTCAGCGCGGCCGTGATGTCCATTTGTGACGAGCGCGCGGGGTCGGTTGCTGGCGTGCAGAGTAGTTGTGCGTGCGGGAAGACATGTGGATTGGGATGTGCTGATGTGGTGAGGTGTCACTGGCGGATGGGCGTACACGGATTCGACCATGCCAAGCTGCGGAACGTTCCGGTGAAGTCGAGCTCATAATCTTGACTTGAAATGTCTGCGATTGTTGCCTGTGGTATTAAATCTGCCCTTGTTCTAGCTTGGATATTGCGTCATAAATCTAAGAGAGCTTGGAGTCAGGTTTGACACATTACGTAGTGACTCTCATGTACGTTGCACGCTACGACTCTGAACCCCAGCTCATCATCACAATTCATGTCTCACAACATTCACGACAGAAGAGTATATGAGGTAGAATAAATCAATTTCATTCCGCTATGCCCCCCGCACCCGAGACACCCAAAACAGAATATTAAAAAGAAGAAGTCATAAGACCCATACTCCATCCTCAGATGAAGCATCGTCCGCGCTCCACACAGATCAGTGCAGGAGCCAAAAGCTCACACGGTCCTCGGCGAGAAGACTCTTCGACCGTGTCCATGTTCAAGGAGACCGACTCGTTGACGCCGGTAAGGAAAAGGGTATCGTGGTAGGCACGCCATTCGCGTCGTCGTCCATATGTCGGCATCGTTGTTGTTGCGTCCCCGCTAGAACTTAAATATAATGTACAAGGCGTGGATGATACCCTGATGTACTTGTTAGCATGTGGTCTTTGTTGTATAGTGTGAAAGGGAGAAACATACGGGAATGTAACCCAGGATGGTCAACAGGATGTTGATGAAGAAGTCGGCATTGCATCCACGCTCGAGGAACACACCCAGAGGCGGTAGGAAGATGGCGAGGATGATCTTGAGGATGTCGCTATCTGAGTGTTAGCAAAAGAACTGTATCTCCATGCCCTCCTCTGCCAGACAAAGCGGGCAGAAGACAGCGGGCGCGCGCAAAACGTACCTTGCGGTGAAAGGCATGACGGCGGTATTGGGTTGAGTACGGTTGGTTGGATTCGGGTAGTAGATTGACTTGTGTTGTTCAAAGTGGTAGACTGTTGTGCCAGAAAATCGGACAGGCGCGGAGGAGGTAGGCTATTTATTCACGAGCAAGAAAGGCGGGTTTGTCAAGCCTGCCTCACCTGATGGCAGGATGACGTAGCCGCTCCAGCCAGCCCTGCCCTCACTTTACGCCATCTCCTCCGCGTATGCGCCATCCATGGCAATCTACCCTTCGGCCTCGAAACCAGGATCCACGCAACGGGTCGGCGCCACACCTCTATTCCTAGCCGCTTCTCATCTCCCAGCCAAGTTCTCACCATCTTTCGCGGCCATGCCAGGCCAGACCCGGCTCCAAGCAGAGCTCCGAGCCGCCCAAGACCTTGCACAACCTCTCAGCCTCCGTCACTTGGTTGGCTAAGAACCTAAGAATACAACTACTGCGCGTGACGCATGCTCGAATAATGCATTCCAAGATTTTGCGATCGGATCACTCGGATGTAGATTGATTGCATGTTGAATAGCGTATGACGCCACATGACACCAGCCACGCACCAGCCACGTCATCAGCCTCGCTTTGGTCGATCTAGACATCATTCTCTGCACGCTTTCTGGGCTGCATCTCCACTTGTTGATGCAATTCTTGTTTCCATGCATGGCCCGTGACATGGAGTTCACTCTCAGCTTTCTGATTGTTCATCACGAATGGGATGAGATGGTAGTAGTATTGGGAGAGGGCACGCAGAGCAGCCACTGTGACCAGTTAGTCGAAGCGCAGTACTACACCAAAAGCTGTTTCGCCAGACGCGCCTGTCCGTTCTGAACAGCCTAGACCCAAGACGCCTCCGGATATGGGTGCCGGAATGTACCTGCATGCACCGCTAGCACATACCAATTAATACCAAGAGTAGAATTCTTCTTGACAATCAGCATTGGACAACAATCACAATCACAACAATCTTCTCGCGAAGCCGATACAAGCGGACGTAGTGAAGAAAACATCTCCAATTCATAAACTAATAGAGAATGCCGTAGGAAAAGGGGGGATATCATCCATAACCGTTTCCATCCATCATGCCCACGCTAGACCACCCAGGCCTTGACGTACCGTGTATACCGTCGCTAACTTATCATCGTTGTACCATCAAGCCCTTCCCTCAGAGTGAGGCTGAGCATAAACGCGTGTTTCGAGCTTCGCAAACCCTCTACTGAGGCGCCTGCTTCTGCAAATCCACCTCAACGCCCCTCTGCCTCGCCTTCCCGTCGTCGTGTTGCCTCTGCGCCTCGTCCTTCTGCGCCTGGTTTCCCGTCAACCCCGCGACCGCACCGCCCACAGCGCCCCCTACACGATCGCTAACGCCCTTGCCGAGGTCACTCAGCTGGCCCTGAGCCTCTTGTCCCTGTCCCTCCTTGTTCTGACGCGCACCCTCCTGCTTCAGGCCATCGGCGCCGAGTAGGTTTCCGAGAGCCTCCTTGCCCGAGCCGACGGTCTGGTTCCAGCTGCCGGCAGAGCGGTCGGAGTCATCTTTTGCGACGCCACCGCCGGGGGTTGCGGTGAAGGGGCCGGCTTTGGCGGCGGAGTGGGAGAGGTCCTTCTCGGCGTCTGAGACGGCTTGTTTGTTGTCGGCTTCGCGCTGTGGGGGGTAGTTGCGTTAGCTTTTTGCTCCTGGAGACATAGGTGTAAGGGGTGAGAGTACGGGTCTTCGTAGGGCTAGAAGGGGTCCAAGGAGCATCAAGCTCCAATCATAACCCTTCGCAAGTATAGCGAAGAGCTTGCGGCTCTTCCCGTCATCCGCCGCCATGGATAGTGTATGATCGAGAAGTAACAAGGAGAGAGAAAACATACCTTGTCAGCCGGGTTACCCGTCAGCGCGCCCAGAACAGACTGCCCCGCAGCGCTGGCTTGGTCAACAACCGACTGCAGCGTCGACGTAGCGTCTTTGTTGTTTCCAGACATATTTTCGGAGGTGCTCGGAAGTTGTTCGTAGAGAGGAGTAGTTGTTCTTGAGTCGATAGGAAGTTTGTAGATGATGCGTTGAGGTCTTGTTGTGTACTGACGATAGTGTCGACGAGGCACAGGCTTTATATGCCTTTGGTTATGAGGTGCCCCTCCTGGTCCCCGCTTCACATGCGACGGCCCGCAATGACGTATGACGTCACCCAACAGTGATAGAAAACGCGCAAGCCCAACAGTGGGACGCGACCGCGCCAGAAATTGACGCACATGGCTTGAGCGGACGCTACTTCTGGAACATGGCGAACGTTTGGGGGGTCAGATGACCAAATGAGGAACTTTTCATTTGGCGAACAATGTACTATGACGCCATCTGTCTAACCGCCAGGCACCCGCAGGCTCGCATTTTCTCTGATCGCCTCTTGCCAGCGCGATCCTCGCCTGTTGCCAGGCTATCGTGTCAAAGTTTCTAGTGGGGTATGTCGTGAAGTGTGAGAGAAGATGTTGGCTCATGTACAAGCAAAGGTTAGTGGAATGCTCGGAATGCTACATGATGATTGCAAAACATAAGAAAATTCTGGCAGTGAGACCGGTTTTACCAGTGGCAGATCTAGTTTACATTAGCAACAATCTAGTAAGGAGGGTGGACAAAGCACTTACACCGCCCTCACTATCGTCCACGCTCCACGTTCCAGCGAGACCGACAATCTCGACCTCGCCATCGAGGTGCTCGCTCATCTTGCCCAACGTCGCAACACCGTCAGAGACGCCGATGCCGCCAGGACCATTGTTGAGCAGCCGCCTGGCCCAAGCATCGATTGCCGGCTCGCCTGTCTCGTCTCTGGCCTGCTTCAAGAAAGGAATGAGTGCTGTGCCTCCTGTTCCACGAAGTTTCTTGCTATTGCCTCGCTGCAGAGAGTTGGCAAGATTGACGCGCTGGGCAGAGGCTTCCTTGGGGGACAGTGACCGCGAGTGCGAGCGTGACTCGCGGGATTTGATAATAATGTAGCGAGACACCATCTGAATGTGCTTATCACGGAGAGCGCGAAGCATCGCCAGACACGAGTCAAACGCGATTACCAAAGCGCGGTCGTTCCGGCGAGCTGAAACATACTCACGGATATTGGCTACGCTCTCGACATGTTCGAGGAATCGGCGATGGGGACCTGGCATATATTGTCGCATCTCCATGATGAAGCCGTGCGGTGCGCCCGCGTTCTTTGGAGCGTCGGATCGCGTTTCGCCAGTCGGACGATGCTCAACACCTAGAATGACGTCGAAGAATTGGATGACAGAGCTCTGGGCGTTGCTGCCGCCAGAGAATTGCACATAGGGTCGGTTGCCGGTTCCGTCGTCGAACATAACGCCATTGGGAAGGCCGGCGTCTGCCATGTTCTTACCGCCAGCGAGGAACGGTCGGATGCGATGGTAGAAGACATGTGGGTCACAGCTTTCGTACATCCTCTCAAGGAGGCTGCCCAGCTCATCGAGTCTCTCTGCGAAACAGCGCAGGCAGTGCACAACCTTGTTGCTGTCGCCGCGCCTCGCTGCGCCAATAGCTTCAATCATCATGGGGATGAGGGGGCCAGCCCGTGCCTCAATAGCGACCGAGATTAGGTAGAACCATGATTCGTCCAGCGAGCCAGTAAAGGTCATGTGCGTTGCGAGGTTATCGAGGGCATCGATTGGCTCTCCGTCGAACATAGGCCGCCAGTTCCAAAGGCAAACTCCGGCATATGTGGCTACGGGCGGAAGCTCGAGGTGGGCGCATGTCTGCAGGAACGGGATCGATACGGAAGGTGGGACGATCTGCATCGGAGAGTTAGCCATGCATGACGAAAGCGGGTAATCGAGGCTTACATCGGCTGGTGTGTCACCTCCCCAAACATACGCATGAGCGATGAATCCAAGTATTGAGTACGCCCTCCTCCACTCTGCCTCTGTGAGGAGTCCGTCGGTCGATAGGACTGGGAGCGCATCAATTACGCGACGGAGGCGTTTGCTGAGAATCAGGCTCTGGAAATTGCGCGCAATCGTCTCCCATGGCTGATAGTAGGTGTCTGGGAGTATTTCGAGAGGTATTTCGGAGGGCAAGAAGCCATTCTGTGGTGAGATGCCGTAGTCGACAAGGCGTGGCAGTGGCGGAATCATTGTGAAGTGTAGGGCCGCGAGCCTGGTCGAAGGTCGGGGTATATGAACTGTGTCGGGAAGTCGCGGTAGTCTTGGTAATATCAGGCACGCGACAATACTAAACAAGCCGTTGAGTAAGTGGCTCAGGCAAATGTCGCGTGATGTTAGTTTCTGCGTCTGCAGAGGTAATCTTCCAACACAAAGCCCAGCCTGCGGTACCCGACTTGCGCGGGGTCTCTAGCTATAAGGTCCTTGGCCTTGAAGCAGGGTGGTAGTGGAAGAACCCGGAGACTAGGAAGATGGCAGTAGGAGGGGAAGAACAGAGTGGGCGGAAGAGCGGAAACCGTTGGTTTCGCGCGGAAGGCGTGAAAGGCTTTTGACGGAGTTAGGAAACCCGGAAGATGTAGGACGAACCGGAAAGCTTTAAGCTGAGGCAGCTTTAGCAAGGAAAAGAAGGAAGCTAAAGGGAAACAGGCCAGGGCGAGAACCCAAATGTCAGAAGATGAATAATGCTGTTTTCACCTAATCCGCGGCCGTCAGTGGGTAGGTAGGGCTGATAAATGGTACCGAAGGACGCGTTTCACACAAACCTTTCGCCGCTCGCCGGCATCGCGCGGACAGCGGGTGTGCCTGCGGCGGCGGCTGCTCTGTTAGTGAGGGATTTACTTAGGCGGACCACCTAGCCAACTTTAGTCAACGTTTTAGTTGAGTAAATGGAGCGCTTCCCCACACAAGAGAGGGAACGATGTTGCCATGGTGGGGGGTGGTTGGCGGCCGCGAAAAAAGGTCGAGGCTGAGGCCCGTGCAAGCGCGCTAATACAAGGGTCCAGAATGTGAACAAGCAGCCGTCAGGGACGTGCCGACATCGCTGATCAGGGTCTGTCAATGTCGTATATATCGTCGGTAGATGATGGTCACTGTTCTAGCAGTGCTGTGGCGGCAAGCGATGACAAGGGTGCTGTAGGACTGTAGGACTGTAGGATTGTAGGATTGTAGGACTGGCTCCATGACCATCACACATCCGCCCGTGGCCGTAGGGCAATTCATTCTTCTCTATGCTCCGCAAGCCCCTCACGCTACAACAAAACCCCCCATCCGGACCATCTCCGTTTGTCCGCCGGTGGTGGACCGCCAACATGCACCACATGCATGCATATACACCTCGAAAGCAAGGAATACCCTCCCGCACATTAAGATAATTAAAAAACAAAGCTGGGTGGAGGATGCCCGCCCGCCTATGATAATAGCAGAGCAAGCCGCCCACCCTATCGTCACCAACCATGCGTCCTTCAACCTATCCAATGCCTGTTCAAAAAAATACAGCACTAGGCTGGAGAAGCGAGTTTTTGGGGTATAAGCGTCGTGCGTTAAAGCGAACATGATGCGAACAGACCCCCTGCAAACAGTATTGGTTATGAAATTCGCCAATCATAAGATTCCCGCCCTAGATGTATGCTGTCGTTTTCGTAAAGCTCCCGTGCGCATGTTTTGCTCAGCGAGATTGTTTCTGGGGCTGGGTCAGTAATGATACGAAGGGCTGTTGGGAGTGATACGCACGAGACTGGCCACCGCCGCCGCCGAAGCTAGATCGGGTTTCCCGGACACGCTGCGTTGCGCAACGCGGGGAAGACTGCTCGCGACACTCAGCGGGGCACCATTTGCATTTCGCTTCACTCCAGTCGCACCGGGTGCTCCTTGCACCGTCGAGTGCCGCCTGGGTCCGCTCTTAACGGGCGAGCTACCCGAAACTTCTCGATTCGAACTCGCAGCCGTTGCCGTCTTGAAGCTGGTCGCTGGTGGCTCCGGAAGCGGTCGGACACGTTGTACTGCCGTTTGAGGCGGAGGAGCGCGTTTCACAGGGGATGCCACACTGGTGCCATTCATCTGCGGGCGTGTCCGTGGTGCGCGCTTGACGCCAGTCACGAATTCGTGAAGCATGGCCTCGTCCGGCTTCATGCGACGCTCTGGATCCCACCGCAGACAACGAGAGATGAAATCTAAGAAGGCTTCGTCGTCGCACTTCAGCGCTTGTTGAAGCGTCTTCGAGCTAGGCCTTCGTCGGCGGCCTTTGGTGGATACTGTGACTCGAGGCTTCCCCATGGAATCGAAGAAGAGCTTCTTCCGGCTGCTCTTTTCAATCAAATGTTTTTCGGGTGGGCCGAATATCTCCATGATGCACGCCAACTGTTCCTGCTCATTCTCGCCTGGAAAGATGGGATAACCGGTAAGGAGCTCCGCGAGGATGCAGCCCAAGCTCCACATGTCGATCGGCAGCCCGTAGCTCATACCAAGTATAACCTCCGGGGACCGGTAGAACCGCGATTGAATGTAAGTATAGACCTTCTCATTCTCGAAGCAGCTAGAACCAAAGTCGATGACCTTAATCTCGGAGTGGAGCGGGTGCGCAAGCAAGATATTCTCTGGCTTTAAATCGCAGTGGATGACCCGCCGACTCTTGAGCAGGACTAGAGAGGCTAGCATTTGCTTGGAGAAACGACGAATGAGACGAAGGGAGAAGCCTTTGAAATCATACGCTTTGATGAACTCATAAAGGTTCATCCCTAGAAGCTCCGTGGATATGCAGAGGTGCCCTCGGAAGTAAAAGCTCTGGGTGAAGTTGATCATGCTGTGCTTGTTCTCGGGGTCCTGTCCTTTGTCAGATGTGTAATACGTAACCGAGTGGAGCAACTTACCCATTCACGAATCTTCTGTAAGATATTGACCTCGACTAAAGCCTGCTGATGGAATCGCTTCTTGTTACGAATAATTTTGATCGCGACAAGCGATCCAGTCTTATGATCGACGCAACGAACTACCTGCCCAAAGCTGCCCTTGCCGAGAAGGTCAACCACCTCGTAGCGGTAGGCCAGATGATCGCCAAAGACAATGTTGTAGTCGCCCCGATCGTCATCATACCCAAAATTTGCCGAGGAGGCATTTAGGTCGCCAACATGCTTCTTTGCGCTCTTCGTGCCACAAAAGTATATCTCTTTGTAGTCGATGATCTCGCCTCTTTCGAAAATATTCAGGCTGACCATTTGAAGGGCTTGTGCGGGGCTGACGCGTTCCTGCGGCCGGGCCCTCTTCCTCAAGTCATCCACATCACGCGCCGCATTCTCGAAGTCTTTGCGTTTCGAAGCCAGCTTCTTCATCTCATCGTCTGCAGCTAGGTCGTCTCTGTCCAAGTTCGAATCCAGATGCCGCGCCTTGAGCATATTGGTAGAGCTCTTAGAACCTAGCATTCTTTGCATGGGCGTTAGCAAAGAGGTAGACTTCGAACTGGATTGGCCGGTAGGTTGCGCTGGAGTACCGGATGCGATGCGGATCCCCCCGCTACCGTTCGTCTTGTGACTGTGTGTCTTGTCGACGTCGCTCTCGCTTGAGATCGTGGCAGTCGATGTCTTCCGACGTCCAAAATCAAGAGATGGCCGAGAACGATTCACTGGAGTAGGACTGTTGTTGACTGAGCCACTCCAAGTCGCAGAGGCTGGTAATCGTGGCGGAGGCATGTCTCCATGCTTTGGTGGCTGTGGTGGGTGCTCTTGGTTTTTCTGGGCGGCATTTCGAGCTTGAGAGGGTTGCGACGCATGGGTCGCGGCCTTGGAAGGAGCTCGGCGCCAGCCGCTCAAGCTTAGCTTTCTTCGCAAAGAGGAGCCGGAGTTGGGAGGCTCAGGCTCCGTCGACGCCGACGTTTGCGCTGAGTCTGGCAAGTCTTTCTTCGGAAGGGCTCGCGGTCCATGCATGTGCATGCTCTGCATCTCCACCTCGGTGTCGCTGTGCTTGTACTCCCCAGAAGGTCGAGAGTACAAGTGCGCGAAATCACCGCCGCCTTTCGGCAGCGAGTTAGATGAAAAAGGTGTTGTCATCTGTCGGCTAGGGTTCAACGTCGGTATGGGCATGGCCGATGCACCGTGGAGGGATGAATCGGCAACTCGCAGGTTGAACGCCGAACTACTACTGCGCAAATTCTTATCGGCATCGTGTGACTCTTGTTTAAAACTCCTCGAAAAAAAGCTTGCTTTGGAAGCGGTCATTGGTGTACTGGGAGTCTTGTTCGCAGCACGTTTAGGAGGTGGTGTGGTATTGCGCTCATCGACTTCAGCCGACGGTGCTGGGAAGGATGAGATCCTGTTGTTGAAAGGTGTACCTAGCGGCAGTAGATTCAAAGGAGGCAGTCTTATCGGCTGTAGGTTTTTTTTGTTCTGTTGCATCGTCGGCGTCTTGTCGGCATCTGATCCAGAGCCTACAGTCAGTCCGCGCCTGTGCCGAATTGATCCCGTGCTCTTCTTGGGAGTCTCGAGCCTTGCGGGATTGAGTCCCAGTGCCGAGATGCTGTGAGCCTCAGTAGCGTTCAAGTCTTCAGTTCCAGTACGTGCGTAGGATGCTTTCAAGGGTACGCTAGGCCTTGTGGTTGCCGTCGAGAACGAAAAGCTGCTATCGTCGGGTTCTTTGGGTGACTCGTAGGCCTTGGGAATTGCGGGGACTGGCGGTACCTCTTCCTCCTCGTTCCCACCGGCAGAACTATGGACATTTCTAGGCTTCGGTGTGGGTAGTCGTGAACCGGCAAAAGCAGGGTTGGCGCGAGGCTGTAACGTAGCATTGGCTACTCTCAGTGAATTGATGCTCGAATTCGAAGAGAGTGATATGCCTGATGCATAAGATTTGCGGTTCTGATCCGGCGTTCCCCGTGCTGACGATGGCGTTACGCTCTTTCTGAACATCACCGCGGGCGACTGGTTGAATACCTGCTCATCAAAAGAGGATTCGGCTTGTGGGGTTGGCGGGCTTGTGGGACCTCCTGGAATATTGGGAGCCATGGACAATCTCTTGAGCCTCCGGGCGTCGGTCGGGCTGATAGTCCTTGCTCCTAGACCGCTGACGTGGTGCATCGTGGATTGGCGTTTGCTGGATGATGACGAGGGAGTTTGCGAGCCCTCAGTGGGCCGACCTGGCGAACGCATTTGATTGATTGGGGTAGATGCGTGCTCGGAACCGATGGATGCGTTAAATGCAGTGTTCAGCATGCTCGGTGGCATTTTTGGCGGTGCATGGAACGACTTGGCCTTTGCCGACCGCGCTGCGTTAGGCACTCTGGGGGCATCGGGTGCCATGCTGACGTTTGCCGGTAGTGTCCCGCGGCGATTGCCCTGCCCAAATGAGGGGGTGCGGCCGATGCGAGTCTGCGAGTTGTCGCTCGACAGCCTGGGTACGTCCTGCCGAATATCGATGCTAGGTGTTGGGAGCATGCCGGGGCCCACAGACTTGCGGGGAGCGCGTGCAGCAGGATTCGGAGGCGCCTGGGCGGGGAACTGACTCTGACGCCGCGTGCGTATGGACATGTTTGTAGCGGGTGGCGGTATTGAGGGATTGTCGTGCGGGCCTGGCGCTGCGGTGTTCCTCGACTGGCTGAAGCGACGCAGCAGGGATGTACTCCGCACCGGACGTGAATCTGCCATCGCCGTGCTGGCCGCGAACGCCGTGGGAGGATTCATCGAGGTGGCGAGACCCGTCGACTTCACCGATTTCTGTGGCTGCGTTTGCGGTTGCGATTGCGAGGCCGTATGGGTAGCAGGCGGGGGTAGCGAGGACGAGTCGGGGGGACTGGGGAAGTTGCTGAGGGCGGGTTCATAGGCGAGGCTGTTGGCGAAGTCGTCGAAGGTGACCTCTGGGATGAAATCGAAGGGCTCGTCCGCGTCGGCAGGCATGTCGGGCGGCGCCTGCTTGGTGAAGCTGAATCTCGAGGTAGCAAAGTTGGGCTCGCTCATGGCGGGGAAGGCGCGGTTCTGCGATGCAATGCTCGCATCGCTGGTGACCCTAGGGTGACTGCCGTCAGTTTCAATGCTCCCCTTCACATGGGCGGCTCGGCAGCACGTTTCTCGTACGCCAGCTCACCTCTGCTTCTCATACGGCCTGGGACCGAGGGGCGCCTTGTGTTCTCGCACCGATGGCCGTCTCCCCCGGATGCTGGCCTTGCTAGTGATGACGGTGCTGGATTCGGCGGGCACTGGCCGCGGCGCAGAGGTAACGTGGGCGTTCGGGGCACTCGACTTTCGGCGAGTGTAGTCGGAACTGGTCGTGCGCTGGAACTTTCGGACGCGTCCCTCTGGTACCCAAATGTCAGCGCGCTCTCTGTCCCGCCATGGTCTCCACCACGGACGGCAGGGCACCACTCACCCGCAGACCCGTTGGACTCCTCGGCCGAGCTGGCCCTGCTGGGCACCGGGAGACTGCTCTCCATCCTCGTTCTGGCGGCGGGCTGTGCGTTCATTGTCAATCCTGTGACCCTCGTGCTGATGATAGTGGGCTTGCTGACAGACGCGGTTCGATGCTGCCCGCTCCCACAGGGACGCTGCCTGTGCGGTTGTGTCGCCTGGTTGCGGGGGCCGCTCTCCAAGCTCGCGGCCTGGAGTGAAGGCTATGGGGACGTGGGCATGTCGGTAACGGGGGGCGAGGGGAGGGAGACAGACGGCGCTAGATGATCAGGGGAGACGCGGTCACGCCCAGTGCATCAAGCAGCGCGGGCGAGTTGGCATGAGAGGTAGAGAAGCGTGGAAAGCAGAGAAGAAGGAGAGGTTGGTGGAGATAGTGGTGGGCAGAAGCTCCCAGCGACGATTCAATAGTGTTGCGATGTCGATGCCCAGAACACAGACCACCGGGTCTTTGCGCTGCCTCGAGCAAGAACCTTGCAATAATAATATTATCAAAACAACAAGCTGCCCGCCTGGTAACCACCCCTCAACGGCAGCAGTCGGAGGTAGAGCAGCCAGCTCCATGTCAAGTCACGGACCTGGGGGCAGTTGAGCACGAGGTCTCGCCGTGGCACCTGTGGCCGCTGCCTGCATGAGCCGTGTTCAGGGCGGCCAGGACGAAGCACAGCGTGGATGCACGGGAATTCCAAACTCTGCTAGTGCCGCATCGCAATGCAATCCACCGTCGCTCTGCACGCGATGGCGTGCCGCTGTCAAAGGTGAGGACAGCATGACAGGCTGCTGCGAGGGTGGAGACAGCCGGACAACCATGGGCGTGTGCTCGTTTCACCGCTGCCGTCCAAGCATTTGCCCTCCGCATAGTCAACACACGACACTCCGACGGGGTGTCCTCCAAATCATGTTGATGCCCCAGGCTCCATGCTCCAAGCGTAAGGCTCCAAGCTCCAAGCCGTGCGACCGGGCCCCTGGCGAGAAAGGGGAAGGGTCTACACTAGCTGCAAGTGCAGGGTGCGCCACACGCGCCACACGCGCCACACATGCCGCCTCCGCTGCCGCCAAGGCCGCCGCCTCGCCCTCGCACATGCCGTCATTGCTGTGGCATGTGCAAGCCAACCTCATCCACATGTCTGTAATCCGCTGGCACGCCCATCCCAAACCGTACCGATCCAGCAATCCACCGACTGCAGAGTGACATCCTCTGCGCCATTTCCTTCCTGATCAGCATGTGAATCCAAGCCCGAAGCATACGCAATACCTAAGCAGCTGTGGCGGTGCAGCCTCTACCACCTACATTGAGCGTTGCATATACTGGCATACGACACACCCCATGGCCGACGAACAAGCAGCCTCCGTGGCCAACCGGGACGCGCCCATCCCCGTCGTCTCTGTGACCAGCCCAGACGACTCTGGCCCACGCACACCCGGAGACGGCTCGCGCCATCGCCTCTCCCCCAGTAAACTAAAAGACAAGCTCGAATCCCTCGGAGACAATGTCAGTCGAGGAGAATCCCCTAGTCGCGTCTCAGATCGCATGTTTTCCATGTACTCTACCCTCACCTCAAGCCTACCCCCGAGTAACAGACTAATACGATCTAGGCTCCTATCCTCCGTTCTTCCATCACAGGTCATCGACGACGACGACGATGACGATCAGCCCCAGGTCAAAGATCGCCGCTCTCGCAAATATGTCGACCGCCCCAATTTCTCACTCCCGACCATGTCCTCCAACTTCCGCCGCTTCAACTCCCGCATAGGCATTGCTTTCGTGGCCCAGAACAGAGCTATCCGCCTGTTTACCTGGAGACAGCCTACCCAAACCATCTCCTTCCTCTTTGTGTACACCTTCGTGTGCGTCAATCCGACTCTAGTTGCCGTGTTACCGTTAGCATGCTGTCTATTCTTTGTCATGGTCCCCGCGTTTCTGGCACGGCATCCGCCACCGCCTACCAACTTACCCACAGACCTATACCCAATAAACGGACCCCCGCTCGCAGCAGCACGAACCGTCAAGCCCGCGCCAGAACTTTCAAAAGACTTCTTTCGCAATATGCGCGATCTCCAAAACATCATGGAAGACTTCTCCCGCTTTCACGACGCCGTCCTCACCTTCATCACCCCGCTCACCAACTTCTCAAACGAGGCTCTTAGCTCCATGCTCTACATCCTCCTCCTCTTCACATCGTGTCTCCTCTTCATATTCGCCCACCTCCTCCCCTGGCGATTCATCTTCCTAGTCCTCGGCTACACCGCTACCGCAATCTGCCACCCCACCTTACAGGACCTCCTCACTACCCCTGAGACCACAAATCTCATCTCCGAGAAAGAACATGAAGGACGCTCCATGCTTCTCAATCTCTCCAAAGCAGACATCGAGCTCGAAACCACATCCGAAAGCCGCGAAGTGGAAATCTTCGAACTCCAGCACAGAGCTCTCCACGACGACTTAGGCGAGTATGAATCCTTCATCTTCTCCCCTTCACCGTACTCTCCGCTCTCGCCCGCCCGCATAGCAGGTGACCGCCCCAAAGGCACCGCGTTTTTCGAAGACGTCCAACCTCCACGCGGATGGCGCTGGGCAGACAAGAAGTGGAGTCTCGATCTGCTATCCCGCGAATGGGTCGAGGAGCGCTGCGTTACGGGTGTCGAGGTGGAGATTGAAGGCGAGAGATGGGTGACGGATTTGCATTATGAGGAACTAGAGGATGCGAGTCCAAAGCGGAGGGGGAAGCTGAGGAAGGGGGAGAGGAAGGGCGCAGGGAGTGATAGTGAGAGGGAGGTATTGAGGCGAGCGTGGGAGATGGGAAGACCGAGTCGGAAGGGGGAGTGGCGGCGGAGGAGGTGGGTTAGGGGTGTGGAGAGGGTACCTGTTAACGGGGGGTCGGGATGATGGGTTTGACACATCGACTTTCAATAATTACTTGAAATTCCAAGAATCAGAATTTTGGATGTGATGTAATAGTATCTGTTCTGGACAAGTGATGTACCTAAAAAAAGGTGTCCGACCGTGACACCGAGTTGGCGTGTCATGGTAAATATGGTAAGTATCGCAAGTGTGACACATATCCGGGGATACACAAAGGTAGAAGACACCTTGTCCTACCCAGCACATTAAATACAATCCAACGTATGCCACATATTCACTATTCTCGCCAAAGAGCGCAACTACACAACTACCACCGTAGGTAGAAACTCATGTTTTCACATGTGTTCGCTGCTGTGTCTCTACCATTGCAATCCAAGATTTCCTATGCGTAGTCTGACTTCGGGGGTAGGAGATAGATGCAATGAGTAGACGGAGGGAATTAGGTGTGTTGTGTTTCTAATGTTACTGCTCTCTATGGAGAAGACGTGTTATCTGCATGATTATGCACGATATATCTTCGCTCTCGTCTTCACTTTACATACACAAGGATTAAGGAAGTTGTTCAGCAGGGGCGTATACACACTAATCAAGGACAAAGAACAACATAAATAGTGTTTTAACACTTTGTTTCGGATACTCTAGTAATGTGGTCAAAATGCAGGGCTCGACATCGAGGTCATGGGGTAGTACGATGAACAGTGTGGATTACACTAACGCCACGTGGGACGGAATTTAATACAGCTTTGTAGTCCTCGGTGGGACGACCAATGTGCTAACAGACGGTGATCATCCGGCGCTAATGAGTTCAGGTCGCACTCATGCCAGTATAGTATAGCATCCAATGCATGGGAACGTCATTCACCATTTCCCTCCCCATTCTCTGTCGTCGTTCCAGTCTTCCTGACCTCGCAAGCTAGATTCTTTGAATCCTCCAAGATTTAGCCAAAACATCCTCCCGCCCGATGACCACAACCGTCCAAAGTCTCCACAACACCTCTCCGTATTTCCAGTCAAACCCACCCCCTACGCCCTCCCCACCTTAAAGCTCAAAATATCATTCTTCCCCACCCCAACCAAATCATCCTCCGCAACCCTAACACCCCCCTCCTTTTCCACATACGCCATCGGCGCATCCCCCATCACCTTCCGGTAGACATCCCCCACCGTACTCCCCTTCTTGACCAGCACGCAATCCCGGAACGCCGCCGTCGAACTCGCACTCCCGCTAGTGTAATTATGTATATTGCGGACTGTAAACACCGGCACGAGACCGAGTAGCTCGGCCGCGCGGGAGAGGACTTGTACGACGCCTGTGCTGCCGAAGCGGTAGAGGACCATGTCTTTTAGGTTCTCGATGCGTGTGGAGAGTTTGTCGTCGAGGGGTTTGAGGCCGCCTCCGTCAGGGTCGCCTTGTTCGATGAGATCTTCTCTTGTGTCGACGAATTCGCTGCCCTCGGTGTACTTGATAAACCCTTGTTTTGCCAATTTCCTTAGAAACACTTCTGATACAGCTGAACACAGCACGATGCTCTTCGGATCCTGCATCTTCGCTATCTTTGCGATATTCTTATCCGCGTCAGGGTGATCAATCTTATTGAGCGCGATAACGGTGGGGAATTTCTCGTCGGTAAAGGCGTTGACGACGCGCTCGACGGTTTCGTCGGTCCAGTCTTGGAGGGGTTGTTTGAGCGCCAGACGGTCGAGACAGCGCGCTACGACGGTAGAGGTGGAGCCGTAGCCGGAGAACTGGTTTTGCAGAGTTTCGACTGCGGTGGCTTTTATGGCTATGTGGCGTCGTTTTATGGAGCCCCTGTGAGGAGGGTTAAATTGGTTGGTTTGAGGTGGGTGGGAGGAAGGCGCGGTACCATTTGCCCATGAGGTTGCCTTGTATCCATCGCACGATTTCTGATCGGAGCCATACGATGTCTTGACTTGGGTCATACCCTCTCGTCGCCTTGCCTGAACACCCATTAGCCCAACTATTCTTCTACCCACGTTCTATCCCATTCCTAAATCACCCCTCCTCTTGCAATCATATCCAACATACCTTCAGCATCCGTTGTCCCACTAACATCCACAACATGCACCAGCGCATCGGCATGTCTCAAGTCGTCCAGAAACCTGTTCCCCAGGCCCTTCCCCTCGTGCGCTCCAGGAACCAACCCCGCCACATCCAGCAGCTCAATCGGCACATTCCGTCGGCCATCAATGCAGGACCCGTAGTTAGGTTTACACCGGTCAGAGACGCCGACACGTTTACATGCGCATTCGATTTGTAGGTAGCCGATTGCGCGTTGTGGGTCAATTGTTGTGAAACTTCAGGTATTGTATCAGTGACCGAGCTTTCATAAGGACGGTCGAGAGTCGGGGATCGAGGAGCGTTCGTAGATCGGCGTAGGGTAGAAGCATGGTGGATGGAGAATAGACTTACGGAAAGTTTCCTGGAGACATATTAGCATAAGATTCTTGTCCTTCCTCGCACAAACGACATGGATCTTCTACACACCAACTTTGGAGGTGGCATCTGTCAAGCTGCCAGAGGTATATATGCCTTAGACGCGATTTATGAAATGATGGAGGGGCAGAACGCACCTGTTGAGCGTTGTCGACTTCCCCGATGAAGGCTTGCCCACCAGACCGATGAGTGGATCGCGAGGCATTTTGGAGCAAGTAGAGGGTACGAAAGTGTAGTAGCAGGCGGGTGCGCGGTAGGAGTACGGTTGCGACGCAGCGCGACTGTCCCACGTTCAACGATGAATTTCGCGACAATCGATAACGTTAGTTAACTTAAGCTCGTCGCTGACTAAGCTCTTAGGATCACCGGTCTCGAGTCCTGCTCGGGACCATGACACGAGCAAAACGAAACGAAACATCTAAATGTTTTCGAGCTGCAATCATATTACTTATATACTATGCAACTTTGTACAGAACCAGCAAAACATGCTAGACTCGAAATGAAACGAAACGAAAAAAACTCCAGCGCGCTCTTCCAGAATTGAGCCGACAAACTCCATAGAGAATTTCCTCTAAAAGATGGATTATAGAAGAAGACATAGCCCACCAAAGGGTCTCAATCTCATGCACAGCTCCAATGTCGTGAGGATGCTGCCACGCGTAACAGAAACGAAGCGCCAACTCGTGCCTCGCTTATAGCAGGCTCGCACCAACGAGAGCAGAGAAAAGCACAATAGCACCAGTGACCAGAGGAGCCGCCGAGAATGGCGCAATGTGAAGGCTAGACGCAGCAGCCGTGCTTGAAGCGGCGCTGGCAGAGCCGCCGGAGCTGGAACCGGTGGTGACGGCACCAGAGCCAGCAGAAGCAAGCTTCTGCTCGGTAGAGCCAGCATCTTGAGATCCTCCCGTAAGACCAGGGCCTTTGCCAGCACCGTCCTTAAAGTACTCGTCAAGACCATCGGGCATAGCGGGAAGCTCGTCATCACTCATGTCGACTTCCCAGAGGTTGGACTTCTTTGGGCATTCGGAGGCCTTTCCGTCGCTCTTGTAACCACCGTCGCCAGTAGGGATCGGGGTCTTCTGGAAAGCAGTCTTGAGGGCAGCGAAATCAGGGCGCGGGCTGACCGTGTCACCCTTGAGGTCCACAAGACCGTAATCAGCCTCTTCCTGGGTGTATTCGTAGACGAGACCACCAGAGTACACCGAAGTCATCTTGTCGCTGTAAAGAGCCGCGACTTGCTTAAACTCGCGCTTGTTACGGTTGCAGCCGTACTCAGAGAGGCTAAGACGATTAGCTTGGAGCGACGAGTGTGCAGGAATTGACTTACAAGAGAGGCTTGCCGTAACTGGTGAAGTTCTTGACCTTCTGGGCCCAATCGGTAGTCTCATAGGTATCAGGGTCGCACCACGAGTAATCGTTGAAAGCGTAGAAGTCAGCGCGGGCAGCGTCAGGACCGCAGTTCATGTACTGGGCCATCTCCAAGCGGTTGGCGGTGACATCGGCGGCCGAGTAGCCAACGGGAATGTTGCGGTATTTGCGGGCATTGATGTACGACTTCATGTCACGGTTGACAGACTTGACGTAAGGAGCGCATGACGAGGTGTCGGGGGCGTCCAGGACCTCATTGGCGGAGAAGAATAGCAGTGTGTTGTCGTACTTGGCAAAAATGTCGATAGTCGCGAACACGCTCTGGAGGTAGACCTTGTTGTACGACTTTTGGATCGCCTTGGAGTCCTTCCGGTTGAGCGAGTAGTAGCGGCTGTTAACATCAAGCGCCAAGTAGATGCCGGCATCGGCAAGAATCTTCATGCAATCGTCGTGGTTCTTGGAGTTGTCGATGGTGTAGACACGGATCGTGTTCAGGCCGAGCTCCTTGAACTTCTCGACATCGCGCTTGCAGCCTTCGGTGTCAGCGATGGGGTCCTTGGGTTCGGAGGGACCGCCGGGCTGGTAGTCGACGCCACGGATGTAGAAGCGCTTGTCGCCAGCGAAGAAAGCTGCAGTGTGTCAGTTCCACCCGATGCAACACCAGACGAGCGGTACGAACCGTTTCCCTTGATCGTGACGGGAGTGATGCCGGAAGCACGCTTAGCGGGAGCAAGAGTGGCAGCAGAAGGAGATGCGGCGACGCCGGCAGCGAGCACGGTCGCGGCAGCAAGGGCGAACTTCATGATGGATGGATGTGATATGTCAATTACAACAGACGAGTCTGGCGGCGAAAGTCGAGAGGGAAAAAGGGAGCAGTGCGGTGGAGAGCGACAGTAGACACAAAAAAGCAGGCGCGAGCCCGGACAAACGAGTGTGAAGAAGGGGTATTAGATGCAGTTACAACAGCGAGCAAGGAGGCAAGCCGGGGAAGAGCAAGAAGATGGAGGAGAGAAAGCAGGAAACAGAACGGGCGGACGCAGGCTTTAGGGGTCGTTTATCGCGGCCAGGACCAGACGGCGGAATGGACGTCCGGGGTGTGATTGGCTGGAGACCGTAGGGGGAGGCGCGCAGGGGTCCACACAGCTGCAAAGTTCCCGGGCCAGCAAGCTCCCCCAAGTCAATCAAGTCGTCCAAGCCTCGCTGAGAGCAGCGCGGCGCGGCCGCCGATCAGCCTTCGACATGCTTCAAAAGCGGGCTACTGGTGGCTCCGGGCGGCCCTGCCTCACCACTTGAAACAACTGCGAATGCGCGCTGCGGTCATCCCTCGCGAATCGCCAGCGATCCGAATCAAAATAGCCCACAATTGTTTGCCGGCGGCCAACAAGCGTGTCGCTGCTACGGGGATGTGGTAATGCTGAGCAGAAGGTCCCTGCGCTATGCCCTATTCATTCGGCGATGAAGTACAACGGGTGCTGCTCGCCGCTGGCGCGCCTGTCCAGGCGCCTGTTGGGAACTCGGGGATGACGGTGTGAACCCCTTTGCCAGTCCATAAATGACCCGAGGCCCTTGTCATCTCTGTCCTGTCTCGCGCCTCGGGCGACACAATCATTAGGCGAACCAGGCCATATCCGGCCCAGGTGAGCGGCGAAGGATGCCCGTCATCAAACGGCGACAAAGGAAGATCCTGAAATTGCTGTCATTTGGTTGGAATGATTGCCACCACGCCACCCACTTTCATCGTTGTATACAAAACGCTGCAAAGGCAGCTCGCATTACCATTAACTTTCGATTATTACAATGGCGACTGTTGCCCAGTTGTTCGTCTCATCTGCTCGTCCCTCCATTAGTCCTAGGACGAGATTGAAACGCGCCCGACTTTTATTGCCTAGAATCCCGGCGCCGTAGCCAAGTCGCCTCATCTCGCTCCATTGAGGCAGTGCACTCCATTTGCATATTAGACGCAACTTCCTGTTCGAGCCCACCTCGCGACTTGCTTCATTAAGCTTTGTTGTCATTGCGATTGGGGACCACCACGCCAAAGTACACTCCGAGAACAATCGCGATGATGGCGAGAATGATGACAACGATGAGCAGACACCACCACTTGAGTTTCCTCGCCCGACGCGCCGACTTGATACCAGTGTCGAGCTGCTTGTTGGCGTTTGTAGTGTCATCGTTCACCTGATGTGTCTGCTGTTCGACCTGCTCTACCTGGGTTTCCTGGTAGACCACTACCTCGTTCAGTTGCTGGAAGAGCAGTGCCAGCTCGCCCAATGTCTTCTCGATGCGCTGAATGTCGTTGTGACGCGCGCGCACGGCGCCAAGAACACTCGCTGCCTGGCCGGTTCGGTTGGATTTAAGCTGTGCAATGTGTTAGTTGTGCGGTTCATGGACTTGAATGGACACTGCCAAACTTACTGCCTGCTGGAAAATGCCTTCATCGCCCCAGTCCGCACTTGATGCCTCCTGCACCTCTTGCTCCGTCGCCTGCGGATTCACGATGCGATACTGCCGCGCAATCGCCTCGCGGTAGCGTTTAGAGTAGTCAGACTCCTCCTTCTGGAAGTCCTCCAACTGCTTCTTGAACGTGCGCTTCAACGATTCCACCTGCGTCCTCTTGAACGAGTTGTTCGGCTCTCGCGCCGCATCCTTCTCCAGAAATTTGATCTCGTCCTTGATTTGCGTATTCTTGATTTGCGTCTCGGACACAATGCTCTCCAATTGGGCGGTTGAGTTGTTGTCGGGCGAAGACAGCATGCGCTGGTGGATGTTTGCGATGTCGGCGATGTTGTTGGAGAGCTGGTTGATTCTGCTCTTCGTCCCGTCGATGCGCGCGAGGAAGTCTTGTTGGCTTATGGGCGTAGAGCCATGTTGCGCTGGGTATGGGGCTGGTTGTGAGTAGTCCGAGTTCCCCGAAAGCGCCGAGTTCTCGTGAGTTAGGGGTGGAGCACTGAGCGATTGTTCGTTCTACTTCGCATTAGAATCGTTGCGCGCATGCATCACAGCTCCAGCTTCTAGTTGCGAGTGAACTTACTGGGCCGCTTTGTTGCCCTGAAGCTCCATATCCACCGCCGGTGCTGCCATACGGGTTGGCAGCTCCATAGCCTCCACCAGTCCCTCCGTATGGATTCGACGCTCCATACCCCTCCTCTGCCTGACCGGACTGGCCATAGGGGTTCCCGCCATACTGCTGATATCCGCCGTGAGACATTGCGATTGTGGTGTAAGGTGAATGTGAAGGTGGTTCGGATGCCTACGCTAGGCAGTGACGGAAGTGACGGAACGGCGCAGTCGTTGTGGCTAGTGAGCGCAACCTCTTAGGATATCGCAAACACGATTGGAAGAGCGCGAATGGGAACAACAGAGATTGATGGAGCGCAGATGAATAGCAAGCAGTGCCAGACCGTGTTGTTGTAATTAAGATGAGGTCCAATTTCAGTCGCCCAGCCCCCCAGCCTCGGGAAACGTCACTTGGAGAAGGCAATGCCGCGTCTGCGCTAGCATGATTGGCTTAGCGCGTCGATCTCCGCCACGATATTGCGCAGTGCTGGAGGGAGTGGGAGCCATTGCGCGAACCATTGTCGCTTCAGATGTATGCTATGAATAGCTTCTTACCTCAATCGAGGTGTTGCAGAGCTACCCCGTTGTCGCCTTATCGGAGAGATTGCGAGCCATAGCGCGCCTGATGCTTTGCTATATTTGAGCTTGTCCGAAGTCCTGTGGTATTCTCGGCGCTTATTCCTGGCCATTCATACCACTTCAATGATGCGTTCTAAACATGTAAGGTAGATTAAGGGTTGGACCTCTGCAGGAACTAACACCGGAGGTTCTCTCAAATAAAAAGCTGTCGCTTCTCGCCATGTAGTTGAGCTTTTGGAGAGTCTCATGAGCTATCGGAATTTAAAACGTAGTCTTGTCCCAGAAGGCGAGGCCATGAAGATGAGATTAGTCTTACCAAGTCCAAGAAGAATGGTGAAGAAAAAATAACAGTATATCTAAAGAGACGATCTATACGTAAAGAGCTTAAAGACATACTGTTACAAATAGCACACCAGGTGAAAGATCAAGTAATTGACGATAGCAAACGAGGAACAATAAGAGATGGGGTGCTAAGCACTGCTATGTTGCAACAGCTTACAAAAACTACAGACTCTCTCGCGCGAATGTGTCGGCTCGCAACCCTAGCCACTTTAGGACTCCCCCGCCTACTCGTAGTAGGCTAGACGCTCCGTTTGAGCATTGCCAAGTTGCAACCTCGACTTATTTGTGCTGCATCGACTATCAGGTACAAGAACACCTCAGACCCAGCTCCGTCTTCGATGCCACCTGCCGTCGACGCCTGGCATTGACAAGGTCTAGGTGGTATGTACGCGTCTAGGACAATATTCCTCCGACCCTCTCTCTCTTTCTGCAGAGGCGTCACCTCACCCAACCACTCGCCCCAGTCGCGCTTCCACGACATAATACTGATGCCGTGATTGACTGAGGTGAACCCAACCTGCCTTCTCTCACTCACGCCATGGCCACCCAAATTTCCTCAGAAGAGGGCCGACCCGTCCCGGAGACCGTCGTGCAGCAATCCATTCTTCAGCAAGCACAAGCTGCGGCTGCCGCCCAGATCGATCCCGCAAGACCTATGAGACAGGAGGCTCTCCTGCAAACGACCGACCTCATCACTCCCGATGCCGCCGAGGACATCATACCCCCTCCTGCTTACGGTGACATCCATGGCGAGATCCGCAACGAAAAAGATGGCCTGGGCACCATTGCCAGTGTCACCGACGACGGCCGTGTCAACATCCGTATCAATCAATTCAACCGCCGCTTGTCCCAAATCTTTACTCCTGCCATCCATGAACACGTCCAGAGTGTCCAAGATAGTCGCCCGCCTCCTCCCCCCTACATCCCCCCTTCCTTAGGAGGAGAGGAGGGAGTTCCTCCACCCCCGCCTCTGAACATCGTCATCCAGGTCGTGGGTTCGCGCGGAGACGTACAACCCTTTGTTGCCTTGGGAAAAGTCTTGAAAGAAACCTACGGTCATCGCGTACGTCTGGCGACTCATCCCAACTTCAAGGATTTTGTGCAGGACAATGGTCTGGAATTCTTCAGCATCGGCGGCGACCCCTCCCAGTTAATGGCCTTTATGGTCAAGAATCCCGGCCTGATGCCGGGCTTCCACAGTCTACTAAGTGGAGATGTCGGTCAGCGAAGAAGAGATGTTGCCGAGTACATTCAAGGCTGCTGGCGATCATGTTACAAAGCCGGTGACGGAATGAGTCTTGATGCTACTGGCGACGACCTTTCAGACTCTACTGGGAACGACCCTGGCTCCAAGCCTGCAGCAAGACCCTTTGTCGCCGACTGCATTATCGCCAACCCCCCAAGCTTTGCCCATATCCACTGCGCAGAGAAGCTGGGCATCCCTCTCCATATCATGTTCACCATGCCATACTCTCCCACCCAGGCCTTTCCCCATCCGCTGGCCAACATCCAATCCTCCAATGCCGACCCTCAACTCACTAATTACATAAGTTATGCTATGATCGAAGTCCTCGCGTGGCAGGGCCTAGGTGACATCATCAACCGGTTTCGTGCGAAGTGTCTCGGTTTGGAACCCGTAAGTATTATCTGGGCCCCGGGGATGCTCCAGCGTCTCAAAGTCCCTCACACCTACTGCTGGTCTCCGGCCCTGATACCCAAACCGAAAGACTGGGGCCCTCACATATCCATCTCCGGGTTCTACTTTCTCAACTTGGCCTCTGACTACATTCCTGCCCCTGACCTCCAGGCATTTCTCGACGCTGGTCCACCCCCAGTCTACATAGGATTCGGAAGCATCGTTTTGGACGATCCTAATGCGATGACGGAGCTCATTTTTGAGGTCGTAAGGAAGACTGGGTGGCGTGTCCTTCTTTCTAAAGGCTGGGGAGGCATGGGCGCGGACGAGCTTTGTATTCCTGACAGCATCTTTATGCTAGGCAACGTGCCACATGACTGGCTTTTTAAGCAGGTCTCGTGCGTCGTTCACCACGGTGGTGCAGGAACTACAGCGGCAGGCATTACCGCAGGCCGGCCGACTTTAGTCGTTCCCTTCTTTGGAGACCAGCCTTTCTGGGGGGCCATGGTTGCGCGAGCAGGCGCTGGCCCCAATCCAATCCCTCACAAGCAACTTACAGCGGACAAACTAGCCGATGCCATCAACTTCTGCCTAAAACCCGAAAGCCTGGAACGTGCCAAAGAACTCGCAAGCAAGATTGCGGCAGAGCGAGGCAGCGACATGGGTGCTCAGTCGTTCCATCAATATCTTGAGGCGGACCGACTACGTTGCACCCTTGCACCATCTCGACCCGCTACGTGGCGCATCAAGCGCACCCAGGTCAGGTTGAGCGCTTTTGCTGCCTGCACCTTGGCAAATGCAAATCTTTTGGATTTCCATGACTTGAAGCTCTTTAGACCACAAGAATACTACACCGACGAAGGTCCTTGGGATCCAATATCCGGAGGTTTTACGGCGGTTTGTCGGGCGTTCAGCAGCATGGTGATGGGTGTAGCCGATTTTCCCTCGGAGACGTTGAGAGCTTTGCACATTCCGTCTGGTTCCAGCCGACAGCAGTCCCAAGCATCAGTGCCGACGATCGCAAGGAAGAGCGAGACCACACCTTTGGGGGGAAGACCAACTCCGCCAACCTCGCCAGCACAGAGTCAGACGAGCTTGAATGTGCAGGAATCTCTTCCTCGTGTTCGGAGCCCTCCCAACCTCTCCGATCTGACATCTCCCATTTCGAACGTCAGTTCGCACTCTATGCCAAATACTTTGCAAGGTCGGTTGACTCCCAAACAAGACGATACTAGCCGAAGTCGATTCCGCAGTCGGAACGAATCCGGCTCCAGTAAGGACTATGACATGCTGCGCCAGACTAGCGCGCACACGACTAAAGGCTTCGGGCGTATCGCAAAGGCGGCTTTGGAGGCACCTATGGAAATCTCAGTGAGTTTTACCAAAGGGTTTCACAATGTCCCTAAGCTTTGGGGAGACGATACCGTACGCCCTCAAGAACGAGTCAGCGGTATCAAGTCAGGCGTCAAGGCACTAGGAAAAGAGTTTGGCTTTGGCTTTTACGATGGCGTTACTGGCCTGATCACTCAGCCATGGAAAGGCGCCCAGAAAGAAGGTACTAGCGGCTTTTTCAAAGGAATCGGCAAAGGGGTCGGAGGATTTGTAGCCAAGCCAGGCGCAGCCCTCTTTGGTATCCCCAGTTATATAATGAAGGGAGTACACAAAGAGGTGCAGAACTTATTCGGCAGCAACGTGCAGAACTACATCGCCGCGTCCAGGGTAGCTCAAGGATACGAGGAGTGGCTGCAGAGCTCCGATACAGAAAAGGAAGACGTCATCACTCGGTGGAAGCTAATCCAGAAATTCCTGAAGAAAAAGATCAACCCTGACGAGATGGTACGAGATGTCCTGGAAGAACAGCGAAAGAAGGAGATAGAGGAAAGAGAGGCCCGTCAAAGCCGCGGAGGTGCCGCGAGTTCCGCTCAGTCCGCCAACAGTGCACATGCTTCAACCCAAGATCCCGAAAGTGCCATGCTAGCCATGGGTGGTTCGCAGTCTCCTTTGCGCCCTGCCAACACGGCCCCCGAAGAATTGCTGAGAGCGGCTGAAATCAATGAAACCATCCGACTGTCAGACCTGGAGACGTCGAGTGGAGACGCTGAGGCGGATGCCGATGTGGAGCGGACGATTCAGGAAAACGTGTCTCAGCTTCAGCGCCAACGACAAGAAGCTGCAGATTATCAGGCAGATCAGGAGAATTTGCGCCAGGCGATAGCGTTCAGCGAAGCCGAAGCTCAGCGACACGCAAGCGAAGCATTGGAATATAAGAAACAGCTGGAGCGAGGCATGACGCAGAGTCTGGGAAAACTGAGACAAAGGGACAGCGACATCGCATTCGATGACGAGGAAGATGAGGAGTTCGAACGGGCAAGAGGAAAATCTGAAAACATTGCGGAGAACGCGGCCGCCGTGGCTGGTGGGTCAGCGACCGTCCAGCAACCACCTTCGTATGATCAGGGGTATGTCGCGGGCACCACACAAAGTGAGTTCGAGGCGCAACAACAGGGATCGCAGGGGGAGAAAACGACACAAGAGAAGACGGAAGAAGAGATTGTGATGGAGTACGTCAAGAAGCAAAGTCTCTTGGAAGTGCACCATCAGAACAAAGGCAAGGGCCGTGCCACTGCGACAGAGGACGAGGACAATGAAGACTTGCAGAAGGCATTGAAGCTGAGTATGCAAGAAGACGAGCATGATGTGGAGTATTCGAATGGGGAGGCTTCAAGGATGTGATCAATCTTGTTTTCCTCTGGACGAATGAACTCGAAATTGCCAGACTGTGGCAGCAACAAAGCTCTTACATTGTGTTTAAATGATACCTAGTCTACATATTGTGGAAGATCCAGCTTTGTGGAAGGGAACCCTGTGAACTTTGATGCTGATCGTTACCCCGGCTTGGTTGAGGACTGATCGATTCTTGCCCTGGGCATTTGCGTCGAGGACTGAAACCCCACGATTGAGAATTTCTCGACTTCACTATCCCTTCGATGGCGTCACACGAGAGATTTTTGACTACTTCTTCATGGTTGACGATCGTAAGGAAATGAAAAGCTCAAGCAAAAAAGACGAAGAGAAGCGCAAATTAACATGATCTTTCAAGATATTGGGAACAAGCCAGAATTGTTGTTCGTGTGGTTGGGAGCAAAGAAGTGAGCAAAAACGTTGAAGGCTGGAAATTGAACTCACGCTAGCCTCAGATTGGTACACCAAAAGGAAAGCGTGGTATGCATTCTTCGCGTCTATTTGCGGGACCACAACAAACGTTCCAAGAAATCATTGGGAATGGGACGTACATGAACATTATGCGAAGTCTATACTTCCGTCTATTCAAGCCGTTGCACTGACTTTAGCAATCACCTCATCCCCATTGTCCTCCGCATACTTCTCAGCATCGAACTCAAAAATCCACCCCTCCCTCGGAAACTGTATACTCTCCGGGTTCTTCTTAACCTCCGCCCAGTCTGCCTTATGCCACATGTCTCTTGTAGACTCGCCTGTCTTCTGCACCTTCTTCACGCGATCATACCTCACATCCTGATATGCGCGCAATGCGCCCCTCACGTTACCTTTCCCAGCCTTCCTTAGGAGCACTGCAATCGTAACACCATCTTCGAGCGCCTGCGTTGCACCTTGAGCACTTGTCGGCAGGAACGGGTGTGCCGCATCGCCTAGCAAGCAGGTGCGGCCAGAGCCAGGCGCCGAACCGTATCCGGAGACCCAGTTGGGAAGAGGGTCGCGGTAGACGAGCTTCCAGTCGACTAATTTGTCTTCGGGGGTCTTGGAGATAATCTTGGTGCACATGGGGTCCCAGTCTTTGAGGACTTCTTTTACTTCTGAGAGTTTCCCGGGGAGTGACCAAGATTCCTCGATGTCGTTATCGTCGCGGTGGGTGAGGACCCAGCAGCAGTCTTTGCCGCCCTTCAAGGTGCTGAAGAGGAAATGGACGTCGGGGCCTGCGCAGTTGTATCAGTTAGAGAAAACGTTTCTTTCAAAAGATGGAGTTGCATACCTATCCAGCCATTAAAGGTGTCACCATTCTCGCAGAATTGCCTCGTTTCCGGGTCGGCCATCATGTTCTCATTGGTGAACCACGTTCTCCAGACTGCGTACCCAGACGCCTTGGGCTTGTCCTCGTATCCAAGGACTAGTGTCCTTGCCTTACTCCTCACACCATCGCTTCCGATCACGACGTCACCTTCTACTCTCGTCCCATCACCTAGCACAATGCCCGCCCCCTCTTCCGTCTCGAAGTAATTATCCACACGAACACCCAGGTTGATCTTCACGCCGACTTCTTTGGCATAGTTGAAGACGATCTCGTGCAATTCGCCTCGATGACCGTTGAAGACAGGTGCCGTCTCGTCTTTAGGGGGCGACTTCTGGTTGATGACAATCTCGCCGGTGTCGTATTTGTGGATATTGAAGCCGTAGTTCGTCAGGTCTATGGAAATAGCGCGCATCTTCTTTACGATTTCGCCATTCTTCCAGCGGTAGAAGATGCGGCCTGCGTTGGGCCCAAATGATATAATGTCGCCCAGGATCTTGAGTTCAGGGAACGATTCGTAGATAATGGCTTCGTGGCCTTGTTTGACACATTCTATGGCTGCTGTGAGACCGCCAAAACCTGGGGTGGAGAGTCAGTGTGTGAAACCGGCGATTTGGATTACGTGTGCCATACCTGCGCCAACGATGATGACCTTGATCCCCGTCTTCGGCTTCACGCCATTGGAATGCGTGCCGTTTGTCTGAGGAACCGCCATGCTTGATAGTTTGGACTCGTCGATCTTTGCGCGAAGAGGCATGCGTCGATTGGTGGAGCCCTGATACCTATGGCCTGTCCGACAATTACTTTGAAGGAGTAGAAGTGAAGTTTTGACAAAGTTGTAATTAACAAGCAGATTAATCTAGCACTAGGAGCTCGAGGTCCTGCAGTGGGGCTCGGCGGACAATGATCCTTACTCCTCTTGAACCATAAGCGCACCCCAGAAAACTGATGGTATGACACGCTTCAGCAATCTAGGTGATATGCATCCGATCTTTCCAGGGTTGCACAAATGCCGTTCTCGAATGTTGCCCTGCAGACCGTCCACGCGCCATCTTCCACAAGGCGCGCACGGCCGAGGTTCCATCGGAAGAGGGGCGAAGGTACATCTGCCGGGTGAATAGGTGAAGCGTGACTGGAGTCGTGATGTTGGAGATGTGCTGGCGCCCCACATGAGACGCGACTTCCCCGCAGCGCGGACCCCGCATCATAACCAGAACGCGCTTGACCTGGTTGGGACCGACACCTCGAGTCCAGCCTCGGTGGCGCTGGTGAAAACCTGGGATGTGGAGGCAATCTGGAGGCATGGCATCGTTGAATCCCGGTCGAGATGGAACGTTTGAGCGAGCCGGCAGACGAAAGACGAACGATCATGCACAGACCACGCGTGAATGGACCCGAGATGCAAGACACCCACGTGAGCCGAACCTTAAGGAGCCATATGCGCGGGGCTGTGCGTCTCAGCTTTTTCACATAAGCGCAGATAGGGTGGGAAGAGCTTGATATTCGCCACCGATAACATGGCTGCCATTTTGTCGCATCCGGAGTGGAACAAGGAGACGGGCGGTCTTGAGGTGGCGAAGGCTTTTGCGGACCAGATCAAGGGCAAAAGTGGTAAATCTATCCCCAGATACCTTCAAGATAGATCCACTAACGACCCGAAGTTCTCATAACAGGCGTCTCTCCCGATGGAATCGGCTCGACGACAGCACTTAGCATCGCATCACAGTCACCCACTCTTCTAATCCTCGCTTCCCGGACACCATCGAAAGTCGACAACGTCGCCAAGTCCATCAAAGATGCCTATCCCAAGGTCAACGTGCAGACTGTGCTCTTGGACCTCATGTCGCAAGAATCAATTCGACAAGCCGCAGTGGATGTAACCAATCTGACCGACCGCCTCGACATCGTTATCAACAATGCCGGGATCATGACGCCCAAACGCCAATTGACTGTCGAAGGCATCGAAGCTCAATTCGGAGCTAATCACATTGGTCACTTCCTCCTGACGAACTTACTCATGCCCCAGCTTCTCTCTGCGGCTAAGTCGGGAACCCCAGGCTCGACGCGCGTTGTCAATCTCACAAGTCTGGGACATCGCATCAGCCCAGTCCGATTCCACGACTACAACTTTGAAGGCAAAGACATCCCTCCTGAAGAGGCACACATTCCCCTGAATGGCGCGTTCGCGAAAGGCGCGGATGGTGACTATAACGGTTTTGTAGCGTACGGGCAAGCCAAATCTGCCAACGTGCTCTTTTCGGTGGGATTGAACAACTTGATGAAAGAGAAGGGATTAGTGAGCTTTGCGGTGCATCCAGGATGTAAGTCGCTCTCATCTCTACCGACACGAGTATCAACACTAGACACGCAAAAACTGACTTGAGCATAGCGATATGGACGGGTCTAAGTCGTGACCTCGACGCAGACGGCGAAGAAGCGATACGCAACACAAGCCCCTTCTGGAAGAACCTCGATCAGGGCGCCGCGACAACGCTCGTTGCTGCTTTGGATCCTGCCTTGAACGGTATGTCACTCTTGTCGATGCCGGTGCCACAGTGAGCTCTCTAACAATTCAAATCAGAACCAAATGGTATCCTACTGCATGATTGTCAGATGGTAGAAGCCGCAGAGCATGCTACAAAACCCGAAATTGCGGAAAGACTTTGGGCGCTGAGCGAGAAGCTCGTGAAGAAGGAGTCCAACTTATAGATGAAGTAGTAACGGCTGCTTGGTGAGACTTGAGATGGATAGCGTAGCATAGTACGCAAATATTGTAGAATTGACGACTTTATCATCTCTGCTCCACTGCCGCTAAACCAGAATTTCCCCATTCTGTACGAGCTTATCTGTAGACGTGCCCATTGCTCACTCTACTACATTCTTTGCTAGTCATGGCCAAAAGGGTAAATATTACGACGCAGTACATTGGCCATCCAAGATAATTATCCCCTTTGAGTCAAACCTTTACATCAAACCATCTTGTTCGGGGAACAGCCCTTTAGAAGATAATATATGCCTCGCAGGCATCGTAAACATCCAGGGTACCCATGAGTGCGTGCTCAGCTCCCCTCTGGTGCCCCACTCTATTTCTTTTTGTAAAACGTGCTCATCCTGTACTTGGTCTCGCCATCGTACTGGGCAAGGTCGGCAAGTGCCTGCTCTCCTTCGCGCACAATCGCTTGGCGAATTTGGTCGCTCCTCGGCTTGATGCTGACCTTGAAGAGGTTTGGACGCATGTTGAGGCCATTTCTACTCAAATCAGTCTCATACTTGGCAAGAGGTCGCGGCACTTACGTGTAGTCGAAGATGTCCACCGGTATCGGCTTCCCGCTCCCATCAAGCGCAGGTTCGATCTTGAAAGCCCACACCAACCTCGCGACTGTCAGCCAAGTCCCTTGCTCCGCAAGCGCTTGTCCTGAGCAAACTCTTCGACCCCAGCCGAAGGTCATATAGCCTCTCTCCCCAGGGAACGGTCTTGCAGCTGGGTCGTCCTTCAAGAATCGGCTAGGATTGAAGCGGTCTGGTTCCGGGAATTCTCGTTCGTTGTGATGGATTGCCCATACGTTACCCTGCACCCAGGTCTGCTTAGGAATCAACCAGCCATTGTAGTAGTCGTCTTGTGTAGGTGCATGAGGTTGCCCGCCGATGATGGCCACTGATCGCCATCGAAATACTTCCTTTACGAAGGCGCGCATGTATGGCAACTGTGCATCATCTTCAAATGACGGACTCCTATCTGAGCCAACGACGCGATCAAGCTCCTCCCACGCTGCGGTCAGTGTCTCCGGAAAGGCGCGCATGGCAAGTACAGCAGTAATGAGAGTACTGCTCGATGTATCAGAGCCAGCACCGAAGAGATTACCGGCCATAGCGGAGATCTCTTTCGGCCTGAGGTTGTACTTTGGTTGCTCTTTGAATAGAAATTTGGCGTAGCAGTCGTCGTGTCCTGGTGCTTCGTTGGCTTCTGCAGCGAGCGAGTAGAAGAAGTCGTGTCCACGATGGGCCTTGCCTTTTGCCCCAAGGCCATGCTTCCAGGGAGCGTATTCAGTGGGTACTTTGGCGAGTACTGGACGGGAATTAGCCAGCAGAAGAATATAGTATGGAGTTCGCTACTGACAAGGAAAAGTCTCGAGCAGCATGGGAAAAGTCTTTCCCGGAACGTTCAGATCTGCGGCGCGGTGCATGACTGCGATGACTTCGGTAATGATTGGGTCCTTCGGGTCAGCGACCCTTCGACCAAAGCCGATGATGGACACAACGCTGGTCGCGTAGCGCTCAAAGTGCTCCACATAGTTCTCCGGAGTACTCAGCAGGTCGTAGGCAACTACCTTACTTTCATCATTTTGGAAATCGCGATACCGCTTCACTTGCTGGATGCCGACGCCTTGATGCATGAGCTTTCGCTGTACTCGGAATCGGTCTCGTTGAGCTTGAGTCGTTGTAATCATATTGACGAGATTGTTCTGACCAGAGCCGAGCTCTGCAAACACGAGCATACGCGGACGAGAGCAATAGATGCCAGCCCGCTTGTCGAGTAGTTCGCTTGCGGCCCACGCATCGTTGATCCATACTGTAGGGTTCCTGCATGCCAGTTAGAAATGGACTTTTGGAACCTTTGTGTTTGACTGACCGTCCTATCCAGTAAGTGATTATTGGTGTGTTGTACTTCTTGGACAGCTCTTCGAAGTAGATCCAGGGCTTGTTGTCTGGTAGCTGGTAAGTGTTGCCGATGATAGGCCAAGGCATCGGTCCCGGAGGCTAATTACTGTTAGCATCAAGGTCCGAGAGCTCATTTGATCAGGCTTACCATTTTAGACCGCATATAAAGCATCCACGCGTAGTCTGTAAGCACTCCTAAAAATGCAGTCACGACGACGGCCAGCGCAACGCTCGTGGCGCCGAACTTGGAGATGCCATGTTGCAGGTAGTGTAGAGGCAACGCTTCAAACAGCTGCTCGATCGCCATGTCTTCAAAATTCCAGTGGTAACGTTCCGGTATGTGAGCGTGGTACTGGTTGATCGAGTTATCGAGACTGCGCTCTGCTTGAACGATGCACGATTTCACATTTCCCGGAGATGGCCAATGACGGATAACAACATCCTGCTTACAAACAGTCCAAGTGCGCCTATATGCGCTTGACAATTGTAGTTGTGCAGACGCGAATCAACCCCACATTATCGTGGTGGGGCAGAATTGCCGGCAAAACCGCAGTCGCTGGGGTTGCTCGGCGCTCCGTTAACGCGTCGAAGCCATGCAAGATGGCCCATAGTGTGTGCTATTACATGCGCTTAGCGGATTCATAGCGACGATCAATGCTCCATTCGGCAACGTGAGGAGGTACTGTCAATGGACGATCCCCAACGTGTCTCTTCGAACTCTTCTGACAAGCTAGGCGCCATGCTTAAACGAAATGAGAACCGTCGCTTTTCAATGCAGGCCACGGTTAAGAAAGAATCATCGACCGAGATAAAAACAGATGATGATACAATGGCATGGATGTGAGTTTTACTAACTCTTCGATGCGGACGATGTGTACGTACGCGTCGCGTCGTGGAAGGCACGACCGCGGTTCTGAACCCCAGCTTTCTTTTCATCACATACTCGTGAATAACTGAAGCTTCTATTGAAGCTTCTATCACTCTTCCGCAGATCTTTGCTACCACCAATACCATTCGCCATCCGTCTTATGCTGGTGTGCGCCCTCCGTCTCGATGCCATTGTCAGAAGGAATCGGGCTGAGTGCGCATCTACCGCCTCATGGCCGTCAAATACAATGCTTTCGTTGTGGAGGCTATAGAATTTGGGACTGGACAGGGCCAACAAGGCTCCACCCAATGCCAGATCTTGCGTGCATCTCCATTGCTGCTACGCCCATAGCTCTCACCTGTGAGCCCGTACTTTTATTGCTTCTTAGCGATGCCGCCAGTACACTACAATGCCTCAACGCATGCTCAGCATGCTGTCTTCCACTGCGTATCTGAGGCCCTGCGGACAGGAGGGGAACGGCTTCACAACTCAAAAGGTCTATCAGTACACTTGCCTGGGTCCTTGCACAATACTCCCACCGCTAGCACCAACTCCACTAGTCCTCGACATCTGTATCATACTGCGCAGTTACAGGCCCGCGACCAACAATTCAATCTTTACAACTGGTCATTTCATGTCGAAGTAAAGACAGTTTTCCTCAATCTCAAAGGCTTGATCGTTGCTTCTCCGACGAGGGGTGAACAAATGCCCCGCTGCCAATCAGCTACGCTCCGCGGTTTGCGCTTGAACGAAGTACACTTTCCCCTCCGAACAAGCTGTGTCATTTATTACGCACGCTGTAAGTGCTCTGACTCACGTATTCTTTTTACCGTTCTTCTTGCATCGGCCGGGGATATAGCTAGTTGGTACCAAGCATTTCGCGAAAAATAGATGAAGTAGGTAAGGGTTACGCCTACGTCGATTGGGTGGTCTATTATGCAACGGAATGGACCATCGTCGAAGAGCATGAAGTTCGGAGGGGGCAGTGAAGAATAGGGTGACAGAGACTGATGTGCCAGCGCTTGTTTCCTCCGACGGCAGGCCGCCTAAATCTACAGACCCGACACACTTTACACTCCTTGGATAACGTCCGGAACTCTTCGTTACCGAAACCCTTCGTTACCGGAACTCTTCGTCTTGGGATTCCGCCGGTCTGTGCCTGCCGATTCGGTACCATGACATTCACGCACCTGGATTAAAGTTGCATGTGCGCTCAGCCCTTCGACCACAGGTCCCTCCGTCTTCACAAAACCTACTACGACATCTACTAGGAATGATAGACCTAATCCGTGTAGTCTGAGGTCTAGACTCTGACCAACCCAACCACCACGCGTGACCCTCGCTTCCAACTACCGACATTGCACTAAACAAGTCTCTTTGCCCCTATGGCATCTTTGTCAATAGTCGGGACAGCGTGTACCCGCACGGAGTGGTCAAATGTATCTTCTTCGGGGACTTGTGGCGACCAGGAACGGGCTGTGTGCCGAATAGGGCGTGGCTGTTACTCTTCGCGGCGCAAGCCCAGCCATGCGAAAAGCTTGAATTGTCTCGGCCTTGCATGTCAATCCTGGCAAAGAGCATTCGAATCTGTTTTCCCGTTATTCCTGGTCTAGCCTGCAGGCTGTTCATCTCGCTTCTTGTGCCTTGAACCGCACGCATGTGACACGCTCCAAAGCGCCACACAATCCTTCGACACACTCCAATCGATACCGCACAGGAGACAGACTCCACCGTCTCCACAAAGTTTGGAATCTAGGCCGTGCCAACCTGATAGCGTGCGCTTTGTATGGCCACCAAAAAGCACTGCTGCGCGGCTTTATCAGTCCGACGCGATGTATAGCCGTTAGACCATGCATTACGCCCGTCGCCCTGCATACTATAGGCGGCACGCTTCACTCCACTTTACGAGATCTCCAAACTTGACCCCAACTCGTCTTAACCCCCACTCTGCCTGCTCCAAAAACAAGATACAAGTTTCCATGGTCTGACGGACGCGATTGGCCGGACATGGGCTCTCCCCGCGTCCCCACATGTTAGTTTACGACTAAATCCGGGGTAGGACCCGCCCGCATGCATGAAGATCGTCGGCAGATATTAATTGTACATCGTCACGGGGTACGGATTGCACTGGACGATTAAATATGAAGATGAATAGACTGCCAGGTTGGCTTTGTACATCTCTCTTCATCTTGGGTTGATGCCTACAAGTCCTTCGAACTAGTCGCATCAAGTTTATCGTCTCGATTCCCTTCTTTGAGTGGAGTAGTTACTCTGTCAGACAACACGGTCTCGTTGTCTTCTCTCATCGACATATACAGGCTGTCAATAGACAGTCCTAGCCACTACCATGCTTGAAGCATCGACCGGGAAAGGGTTGCTGGAGAACTGGAAATGTCTCCTCGCATGCACCCTCGTATCTATGAGCCCATTCCAGTATGGAATTGACTTCGGGGCCATTGGTGGTTTGCAAGCCATGCCCGGCTTCTTGAAGGTAAACAAGCCACGAGCTCTCCGCTGAAGACGGCATCATTAACGAGGACCGCAGGTCTTTGGTCACCCAGACCCTTCTGCTCCTACCGGGTACAACATCTCGCCCGGACGGCAACAGCTCATCTCTTCATTGATGATCTTGGGCGCCTTCATCAGCTCGTCAAGTGCGGGATTCTTTGCGACCTATCTCGGAAGACGCCAGTGTCTCTGGTTAGCATCGATACTCTGCTGCGCCGCAAACGTGGTTATGATGGCAACGACGAATCTCTCTGGTCTCTATGCCGGCCGCTTCTTGATTGGTCTCGCAAATGGCTGGTACATGACCTTCTCACAGCTCTACATCCAGGTACATCTCCCCCACACTCCTTCCACCATCACAATCTTTGAGACTGATACCTCGCACGCAGGAATCGACACCAGCCCGCTACCGCGGCCTCATGATTTCTGTCTTCCAATGCTGGACCTCCATCGGCACGCTGATCGGCACGGTAATCGACAACGCCACCCACCACCTCCCGGGCACGGACTCGTATCAGATCCCGCTCGGTGTAATATACATCGTTCCTGTGCTGATGTCCATCGGTCTCATCTTCATCCCGGAGTCGCCGCGATGGCTACTCTACACGGAGCGGAACGAACAGGCGCTCAAGGCTCTCATGTGGATGAGACCCTGCAAGGACGCCGTGCAGGACGAAATCGATGATATCCAGGCCGCTATTCTCGCGGAGAAGGAGATGGCCTCAAGCGCGGGGATTGTGGATATCATGAAGAACCCTGTGGATCGCAGGAGGATGTTGTTGAGTGTTGCTGCTGTCAGCATTCAAGCTGCTAGCGGAGCTATGTTCATGATCGGTACGTGGGCCCTTTTCCACCGTTTCCCCTAATCAATTCTGTGGGATCGAAGGAAGCTGACCAAGTTGTAGCGTATGGAACGTACTTCTTCCAGATTGCCAGAGTGGGCGACGCCTTCATGAACACCTGCATCCTTACCAGCACTGGTGTACTCGTCATCATCATCAACAGTTGCGTCATTTCCAAGATCGGCCGTCGCCGCGTCTTCCTCATGATTGGCATGAGCGTATGTGGTGTTTCTCAATTCGCCGTCGCGGCGGTGTGGCACGTCGCTCCAGGCAGCGTGAGCACGGGAAAGGTACGTGATATCTACTACGCAGTTCAATCATTGGACAGAGCGAAATGGAGTCCGTGCTAATGGTCCAAAGGCTATCGTCGGTCTGTCCATCATCTACATCTGTGGTTACAATGGTATGGTGGCCACATACGCCTGGCTTGCCGGCGGAGAAATCCCGTCGCAACGGCTCCGATCGTACACATTCGGTATCGCGGCCGCTATTGGTTTTGCAGGCGCATGGCTCGCGACCTTCACTGCACCATACTTCATCAACCCCGACGCATTGGGCTGGGGTCCCGAATACGGTACGTGCAAATAATCCACTCCTTACCCTCAACGACAACCACTAACGATCTTCTATAGGTTGGATCTGGGGTCCCTCATGCCTCCTCACCGTCGTCTGGATCTACTTCTACCTCCCGGAGATCAAGAACCGCACGCTCGAAGAGATTGACGAGATGTTCGAGGCTAAGCTTTCCGCGCGCCAGTTCAGGAAGTATGTTTGCGTGGGACGGCATATTGCTGACGAGAAGATTGTTGATGACAAGAGTGGTGTTGAGATGAGGGAGAATGAAAAGGATGTTGGCGCTAGTACTGTGGAGCGGATTAGCTAGGGGTGAGATGGATGGCGTGATTGGAAGCGGTGTAGCATGATAGCGAACTTGAATAATATTAGCGACGAGATCTGTGTTCGGAAGGGAAAGCATGGGCGTAAGCTTTCATGTGATCATCACTTACCATGAGACTAGGTTCCGATGGGACTTTTATGCCGAGGAGTACCACGATATCGGTAGACCTTGGTAGGTAGTCGGATGGAGAGCAAAATAGTCCCAAAGTGAGTGAAGTCATCAACAACACGACGCAGTCCGAGTCTCACAATCATATCTCTACCACATCTGTCCCCAATCTCCATTCAGTCCACTGGTGAACGTGCCAATCCCGCCAACAACAACACCGAGCAATCAACGCCCATCAGCACCAAACGCACAAACAAGTCACACTCATCAGGCAAGCAAGTATCATGGAAGCAAGGAATTAATTCCTTATGGCTGCCTACTACGGTCCTAATAAGCGTACACCACACATACTGTTCCTCGGTCCATTCGATTCCCTTTCCTATTTCATCCATCCATCCCCGAATGCACCAGCACACCACTGTGCAACTCCCACTGTCAACCGCGACAGATTATGCACCAATTGAAAAAGCACAATACCTAGCCCCCCAGCTCCGTAGAGCATTTGTAGACGCCAGAGCATAACGAAAAGCAAAAAAGCAAAAACAAAGGGAAAATCACGACAAAAGATACCGACGTTGAACATCAGGTGGATATCGACGGAGGCACAGGAAAAGCGTTTGTCCTTAACTCGTACAAGTCGCAATTCCAGGACAGGGGAGAAGGAGAATATACACAGCGGCGGTGAAGAGAGGTTGGGGTGGTGGTTGACAAAAGGCATCCACATGCCATGTCTTTCTTCAAGTCCGTCGAGAGGCTGTCGACTTCTTCGTTGTTCCGGGTAGGCATGCTATAGCACGCCTTCCCACATGCCAGGGCCTTCTCGGCGGAACGTCAAGGCAGCTTCGCTTCCACAGCAGGTACGCTTCTTGCCAAAATCCTTCTGAATCGGCACGCGATACTCCGACACCGTGCGCTGGGGGGACTGCAGCCCCTTCGGCCTGGTGCTAGAGGAAGGCGTTCGGCCTCCAGAGCGGACGAGCGACTGGGCGATCGAGCGATCGGGAAGTACAGTCGCCTCGCCGCGGAGGAAGGATGAAGAACGGGAAGTGTGAAGCAGGTTGCGCACGTTCTGTTGGAGATCGATGGATGACCGACCGCGTTTCCGACTCGCCTTGGTAGAGACGATAGAAATCTCAGCGGGGCTGTCGACCGTGACAAGCGTGGCTTCAGAATCATCGATGTGGAAGCTCTCCAGGTCTGGTGACGACATGGGCTCGCTAGTAGCGTACTCGTATTGCTCCTTACATTTAGAAAGCGCAGGATATGGCAGTCTCGCGTTGCGGCAAGTCGCCAATCGGGCCAATTTGGCCTGATTCGGCGCCAAGCCAGCAGATGAGACTGACGAGATCGAGGAAGCACGAGAAGAGCGAGAGTTGTCTGTAATCATAGACTCTGGTGATGAAGCTGAGGACGCAACAGATGGAGCCAAAGACGGACGGCGGCTGGGGAAGTGGTAAGCTTCCAAGCCGTTGCGGACGCTTGGGTTGTACTGGTCGACACAGGAGCGCGCCAGTGACGAGCTCTGTGCCTGAGCCATCGCCGAGCACATGGACGGGCGCCTCGATCCAAATGCCATCATACTCGCTGCAGGAGTATTGGAGGCAATGGACTGGGGCGTCAGAGAAGGTGTAGGCAAAGGACCCAAGCGCGCAAACGGGGGCGTCGGCGGCAAGAGATCCGGTTTTGGCTCCAGAAAGCGAGGCACCTTGTAGTGGGATGGAGTAGGTGTGCTCTCCTGCGAGCCAAAGGGCTCCGAGAGGGGGGAGCGGAGGCTGAAAGGGCTGCAGGAGCTGAGATACGACGGCATCGCCGGTCGAACAGGAGTAATTGGAGTCTTGGGAGCGACATCTACGATATCCAAGTCGGGTGTCAAACACGGAATTATGGCTCTCCAAGTGTTCGGGATGCAAGCACCAGGAGACGAAGGCGGATTCGTTGGCGTGTGTCGTAGGACAACCTCCTGCCATTTCTCCCAAACGGGATCAATGATGTGGAGTTTCCAGTTGACAGCCCCAAGAAAGGCCATCTCGTTGGTGTTGATCTCGCAGACCTTCAGCCCAGAGATCTTGCTCCAAGCACGGGCAGAGTAGTTGCGGTCTTGCAGGTACTTCGACGCCAGAATGAGGGCAGCGAGGAACATGCGGCGACCACATTGCAATGCGCGCAGTGATGCAACATCCTCGGGCTGCTCCATGGTGAAGTCGTGCTTCGGCACGTGACCCTTGATAAGGATCAAGTAGTACAAAGCGACCTGCAGGGTGCTATAGCTGGTGCGCGAGCGGCGCAGAGTCTCTTGGATGAAAGTGCGGAGCGGCAAAACCCCACGCGATGCAGTCTCGCATCGGCTGGAAGGAGCAGACGTGGGCCAAATGACTTCAACCATCTGAGTGGCAGAATCTTTGAGAGGAGCAAAATCAGCGAATGGAAAAGCAAAACAGAAAATCGTGGATACTAACCGACGAGGCAGTCGACAAAGTTGACCTTGCGGTCGCTTTGTCGAACGAGTTGAGGAGGCTGTCGATGGTTGATGGTTGTTGACGAGCGGCGCGGGTGCGCCGGCCGCTGCTCCACAGGGGCCACAAGGTCCGTTCGCAGAGGGGGCAAGACCCTCTCCACGGCGGTTTCCCGGCATGCCGATGGCAGGTACTGAGGAAAGGTGCTGACTCTGGTAATGGGCGCAAAGGCGGACAGATTGGCAGGGTCGATGGAACTTCCCGGTACGACCTGGGGACCCCTCGAGCTCCAGTCCTCTTCCCATGCACTGAACGCGGACTGCGTAGATGCGACGGTGGAGTTGGAAGCCTGAGAGGCAGCGTCCGAAAAGACCGAAGAGGTAGAAGAGGAGGCGGAAGAAGAAAGAGATGTGGCGTATGGATGACTTCTTGTCGAAGCAGTGCCAAAGGGAGGGTAAGTGTCAAGGCTCATGTTGAGTTGAAAGGGGTGAAAGAGTAGCGCGTAGGAAACTAGATCGTAGTAAAGAGTGAGTGGAGATGGGATGCGCTTTGGTATTACGTCTCGAAGTGCTGACCTTGCGGTAGACCAAGAGGAGTAATGTCAAGCGTAGTTGTGGAGTGATCAGGACAGAACCGGTAGACGAATCGTACGAGAGTAACCCTACGTCACGTCTTGTGATTTTGAGAGATTTTCGTACCAATCTCAGCAGTTGATGCGTCTCGAATTGGTGCCGGCTCGGATTACGCGAGTGTGTGCTGGAGTCGCAAGACTGAGATCCGTGCACAAGACGAGTAATCGAGTCGGAACCGAACGGAGACGGTGTAGATGTAATCGGAAGACAGTAGGGGCGTTTGACGGGGTGCGGGAGGATGCGATGTTCGAACAGCTGGTAATAGTCGTCGGACGGGGCTCCAAGCGCTACGGAAGAGACCTCCAGTAACCGTCAGCCGCGGAAATCACCAGGGCAAGACTGGGCGACACCTGTTCGCAGACACTCCGAAAGCTAAGCTCGTGTGGTAGCTGGCGCTAGCACAAAGCTCAAAGATCCGAGGAGATGCGGGGGACTAGCAGGTGAGGCCGAAGACGGTCTTGTTTTCAGAAGTGGCGGTGGTGATTTCTGGGCGACGAGTTACTGGAGTAGTGGAATCGACAATGTACATGGCGTCTATTTCGGGGGATGCAGGAAGGGTTCAATGTAGCGACGACCGGATGCGGTGTCACTAGCTGAAAGCCTCGAACGTCGTCGGAATAGATCCTGGGTGGTCGGGTTTATTTATTTAGGTGGTATTATCGGCGCTGGGGGTGTGGAAACGGGAAATGAGGCGGGTGTTGTGGACGGGGGGGTGTTTGCGGTGGTGGGTGGTGGTGAGCGGAGATGGCGGTCGGTACTCGGTGAGGGTGGGCGAGACGGCAAGGCCACGAATCCGGAGGCGGCGGGTGAGAGGGGAGATGGCGGCGGAGATGCAGGTACAGAGAGAAGGTATAAAAGGACCCTGGCGATGAATCACACCGGGGGGTTTGATGGTATGAGTCGGCCTGATAGGCAGCGAGGGGTGGCGGCAGCTGGCGGCGCGTTTGGTCGCTGCTGGCTGAGGGACAGAGAATGGCTAGGTAGCCGTCGAAAGCGTTCAAGGGTCGGGCGATGGTAAGAGTAACCTGAGAAGCGGCAGAGGCGCTGCGAACTCAGATTGTCGAGCCAAAGGGCCGCTTGAGGGCTGTCGAAGGTGCCATAGTCATCGTGTCTTTGGGATGAGAGCGCGGCACAAGCTGGGGGCGCTTGCTCTATATCGCAGCAGCAGCAGCCACCAGCCCGAGACGGCCCGTGCGCGGCCACTATGACTCCGCAGCCTTTGCCACTGGCCACCACCCACGGCCACCATTCACCACTTTTTTCGCCCACGGCGGCGAAATCGGACACGGGGAACACGCTGGCTGTCGCTGCTGTTTGCTGCTGGCTGCTGGCTGTTTGCCGTTTGCCGTTTGCGCTGCAGAGACGCAAAAGAATCACCCTGCCAAACGGTGCTGCTGGTCTCCCGGCCTGGCTTTCCACCGCCGTTGCCGTGCCTCTGCAGCGCGGGCGGGGGGGTGAGCACCGAACGCATCGCTGCAGGCTGCCAGCGCTGCACGCACTGGTTGCAGATGGCGACACTGCCTCTGTTCGAGGCTCAGCATTCCAAAGCGCGTCCCTGGATGACGGAGCGAGGCTGGCCCAACAAGCCCGGCCGTGTGCCGTCTCGAACTGCCCCCCCATTGCGCCCCCTTCCCAACACTGACGTCCTCGCCATGGCCGCTCAGCTGCGCTGCGTTCCCTCCGTCGCAGCTTCGGACGAGAGCCACGTCTTCCTTCAGCTGTGCCCCCCTTCCGCTCCCTGATTGCGCATGCGAGTCCCCCCTCTCCCCTCCCGCTGAACGCCGGGCCCAGCCAATCGTCGCCCCGCTGCGCGCCATGGTCGGACGGCCTCGCATTGGCTGGCCCCTTTGGCGCCTTCGCGACGCGGGTCCCAAAGCGGCTCATTTTGCTGCCTTGACGGCGACAAAGGCGCCGCTTCCAGTGCTATTTGCCGTCGTGCGGGCTGGCTTGTGCCCGGTGCCCGATCGTCATGGCCTCTTGGCGCCTATCGAGCCCGGCCTCCATGTCTCAGGCCTGCACAGCAATTACAGAGAGTCTCATCTGGCTGTCTGGCCTTTGCCAGTCGCAAATCCCTCAACCCAGCGTGCGACCTGGCACTGGACGCGACGCTGCAACCCGCACAGAGTCGAGCAAAGCCGCACGCTGTCGGCCGCAGCCGTTCGAGCGCGCAGAGGGGGGACCCGTCTTGGCTGTGGGCAGCAGTGGCTGCGTGTCATCATGGCCTAGCCGGCTTCGTCCCAACTGGCGTCGTGTCGAGTGACGACCAGCCCACCTTCGATGCGAGTGTGATCCCACTCAGCCCCATAGGCCAGCTTGTGTCGCCCACGCGCAGAGATTTCCCCAACCTTCCAGAAACTCGTCCATGACTTGTCCCCCCCAATCGAGTGACTTGCGACCGTGGTTCGCAGTCCGAAGCCCGGAAATCATCCGAGATGATCCGAGACGAAGAGGGAAAAGGGCCATGCCTAGCTGAGCCAACACCATTGCCACTCCCGGTACTCGGCCTAGGCAGCACCTCCTCGGAGTACCAGTCACCACCACGCCTGAAGCAACCAAAAAATCCTGTTCTTATCATCGTGACCAGAGGCTATCGTCGGCACCACCAGAGTCTGCTGACACCGTGACCCACCGCGCCGCCTTCCAAGCGCGCTGCCTGCTGCTCACTCAGATCCGTTTCAAGGGAAATGAAACCGAGGAGTCATCGTGTGCTGCCAAATATACTGCACCGTCACAGGGGCAACGGCGGCAATCGGTTGCCTGGCACCATCCTGATAGGCTTCAGCCGACCATGCCCAATCGAAGCCTACCAGTCCTTGACCCGTGAAGGGGCGAACACTAGGCGACCCCACGTCACATACTTCGCTGTGCGAGATTGGAGCAATGGCACTTGCTTGTACACATGGCCTAATTAATTTGGAGTACGCCCATATCGATAACTAAAGTCCAGCTAGAGATCCCGCCCGATCCCATGGGGATAAAGAGGTTGAATGTACATGAGTTGTGACCGCAAAGAGTGAACTCCTACCAACGCCACCGATGTATGCTTCCTGTATTGGCCATGTCCGTTCCGCGCGCTCAAGAGCTAGTGTTCGACGGAGGCGAGATGTAAGGGTCCTGAGCAGCTCCTTCTTGCTCTCCCGACTTCATGATCTCCAAGGTTGAGTTGCGTAGCGGCAGGTTAGGGTGTGAGATCTTGTCCGCCTCTCCTGAAGCCAGGACAGTCTCGTCCACAGTCGCTGGAGGAAACGGGGCTGCCGCCTCTTTCGGACTTGTTCCAGCAAAGGGACACCCGGCGCTCGCCATCAACTCCTGCGCGTCCACTGATGGATGGCCCTCGGGTATCGTGGCGGCCGCTGCTTCGGTCGCACGCGGCGTCTGGTCGATTTCTACCTTATGATCGCTGTCTATTGCCTCGTCCGGAGTGAGGGTCTTGTCGACTGCGTCCTTCTTAACAACACCATCGGGAGCAATCTGCCGGAACATGTCCATTGGGTCGAACCAAGTGCGGACAGACTGCAGCTGAAGCTTGTCGTTGACCGTAGCCACCGTAACGCCCTGGATGTCGATGGAGCCGCCATGGGCTTTGGCTGTCACCTTATCTCCCTTGCTGTCAAGTTGTCAATTAGCGAGCCCTAAGGTGCAATGTGAGAACCTACTTGTTGAAGCCGACATAGTCGTTTTTCATGACACCCCAATGGCGCCACCTGAACGACACCGTGGGCGGACCGCTGTAGACCTCGAGCACTTCCCACGCAAAGGTCGGCATCATGCGCTTGAATGTCTTGTGGCTGCTAGCAAAGTCCGAGTATTCAGGCGAATAGTACTCGTTCGGAGCGATGATGGCGTTGTACGTGCCCAGCTTGAGCATGTGCTCGGCAGTCTGGGGTTCTGACCCGTTGATGGCGAAGGAGTACTTCGCATGGTCAACGGTGCGCCAGTCGGACAGCGTGGGCTTGAAGGACGCCTCGACCTCCCAGTTCTTGACCAGGTTCTCCACGAGCTGGGGAAGAGAATTGGCCTCATGCGACATGGTCTTGGCTGCCTCAAGTCAGTCGCGAACGTCTTCAGTGACCCATTGGGTTGACTATGAGCTGGGAGGATGTGCTACTGTGGACCAGAGAGTGGGCACCCGATCGTGAACGCAATCGGGGATGTTAATGTACTTACTTTCAGCAAACACCTTCCTAGTCTTCGAGTAGTCCGGCGCCCTGCCATACCGCCAGTTCGCTTTGTCCTTGAGGACTGCATCAGGGTCGGTCACGTAGTCGGGGAGGGCCGGTGCAGCAGGTTCGACCGGTGTTTGAACGTCGGCGGCAGCCATTTGGTTGTGTGCGTGTAGGTCGTGAGAAGGGACAGAAGCTGGGTCGGTGGTAGGAGAAGATGTGAGTGCCTGCCTCGTTACGGGAAAGGGAAAGAAGTAAGATAAGAGAAGAAAGTACGGTGCTGACACTGCAGAGGGAAGGCGCGGATGATGAAGAAAACGAGGCGAGTGGTTGCACAGCATATGCAACCCATTTAAAGGTCGTACTAAAGCTTGAAACGATACTTACATCGGAAGGGCAGTAGCGAGCTCGATACTGTTACTAATATCTGACGCCCCTCCGACCGTCTCGCCACGTTCGACAACCCGTTAGCGGACACCCAGCGTCCAGTGGCATTGTCGTTTGCAGCAGCCTCGTGCGCCCATCGGTGCTTCTGTCACACAGCGGCACCCATTAATCCTTGCACCAACGTGAAAATGGTCTGGTCGCACGATCTAGAACCTCTTCAATGGAGCCAACTCTTTCATTCATCGTGCTGTTCACGGCGAATGGTCTATAAAAACCCTCCGGCAGATCGTCGAGACGGGCGGTACAACTGTACAAGGGTAAGACTTCTACGGAAGACGAGCCGGTCGGGGGGAATGCATCCCGCTACACGCCACGCGATTCAAGCTCGATCTCCTAAAACGCGGGTGTGAAATAGTGGACGTATTGATGGGACCTCGCCCAAGAATAGCGTCCAAGTCCCTGGGATGTTGCTGTGTGCTAGTGGCTAGACCTCATCATGCCAAGGGTCAACGGGTCGAAGCCCCACAGGGCAGGTACGAACAACAGTAGAATGCATATTGTGGCTTACCTGGCGGGAGATAGACAGTTGCTCGTCCTGCATTGGGTGAGCCACGACAGGGTGAAAGGATGTACAAACTTTTGTGAGCTAACAATGGTGTATATGGGAGGGGTCGTGTCGGTCAGCGTCTGGATGGGAGTTGCAAGACTATTCGACCAAGTCCACTGCAGACTAATGCAGGGAATCGGATTGGTGAGCTTTTTCAAGGGGGTTCCCGCCGTGAAATCCTACCCGCGGTCCGGCTATTGCGAGTACGGGACATCTGTTTCAGAAAGAAAAGCCACTCAGCGTTTCTCTTATTGTGAAGCTCTTGGTGGCGGCCAGGGGGAGAGGTTGCGCGTTGACCGGATGGTGGCATTGGAGGCTGAGGGTCTCCGTCTCCGATCGCTTGCATATCCATAACCCGTCCCGAGCAGCGAAGGCTGGAGCTGCATTGGAAAGTTTCCGAAGCGAAAGAACCGGCACCAAAGCCCATGTTGGTCGCTCGCGACGCTGGCCGCTGTTCCAGGCCTGGAATATGGCCTCCGAATGTGCCGTTGGGCGTGAACGCGCGATCTGGAACTCTATTGACATTGCTCGGCGGGTACGGTAGTAGCGTGTTTGAGGAGCTCGGATTCCGAACAGAGCGGAGACAGGGTCCGCGACTTGCCATGGGATTGCTGAGAAGACGATGCCGCTGTGGTTTTGGTCGTGTGGGCGCGAAGTTAGTGATGGCTGCCAATCAGAGACCGCGGAAAGGAACCGCGTGCCTGGCACGCGAAGGTGACCCGCCAAGAATGACGTAGTGTTTACTCACGACTCAGATCCCAACGCACATCCTCAACCTTAATTCGAACATCTCATCCATCGTGACAACCTCGTGGTAAAGCAATACAATATCAACAAGCTTCCCAACTCCAAAATGGGAAGGCGGCAGCGCCTCGTCAGCACGTCCATCCTTCGCGCTATATTCAAGCCGAATAACTCCAGAGATCCGGACAAACGACTCGGTTTCCTCGCGCGCATCCTCGCCTTCTTCTCCGTATTCCAGCTTGCTCTCTCGCGATATCGCGCCTCAGTTTTCAGAAAGCTGAGGAACGAAACATGGGAGATTGAGGAAGAAGAGTACACTGAATCCTTTCGCTCACCCAGTCATGGGAAACGGACCGATCTCATCTCTGTAGGAGACCTGGGCTACTCAGGCTCGGTACGTCAACTCGTCCCACTACTGTTGTCAGACTAATGTCGATAGACCTTCTTCTCGTCTCCCAACTCAAAGTACCTTATCAAATCACTCCCGCGTGCATTCGAGCAAGACTTCTTCCGCGATCGGCTCCTCGATCCCTACGTCGAGCATGTAGAGCGCAACCCCACATCCCTCCTCGTTCGTATAACCGACCTCCTTTATGCACCCTCAGCGACCATTGGAGCAGCCCTTGGAATAGCCCCGAGCCACCACATCGTTATGGAGAACATATTATACGGAAAGTCGAGCTGCGCCAAAGACGACCAGGACGATTGGGAGACCTACGACCTCAAACCAAACGACTATTTCTATCCCGAGCGCGACGTAGCAGGCGGAAGACTGGCACCCGATAGCGTAAAGGAAAGGCTGATTGATGAGTTTCCTGACAAGATTCGTGTAACCATCGACGAGAAAGAGGAGCTTGTGTCGCAAATCACGCGGGACACGAAGATCCTGCAAGACAACAATGCTGTGGACTACAGCATCTTCCTCGTCCGATACCCCGCCAGAATGTCTTCTGCGGAGAGCGACAAGATCCCAACTCCACCAGGGAAGGGCTCACCCTGGCGCAATGGCGTAATTTCACGCGATGGCCAGTGGATGTACCGCGCGATCCTCCTCGACTTCTTCTGGGCTAAAGATGCGCTACAGGCGCAGGCCATGACAGGGCTGGTGAATACCTTCAACTTCCTCAAGTGGGGAAGGGATCATGGCCCGATGAGCATCACTACGACAAGCGACGAATACCGCATGAGGTTCCTGCGGATGATAGACGACATGGTGGAAGTTCCGGATAGCTCGGGACAGCCGGCTGGCCAGGTACGCAGTCCGCCACCGGAGATTTTGATCGAGGAGGTGTGACCGCCATGGCAAGGTGGTTCGATTCTCGCATTAGGTTGAACAAGGCGTCAGGTTTCTGGAACACGTCCACGCGATACCCCTGTAGCTTTGTATTGCTTTTCTTCTACAGTTGATCGAGCTACGTTGCCGCGATCGAGATGCGTTCGTGTCCCTAGGTGGTATAATGGCACCTCGTCAGATACATGGTCCGGGGGTGCGTGAGAGCCAATCTGGGAGCTAGCCACGTAGTAGCCACACGTCCCCCCCGCCCACTCGATTGGCCTCTAGGAATGGCCGATGACGAATGCAACACTTTGATTTCGAACTTTTCGTCGTACAGTGACTCCAAACTCGCCAGAGTCTCGAGTCTCGTGCACCTAAGGAGCCCAAATGTTGACGGCGGTACTTTGCGCCAGTGGTGATGCAAGTGATGAGCCTGTTGTATCCGAGTGTTTCGTGACCATTAATAGTCTCAGGTATATTCATTCCTGGGCACCGTTGACCAGGGAATACGGTCCGGCCAATGACAGCTGCGTTTGTGTCTGGCGCATCGTGTCTGCGCATCGTGTCTGCGCATCATGTCTGGCGCAATCGTGTCTGACGCATCATGTCTGGCGCAATCGTGTATGGCGCATCGTGTCTGGTGCATCGTGTCTAGTGTGGTGAGTAGCATTCAGATAGAAAAGGTACATGGCGATTAAAAGGTTCCCCTCGAGGTGTTGGGCGGCACGGCCAGTCCACCAGACCAGTGAAGCTTTGCGCATGTGTGATACTTCTTGTCTCAGCTTAGAGACAGTGTGGTCTTGTGCGAGGACAACGTGGTCCATATCGACAAGCATCCTATAGCGTCATCAAGGCGTTGTGTTGTGCTTCTCCGTGGCTTTGACCAGTTGCGACGCTGAGCAAGTGGAGACCTTCAGGTCCACGATGGACGCCTAGGCCCGGGCCGGTAGCAAAGGGCCCGGCTTCTGACTACACACGCGGCAATGCGACGTTGTGGGTCGTGCGAGGTCCGACTGGTGCGTGTGGGGAAATGCACGTTGGCACGAGATCACCGGAGTCTGTCTGGAGTGTTCTATGCGGCATGGTGGCGAAGTGCACATGGGGATTGGCTGACGGTCGCAGATATTGGAACAACATGGATGTTCCGACTGGGAGATATAGGTGCTGTATAGCTACCTTTGCTGGGTAATGCCGTCGCAGTGTTGCCGGACATGGAGGGGAGGGGCCGGTACTGTTCTCAAGACTGCGTCAGGCGATGCTCCCCACGACAACCCGGCGGCAGTCGCCTCGTAGGGATCAGGCGGCGTTAAGTGCTTTTGTCACTTCGCTGGCAGGGCTGGCGATCGCCACGGGCATTTTCATGAGGCTCGTTCGTGAGAGGCCGTGCGGGCTGGCGGTGAGAGGTGTGCCAATCCAGCATGACGTCAGAAGCCTCGGCTGCACGCGCATCGTGGCAGCGTCGTTATTCCCTACGCAGTCGTGTCGAGGTGCCGCTCCTTAAAGTCCAGCTGCCCCAGTGCTCATCGTGACCTCTTCCGCCGACACAGCTTCCTCACACAAGACATCGTTTTCTTCTACACCTCAACTACACCTCTAGCCTTCTCGCTGCCGACTATCTGCACGCTATCCCCAGAAAGGCCGCCGTGCTGCCGCTCGCGACCCTCCCCCGCCAATCACATTCGCCCTCCTACGTCAATCGAACCGGGCAGCGACCCTGAATTACTTGGTGGTACGACCGGACCATGTCTGTCCTTGCGCTCAAGGCGCTCGACTACGGCGCAGAGAAGATCCCCGACCGGCTCTTTGAGAAGATTCCGGGCGGCTTCTTCACACCGGGCGAGAAGAAGAACATGGAGAAGAAAAGGCACCCCGACCGCGAGCGTAGGCACAAAAGCGAGCAGAGACGCAGTGATCGCGACCATGATAGGCGTCGGGCTGAGCGCGAGCGCTCCCCGCCGACGGACTACTCCGACCACAGCGCCTACGACGATAGCGACTACGAGCGCGAGCTCCGTCGCAAGGAGCGCCGTCGACGCGCAAGGAGCCTGGGACGTAGTATCAGCAGGAGCCTGAGCCGTGGCAGACACCATAATCACAGGAGAGATCAGGACTTGGACGATGCAATGGACCGAGCGGAAAGAGCAGAGCGGGGACCCCATTTCGATCCGCCGCCTACATCGGAATACAGGCCCTACGACCCTCGAGACTATGCTTCTCCACCTCCCGTGACCGGTCCGTCGGTAGCAGACGGTTACCATGACCCGTACGACCGCCGCGCATCGTCGGCACGGCCCGATTATGGCTATCCGCCTCAGGTAAATACCGCCTTTCGTTCTCGAAGCGCGACAGTACCGTTGGAACGTCCTCCGTTGAGCCCGTCGCACTTGCTGCGGCCGCGACCGGCGAGCAGGACTCCATCAAGAACGTCGATGCCCCCTCTTCTTACGCCCTTTTCTTCTAACCTAGATATTCTTCGCGGTGGCACTCCACTGGGTGCAGCGTTCTCTCCTTCCTATGAGCCGCCTCTTGCAGCACTGCTAAGTCGACAAACCACTAACCTTAACCAGCCACCATCCGCCACAGCAGCACGGTACACTCCCGTTGGGTATGCGCCGTCACCTGTGAACACCTCGATCCCTCCACCTACGCAGGGATATGCTCCCTACAATCCCGCTGATTATGCGCCTCCGAGCGAGAGCGTCCGAGGGGCGGTAGCTGCTTATGCAGCCCCTCCAGCCTTGTACCGGCAGCGGTCAAACTCCCAGCCTTCATTACCGCAATATCCATATCCAGATGCCAACGCCCAGCTCGCCCCTTACGTTGAACCCCTACCAATCCCCCATGGCAGTTCCGCGTCCTCGCACCGTCGCCGTCATGGCGACGGGAAGCACCACAGGGCAAGGTCTGCTGGTCATCATGGTCATTCTCAAGACTCTGTCACTGATAAAGTCCGTGACAGGTTTGAGAACCTTGACCTACATGATAAAAACTTGGCGGCTTCGGTGGGAGGTGCGTTGGCTGGAGGATTTGCGGGACAGAAAATGGGCCACGGGACGCTAAGTACTCTTATAGGAGCGGGTATCGGTGCGTTCGGCGGCAGAGAGATGGAGAAGAGACTCGACAAGTAAGTGGTGTGGTGTGATGTGACGTTGAGTTGTGCGGTGGTGGAGGTTGCTCGTCGAGGTTCTATTACTAATTGAACTTTGCTTGGATAGGAGCAGAACGCGTGAAGGATCGCGACCACCGCGAGAACGAAGCGTTGGCAGAAAAGAACAATCACACGCCTCATCTCGCGATCGTCGACGAGACAGTCGACATGACGAATACGACAGTTACAGCGACTCCGAATCCGAAGACCGCCGAGCTGCAAGGAGGCGGCGTAGTGGCAGCAAAAGAAATCCGGACCGTTATGATTAGTGCGGCATTGCTTGGCTTTGAAATGGCGTTCTTTGCATGTTTAACGATGGATACGATGGCAGCAACCCGTACGATTTACGACTCGACTGGGAGCGGTTTGTACTGGTCGGCTTTTCCTCGCACCCAATGTTTTGCCTGTTCCACCCGCCGGCTGGATATAACTCGGCATGCTTTCCCGCGCGCGTTCTGTACATTAGCGGTCGCAGGTCCATTGTCTCGGGTTTCGTGGTGTCTGCGCTTCGCAGGACGGCCCATCGGATGCGACTCCGGTCACAATCAACATCGGCGATATTGAAGCTCGGCGATCGGTAGTTCGGCCATGTGCATGACGAAGAATGCAATATCTTCAATTGAGAAGAACTTCTCGGCGACTCGGCGAGCTACGTGATACAGAATGGATATTTTCAACACTTGGTATCCGAAATTATTGCGATGTCATGCGTAATGCTGCTTCCGTTGAAAAGTCCGCGATCATGATTGACCAAACATGACGAATATTAAAAGGCTTCTCCCGCTTGATATCGGACGTGTGCTTCCGCAGCGGGTCGTCTGTTCAACGCTAGAAACAGACTAGAATGCGCGGTGCGTTTCTGAGAAGCGCTTATCGAATCGAGCGAGATGGAACTAACTTCTTTGGTAAGGTCGAGCGAGCGTAGTCGATACGATAGTGGTAGCGAGAAGGTGAAACGGGGGGTCGAACCCTACATGGTAGTGCTTGAGGAGTCAGATACACTGTTCTTGGGATGGAGCGGTTCGGCGATTTTTAAGGTTGGGGTAGGTTTTCATTGGGGTAGCGATGATGCGTTGGTGTGAAAAGGTGTGGAGGTACAAAGCCGGCCATGTTTCCCGGTGTGTCCTTTGGCTTGCTGGCGGTATCTTTTCAGGTTTTGTCAAGAAGTTGGCCCGCGTGTCCCGGTTGAAATAGTATTAGTAACTGGAAGCCGTACTGTGGTCGCGAAGAAAGACTTACCAACACCACCGCGTAGGAGGAACAAAGGGACGCCAAAGACCAACAATCGAATCCCCAGCACGACGGAGAATGCCCAGAAGCTTGACAAAACCCCCCAATCCGCAACCCAAACCGCAGTCCTACATTCCTACATCTTCCTCGATGTCGATTCCCATCACGACTCCATCTCCCTCCTCCAACACCACCACAGACGCAAAATGCTTCTTCCTAGACTCCCTCCCGCCCGAGCTACGCATCTACGTCTACTCCTACCTAGTTCTCGCCACCTCGCCGCTCCAAGGCCAAACAGCGCGCCAACAACCCACCGGCCTCAATTTATCCATCTTACGAACGAATCGCTGCATCTACGAGGAGGCGAAGGCGGTTTTTCTAGCCAAAAACGTGTTTTATATAAGCAGTCTGGTGGCTGCGCGAGACGCGAATGAGGTCTTGGGGGCCGAGGAGGGAGAAAGACTGTTCGAGCCGTCGTTCACGCAGCACGAGTTGAAGGCGGTACGACATCTGGAGATCGATCCGGTGTACAGGAGTGAAGATGTGGGTGAGGAGATGGTGTGTGTAGAGTACTGGCGGCCGGCGGATCTGGGGGCCGCGGAGTATAGTAAGTTCATTCCACTCTCCGTTCCTTCCCGAACTACCCGAGTAAACCACTCTACACTGAATAAACACACGACTAACCTTCCGCCCCCAAAAGTCAAATCCCTAACCCACCTCCTCCAAACAACCACCCTCCGCACCCTCCGTCTAACCGCCACGCCACCGCCCCACCTCACCACAAAGCAAACCCTAACCTCCTTCTTCACCGCGAACCGCTCTCCCTCCTTCGCCGCAGCCCTCGCCTCGCACGGCCCCGCCATCGCCAAGATCCCCATCGCCTTCGAGTTCCAGGACTGCTATTACCGCATTAGCGTTGAGCCGGATGCGTTGATGCATAGGAGCATTATGTTTTTGGGGTGTCAGGTGATGTTTTCGAGGAGTCAGATTAGGATTCAGAGGATGATGAGGGAGTTTGGGGACGAGGAGGAGTGGGGCGTGGGGGAGAGGGTTGATTTGGGGCCGTTGGTGAAGGAGTGGCCTGAGAAGTTGGAGTGGGAGAGGGATCCTGTTGGGAAGGGGAAGGAGGGGGTGGGCTGGTAAAGGGGGTGGTTTGAGTATTTTCTCTTGCATGATGTTGTGGTCTTGATGCATTCGCTCCTACTTAGATACCATGCGTTCGTCTTCACGCCTATTATCCAATTTAATACCATACGGGTTTGATTCAACCGGTTCAGAGAATCCATATTCGTCAGCGAGCTTGGTCTCCAATATTATGTGCCCCCGTCGAAACATGAGCTCGTTCCACTGCCCTGTCCCCGAGACACTATAACGCATGCGAAGCGAACATCTCCTCCAAAACGACGGGGGGCAAAGCGGATAGTAGGTTGGTCTAGTCAAGCACAATGAGGTCGCCCGTTTCCTCCGCAAGTTCAGCATCAGCCAATACGCGCCTCCGCTGTCGCGAGAGCCGGAACGGCAACGCGGTAGACGCACCCCTCTTCCTGGAGGTCGACCTCACCGGCTCGATATCCGTCTTGCGTGAGAAGATGGATGACGAGGCGGCATGCTTAGGCGCGCGCGTGGAAGTATTGTTCCGGGTTAGGTACCGGTAGGGCGACCGCGATGACGCCGCGGGTAGAACTACACCTTTGTCTTTCAGAAAAGCATCGAGGTCTTCAATGCAGTCCTCCGCGTCGATGAGTTCGTGGTCGAATGCCTCAAGCGTCTTGGCGATGGTTCGGTAGACGGCCTCAGCCATGATGGGAGGGAACGCGTTGCCGATCTGCTTGGTCGCTTCGCTCTTGCCACCAGTGAAGTGGTAGTCGATTGCGAAGGTCTGGAAGAGACAGAACTCGCGGGGTGTGAATCTGCGCTTGCCATTGTGGTAGTAATTGCTGTCGCCTCCGCTCGTGGTGACGCAGCCTTTGACCATTGTCACTCGTGGATCATAGGCTTCCCTGTTGATTTCGCGGCATTGGTTCGGCTGGTGGTATATGTCGTTGGACGCCCGGGTGCCGAGTCGTTCAAGTGGTTCGAGTGCATCCGCGACAGAGACAAAACGCTTAAGACCGCTGCCTGGACCACCGTGCGTTGGTTGCGGGAAAGGAGGTAAGGGAGTGCCAATCCTAAGAAGCGTTAACAATTGATATGATCATGTTGAGTGTTGCATTGCGTACCTCGCAGCGATGATGAGCAGTCGCTTGCGTTGCTGCGGCAGCCCATATTCGGACATATTGACGATCTTGTATCGCAAGTTGTAGCCGGCGTCAATGATGTCATACATAAGCAGGAGGAAGTTGTTCTTGTGCTCCTCATACGTTGCCAAGCCAAAAGTCTGCTCCAAGGTTGCAACCCTCGGCTTCAACTTCTTGAGGATTGGGCCCACAGTGTAGATGGAATCATAGTTAGCCTGATCGTTTTGACCCTCGTTTGTGCTGTACCGTTAGCGAAAGGAGAATGATGATAGCATAGCATCTCTTGTACGTACTGTGCAGGAGACCAATAGCAGCATGGCGGCGACAGATGAAGGACGTCAACCTTGAGCTCTTTCAACGTAGCGCCGTCTGGTGGGAAGTCATGTGCATCACCACAGAAGGGTAATGCGCCGAGATGGTTCTGCGAGTAGGCCTCAATGGCCAAATCGTCGTGGTCAAGCCCCCAGCATACAGTCAGTCCCGCTTGAACTGCGCCCTGAGACGCACCTCCAGCGCCACAGAAACAATCTCCGAAGGTGTACCGCTTTGTCTTCGTCGGAAGAGCACGCCGCGGCTCACGGTCTACAGTCTCGGCAGAGTCTTCTCGTACGCGTCGCATTCCGCGCTTGCTAATGACGACGACATCGTCTTCAGCTTCGTCGTCGATCTCGATAGAATTCTCGCTAGAGGACCCTTGGTGCAGCAGCGTTGGAGAAATTGCATGCTCTGGATCGACTTCATGGGAGTGTAACCTGCGCACTTCACCGCCGTAGGCCTTGCCATTTTTATGGATGAAGAGAATGTTGACAACACGACAGACAAGTCGCGCTTGATGGAAAATCCATTCCTTCGCCTCGTCATTAGACCCAACACGGATAGGGATATTCACGGAGGAGTGTCTAAAGCTCTGTGCCGGATACTCTTTGTTGGTCATGATGCAAGATCGGACTCTCAGGACCTCCGTCGTGGGTACATCGACCATGCCTTGGACAAAGGGGGTTTCTTTCTCATTCTCGTCCACGTGCAATATTAGCACAAGCTCGTTCACCTTCCCTGTAGCATCTTCAGCAATGACTATATGTAAGATCCCATAGTCACTCACAGTCCAAAATTGGACCCAGGTACTTAGTGCGCCGAAGGCGAAAGCCTCGCAAACTCACTTCGTCTGTCTCTACGTTTCGGATGATGTGGCGGATGCGCAAGAAGTCGCCGCTATGAAGAGTACTGGAATATTGGCGCGCTCGGTCCTTGAGTTCCACGGTGGAGCCAGGCGTGATCTTAATACCGTTCGGAAGTTTCCATGAGGCCTCTTCGATGTCTGGTAGCTGAATATTGAGGTGCTTCTGATCGCGCTGAGGCTTGCGGCTAACCAATACTTCGTCATCATCGTCGTCGTCCTCGATGGTGATTATCTCTGGTCCCGGCGTGCCAACGTCTAAGATGTGTCATATTAGCCATGTGTCGGTTAGTAAAAACCATCTACGCCATACCGTAGTCTAGCAATTCGACCTCATCGTCGAAGTCTAAGGCGAGCAAGCCGCTTGACGCCATCGTGTCGTCAGGCGGGTTGGAGAGTTCGGCTGTGAGGTAAATCTGCAAGAGCCAACTGCTCGTGGCTGCAGGGCGAGCGTTGTCAGAGCGCGGCGAGGAGAGCGATTGAGAAGCGGCAGGAGATAGTCGAGGCGAGGTTGGGATTTAAGTAGAGGGCTGTCTTCGAACCCTCCACCTTCACCTTCACCTTCACCTTCACCGCGGGGCGTTGGCGCTGAAACCCATCAGGCGAAGGTGAGAGAGAGTCGACAGCTGGTTCGCATATATGCGACGATTAGTAGAGGCGACGTGGCGATGGTGACTCACACGGTAAGGTCGGCACGAGGCCATGTGGCATGGACTGGAGTACACGACGAGGAGTGGACTTCAAGCCTTGCAGGCGAGCGATTAGAAGATGGAGATGTTGACAAGTAATACATGATACTGGACTCAAAGGTTCATTGCAAGGCAGATGAAGAAAAAGGATCAAAAGATGCGATGGCAAGTGCAGGAAGAAAGAAACCGTGAGATGTATTGAAGAAGCAAGACGGTTCGAAGATAGTCATGTTGAAGGTACTGGTACACCATTTCTATCTGTACAGCATCAGGACACAGCGAGACCCAGGGACAGGGCCAGAAATCAAAATCTTCGTTGTGATCATCTTATCGTCTTCTCGACAAAGTCCTTCTCTAGCCGGCCAACCTCCTTCTTGAAAATTTCCACCTCTTTCCAGCAGTCAAGCGGCCGCCGGTCGTGCATCCTCAAGCAAGCCGCGACATCCTCCTTTGCCTTGTTCACCTGCGGATCCGCCTGTTCCAGCTTCTTGCGGGCGTCCAACTTCTTCCTCAGCGCATCAACCTCCTTGGAGACGATGGAGTTGCTCATGTTCTTCTGTCGCTCCTTCTCGGCGAGGGCAGAGGCGCTAGAGGTCGCGTCGCTGATCTTCTCAATAATGGACGGTTCGGTGGGCTCGGCGGGCTTTTCGGCTTCGTTGGAGAGGCTCTTGGAGATTTCTGAGATATTCTGGGCTTCCTTCTCGCGCAGCTTCTCAAGCTCCGAGGTCAGACGTTGCTGGTACTCGAGCTCTTGCTTCCTCGACCGTGTCGTGTCAGTCTGCGCCAATTGACGTCAGCATGCCCCCTCCAAGCTCCTGGCTAATGGCTCTTCGCACCTGTGTGTTCTTCTGCAGCGAATCGACGAGACCGTTGGAAAAGCGCACGGGGGCATCTCTGCGCGGAAAAGTTGTCAGCTAGCGATCACATCGAGAGGACCCAATTGGGATGGCGAGAGGGCATACGCTGAGAAGACGTGCTGGGAGATGACGTCGCCGGCGGGTTTCGAGTTCTCTGCGCCCATGGTGGAGGCAGGCGAGATGTGGGATGCTGTTGATGAGGTTGGTCGCGATGGCAGAAGTCGGAAGCCAGCCTTGGCAACGAAAGCGCGCTAATACAGGTACGGTAAGGCTGAGTCGCGTGTCGACTCAACTCTCAACACCACGCTGCTATCGCGACTTGCCGGTCCTAACTCCCCAACAATCCTTTCGAAGATGCTTCCAATTACGCTATGTGAAAGTTGTCATTGCATACGAATAGCACCCTGAGTACGCCTTCCACAAGACCCGCGAGACTGGCCATCTCGAAGTCACGCGGCAGGTCAACGCAGGACGGGCACGAGCCATCCCGAATATGGTCCAATCGTCGATTACGGCATGGCTGAAAAAGCCGACCGCGGTGAAGAAGGCTGATGAGTTCACGCTTGCTCCACCATCGGTTCTTACGCCGCCTACTTCAGCGTCACAGGGAGAAGATGGGGTGCCCATACCCGGACCCGTTCCGGAAGAGACCAAGCGACTTCAGCCCAAGGACGTGCACGAAGTACCCGCAGCCAGAATGTTCTCGCTTCCGGATTTACCACCCAATGTCGAGCTCGTACCATTGACCGAAGAACTTATGCCCGGCTTCAAGCGCCTGACCACACTAACGCTTCCGATCGCCTACCCTCCCAAGTTTTATGCAGAGTCGCTCACGGAGCCGCACCACAGTGTAACTCTTATGGCACTCTGGCGCACCGCACCAACGAACGCATCCTCACTGCCCAACACAGAGAAGCCCCGTCTGATAGGAGCAATACGTTGCCGTATCCTCCCTGCCTCGAACCTCTACATCGCCACCATCAGCTTGCTTGCGCCGTACCGCTCTCATGGTATAGCTACTCATTTGCTGCAAAGGATCGTGGCAACAGCCTCCGAAGAACACAGCGCGAAGTTTGTCACTGCTCATGTTTGGGAGGCAAATGAAGACGGCTTGGAATGGTACAAGAAGCGAGGCTTTGAGATTATCGGAAAAGAAGACGCATATTACAAAAAACTCAAGCCATCTGGAGCCTTGCTCGTAAGAAAGCACATCGGCGTTGCGGACTTGCTAGCGAATGCGGATGCGGCCGGTAAAGGCGAAGGTCGATGAGGACGAAGTATTTCGAAATTTTCAAGTCGAAAAGATGTATCTCACTTCAGTATCTACCTCAGCACGGGGAACAACAATTATTCCGCCACACTCTTGTCCAAGCGCGGCCACGTTGTCAGACCAGGTCGCCGTGCAGATACCACACCTTATCACTCGGACCGGGAACCATTCCATGTTCTCCGAAATTACTAGTTCTAGCGTCTGCCACTATATTGACTTGCCATCATGCTGTTAGCGTTACACCCTGCACGTTCATTTACATTGGGTCGATTGGCATCCCAAGGACCAGGCCCAAGGATCGGGCCTATGTCTACGAAAGATCTGTCTGACTCTGCCATCGATTCGATGTCGACAAATATGTACAGCACGACCAATTGTTAAAAGCTCCAAACCAACCGGTACGTGTCCCGAGAAGACAGCGTCATTATTTGTGCAACTTGCGTAAACTCCTAGAGCTATTCGCCTTAGCACAGTCACATTGGAGCTAGTTCACACCACTTTTTACACGAATGCATCAGACGCGCATATGGTAATATGGATGTGCCTAAGTAACGGGTCGAGATTCAAGTCAATTTGCGGCTAAAGGGAAGCGAGGTCGCGATCACGAACGACGAAAATAGCACTCGCTACCACCTTCACCCACCAATATCTGTCTCCAGCTACTGAAGATAATTAAATACCGTGTCTGGACACATATCCAACAGATAGCGCTCCTCGTATTGTCCTTTCGAATACGATCCGCTACTAGCTGCGTGGTCGCCGGTTGTGGCATTGCTCGGCACCGTATAGACGGAAACCTTCTAGTGAATCACAATGTCGCCGAGCAACACCGCCTTGCCACGCTATGGATGTTGCATATTGCACCGATAGCTCCCATCCGGCCAAATCGTCCCTTTGCGGCATCTGCATCGGCATCTAGCTGCCGTACCTGCGGTAGTACATTCGGGACGAAGCGGATGGCGAGAAGAGACGAATGTGGTGTGTTCACGCCCAAGGCGGTCCGCCTTCGATAGATGGACGAGCAGAGCAATCTATCTTGCGTCTGGGCACATTATCAGCGCTCGTATAGGCGACATACAGCTTAGCCTCAGAAATTCAGCAGTGACGACGCCCTCAACTATAAGTTAGGGCCTGTAGCTCAGACCTCTTCATCTCCGTTCAATACGAATTCACCAATTGTATGCTCGGACGTAGAACGCAATACTCGAGGTCGCAAACATGTTCCTTCTTACGCTGACGTTGGTACTATCAGCCTGGACATCGCTATGTATCGCGGTAAGTCTACCTCGTCTTAGCATATGTCTACCACCAACTCATACACAAGCTAGGTACCGGCAAATGTCGAGAAACGCCAGGGAGATAAGACGTTCACTGTGACTTGCATAGGCAAGACTTGCACCGACTACCCACCCACAACCCTTGACATACCCACAACAAGGCCAGGGATTCCCACAGGGATCCCGACAACAACAGCAAAGACCACGACTGAGAAGACCACGACTGAAAAGACGTCAACAACAACAGCAAAGACCACGACTGCGAAGACGACAACAACAGCAAAGACTACGACTGCGAAGACGACAACAACGACTACAAAGAAACCGACTGAACCAACCAAGACAATCCCAACGACGGTACGCAGATGCATCATTCAAACTCCACCATAACTCTAGCCTGCATAGTTGCGAAGCGCGCACAGTTGCTGATCATCATCTAGACCAAGAAAACCACTCAAAAGCCTACCACGACGCAGACCGGAGAGGAGACAGGGCCCAGTAGCACTAGATGTCCCGTGCCGCTATATTATCAGTGTGGTGGCCTCTACGACGGGAAACCGTGGACGGGTTGTACGAAGTGCGTGAGTGGGGCGGTGTGTGCCGTGCAGAACGGTAAGTCTGTCTTCCTCTTCCGAGTCCATCGGATAATTGCAGAGAAGTCTTTCCAGATATCGGTGCTAACTCCCCCTAGAGTACTACGATCAATGCGTTGCGGAAGAGGATATTGTCTAGCAAGTACAGATTGCGGGTCGAAGGCAACGAAGTGCAACGTTCCCTTTTCTGAGTATTCAATTAGTGAAGTTGAAATCCAATATGTTATTACGCAACCTTTACCGTGCTGAATAAGGCTGACTGGACAGCATGACGTTCTGACAGATACGGGTAGGCGGGACGGGGGATAGTGGGGCAACAAACAGCTACCCCTCCAAGCTCAATTCGTCATAAGCATCTCACCTCCGACGACCTCCGCAAAATGGTTTATACATTTTTTCGCGCCCTCTTTTTTGCTTGGTCCCATTCTCGCCCGCATTGAACAGCCTTCCTCGCCTATATTTCCCTCTACTTATAGCCAGTCACTCCTCCAACTCTAAGCTCCAATTGATTGCACATTACCAACACGATGTCCGACCCCCGCGTCTTCATAATCCGCCACGGCGAAACAGAATGGTCCCTCAACGGCCGCCACACAGGCACCACCGAGCTCCCCCTCACTGAAAACGGCGAAAAACGCATACGCGCAACAGGCAAAGCTCTCGTCGGCGACGACAGACTCATAGTTCCGAAGAACCTAGCCCACATGTAAGTGTTCCCTGCTTTCCCTTGTCCACTCCCAAACCGGCCATGTTCAACAACAATCCCAAACCCTAATGCACGCAAACCTAACACGCACAGCTACGTATCCCCCCGCCACCGCGCCCAACGTACGCTCGAGCTCCTCGACCTAGGCTGCCACGAGCGCTACCCCTGGCAACCAGCCTCCTCTTCCACTCCCTCCGCAGACGCGTGCCGCACAAGCGCGTCCACAACCGTAACCCCCCTAATCTCCGAATGGGACTACGGCGAGTACGAAGGCCTCACCAGCCCACAAGTCCGCCAGCTCCGCTCCGAGCGTGGACTCAATGCAAACTGGGACATCTGGCGCGACGGCTGCGAGGGCGGCGAGTCGCCTGATGACGTGGAAGCGCGTCTCGACGAAATCATCAAGGACATTAGGGAGAAGTGGCATAAGGATAACTTTGGGAAGTGGGCTTGTAAGAAGGATGTGCTTGTTGTGGCGCATGGACATGTGCTGCGGGCTTTTGCGGCGCGGTGGGTCGGGAAGAGTGTGGTGGATAACCCGAGTCTGATTCTGGAAGCCGGGGGTGTAGGGACGTTAAGGTGAGTTCGTTCTTAGTTTTTCGTTGGTGGCGGAGGGGAGTGGTGGGCAAGAATATGGTTGCTAACGCGTTACAGTTATGAACATCACAGCATTGACGAGCCGGCTATCCTTTTGGGTGGCGCCTTCGTGGTAGAAGCTGTAGAGATAGCAGAAGAAGAGAAGGCCCAGGCAGGGAAGTCATGAGCTCCGTTAGCCGTCGAACCGCAACAAAGCTCATGGTATGAAGTGATATCTCACATGTGGCAAAGGTCAGGACGCGCAAGAACAATTTCCACGTAATTCTCCTGGTGTAAGTCTCTCACTGCTGGGTTACAAGATGTGTTATACAAGCAAAACATTGGGAAGGTCTAGCATGCAGCAATACGTGCTGAGACCCTTCTGGATAGCCTTCTGCAGACTACGATTTTTACCCCAGCCCTGTGGTTTCTATCTCAACCGAGATTGCTGCACTTTACCCTCTGTTCAAAAGAGAATTACTTTTTTCATGCCTTTTGTTGAACAATGGCCTATTTCGTTTCTCCAACATTGCTATGCACAGCTTCCTGCTCGCTTTATGTACAATCCATCTCGTGCCATTGTACCGTTCCATTCATCAGAGCCGTCGTTTATGTAAGCCGTAAGCAGTGCGTCTCTGGCTTGCGCCGTGTTAGGCCGGATGGAGAATCTGGTAGTCGCGTGACTTCGCCTTCGCCTTCTTCACCAACTCATCACCCTGCTTGAGCATCCACAACCCAAACTCACGGACAGCGAAGGCGTCTAGGAGGCAATCACGTCCAAACGTAGCGTGCGGCTTGAGGATCACTCCCGGATAATCGCGACAAAGACTGTCCAGACTCAATTGCGCCCTGGATAGGGGACCAGCAGCAGCCTTTTCGACGGACTTGGCAATATCCACGGCTCTCCCATGGATCATGCGAAGCGCATCGAGGTCGGCTCGGAGGTTGTAACCCACGATGATCGTCTCCTTGTCAATGAACTTCCAGACGGCGGCTCGAGCTGCCTGCCATCCCTTGAGAACCTTGTACCCATTCTGTCGAGCAGCTTCAACATCTCCGATATTTGTGAGTCCTGTCACACGAGGGCGCCAATCCTTGACCGGTGCTTTCGGGTCAGTCCAGACTAAGAAGTTCATCAGGATCCGACAAGACAGAACATCAATGACTGCAACCTTGACCGCCTCTTGACGTCCGTTGTGCAACACAATCTTGCTGCAGGAGAGGGCAACAACTCCGAGACCAGGATTGCCAGACAGCCGATCTGGAGAGTGCTGAAAGTCATCGGCAGGGTAATGGATTCGATAATCGTCCTTGAAGGTCTTCGGCGCCGGCAGATACTCCTTGGCCTGGAGCTTTGCAGGGAGATGCGTATACTTATCCAACATTCCCACAACGTCCACTTGTTTTGCAACGCCAATTCGGGTCCAGGCGATTCCACCACAAATCATCTTGCCGTCGTGCTGGATGGTTATATCGGATTGGATGCGGAGGCGGGCGATCTTACCATAGATCAAGTTGGCCTGGTCAAATTCTGCTTGACCGCCGACAGCATGGCCGGTGGCAGCCGGAGGTGGTGGGGGTCTAGTCATAGCAGGGCGCGCTGCCACCGAAGCTTTAAGGCCCATTGGCAAAGGCGATTTAGCCGTCGGTGCTGGTCGAGGTGGTGGAAACGCTATCCGAGGTCCAGACTGAGGTACGAGTCGTGGTGATGAAGGCGGCGCTGGTCGGTATCCTTGTGGTCCTGCTACAGACGGTTGCAGCAAACCGTGGCTCCTCAGCTGCTCCTGCGCTCGTGGTTTGAGTATCCCATTCTTTTTGATAGGGAGAGTCGGATGTTTACGGCCGACACCATGCACATCCTGCTGGTGGGCTTCCAAGGCTGCCGCCGAATTGCATACCCTCTTGCAATCGCGTAGATTGCAGGGGAATTTTCCTGTGTTCGAAGCTTGAGCGCTGGGGTTAGACGAGGCGGGGATTGGCGAGCGATTGGTAACAGGTGGAGCAATTGACAGAGACGGTTTAGGCTGACTCTGCATGGCACTCTTCGGGCGCATCTGCGATGATGGCACAGCTTGTTTGGATGCTGGTAGCGCATGATGTAGTGCAGCGTACATGGTCGTCGCTGGCTGCAAAGGTCGAGAGGCTTCGGCAAGTGATTGTGCTTTCTGAGGGTAATTGTGTCCGGAAGCTCTCATCGTCTTCGACGGATGGACGTTCTCGCTGCTGATAACTTCTGCCTGAAGACGCGTCGTCCTTGTGGTGCCCGTGTTGATAGTCGTACTTCGAGTGACGCACCAGAGTAGATGGCGATCGTACCGAGCTTGACTCTCGAACGAGCTCTTACAGCCATGGCAGTAAATCCCTTCCACGTCGCTTGGGGTGCGAGATCGTCCAAGGGACTTTTCATCCTAAGATTGGGGGTTAGTAAAGGCTACCAGTAGGGGTGTTAGGTCCTGAGCCTCAGATGGGAGCATCATAAGCCTTGCAGGACTCGACGACACTATCACACAACATCAGAACTGGAGGCGGAGTCACGTACCTCGTAGCACAGAACAGTTGCCTGACGCGCCGGAGCATCGACATCTACAAACGCTGGCTTTTTCGTCGCATCTTTTGTCTTCGCCGGCTTGTTCAAGCCATCCGCACAAGGAGATGGGAACCTCCGGTGCTTGTTGTACGCGGCTTCGCTAGGAAAGATTACCGAGCAATTGCGGCACTGAACGGGCTTTGCACAAGACTTCCGGTGTTCGTTCAAGGCATGCTCGCTGAGGAACCTCTTCGAGCAATTGTCGCACGGAAAGGGAAGGACGCCATGACCGCTCGCCATGTAGTGATTTTCCAGCGCCAGTGAGTCGTCGAAGGGCCAGTTGCATGTCTCGCAATTGTGCTTCGCTGGCTCGGGCTCTGGGTGATTTGCCTGGTGCTGGAGAAGAGCTTTCTTGGAAGGGAAGTTGGCATCGCACATGCTGCAGAAGAAGCGGCTGACCTTGGGACCCCCCATGTTAGTAACTGTGCTGCAGACTTGACGGTGAACAGCAATGAAGTGGGTGGATGAGAAGCTGGAGTGAGGGCGTATAAGGGGGACGACGGGCTGACGGTTGAAATTTAAATGCGGTGAGTGGGGTAAACAAGCTTGAGTGGTCTGTTGCTCCGAGGGTGAAGTTGAGGGAAGGCGCGAGTGTGCACGGACCCATTGCGTCGCGAGGGAAGGCGCTGGCTCACTTCCAGTAGGTTCCGTACGAAGATTCACGGTGGGCGTGTCGATGGAGGAGGTTTGGATGCTCCATATCACATAAGAATACTCTGACTGCGATCTATTTTCGATGGCATGTGGGAATAGGGTGCCTAGGTATAGGTTTCCCCATTGGCGCTAGCGAGACACATCACTGCATGATATGGATGTACAATTAGCTTTCACGTCGTCTCAACTTGGTAAATTCTTTCTTTCATTCAGTGTACTTCTGTAGAATCTAACTATCGCTTGTCTGAAGCTTCGTAGCTGGTTCAGCTCTTCGTAATGTAGAGGTACAAAGTCAGAGGTCTCGGGACGCATGTCTCATATCAGAACCGCCAACTCTCGAGATTGCGATGCACTTGGCTACATACACCGCGCCCAACGCGGAATACCGATAGGCTCGCTACGCCTTGCTTAACCTCGGTCCTTCCTTCCTTCCCATCCTCGTACTCATTCATGCCCAACATCCACCACCGTCACCTTCTCCTCTGCCATCAGATCCTCGTTCGACAGCTCTTCAGTCTGCACTTCCCCCTTCGGCGCTATCACGCGAGCCGCAGTCTTAAATGCGTCCTTCGTATCGCTCCTCGGGATACGACTTAGCTCCTCATCCCGAGTATCGGCATCTGAAGTGGTCGATGATGGCGACGCCAGCGGTTCGATTTTGGCACGGTGATCTTGCACAGCGTTGTGGTGCTCGGCACGTGATTTGCTGCCATAGCCTTTGAAGCCCCTGATAACGTTCTCTGCCGGGCTTGGTTCATCAACGGTGCGTTTTGGGGATGGCTTGAGTCGTGGTGGCGGCTTCGGCGCCTTTGCTGGTTTCGCAGCTTTGGTGGCGCTCTTTTCCGGGTTGTCGTTAGATTTGGCAGCACTTGTAGCTAGATGTTCGTCGGACCACTCATCGGAGTACATCCTTGCGTCGTCGATAGAAAGCGGGTGATTCACCTCGGTCTTTTGATTCCTCGGGCCTGAAGACGACGTTGATTGGGCGGTGTCGTCGGTGTCGTACTGCGACCGTTCGCTATTCTTGCGTCCTTTACTGGACCGTTGACGCGGTCGACCTAGGCGATGGACCTTCACAGCGCGCCTCCGAGGGACCGAGTCGTTCTTTCCTCCCTGTCTTCGTTCACCATGGGCAGACTTGGTCTTAGGCAACGCGACCGACTGTGAATGCAGCATCGCCTCGGTGCTCACGTTGTGGCTTCATTAACGGCCCCCTACCCCACTCGCTAGATCGCTCATGCTGATGTGTCACAGGGAGCTTCGCTATATCAGCGATAGGCTTGGATTCGTCAAATCCGACCAGCCGTTTGTCCGCAGCCTTGCTTGAAAGTCGCCCGCTTAGGTCCTAAACAGGCGGCATCCGAACACCGGTAAACATTTTGACGTACCCGAACGGTAGTGTGTGTAGGACCTAGAGGTGGTGATGGTGTCAGTAAAGCTCATGGAGAGGGGTCGTGTGACCTGGTGCATCAAGCCGTAGGCCGCGCTCTCTGGCTATTTCCGAAGCGACTTCACCGTCAGCTTACGTACCTAAAATTGAGGACCATGTTAGTAAAGCTCGTCCAAATGGTGTCAGTACCTGTCGTGTCACACTCGAGGTAGCACTGCTTCATGGAAGCTGACGGGCGTACGACGTACCATAGGATGTTCTCGGAACCGCCAATGCGGATTTTCGAGAGGGACGGTTTCCTTAGGCAAGGAGTTGCGATCTACGGCCTGTACCGTGCCGAGACCACTCGCAGCCTCGTAGACAAGCTCCTTGAATTCGAAGTATTCCCGGGTGCGAATACAAGAAGCGAGGCCATCCCACCACAGTGTGAACAGCGTACGAAAGTACAAAGTCTGTAATGCACCAGATTAGCAAAGCTTATCCAAAATCCCGTCGTTACATGTTGTTCAAAATTGAAAATGCGCAGTTTTGTGATTGCGTCGTATGTAGAGTGTGAATTACATACCGAGTTGCGAAGGAGGCTTCCTGGGCTGTACCTCCAGCTGTGCGGACTCGAGTCCTGCCAAAAAGGCGTGATGGTCGATACAAAAAAGATGTTGAAGAACATCATAGCGAGGCAACCCAGGCGGCGGTCTTGCAGCTCGATAATGGCAATGCCGTCTGAAGTTTCCATTGTGTTCTTAAGCAATTTAATGGCATTCTCGTCGTCAAAATGGTGAAAAGAGAGATTGAACAATCGAAAGATGCGTTTGTTATCGTCGCTAGAAGCCAATTAGTATACGAATTCACATGCAAGCGTTTTGCGAGGTTGGCATGTCAAGAGACCGTACCTTCTAGCCAAAGCTAGCGGCTCGGTGGCATCGACAGGCTCTTCAATCACTGTCAAATGTTCCGACTGGGCTGTATACTCCTTCCAGGCGACAGGGTAGGGATACAAATCAGAGATACGGAACTCAAGAGGCGACTTGTTTTCTTTTAGTCGATTGTCGTTAATTTGCTGCTCGAAGACAGGAGTTGGACCGCCACTTCCTGCGGCAAACTCAAAAATCTCGAGGGCACGCGTATCCAACCCATCGACCTCTTTGATGACTTCTGCCAATTCTTTGCAAGCGGTGACAGCTGGTGACGCGGACTGAAGCGGCCTGATTGTGCGGGTCCATTGCTTTGTGAGAACATTCTGACAGGTTTGACGAACGTTTTGGGGGGTCGAGTCGTAATCGCACCACTCCCAAGCTCTGCGAGCCCTGAGAGGATACACAGTATTGGAAAGGTCAAGAACACTCTGATGTAACCAGACGAGCAAAGTTGTCCAAGGCGATGTTGATGTGGCAGGATGGGGAATTTGGCTGTCATTAGAAAGTTGTGCCGTTGGTTGCGCGGAGGACCGTGGAGAAGGATCTGCGAGAACTTGTTCCGGCAGCGCAACTACAGATTGTTGGCGTACGGGTTCTCCTGATCTTTGTCCTCCAAAGCTGAAGCTAGCACGAATGCGTCCTTGGTCCTCGACCATGTAAAGGGCATGGTCGTCCAAGATGTTCTTGATTGAGTCGCGCGGAGAAAGCTCTTTGACGTTCTGATGGGGCGCCTTGGGATTCATGGGTGAGGTATCTTCCTTCTCATGCGTAGAAGCCGGCGTCCCAAACCCGGGATTGGACTGCGCCGGTTTTGCCTCTCCTTTTGGGGCAGCCGCAGAAACTGAATGGTCTGTAGATAGCAGACTGGTATTCGGGCTATGCAACTCATCGAAGGAGTGATTCTCAGAAGACATGCTGGTTGGATGACGAGGGATAGCTGTGCAGCGGAAAGACGTGTAGGAATGCAACGACAAAGATTGGTAAACGATGCTAAACGATGGCCGAGCGATGAGAACAGTTGAGAAGTCTGACTACATGCGTACGAACGAAATCTCGTCCAGCTCAGTGTCTTGCAGCTTTAGGAAAGCTTGAGGTGGAAGAATTGTCGTGCGATGGTGGAAGTGACGTTAGTTTGAGACGCTTTGAGATGCTGGTGCGACGGTCCAAAAGCGGTTAGCTCCAACCTCTTCACAGTTGTTGCAAGTAAAAAGACTCCGCTGCGTATGAGTCCGCTGCGATTGAAAAGTGCTCGTAATGTCGTTTACAACAAAAGGTGCTGACACCCCTGTGGCTGATCTCTACAGACCAGCACATTGAACGTCCAACCACATGCTTTCGGCATTTACGAACTTGAAAGGTGCACGTCCGCCATCAACTAACCTTCAAGAAGAATGCCCACTTATCAACGACAAGAGCGACGCGATGCTAGCTCGCCGTTAATTGGGCACCAGGGACCAGCACCTTCTTGTTTGATGCTCATCTCGTCTAACTTCAACCAAGATGAGCAGCTAAATCTTGAGCCAAAGAGTACGTCACAAACTATTCATAATTGCGCTTGGGTAAATGAGGTTGCGCACGTTACATGCCTCTATTCCTGTTAGTTTTATATTCTCCGCGTCGTGCATATAGCTTGCGATTACCGGAAATACCGACACGTTTCCCAGCGAATCCTTTGTAACAGCCGAGCAGAAATACCGGCTTCAAGATTGCCACATCCTCAGCCACATACCTCCACGCACCTCCGATCCTAGAATCCCGCAACTCGACGCGGTCAGCCAATCCAACTCACAGCCCCACAGCCCACTGCCCACACGCGTCCTTCTCCGTGCCAAGTACATAGTCATCCCCTGGTATCCACTCCAGGCTCAACATGCGAAAATACCATTGTATTGCCTCCACTTCCACGCAATTTCCACTCCATACGATTAACCCAGGTTCGCCTTCTAGAGCCGCCTCCGAATCCACCGCCCCATCTATTCTTGGAGCCTCAAGCGATCCTAGTCCTCATCGGCACATGCCCGTGCCAAACCCTTTCGGGGCGTCGTACCCGCGCTCGCATCCATCACTCCCAACGAGTGGCGTTTCACCTCCGCATTCGAGTCGCCTCGAACGCGAAACGAACCACGGCGCACACGCCGCAAGCCACTCCCTCACATTTGTTCTGCACTCATGCCCGATTCAGCACCAAACGGTCAGCACCAAACATCAACCCCAATACTTCGTTTGATGGAAGTTTGATGAACGGCGCATGAGCGTTGGGGACTTATTCTGGGATCAGGACGTCAGGATCCGTTGTTTGATCGCCTAGATGCCGTTGTGACAGCTGCCTCAGGTGTCAAGTGTCGTGTGTCAGGCTGCCTGTCACTGTTGCGGGAATGGACTGCCGCATGGAGTGAGACTTCATGATTCATGCTTCCATCATCATACTGTACGAAGCCGGGGCCAAACCACAAGTGTGTTCATTCCAATCGAGGCCATGGAATGCTCGGCGCACCCTCGTTTTCACACCTCAGCTCGCCTAGGCAGTCCGCCACAGTGCGCCGGCGCAAAGCCTCCTTTCGGACATAATGCCATGGTCTGCGTTATGAAAGCCATTGACATCATCGATTTCGTCTTCACTGGCTCAGTCAATAGCCTGGGCTCAATTCGTCTTCATTGATTGAGTGTCGCGCATGTGTGAAAGTGCCGCGTCGTTACGGCCTACCATTCCTCGACTGACTGTGGGACCTTTTAATATTAGCACGGGCTTGTTATGCGATCGGCAGTGATCGGCACCCGAGATCGTTGTCGATCACACTCTGGTCCACACAGGCTGTGCTTGACTGCATGCACGTCAAAAATCAAGAAGCCGATTTATTTGCGGGAATGATGGATTGTCCGGAGAATAAAGCTTGTATTTTGCGTGCTTTGGTGATCCGAATAGGCTATTATATGCGGTGCTTCACTGCATTTGCCGCTGCAACTTTCGCACTTGAATGCGAAACGTAATGCTAGCCAATAAGAGGTAGAGTATTAACAATGGGTAGTTTGAGAATATGCAAAATGCTATGCGATGCAATGCGATGAGCCATCATAGATGTCATGCGCGTGGTATCATAGAATGCGAGACAACACCAAGAAATGCAAAGAAAACGCCAAATGTGACTGTGCCGACCATGCTGCCTCTGAACGCCGTAGAAATCAACTCACGAGCTGTCCTCGCTCGTCGCGTCACTCGTCGATGTCGATGTTGACGACGATTGGCCGGATGAAAGCGGACCCAGTGTCCACACCCAGTTTCTCCTCCGTTTCCGCCGCCCAGCGACGGGCGTCTCGGGACATGAGTCGCTGTCCGATTCTGAAGAGTCTCGCTTGTCACCTAGTCGAGGTCCCCTCGGCCGAGGTGAGCTTTCAAGCGATGAGAAGGTGGAGGCGGGCTGCTCGGAGGGGGACGGGACGGATGGCGAGGATGGCACGTCCGAGGCTGTGGAGTCCGCCGATATGGATGCTTCCGAGGCTTCCGACTCTGTGGTGGCGAGCGACGAGATGGTCGAGCTAGAGGACTCGAGCTCGGAGTGCGCCACGGTGTATTTCACGGTAGTGATCTCCTCTTCCAGCGGCGTGCGGAACGAAACTCTCTTCTCCGCCGGGAACAGCGGTTTTGACGAGGTCATCTTTCGCGGCGCGAGCGAACGGGCGAGGCTGTTGGAGAGAATCGAGGTCAAGTTGTGGGGCTGCTTGTAGGGTATGACAATGGTGGCGGAGTCGGTAGAAGCTGATGTGAGTCCGGACGAGAGGGTTGAGGCGGAGCTGGGGGTCGAGGCGCTGGGAGGGTCGCAGCTGCTGTCTATGCAGAGGCGTGGTCTTGAGGGGCGGGCGGCGGGGGTGCCAGCGGCGGGGGCTTCATAG
>Ga0247733_1000133_pt1 | contig 103226 bp, 123 predicted proteins | sample UWRJL043104R2_FD_180932 | JGI IMG/M metagenome (GOLD analysis project Ga0247733, IMG submission 180932) | Plant litter microbial communities from Arlington Agricultural Research Station in Wisconsin, United States - UWRJ-L043-104R-2 | ecosystem: Environmental > Terrestrial > Plant litter >... | reverse complement strand
CCCGCCAGAGACCTCTCACACCCCCCCTCCCCGAAACCTCACCACCTCGCCTTAGCATCCTCTTCATCTCGCACCTGCACGCCCGAGCCAAACTCTCTGGCAACGCGTGCTCGCGTATGCACAGGTACTCAGACCTCCTGACGTGACGCCCGTCCAGTGGTTCGGCACGCTCCAGATCGCCATGCACTGATGCGTTGTCAGTCCAAGAGACGGCGCATGCATTGCAGTGCAGACCGACTGGACTTTTTTTTTCACCAGCGTCTCTGCACGGCCGCAAAAATGCCGCGCGCCTTGCTCGACTGGTGGCGAACCGCCGTCTCTTGCTCCATCTGCGCATGCAGCCAGCTTGGTTTGGAGCGTCCATGAGTGGTCGTCGGCCAACGTCTCGACCGCCGGCCAATGAGCCGCCCCATCGCGCGTGCAAGCCTTTCCTCCTGGAGCTCGACGTGCTTGAGGCTAGAGTAGCATGTCGCATGCTGCTGCAAACATCAGAAACGACTGCAGCGACGTGCAGGCCGGCCTCATTGACTGGTGAGCGACCGCCCGCACCGACGCCGTTTTACGAGATTCCATGTGCCCAAGCAACGACGGAAACACCCCGGCACCATATCGTGAGAGATCTTCATTTGGTAATCCGAACTATGTATTTGTTTGTTCTACCGAGACTGCTGGGGCAACCGACCTCTCGTTGGACCCTGCCATGTGTTGGACATGGGAGGTGCCCGACCCACCCATGTGCCGACCTCGTGAGTCCCACCGCCCCTCGAGTTCCGCTCCAAGCCGAGAAGCAGACCTCACCTTGGGCATCCACTGGTAAGAATATACCCCGAGCTGACGCTCACGTTGCCCGATTGCCATTATATGCACAAGCAGCATCAAGCGTTGTACCGCGAGACTAGGGCTGCCACACCTGACTTGGTGTTAAAATCGGCCACCTACCACGACTCGATGTAGCACGCGCTCCAGCTATCTTGTTCTACTGCTAGTAAATATCTCCGAGTCCTAAGCCATGGCTTCCCTGAGCAGGGGGGCGACACGTTTGCGGCTGTGCTGGACATGTCGCTGCCACCACACCTTCCTCCAATATCCATTGCCGTCGTGGCCGAGAGCATTGTTGTGCCAGTCCTCAAGGCCCAGCTCCGTGCGCGACTCATTCGCGAACTTCTTCGCAGCCGAAATGGCCATGTCGTTGAAAGCCCAAACAAGAAGCTCCCTCTGGAACTCTCCCTTCGAGGATGTAGACGTGGTCATGACCGAGTACAGGTCCAGCTTGCGCTCCGTGGCGAAGCGCTGCAGTTGTGATACGAAGGCATCTTGCTGCGACTGCGAGGTCGCTTCTTCGACGGCTTTTTCCTGCAGAAACTCGATAGGCTTCACCACGGAGCTGATGCCGAGTGTCTGGCCATTATCGTCCCAGAGCTTGTAGTCTTTCCTGAGAATATCCTGCAGCTTCAAGCCTCCAATGTCCCTCCTCGCCGAATCAATCTCTTCGTAGAACTTGTTGCGGTCAAAGCTGGCGGCGAGTCGCCGACAGAGTAGAACCTTGGCTTCCAGATAGTCGACGGCTTTTCTGTCGTGCTCAGTTGTCTTGTCCTTGGATTGGAGGTTCGACGTGTCAATAAGAATGCTGGCCAATCCCAACTGGGCGACCTCAGCATCCCAGGACCTGACATTAGCGCCATCGTCTGGCAAGCTGTCCCCTTGAGCATGGGCGACGCCCGATGAAGCTGCGGGATCCGACAGCATGTCCCATGTTTGGCGACAATAATTGGCAACCAGGCTGGTGCAGCTGCCGCTTTGGGTCACTATACGAGGCTCGTCACCCGTGTCTGCTGGCACCTTGCCCTCATCGTCGTGGTGGTCGATTACTCCGCTGACCTGCCCCGAATAGATCTTGCCGAGCTGGCCTTGCAGCGCGTTGTGGTCCACTAGAATCCACCGCGTGTTCTCTGGCAGAAGCTTGGACTTGATGACGGACATATCCGGGAGATCGTCTAGCGTTAGCAGATGTCGCGCCTCTATGTTGGCATGCTTGAACAGCGCCAGAAACTCGGGTCGCAGCTGGATGCCCGAAGACGGGATGTTCGTTATCGGAACATAGAGTGGTGTGAACGCATTTCTTGGTGGAGCCATGGAGCGAATATACGCATACAGGACCGAGCAAGTCATGGAGTCGAGGTCCGTAGCATCTGTCAGCGATAACGGAGAACTGAGCTATGCATGGCTTACCAGCAGACTCGTTGCCAATAACAAATGTGATCTTTTGGTGTGTGTCGATCGCAGAGCGCAGAGCGCCCCGCGCTTGCGTGAGAAAGCCACGCAAGGAGTTTCTCGGGGTAGCCATGCTGATTATCGTGGACGGCGACCTGCGATTTTGTGGCTACTGCGGTGGTGGCATATGAAACATTGACAGGTCTGCTGAACGTGGGTGACGTACGTCGGCTAAAGCTCGGACCACTCCAGCAGCTCTGCGACAATACTGTACGAAGTCTGGTAGACGAAGATGCATGGCATAGCGAGGTTGAGCCGGAGGCAAAATCCATAATAAGTCGCATAGAAGCGATGAAGCCCGTCAAGGTTGGATAGGGTTGGCCAATCAAGCAAGCTCCACACTCCCAGCAGGCACGCCCTGAGTGCTCCGCAACCGTCGGGCGAAGAACTGCATGATGGGCATCATCTCTTCCCTGTTACTGGGCATACCGTCGCCGTTCTTCTTCCACTCTTTGAACTCGATGAACTCGAAAGCATCTTTTAGCCTCGTCACAGCGCCATCTGTGACCGCCGACCCTCGTGCTGCCTTGCAAACAAGCACCGGCGTCTTGCTCTTCTTTTCCAGTGCCCTCAACGAGGCCGATAGTGACAGCGCCCCGCAAATGCTTATGACCCCGCCCATCTCCTCGCCTTCATGCTCTGCCGCCGCTTGTAGTCCGACCATGCCACCTTGCGCAAACCCAAAGATCATGATCTCGCGCGCTTTGTAGCCGCATTTCCCGATGAGCCCATCTTGGATGATGACCTTTAGCACGAGTTGTGTGGCAATCTTGAAGCCCGTGTCCACGTCCATCTCGCCGGTTTTCTGGTCGAAGATCATGTCGTCGCCCCAGTGGAAGCCGCCGAGATCGAAGGGAAGCGGGTTCGGTGCTTGCACGGCAATACATGCTGTCTCCGGGAGATTCAACTGCTGGCCGAGCTTTGTGAAGGATGCATTGGTGTCGCCGAGGCCGTGCAGGAGGAGTAGAACGTTGGTGGGTTTCTGGGAGGAGGGTGCTGGCTGCGTCAGTGCATTGTCGAGTTCGAGGTACGGGCTTGCTCACGAGGGGTGATGCTGAGATTGACCGAAGATGGGAAGTCGCTCTTCGTAGGTATTCGGCCTGGCATGGCGAAGGTGGATTTGATGCTGTGATAACAAAAGTTCATTGGACCATTCCCATAGGTGTAGTTGACCTGAACCGCGCTAACGAGGTTGCAGGGACCTTCCCGCTAATAGCCGAGGGTCCGTTGAGCTGAGAGGTCGACGCTGAGACACCACCGGGAGCTAAGACAGGCATTGCGGAAACGTCCTGGCTTGAGGCTACAGAATGCGTCGCATTTGCAAAATGCTATAGGGTCTCATGTAAAGCAGCGTTCCGGGAGACCCCTCTGGATGAGCCTTGCGGATTTTGTACCTGGGCCTCTAGGGCTACTTTCAGACGCCCACCCTGCGACTACACCCTCCTGCCGGTACAAAGATGGTAAAAGATGGCTGGCAGCAGGCTGAAGTCAAACCCAACAGGAACCCTGCAACTGCGTCCCGTACCGATGATGCTCGCAGCTATTCGTCGCCAGTCGCTCAGCCTTGCGGTGCCTTGCAAGCCTGTATGGTCAGCCATGCAGTCCACGACGCCACGGGCGCGAACGAGCCGTCCGAACGACAAGCTTTGAGGGCAAGATAGACAGGCCACCCCGCTCTGCAGTAGCTCCTTGTCGCTTGGACCGTGTGTTGATAAGCCCACGTCGAGCCTACAGAAGTACAGTGCCTGGACATTAGTCTGGGTACACTTGACAACGCACAAGCGTGAACAGTCTCAGATCCTAGTGCCGTGGTACTTTCAGCAATGTCGGAAAAGAAGGATCTGCGCCTACTTGCGCTCGACGGCGGCGGTGTCCGCGGCTTGTCCGCCTTGATGATCCTCCGGCAGCTCATGGAGACAGTCGAGCCAGATGCCCCGCCGAAGCCATGCGACTACTTTGACATGATCGGAGGAACGAGCACGGGCGGGTAAGTCGTGATGGCGAACTGAGATGGACGGCTTGCTGACCGAACAGACTGCTCGCCATCATGCTCGGACGGCTAAAGATGAGCATCGATGAGTGCATCGGCGCCTATCTCTCGCTTTCAGAGGACGTTTTCCACAAGAAGCAGCACAGGGTGACTGTGAAGGGAAAGATTCAAGGCCGGTTCGACTCGGATGAGCTGGAGCGGGTGGTGAAAGCGATCGTCAAGGAGCGAGGATTCGAAGAAGATGTGCTTCTGAAGGACGATCCGGCTTCAGCGTGCAAAGTGTAAGGACCCCTGTGGATGAGCTTTACTGGCAATGTACCTCGACCTTAGGCCACCGGTCTGCAGAAAGCTCTATATTTGCACCAAGCTCACGAAACTTTAGGTTCCTATGCGCGACGAGCAAAGAAACGAGTGAAACCGTGTGCCTCACCAGTTATCGGTCCCCGCGCGGTAACAGCGACCTCTTGAACAGCGTCAAGATATGGGAAGCTTGCCGCGCGACATCGGCCGCCTCGTCTTTCTTTGACCCCATCGCGATCGGCCGGTTCAAGGAGGAGTTCGTGGACGGCGCGACAGGAGCGAACAACCCAGTTATGGAACTGTGGAACGAGGCCCAATTGGTGTGGGGACCCGAGCCGCTCGAGAGCAAGCTGCAATGCCTCGTCTCGATTGGCACCGGAATACCATCACTAAGGCCATTCTCGGGCGATATCTTGCACATTGGCGAGACTTTGGTGGCCATCGCGACCGAAACGGAGCAGACGGCCGAGAGGTTCCGACGAGATAAGGCATACCTGGACAACAGTAGTCGCTACTTCCGGTTCAACGTTGTGCGTGGACTGGAAGATATTGGGCTCGAGGAGTCAGCCAAGGCGAAAGAGATTGCAGCGGCGACACGGCGGTACGTTAGCTCGCAAGAAATATACAAGCAGATGCAGGTGTGTGCGACCAACCTGCGCCCCCCGAAGATCGAAACCGCGCCCAAGGCACCCGAGGATCCCATGGCAGCATTGCTAGCAGCACTTCCGAGCGCAGGCAACTCCCCATACCGTCAGGAGCTCGTCAATGCGGCCAAGGATGGCGATGCCGACCTCGTCAAAGCCCTGTTGGACAAAGGTGCCGATGTCAACGGCAAGGGTGACTTGGATCATCTACCCGCGCTTTGGCATGCCGCGTACCGAGGGTATCCCGACGTCGTCAAGGTGTTGATCGATACGGGCAAGCTGAAGATCGACGCAAAGGACGGGTACCTTGTCACGCCGTTCTTCTGGGCCGTATCGAATAGCCACGATGCTGTTGTTGAGCTTATGTTGCAGACAGGGAAGGTCGACGTTAACGTGAGGGACCAGCAGCGTCGAACGCCCTTGATTGTTGCTGCTAGTAATGGGGACGAGGGGCTTGTTAGGATGTTGTTGGAATCGGGCAAGGCTGATGTCAAGGCGAAGATGAAGGTATTGAATCGCACGGCGCTGGCGTGCGCGGAGCAGCATCAGCACGAGGAGGTGGTACAGCTGTTGAAGTCGTACAACGCTGTCTAGTCAGCTCTCTCAAAGCTTATCTGAGCTTACCTTCTTATCATGATGTTCGCAAAAACTCGATTATGCGGTACACCACATCCGAATCTTCGACGACGCATGTCGCGATAATACTAACATTCAGAGTTGCTGTAGTAAATTAGTGTGGAGCGCAAGACCCTGGAAGAGTGCGCTAGAGGGACGGAGGCGGAACTGAGTACACTTTCTACTTAGAGTCAGCTTCCTCTACCACGACTGCCCAGTCTATCCAATGTCTTAATGTCAGAAGGTGCCTCGCACGTCATAACAGTCTCCCTTACTGTCCGTAGTCGCGCCGGATGACGCGGCGGTTGCTAAGCTTTCGCCAAGTAGGTTGGGAAGCTTGATGCCGATACCCCTGCTTCCGAGCCGATCCACCCGATCGCGCAACACCATTGAGGCGTCTCCACCACGCGTTCGTGCGGCAATATCAACAGCTTCATGCAGACGTATGGAGCACAGTGCGATGGCCAATGGTCAATCGTCCGAGTGTCCAGGCTTGCGTCACGATGTGACTGTGGCTCGATACGCTAATGTCGCTACTGGGGCCTCACCCACTCTACTGAGCCACTTCTAGACCCTGTATGGCTGAATATGCTTGAGCGTGAGGGATATTCTCAGGGTCATTGGCGGAGTCGGGTGGTGAGGGGTTGAGGATGACGAAGCTCGTCGCCGTGGGTGCGTTCCACGGGTGCAGTGGACACGGGCAATGGTGAGCTGAGGATGAGAAAGCAGTATTTATAGCCCGCAGCTTCCGCAGGTCCATCTCCTCAAAAACACGCCAGGCCCATTCGCAAAATCATCCCAACATACTCCATTTAGCTTTAATTCATCCAAATCACCGCCAGTCTATTTCATCACCATGCCTTTCGGATGGGGAGACTCAGAAGAGTCCTACGATCGCGTTTACAACAACGATAACTTTGAAGAACACAAGTCGAGTCTCGGTCATGAAGTCATCGCCGGCGGAGCAGCCTTTGCCGGCTTCAAGGCGTTCGAGGACCACCAACGCAGAGAGGGTTCGTCTGCGTCCTTTCTCTTTCAACCACCCCACCCCCAACCTACCCCTCCAACACACTTCCCCTCACAGGCAACCTACTAACAACACACAACAGGCAAGCCCGTCTCACACGCCTTCGCCAAAGAACTCCTCGCTGGCTTTGCCGGCGCCGAAATCGACAAGCTAGCCGAGACCAAAGGCGAGGACTGGTTCGACCGCGAGAAGGCCAAACACCAAGCAAAACGTGGTGCGGAACGCATGTATGATGAGCATTATATTGATAATCATGGGGCGGACCGGTATGATCCTAATCAGTACGATCGGCCTGAGCGATTCCAGCGACGTGACTGGTAGAGAACGATGATGTCTTGGAGGATCGGTAACATCCACGCTACCATACATCAACCATAATTAGACATGTTCATGATAGACTTTACACCTGAACGCCACTTTAGTTTGAAAGATGATTCCGTCGACGTTGCAGCATCGGAGGTTTTCTAGAGAGCTAAGCATCTAGTCGGCAACTTCAGGCCGTTCGCAACACTAGACGCTTGGGAGCTCTCCACAATGGACAATGACATCATTCTCCTCACTTTTCAAGAGCGAAGCATATAATCCAACTACCCCGGTTTGTCGAAAGTTTTGCCTTTCCTTTTTCGTCTACTTTCGCCCCGAAAGGTTCGATTCACAACATGCGTTTTAGGGAAAAGGTTACACCGTCAAGCGACGACTACAGTGATGAGAGTGGTCCCCCACGCGACGTCGGGCTGAGAGACAGAATTGCGCATTTCACCTGGTTAGAAGATGCTGTACCTGCGCGCAGATTTGAAGCTAATGCGATGATTGCAGGCCATGGTTCGCAGCGACCATGTCCACAGGCGCCGTCGCCGTCGTCATAGCAAACACCCCCAACCAATTCCCCGGCCTCCTCACTATCGGCAAAATCTTCTACATCATCGACGTAGTCCTCTTCCTTCTCTTCAACTGCATGATAGCAACACGCTTCATCCTGGTTCCCGCCAAGCTCGCTGCTAGTATCCACCATCCCGTCGAAGGGCTCTTCTACGGCGCGTATTGGGTCTCCGTTAGCTTGATACTCAATGGTGCGCAGGCCTATGGTGTCCCTGCTTCGGGATCCTGGCTCGTGAAAGCGCTCGAGGTGTGTTTCTGGATATACTGTGCGGTGGTGTTTGTGGTGGGTGTGGCGCAGTATTATGTTTTCTTCCAGGGGGAGAGATTGAACGTGAAGGATGCGGTGCCGGCTTGGATTTTCCCCATCTATCCGCTTTTGGTTGTTGGGACTATGGCAGGAGCTATGATACCGAGTCAGCCGGCGCAAAAGGGGTGGTATATGTGTAAGTTGTCCAGTCTGGTATCAAGGATGTGACGATGCTACCGCGATTGCTGTTTACTGACTTGAGATGGATCGATAGGGGTAGCAGCCGTCATGCTGCAGGGCCTTGGTTGGGTCGTCGCGCTGATGATGTACTCGATCTATACGCAGCGGCTCATGACCAGCGCGTTGCCCTCGGCTCCTGTGCGACCAGGCATGTACGTTTCGGTTGGTCCAGCAGGTGAGTAACGATCTGCATCCTCTCTCCAGTTTCTCTGAACCTAGTAACTGATACCTACCAGGCTACACGGCCGCCGGACTAATCTCTCTCGCAAAGCAAGCTCCCAGCGTCATCCCCCCAAACCAATTCACCGGCCCCAATGTTGCTGACGGCGAGCTAGTGAAAGTTGTCGGCATCCTCTCCGGGCTCTTCGTCATCCTCTTCGCCTTTTGGTTCTTCTGCATCAGCACTGTGGCCGTGATCGCAGGGGTGCGCCGCATGACCTTTACGCTGAACTGGTGGGCTTTCATATTCCCTAATGCGGGTCTTACGTTAGCTGCCATACAGGCTGGTAGTGCGCTTGGTAGCGACGCGATCAATGGAGTTTGCTCTGCTTTGACTATTATGCTGGTTATTGCTTGGTTGGGAACGGCGTTTTGCTGTGTGAGGGCGCTTTGGAGGGGCCAGCTGCTTTGGCCTGGGAAGGATGAGGATAAGGATATGCAAGGCATTGGATGGGGGAGAGCCGGCGCTTTCTAGCCAATTTCCATCTGGAGTAGGTAGAAATGCAAACAATCGATAACATAAGTTATTCGAATCAACGTCGGGTGACAGTCAGGGTCTTGGTCTGACGTAATGCCAGCGAACGCTGACCATAATAGTCCGTGCACGAATTTGCGAAGTAGTCGGCGGTAACACCCTTCCAATCGTCGAGACCCGATCGCTGTCGCATCTATTTACACGCCTCTCTCTGGCAATTGCTCATTGAGTACCCAGTGTAACGGCCGTCTGGTGCTCCTGATGTTTCAGGTCTGCGGAGCGCGCCGTAACGTCTGTTGTTGTCCTCCCTTCACTTGACGCGATTCCCCACGATGAAGTTCGCAAAGTAATGAGCACCCTCGCCCATTGATCTGCTGGCGAGCAGTGGACTGACCGCCGCAGGGAGCTCGAACGCGATCTCGTCCCCGAATGGCGGGCCAAGTACCTCGACTACAAGGTCGGCAAGAAGAAGCTCAAGGCGATCAATCGCGCCCTCCGCACCGTCAACCAGACCCCGCGCATGCGCCGCCGCGGAGGTGCCGCCTTCACGCCCTCGCCATTTGATACAGCGCCGAAATACTCGTTTCTCAATCGAAATACCGGTCGTGACCCGGCGAGCTCGCGCGAGCCTGATGATCTGCGGGCACTCGCGATTGGGAACAGTCAGAACAGCTTGGGATTGAAGGGAACTGGGAGTGGGAGTCAGGCGCCAGTAGACATTAAAGGGTCGAGATCGAGGGAGGAGGAACCGCTGAATGCGGGGGAGGATCCGAGGCATCGTGGCTTGACGAGATATGGCAGCATTTTGGGGACACCGCCGAAAGAGAGCAATCTGTCGGAAAGGGGGAGGGCCCCTCCATCTCTGAAGCTTCCAACAGCTGCTTTGGATCCCGAGAACGTCTCGCCGGGCTTAGGTCCCTCCAATGGCACGAGCAGGAGGGGGAAGCCCGTTGCATCGCCCCCAAGCGCCGAGAACGGAACCGAGACGGACAACGCTTTCGAGGTGGGGAAGACACGATCACCCACAGCGTCCAAGTCGCTGCCGTCGAGATACAAGAGTATCTTTAGCCCTAAGCGGATGAACTCGATGCCGGGTGGGCAGGTCTCGCAGCGCCCAAAGCCGCTGCTCAAGCGCGTCTTCTCGATGTCTCATGGAGAACCGCCCCAGAGCCCCGGCGATGTACCCATGGAAGCTTATCGCGAGCTCGACCTCCGTCAGGCCGAGTTCTTCAGTTTCCTCGATATGGAGCTGGACAAGATAGAAGGGTTCTATAAACAGAAAGAAGACGAGGCTACGGAGCGCTTGAACGTACTCAGGGCACAATTGCACGTTATGCGTGATCGGCGGTTGGACGAGCTCATCAGTCGACAGACTGCGAAAATCAAAGCCAAAGCCCGAAAACATGGTGACGCGGCAAAGCCTCTTATGAGTGGCGACCATTCCGCGTCTGACGACGAAGCACCGAACGGCGAACAGGCCGGAAAGGTGCAAAATGGATCTTGGCTGAATCCCGTGGACGCTGCACTGGAGGCTGTCCAAGCTGGCAAGTACGGCAAGAGCACGAAAGCAATGCAAGATCTTGCCACCCCTGGAATGGGTCCACAACGACCAGAAGACCGCCGCGACTACGTCCGCCGCCCGGAGCATCCCGAAGTTTCGTACCAAACAGCGAGGCGGAAGCTCAAGGTCGCGATGCAGGAGTACTACCGAGGGCTTGAACTCCTCAAGTCGTACGCGCTCCTCAATCGGACTGGCTTTCGGAAGATCAACAAGAAGTACGATAAGACGGTCAACGCACGTCCATCGCTCCGCTACATGACCGGGAAGGTTAACCAAGCTTGGTTCGTCAATAGTGATATCATCGAAGGGCATATTCGAGTCACTGAAGATCTCTATGCCAGATACTTTGAGAAGGGCAAACACAAGGTTGCTGTGGGCAAGCTCCGCGTTAAGATCGCGCGAGCGGGCGACTACACCGAGAACTCGTTCCGAAACGGGCTCATGCTTGGGCTGGGTGCAGTCCTTTCTATTCAAGGAATCGTCAAGGGTGTCCAATTACTGTCATCCGATGACATTAGACTTGCGACCAACACAAGCTACCTTCTCCAGGTATGTGTTTGGTTCGAATGCTGACAAGACTGTACTAATTGTTTCCAGATATACGCCGGATACTTCTTCATAAACCTGCTGTTTATGTTGTTTTGCCTAGACTGTCGTGTCTGGTATGAGAACAAGATCAACTATGTTTTTGTATTTGAATATGATACCCGCCACCATCTTGACTGGAGGCAGCTTTCTGAAGTAGGTCCTGCGCGAACACGTACGACATCGCAGCTAACTCTGGGCAGCTTCCTTCTTTCTTTTTCTTCCTACTTGGCTTCTTTATATGGTTCACCTTTAGCCAATATGGTGCCGAGGCTCTCTTTGTGTATTATCCAGTTATACTCATTGGTCTCACCGTTCTGATCATGTTGAATCCTCTCCCGTATATGTACTTCCGAAGTCGGATGTGGCTGATATACTCATTGGTAAGTGCGCTGATGTGCTCGATGTACAAAGCTGACCAGATTGCAGTGGCGACTCGTTGGCGCGGGGCTATACCCAGTTGAATGGCGAGATTTCTACATGGGCGATATGTTCTGTTCACTGACATACAGCATGGGCGTGAGTATCCCTTTCCTCCGTCCGTTGTCTGCCTGCTGACCCACCCAGAACATTGAACTCTTCTTCTGCCTCTACGCCAATGAATGGAGCGATCACGCCAAATGCAACTCGTCCAGTTCCCGTCTCCTCGGCTTCTTCACCGCCCTCCCTAGCATCTGGCGAGCAATCCAATGTTTCCGCCGTTACCACGATACCGGAAACGCATTCCCCCATCTCCTCAATCTGGGCAAGTACATGGCAGGCATTATCTTCTATATGACGCTCAGCATCTACCGCATCGAAAAATCTACGGCTCACCACGCCATCTTTATCACCTTCGCCATCATCAATTCCATCTACACTAGCTTCTGGGACGTGTACTATGATTGGAGTCTCGGCGATCCCAACGCGAAGTATAAGTTCTTGAGACAGACACTGGGGTACAAGAAAATCTGGATGTACTACCTCGCCATTATCGTCGACCCCATCATCCGATTCAACTGGATCCTCTACGCCATCACCCCATTGCACATCCAACACTCGGCCCTAACATCCTTCTTCGTCTCCCTCAGCGAGGTCTTCAGAAGAGGCCTCTGGTCCCTTTTCCGCGTCGAAAACGAACACTGCTCAAACGTCGGCCACTTCCGCGCCTCCCGCGACGTCCCCCTCCCCTACGACATCCCGTCGTCTCCGGACCTCGCAGCCCACCCTCCCCACGCCGACACCAAATTCGACGAAGAAGCCTTAGCACCGCAATTCCGACGTACCACGACAGCGCCCAACCTCGACCTAGGACCCCTCGCAACCGGCACCGACGCCGCGCATCGCACGCCGTCGACTCTTCGTCGCCGCGCCGCCTCGCTCACAGAAGAGGACGTGCAGGGCCGGCCGAGTCCGCTTGCACGCGGTCTGACGCGTATAGGCACTGTGATGCGGAATGCACATGCGCAGGATTTCGAGAAGAAGAAGAAACCAGAGTTGGGGGTCGAGCCGGCTAAGGACGATGACAGCGACGATGACGATGATAATGAGGACGAGCAGGCGAGGAGTGCGAGTTTGAGTGGGGATGTAACTCCGAGGGGTGGAGAGGCGGAGACGGAGGATGAGAGGGAGATTGCGGCTGTTAGGGATGAGGTTGAGATTGGGATGGCTGGGGGCAGTGGGAGTGCGGGAAGAGCGGTGTAGGAGGAATATTTGGGAGAAATGTAATGCTGACTGAAATAATATTGGAAGCTTCTGAGTGTTCTTCTCGTGTGCGTATGTACTCGTTATGATGTCTGCTCCAGCTACCTTGTCCGATACATAGGCCGGGCGTCTGACTTTACCAGCCCCTTCCTGCAACGAGGAATAAAAATACGATATGATACAAAACGCCGATGCAAACGCCGATGAAAAATGCACATGCAACAAATCACCTGTCCCCGTCCTTCCCTCATCTGCATTCTGTTATACAAGCACTCGTCCTTGACCATCCCTGCACCGCCTACCGCCCAAGCATATACGCCAAATCGGGCAACCCCTCCAATATCCCCCTTACAATCTCATCTTCCTCGGCTTTCCTCCTCTGCGCCGAACTCGTCGCGCTGGTAAGCGGTTGTTTGGGTGGTGGGGTCGCGGGGCGGGGTGGTGTGCGTGTAAAGGGTAGGGATGGGGTAGTTGTGGTAGAGGTTGTGGATTGGGGTGCGGGGACAGCAGTGGGGTTGTCGAAGATGGACCATGGGTCGTTGTGATCGGTAGGTGTTTGTGGTGGTGGTGGGACTGCGTTGGGAAGAGGCGAGTCGAAGATGGAGAGGTCGGCTTCGGGCCAGGCGGGTGGGGTCGGAGATGACGGCGGTGGTGGTGTTGTGGATACGGGATGATTGGATACAGGGGATGGGAGGGAAGTCTCGAATGCGGAGAACTCGTCCTCAATCTTATGATCCTCAGTGACATTGCCGTTCTCTTTTCGAAAGGCTGTATCCGACGTTCCCATATCCATGCCAAGCACCTCATCCATCTGCGCCATCGCTCTCGGAGGCGTTAGCCCGCCCTCGTCCACCGCGTCCCCATCCCTCTTCCTCGCCCTGAGCAACCCCGGCCCAATCGGTCCATCTTCTACACTCCCCGGCACAAAAGCATTGATTTTGAACAGTGCGGACGTAGGTGACACCGTACCTTTCAAACGGACGATAGGCGAGGCGTGTTTGGTACCCGATGTTTGGGGGAATGGCTGGTTTGGCGAAGAGCGGATTGAGCGGGGGGTTGTGGAGGGCGTTGAAAGGGTCGGGTTGCGGGTCGGTGGCTCGGAAGATGTTGATGGTTCGGAGAATGAGTTTGAGGGGAAATGTGTGGTGGGGGTTTGTGCGGAGACGGCGGGGGATTCGACCATTTCGCCCCAGTCGTCATCGTCGTCGTTGTCTTCGTTGACTTGTGGGGCGGCCGGAGTGGGTGCAGCTTCCGTTGGGGGGTTGGTGTCCAGGGCGCCGAGAGTGGTCCACGGGTCCGCAGGAGGACCAGTTTGGAGCTTGGGTGGTGAGATGGAAGATAGTACTGGCGCGAGCGCTGCCTCACTGAGAAGGTCTGTGTTAGTAGCTGTTCTCTTATGTGATGAAGGCTCTTTCGGACGCGAACTCAGATCTATAGATACCGGCCGTGTCCCCTGTCGCTGCAATGTCGTGACCGTGCCATGCCTAGGCGGCGCGACTGGCGAAGACACAGCTCGCACGTCTCCGACATCATCTCTCCACGGGTCACCCCCAGCAGAGGGCGAGCTCCAATTGAACGCAGCAGGGACATCCGTCTCCAACTTCGGCACGCTCTCTCTTGCCACCCTTGCGACCGGATTCGACACCGAAACCGACGACCTCTTCCTCGCATGAAACGGGGAAATCATCTGCTCCGGCGGCGGCGCGGGCGTGTCCCAGTAAAAAGACGCTCTTGCGCCTGGTCCTCGGCCTGCCATGCGGTCCTCGGTCGCCCATCTGGACACTGTCTTGATGACTTCGGAGCGGATGTGTGACGTTTTCCAGGTTACGCGGATATAGTTGTCGTCGGCGGCTGTGCCGCTGTTGTATTCGCGCATGGTTTGCTTGCGCGAGAGGCGGTACCAGGCTTTGCGAGCAGCGGTGGAATTTACTGGGTCATCTGGGGCTTCGCGCAGTGAGGGTAAAGGTTTGGTGGTGGGAAAGAGTTGGGATAGGAGGGTCTGGTCAGAGCCATACTCGCTAGAATGCTCGCTATTGTGGTCGCGTGATGTCGGCGTGGAGTGTTTTTCTTCGCCTGTCATAAAACTATCTGTGCCTCCGTCGACGTCCAGGGAGGATGGCTCCGGGAGCGATTGATCAAGAGACTCTAGGAGCTGAGGTTCAGTCGCGTCTTGTGCGACATTGTCCTCGAAGTCTCCAAAGTCATTCCCGGCGTCTGCACTTTCCACTTGTGTATGTTCCAGAGCTGGCCCTTCCTCTTCCGCTAACGCCGCTGTCTTGTCTTTTTCGAGTTCCGGCGATGCGCGTGCCTTCTCCGCCGCTCGTTCTTCTCCGAAAGAAGTACGCGGCGATTCGGCAGGTATCTCGTTGTGACTTATATCGGACGGTGACGTCGAGGGTCGCGTGGATAGATCGTCGTCCACAGGCAGAGACTCGGCGGAGTCCTTCGCTGTCGGCGCAGGCACATGGTCGCCCTGAATCGTGGTCGCTGAATCCGATGTCTCCGGGTCGACGTTGTCCTCTTCCAGCTCGTCCGCGTCTTCGTCCACCAGACTCCACTCGTTCCGCTCCGGAAGCTTCTCATCTTCCTCAGCTATATCCAAACTCCTTCTTTCATCTCGACTAGGCTCTTCCCACCCCTTTTCGCCATCCATCCCATTGACGCGCGGCTCTTGCACTGCTCGCGACTCTTCCGCCCACCCGCCAAACCCCTCATCCTCAGCACTTCCCCACCCGGCATCGTCCAGAAAGCCATTCAACACCACCGGCGCGGGTGCAAAAGTCGCGTGTTGAGGCGGCGGCGAGGCTACCGCCTGCTTCGGGGGATCGTGGTCGTTCGCATCGGCGTTGGCGTCTGCCCAAGGGTCGCCCCAGTGATCCATAGTCGGAGGGCTGCGAGCGTCATAATGGACAGCTTCTGCTTACAGAAGCATCCTAGGGATCAGACTCGCTCTCTAGACTGGCTGGCGTGCAATTCACTGGAGGGTTACGTGGAACATTGAAGGAATGTGGGTGCGTGACCACGGCGGGCTTCCGGGAGTGCCTGCCAAGCCAAAACTGGCGCCCGCCATCGTGTTCGGGTCCTTGTTTCTGACACCATGTGTTTGACATGATGCAGTTTGGCTTGGACGCAACAGTCACCGACGACCAGCGTTTTTACCACTAGAAATGTAGTCAGGACGTTTGCTTTGTAAAATCATTCAATTACGCAACACCCATTGAGGCCCATTCCTACCCAGAATCTTGGCCTATTTCTCCTATATCAGTCTCTCTAGCCCCCTTCCAGCTAACACACCTACACAAACACACCAAATAACCAACATGAATCCATTCTAGGATCACAGCCGTACAACCCACAAGTCTAAGTCCAAGACCTCGATCCGTCCCATTCTCGCCGGCGAAGATGATGGCGGTGCTGTACAGCTCTACAAGCCAAGCCATCGCAAGCAAGAGTCCAATGGTTCGGCAGGCACCTTAGTTTCCCACACCGGGCGACTCGCGCGAGTCTGCCGGCCGCTCCGGCACTCCCGGTACGTCGAAGCAGTCTCGCGATGATTATGGTAGCTCTGGTACGTCTCGTTCTGAGCACGATGGCTCTAGCATGTCTCGCTTTAAGCACGATGGGTCTAACACCTCCCGCTCGAATTGCGATGGCTCTGGCACCTCCCGTTTGAAGCACGATAACTCCATCACCCCTTGTGTGGACGGTTGTGGCGGTCGCAGTCACGTAAACATTGAGTTCTTCGAGACGCGCGGGTTTCGCTATAGTGGCCCTGCCTAAGTAAGCTGTAGGAGGGAGATGGGGGTGGTGTATACAAGAGGGAGATAAATATCAAGCCGATCGAGCCACTGCTTTGCAGTGCTGAGATTTGTGGCTTATTTGATGCATAGTTTGAACTGGTACAACCGCTGGTTTAATTACAGCGAGGAGATGGTGGGAGATGGCTTGTGTGCAGTGCGTGTGTGACTTGGTGAGCAGCGATGGTAGTTACTTTTTCTATATGTTTACCTCAAACAATACAATAGGCGATATGCCACCAAAATAAAGTATGGTCACAGTGCGTTTGTGATGCCAAGAGGTTTTACTATTTCCCCGTCTCAACAGCTATCGGTGGACGTTTATCGGTTTGGCTTTGAATGCCTACTCAGCTGTCGGATCGGTATGCGACTCTAGTGCCATGCCAGTGTTTGTGCAGGCCGTAAGTAATCCTGGCCAGGTCATTGAGTAATCCTAACCTAGTCATTCTAACCACATATAAAAAGGTGGTCCGAGTTCATGTGTCAGCATCAGTGAGCCACGACGTCGGCACAAGCCATAAAAGTTTGATGGAATCGTAGTCGTATCAATTGCTTGATCAGGTCTCTCGATTAAAATTAGAATTATGTATGCGTAGGTAATGGGGCAATGTATGCACATCCCGGCACTTCAACCGACGCGATTTTTTTCCTCGCCAGCCCACACTCCCAAACTAATGTGTAAGAATAAGAGATTCGTTTCAAGCGCCCACCAACAACCAGCTACACACTAGTAATCGTATCGGTAGCACAACTTAGTCGACTTGGTGTTGATGATATCGCGGATGGCGATATCCGGACGGATACCCTCCATGTAGATCATCGAGTCCATGCCAATGGTGGCGCCATACACGTCCCTGCCGTTCACACCAGCAGCAGTGATGCGCGCGGGGTCGGCGTTTTGCCAGATGCGGTAGTTGTGGTCGATGAAGAGGTGGTGCAGCCAGAAGACGGGGTCGCCGGGGGATGCGTACACGTCGCCCATGACGCCGCCGATGCCGTTGTGGCCGTAGGCGTGCGCGCCGCCCTCAGCGCAAGCCGCCATGTCCTTGAAGGTCGGGTAGACATTCGAGTTGTGGCACGCGTTGACCCAGTCCTTGTTGGTGTTTTGGGTAAGGCCTGCGTTGCCGTTGCGCTGCAGGCAATGGGCACCGGAGTTGCTGGGGCCGGGACCGATGTTGATGCCGACGTTGGCGAATTGCTAAGGTTTTTGTTAAAATCGTGTTCATGTGTGATAGGAGGATTTATAGCTTACCCCATTGGGCACACATCCACCGTTCACGTTGGCAAGCGCACCAAAGTACTGGGCCGAGAAGACAGAGGACTGGGAGAAGCGTCCAGACCACTTGGTCTCATCCCACCAAGGCATCTCGCGGTTGAAGCCGCACTCCGAGCGCAGGAGTTGCTCAAATGTCCACACAAAGTATCTGTGCCACAGCAGGAACTTTGCGTTGGAGTGGACGTTGGGGGTGAGCTTCTGGTGCAGCGCTGTGAGATCTTCGTATTTGGACCTCGAGGCCGGGTATCTTCCAGAAGCAGGCCTTCCTTGTAGACAACGGATAGCGCTAACGAAAGCTTGCTTGTTGTCGTTGGAGTACGAGTCCCATTCCTGGCGAACGCGAGGATTCGAGCACTCGGCGGCAGCAGCGGAGACGGCAAAGGTGTTCATCTGGAGTCGGTTGGTGTCGCCCGTAGAGGTGTTGGCCAGGGTGGCGCCATTCTGCACTTCGTCGAAGGTCAGAGGCCGAACGAACGGATTGCCCTTGAACTCGGTGACCGGGAGAGCAGGTAGCAGGGTGGCACGATCTTGAATCGCAGCTGCAGACACCAGCAGCTCAGTGCCACTGCACACAGCCAAGGCAGAGAGTACCGAGATACGCATCGTAGCGGGAGATGTTCGTAGGGGTGATGTTGCGTGGACCAAAGAGATTGGGTGGTGGTAGTAGTCAATTAATATTAAAGAATCCTAAAACGAATGGGCAGAAGAAGGGGTCTTCTACAGGATCAAAAGCATTCCAGGAGGGCGGTAAGTCGTCCTACATATACCAGCGAGCTGCCCACACACGGAAATACGGTCAATGACATGGTCCCCTATTGCCAGGATGGCCTCGGTGCGAGCTGGACGCTCGCACCTACTACTCGGTGCCGAGCGAAGAGAGAAAGGCTGGCTTCAGATCTTCAGCGCGCGATATTGGAGGCTGCATGCAGGACCAATTAAACCTGCATGGCGCGCGGCTAGGCTGCTTGCGAGGGTCCGGCTCGTCAGGGGTAGCATCAGCTCAGCAATTTGGCTGCCGGATGTGGTTGGGCATGGTTTGGCGGTGGATGAGGAAGCGCAGCAGAGGCGGCATGCCGGCCAATGCGCTACGAGGATCCCGTGTCACCGGGCCATTTCTTCGCATTTTGACTGCATGTTAATGGTCGTTAGCGGCCGAAGAGGAGGATACCGCCAGCGAAGAGCTCGGGTAAGGCTCGTGTGTCTGTCTAAGAATAATTTAGATTCACCGGCGGCGCGTTAGGCATGTCATGTGTGGATCGTCGATGGGGGGTTTTTCCACTGTGCATGAGATGCATGAAATGCTGCGCTGCGCTGCGCTGGGCAACGGTACATGAGATTAAAGTTGAAGTCAGAATCCCCGCAGTGATGCCATTCGATGTGACATGCAACGACACTAGTGACCAAGCGAGCCCAATCGTCTCTCATTGGTTCAGACGCCGACGCTCTGGGGATCGTTCGGCCGGCCTCTCGGTTTCTCTTGCACAACGTTCCTGGCCATCTCCGATGCCCTTCTTAGCCTCGTCCTGGAAACCTCCCTTGCTGTCTCGTGGGCTCCCCTTGGCACTCGTGCCACTCCACGTTCTAGCCATCTTCTTGTCTCGCGCGGGGTGCGGAGACCGGTACTTTTCCAGTGACGACCTGCCCTGCCCTACCCTGTCCTGCCCTGCAGCATCGTGCGAGTATCATGTCATGCCCTTGTGATACGAGGCAATTGCCGACAGCCGTTGACCAGCGCCATTATACCCCTGGGCGGCCGTCGCATTTACATAAAAGGAAATGAAAGTAGGCGGAGCCAGCGGGCGCGGGCGTAGTTGGCGCATCAGCCTGGTGGATTTTGGCCCTTTTCGATAGTTTAATCGCACCCCTGTTCCCCGTTATCGTCTCGTACTACCCCTCAGCACCCGAATTGTTGGTCGGTGTCGGACGCCAGGCGGCTCTCGGAGGGGAAACATGACGCGAGGGTACTTTGTGTCACCGAAGTCCTTGGTGCATCTCCATTGTTGCCATGCTCCTTCAAAACTCCATTGTTCCCATCTCACGTGCGACGTTGTTAGCGCGAACAATATCTCATGCAAGACTCGCTCCATGGAACTGCTTCAATCGGCGATGTCGGTAATGCAGATTTGCAGTGGAGGGATGCGCGCAATTAACCGACACAAAATCAGCATCCCGAGTGATGATCAATAGTGCTAGGTATTCCGCGTGCAGCTGGCGATGTCTATCGTGCAATGGAAACGATGTAACATCGTCATCGTCGTATCTTAAAATAGGGCTTGCCCAAAACGGTTATATTTCGGCGAAGGTCCACCACCGGCGCACCCAGTGGACCGCCGCTACATCTAAGCGTACACCGCACCGTAAGAATCTGTCTCGTGTCATCATGGCAATTGTTGTGGGCTCTCATTTCGGTGCTTGCAAACTCCGCGAGACAACGTTAGGGTGGTTTTCACAAGTCTTCGCAATTTTATCTGTTGACTCCAAGTTTCCTGATTCATGTTTTCTAAATTTGCTGCAACTTACACATCGTGACAAAGAACCGCAGGTCACCATTCGTCGCGTCAACCAAGCTTCAGTGCAATAGCCATTTGAAAGAGCCCGATCAACTAAAGAAATACCATCACACGACAAGATCGACGATCAAGACCACACAGCCATCACTGATCAATAGCTACATCAACTTACCAAACGTGGAAAGTTTATCGACTCAGGACCAGTGTAACTCTACTCCATCGTATCACGCATCTCGAAGTCTATTGCACGACCATAGTCCTACTACCGTTCATCTTGACACTGCCGTTCAACATGCAGTACCACTGTCGTCAATTCCGGGGCACGTGAGAGTACCTGCACACGCGCAATAAATCCCACGTCCGAGGCATATGTTCAATCCCTTGCTTTGAGACCCTCCTCCTAACCGCACTCATCCGAACTCTCGTCATCCTTGCTTCTAGAATCATCGTTTCCAGAACCTTCGCTCGAGGAATCGTCGCTTCCAGAATCACCGTTTCCAGAATCTTGGTCGCTTGAATCGTTGCTTCCGGACGCATCACTTCCGGATGCGTCACATGCAGACTCTTCATTACCACTGCAATCGCCCGCTTGGTCGGTACTCTCCGCAGCCTCTTCTCCAACATCACTCTCTTGATCGTCGTTTCAGCATCATTGTCACTGCCATCGTCGTCACAATATTCGGCTTGTGATTCTTTTTGCGAGTAAGTAAAGACCATCCAGCGGGGTCTCAGCACCCAGTGCTCCGAATGTTGAGCCAAGTATGATACAAACACGACGCAACTAATGCTGTGGGGCCACGTACCCTGGTCGCTGACATAGCCGCTGCCATCTGGTTGCGAGGCTTTTTGCAAGTCAACAAATTTCATTCAGGAGGGTCTCAGTTTCAGATGTCAAGTGCAAAGGGCTGTGCAATACACGACCACGACGTAAATCTTACCGCAGAGTTGCGCACCAATCCTTTCTCGGTCGCCATCTCCCTCGTTCTTAGACTTGGGGCCCGATTCTTGCGCTGGCGCTTTCAGTCCGAACTGGTAACGCTCCCAATCGAGCCTCCTGTTGGCTCTCTCGCAATTCTCGATATTCTCGCCCTCCTACAGACTCACAAATTCTCTTCTGGCAGCACATGGGGACTGCAAAGTGTCCTTGGACGTGGCGTTTCACAGGCGCTCCGTACAAAAAGATCAAATCTCCGAGGCATGTTGCCACATTGCGAGCTTCGATGAGCGTTAACATTCGGTCCTGAATTGGGGGTACGAGGAGGTGAGCGATTGCGAGATATCTGTACCTCTGTTTAGCACAGGATGTGCAAGGCCCCTCTGGAGGAGCTTTTCCAACCCCTCTTTAATGATGTCATACTTCTGGCTTGCGGGTTTGGAGATCAGAGTGTTCTCTCGAGGTAAGTCAGAGCGTTCGAGTGGAATGTTGTGTCTGGGTCTGATACAGAGAACTTTCCATTGCCGGTACAGGTCTCTTACAAGGTAGCACCAATTTAATGTTACGATGTTTACAACTCTGTCGTACGTGAACTATCTTTCTTCTGTCACATCCCACCTGACATCTCCGTCGATCTGTCCTTGACGATCTCATGATCCTGGTAGACGGTGAGGGGCGACACAATTTCGTCGCCATACTCGGAACCTAGTCTGCGAGCAGCCCTATCTGAATCGTTACTCTGAAAGCATTCGGTGAAGTGCATCTATCGTAATGTCACGGCGACGAGTAGGGCCGGACGTGCTCGAGTTCATACTATACGCCTTGTACTTCACCAGATTGGATTGAATGTGAATGTAGCAATCGCCCCGAACAACAGTTGATAAACATCCAATGAATTCGGAACTACATATCAAATACCAGTGGGTTCTTTTCTCTCGATAGACACGACTGAACAAGCATTTTAAAGACTTCACACTGAGATGTCGCAATCATCCCGAAGAGAACCAATAACCAAGTCAGACATTACGACGACCACCCCACTTTGTCAAGATCGTCGAGCGTACAGTCAGAACTCAACAGCGCACACATTACGAGTACTCCAAACGGAAACAGACACCTTGGTACATTGCGAATGTGAGATCTTACATTCGCAATGTGTCAAGATTACCTAGTTTCAGGATTGACCGACAATTGCTCCCCGACTCCCATTATCCTAGATGGCTGCTATGTGTGTAGCTGCAGCATTCACCAAACAGCCATTTTAGGCAACTGGTTCATACGTGAGAACAACTAACTTGAGTATGGCGGAGTGCTCCAGCATTATCCAAACGGGATCTTGATGAGTATGCTCTAAATGAAGGTCGTAACAGGTATGGGCGTTTTCACGCGAACCCAGCTGCATCCGGAGATACAGACCAAAAGAATTCAACATTCGCCGCCTTAGATATCGTTGGGACCAGCACGGTGTACTGGCAATATTCCAGGACTTTAATAAACAACCGACGAGTGGAACAATTTATTTCTTCCCTAAAGGTACTTTTATCTAGCCTGCCTGCACGATGTATACTTTGTTTTCGGGCTTGGTTTCATCTAATCGAGATGACTGTGATATAGATCAATATGTAATACGGTATGACTTGTGAGAAAAATAATACATAAGTAGCGATCTCCAAGATTTCTACTTCTTTAGCCCTTTGAGATAATCTACAATCGCCCCATATGCTGGCTTCGCATTATACTCTGCATCGAACAACAGTGGCGTCGTATCCGCTTGCCAAGAATCCGGATCCCTTACTCCCCAGAGAGTAACACCCACGCACTTGGGCACGTGATAGCATGCTTCAACGACGGTCTTGTACTCTTCGGGATCGGCGCCCCTGATATCGAGTTCGGTGACGGCGACTTCGACGTCAGCAGTAGTGAGCTCGCGAAGGGAGCTTTCGATTGCACCGGCCATACCTGAGGGTTGAGATCAGCATAAAGTGGCTACGCAGGCTATCGAGGATGAATGCAAAGGAGTCGACTTACCAGGCCCCAAATGCGTCTGCGAACCAATGCCATCGATCGGAATGCCCTGAGCCTTCCACTCTTTCACCTTGCGCACGAGCGCCGGAAGCTTCTTCCATTCTACGTTATCAAGACTGTAGTCGTTGATGTAGAGCTTCGCATCTGGATCCGCCTTCCTCGCCGCCCTGAACGCAATACCCACGAATTCTTCCCCCAGTACGGTCGAGAAAACACTTGTCCGCAACGATCCATCGTCGTTGAAGATCTCGTTCACTACATCCCACGCTCGGATTTTGCCTTTCCAATGTCCCACAACCTTGGCGATGTGGTTCTCGATAACCGTCGTCAACTCTGCTTTATCCGTGATCGACTGCACCCATTGCGGCAACGCTATATGCCACAACAGCGCATGGCCTCTGATGCTCTTGCCATTGGAGGTGGCCCAGTCAACGACGGCGTCGGATGCTTCGAAAGTAAACTGGTCGCGGCTGGGTTCCGTTCCTTCCCATTTCATTGACCATTCAGGTGTTACCTGACCGAAGTTCCGTTCGAGGATGGCTCCGCTTTGGCCGCTGAGCTTCGATTCTTCCGCGATGTTGCCGAAGTAGAGCTTTCCGGTGGCTTTGTAAAGGGTGTCGAGGCTGTCACTGGCTTGTCGCTGAGCTAGAGGGGACGCCGATGCCAGGAGCGGGACAAGGAGAAACGGAACGGTCTTCATAATGATTGTGTATATGGTCTTGATTGAATGAGTGTGGTGTTGAACTAGTAGAGACGACGTGGGTGAGGTGAGAGATGTCCAGGAAAGATACCGCTGCGCATATAGTTATAGTAGACGGGTACGAGAATGGCTTTGCGACAATAGTGCAATGTCACTCGCCGTAGCGTTGCGCTAGACATCTTGGTGACCAAGTGCGAAGGACATATGCTGGTGCTGCCGTTAAGGCCCCCCCACCACTACAAGCTTATCCCGTTCATCTCCTCGTTGGTGGCGGTTTCAAAGATTTGCACAGTTATATACGCAATGAGCAGAACTTCGGAGTTCGCGCGAAGACGGAATACCATTGTCCGGAACCGACCAGCCTATATGCGCTGATCCCAACGACGCGACTGGGATGATCAAATTAGGGATCTTCGGTCGGGCGACCATACTGTAGACCGCGGGTGTGCTGAAATACTTGTGGTCTATCCTCGGGGTGGTGGTAAAGGAAAACAAGTCATTGTAATGAACAAATGAGCGAAAAAGAAGTTGAAACATGCGACTCCGTACATGGAAGTCGGAGTTGACCTAGCGCAGATGCCTGGAAGGGTAAAGCGGCCAGCAAGAAAACCTCACCCCGCTTCCCGCATTCCACACTTTTGACTCTCGACAACATCAACAGCAAACTTATGAATAAGATTCAAGGCAAATCATGGGATCCAAGACACCAAATGACCATCGTCAAGGACCAAACGGTACGGCAGTCGGGACACTTGTACCTCCAGCTAATCTTACACATTGACCAGGGTCCCCGGCAAGCGCCGCATTTGCTGCCGTCAACCCTCCCAAGTCTGCCGCTGCGAGCGGACTCGTGGAGGGCGCGCTTGACGGGGAGAGTGAAGATGGGGATGACGACGAAGACGTCAAGGCTGGAGCTGATCTGAAAGCCAATGGTCAGACCAGCACCGGTGAGCAACATCCAAACGACGATGCATAGTCGACGCTAAACCTACAAAGGCACGAAGAAAAAGAGAAAGAGGACCAAGTCAAAGAAGAAGAAGGCGACGGGCGGACAACAAACTACCCCCCCGAGGGTTGCGCTCGCCAGCCTCTACCTCAACCAGCCATATCCCAAGGGTGAGATTGTTGAATATGCCACGCATGATGACAATCTCAAACGGACCACGGCCGCAGAACTTCGCCATCTATCCGCTCTGAGCGACATGGATGATGAGTACTTGAATGACTATCGCAAAGCTGCCGAAGTCCATCGCCAGGTCCGCCAGTACGTGCAGACGATCGCGAAACCCGGTGTGACCATGAGCAAGCTCGCCGACGAGATTGAGGAGGGTGTTCGAGCACTGACCGGTCATCAAGGCATTGAGCCTGGAGATCCCCTCAAAGCTGGTCTAGCATTCCCGACGGGGCTCTGCTTGAACAACATTGCTGCTCACTGGACTCCTAATCCTGGTGGCAAAGAAGTCGTTCTTCAGTACGACGATGTCTTGAAAGTGGATTTCGGCGTGCACGTCAACGGTAGGATTGTCGACAGCGCTTTCACTGTAGCTGCCAATCCAGTTTACGATAATCTACTCGCGGCTCCCAAAGCTGCCACCAATATCGGGCTCAAGGTAAGACTGGCACCCAACGTGCCGTGTGCGAGGCTAACCCACGTTTAGGAGGCTGGAATCGATGCCAGGATCGATCACATCAGCGAAATGATCCAAGAAGTGATGGAGAGCTACGAAGTCGAGCTCAACGGAAAGACTTTCCCGGTCAAATCCGTTAAGAACATCACGGGCCACAATATCCTACGTTATAAGATCCATGGTGACAAACAAGTCCCCTTCGTCAAGACCAAAACCAATCAACGCATGGAAGAAGGCGACATTTTCGCAATCGAAACCTTCGGCAGCACTGGCAAAGCCTACCTCCGCGATGACATCGGAGTGTACGGCTACGGACGCGAGGAGAATGCACGTACTACTGGTCTCCACCATGCATCCGCCAGGTCCCTACTGAAGACGATTGACGAGAACTTTGGGACTCTTGTCTTCTCCCGACGCTATCTCGAGCATCTTGGAGCAAAGAACTATCATCTCGGCATGAGGTCTCTCGTTAGCAACGGTATTGTTCAGCAATATGGACCGTTGGTCGATACTCCTGGCTCCTACGTCGCGCAATTTGAACATGTAAGTATAGCCAGCGCTCCGAGAATCGCAGCTTTGCTTACTCGATTCTTTACTCAGACGATCCTCCTCCGCCCTAATTGCAAGGAGGTCATCTCCCGTGGAGACGATTACTAAGGGCAGGACGGTCTATGGGGTCAAATTGATAGGTGGAATTCTCGCGGTATTTGAACTTTGATACTGGCTTCAACAGCCACAGAGCAACAGTCATCAAGGCGCTTCAACACGCCTTATCTAGAGCGTACAAAGTATGGATGACGCACTATAACCAAAATTGCCCTTTCGTTCACCGTGAGACCATTGCACATATGTAGGTTCCCCCATCTCAGGTGTGAACTAGGACCGTCTTTGATCGTGACGTGGCGCACATAATACGCATAGCTTATCTCAAAGCTACAAAAACTGTTATTTTGTGCTAGGGTCGTGTTATTTGGCGTGCTCAGATGCAGCTGAAAGGGAGATGCAAGCTGTTTAGATATAGACTGACAGATATGTCAACTTTTGAACAATGTAATCATTTGAGTCGCTAGAGAACAATGGCTTGAGGAACGTTGCGCACCAAAAGCGGTTGATGTCGTTGAAGGCGATCGTGGACTGGTCCACAGATAGTCAAATTGACTCGCTGGCTCATTCGACAAGGGATCTATTAGTTCAAATAAGCTGAATGGAAGGGTTTTAAAGGAGATGAGAACGGATAGGCAATGATAGGCGAGAATGGCGAGGACAACTTTCAGAGGGTTCGTAAGCCAGGGTCATGTTTTTATTACGAATGCGCGAGGTCTTTGGCACGGATGACAAGTGCTGGTATCCTTGAAACACGCTGAATCGACCATTTTGGCAAGTTCTAACCCAACAGCTTACTTTTCAAACTGCGTAGTGCCTAGTTTAGCTTTCAAATCCATCTTCAACAGCCCCTCCGTCTCAATCTCCCCACGCCTCTCTACCAACTCATCCACGTCCCCTAGATAGCTGTTAGCACACGCTCACGCAATCTCCCCTTGAACCCCACAAACTTACAGTTAGCACTGACAAATCTACCATTCAAGAACTTCCTATCCACGCCCTCCCAAGCCGCAAGCCAAACCCCCAACCCACCCACAAGCTCCGGCGTGTCCAGCGCAAATGGCTTGAAGTAATCAATCACCATATCCGTTGGTACGATACCCGGATGTACCGCTACAGCAACGACCTCGGGGTTTTCGGCTGCGACGTAGGTCATGAGTTCGAGGACGGCGAGCTTGGAGATGCCGTAAGCGGAGAGAGTCGGGAAGACTTCGTAAGCGGCGCCGGTGGTCAGTGTGATAATTTTTGCGGGGGTTGTGGGGGTGGGGAGGAGCTTAAGGAAGGATTGGGTCATGAGGAAGGTGCCACGGATGTTGAGAGTCTATGTGGGTCATTTTCTCGTCTCACAAAATGGGTATTTCGGGGTCACCGTACGAGTTCATTCCACCAGCCTTGCTGATCGACATCCTTGACCGGAGCAATAGCTTTGAAGATCCCCGCATTATTAACCAGCACATCTGCGTGTCCATACTTCTCCTTTACCTGGCTAAACAGTGCAGCCACTGAAGCCGGATCTGCTATATCAGTAGAAACAGGCAACAGCTCCACCTTCGGATACGTCTTGTTCACCGATTCGACGGTTTCTTGCAACTTCTGCAAGTTACGGGCAACGAGTACGATGGCTTTTGCTCCTGCGGCAGCGAAAGCGGGCACCCATCCCTTGAAGCGGTCAATTGGGATAGAAGATGGAAGTGGAGAAAACAAACTTGAGCGCCCAAGCCTTGACTAGCCCCAGTAATGATGACCACCTTGCCCACTTGCGAGAGAGCTGGGGTGGTAGGATCGATCGCGGGATAAACGTCGCGATGGGTGGTTGGCGTGAACTGTTGGTGTTTGACAAAGTGATCCGCGGGTAGAGAGTCCATTGTAGCTGAGTGATTCGTTATTTATGGATGTTTATGTAGACAGGAAGACGCGTAGAAGAAAGCGATGATAGCCTGTTGTTTCTACGCTGTCGAGCTAGAGGCTGAAGATGGATTCTTGTATGCCGTGAAGCTCAGGGATTAGAAACCAGTAACAGAATCTACCAGCATTAATTACCGATCGTGAAAAGTAATCCACATGAAGACAGCATACGAGTAATGATTAGGTCAGTACAACAACATGCTACGCTTAATCAAAGAAAGAAGTAAAGCACATATTAATGCATCAAAGATGTATTCCTAATCCTACATACGATTCGCGACGACGGGACGCATGCACGAGCAGGGGTGTCCTCTTACCCGAATCGGCTAAGCGTCCTCTACAACCTCAGTGAGAGGTGTGACATCGCCGGTCGGCTTCTGCATGATGCTCAACACGTCTTCCCGGATCGCGTCATCGCTACTTGCGAAGATGAGGTCCACCCACAACACACTCTTGATAAGCTTCTTCAGCTCATCCCACTTTTGCATTTGCCATCCGCTCATAAGCACAGCGAGGATGAAGACAAATTGACTCCGCTCTTGCAAGTCGCGCGTTTCAATCGCGGCGAAGTAGACTGTCCAGGCTAACAGAGGTTTAAGCTCTCCCCAATCAACCATATGGTTATTCAGGACCACGAGCAGATTGCGCGAGAGGTTGAAAGTCCATACGGGACTGGCGCCTAACCATCGCCAGATGGGCGCGAGAAATAACATGGTTCCGAGCCGACATATTTCTTCGATGATGTGGCCTTCTTTTTTGCCGCGGTTGAGCGGTCGTACGGCAAGGAGACGGACCATAGTAGGCTCCATCCAGGATCCGGTAGTGGCAGCGCTTTCCAACTCCTCCTGAGTGAAGCCGCGGTCCAGCGCAATGAGCTGAGAAATGTCGTCGAAAATCGAGATCCAATCCATTTCCATGGGGAATTGCTGCTTCCATTGTAGAGAGATAGCGCTCAATGGTCGGGGAGAACCAGGGGGCGATACGGCATCAGCTTTCCATTTTCGGGGCAGTGGAACGATCGAAGGTAAATCTTGGGAGAATGCTCCAAGTAGATCGCACCTAGCTGATGTGTTAGCTCGTCATCTTCAAGCCGAGTGAACCGAAACAGGGGGAGGGGGAGCTGCATACCATGACAACGTGATACGGAACTCTTCTTTAGTAATAGCGTCGAAGCCGCCCTTCAACCGAATGATTCTCGCCATGGCGTTGCGATGATGCTCCCAGCCAGTAAAGACTCCCAGTATGTGCTGCCCACGTCAGTGAATGTTATTACTTTGCGTTGATTCAACCTTACCTGGTGGCACATGAAAGATCCGATGGAGCCCAGTAGCTCATCGCTATCGTGTTGTTTGGGGTCCTCCATCTTTTCGCCCATCAGACGAAAAGCGGTGTTCTGATGGGATAAGCTCAAGGCGTCATCTTGCTGGATAAACGCACCCGTGAGCTCTTTCAGCATGTACAAACGCGAGTTTGCAAGCACATTGTAGAACGTGGCTTTATCAGACAGACCAACTGGCCACCATGCACCCCTCAGCTGCCGGGAGTGAGCGCCATTGTTCCGAAAGACTAGGAGGTCGTCAGCAAGCACGTGGTAGGTCGTGTAAGATTAGCTCAGCGGGCCACAGGTAACTTACTGAAAGCAACGAGGCTACGAGATGATTCGTCTAGCTCTATCGGATATGGACTAAACGGGTCGATCTCCCCTCCACCTAGCCGGTCTATCGCCGAGGGGCTTGCAGCTGGCTTTCGAAACTCTAGCCTGATATCGTTCCTCTCGCGCTTCGTCTTGGGTTTTCTGCGAGCCTTCCCCACCTCAGTCATTGCCAATCGTCGAATGCGAAGCTGTGTATCCGCACTCTTCAATTCATCCGGATGAGACAGGTTCACAAAACTGAAGATGGGTTTATCGGAGCGATCCATCATGTCGTACTTGTCGTATTGACCTGGTCCGTGAGTTCATTGTTCTACCCGACTAGATATACCAAGTGGCTTTCATGACACAGTGCGCTTTGTAAGGCTTTTGTCGATACAAGAAGCTTCGGCGCTGAAAAATCATTGTTGCGTTGCAGCCTCATCGATACGTCATCGCATTAAGCAGGCGGCTGTGGCCTGGAAGACGGACGAAAGCCTTACCGTAGCGTATGAGGAGGATTCCGTCCGATGGTATCTGCATGTACGGGACGCCCCGAGCCTGTCATGTTGTGAGGTTCAGACGCGCTTACTAAGTTCAGCGTATGGGGTTGTTGGGGTCAGTAAGCTTTTGGGTATCAACACACTGAGTTAATGATTGGCCAAAGATTGACAATATCGGTAGATAGACGAAGACTTTAATCGACGTTCACTGAAACCTATCTTGACGTCCACCTGACTTCTTTAGTTGTTGATGAGAAGGAAGTTGATCTTGGCGCGCTAATCTAGATAAGCACTAGTGCGAGCCGTTAGTCCGTACATAAATTTTCGCAAATCGCCGAACCTCTTCCTCCTTCAACGCACCCACAAGACAGTTCAACCCCCATCTCACTACCTTCTTTACGTTTTGTATCGAAGCAACTCGAGGTCTCCATTGGGAAGGTTGCGATATAGCGGCGCGGAGAGGGATTCTGCTCTTTTAGAGCTGGCCGCGCATTTCTCGGTTGCGCGGGCGGTGTCAACTGAGTCGTACATTCGATTGACTATATAGCCTGCTTTCTGATCTAACTGGTCTTCTGCACTGGAACACACCCTTGTTCTCGCGGTACTCAATTCAGTACCTGGATTCGATGGTTTCTAGTCGCAACCAATACAGGCTACATTGCAAACCTACACAATACATGAACCACTACCTGCTACATGCTGCGGAATATCTTGATCTGCCGCGTTCGACCCTACGCTTCGCCATTGCCTGTTCTCTAGCCCTTCTCTCAAACCTGATTCCGCCTTTCTCGTCCTCCGAGATCAGCGCTTTTTCCAAATTGTCCCACTCTTCACCAGGGAAGACTTCCGATTCATGTTCTAGGTACGTGATACCCAACACCTCCCTCTGGTACACATCCATCGCACGGCCAAGCTCGATGCGAACCTTTTCGTAATCGATCGCAGTCTCATTCACCTGTGCGCAATCCCAATCTTCATCACTGAGCGCAGTCCCAATCACATGCGCGCAACCCCAAACATCATTCGCAAACATCCCAAGAACAAGGTTAAACGGACCAAGGAAAGCCAGACTTCTCCAAAAGCTGTAGAGACACGGTTTCATTTGCTCGATGAAGCTGAAATAGCGCTTGCTCGGATCGTTTTGGTTCGCAGCATAAGTGCTGACGATTTTGAGGATGTAACCGCCGGAGAGCCCAGAATACAACGCCGGTCTGAGGACGGCTTCGGCAACAGCCTCGCGGTCGCAAGAGCGGATGGTGAGGAACTGTGAACCGCCTGTGGACAACGGGCCGCCCTCTGTGACCTTCGTTTTGAGGTCTTGGGTCTTTGTGGCTAGATCGAGAAGTGTCTTTTGCTCGGTTTGATCGAGGATGGAATTTGGCGAGGCTTGATCTTGGCCGAGGGCCTGATTCAAGACGGAGAAGTCGGCGTCGAAGGTGAAGCCCATGATCTCGATAATGTAACGACGGAGGTGTTTCAGTGGGTCGCGTGGGGCGAAAACGGCTGGTAGATCTGGCGGAGAGGTGCCATCAGAATAGGGTGGCGGTGGCGCGTTCATGGTTTCGTTCTGTTGCGATATCTTATTCTGAGGGGAGTAAAATTTTAGAGGAGAAATTCTATTCACAAATTATAAATGTGTGGAAGCGTTGCTGAATCCGTGGTACGTGGTAAATCCATCTCCGGTACCGAGAAACATGACCATGAGCCCCGCCCTAACGCCGGTGGCTGTTGAACAGCTCTGGGGTCTGGGAAGCGGTATTTTTGCGTCGTCTTCGGGATCATCGGCGAACACAGTGCTGGAGACTGTTGCTGATCGAAGCTGGAGATTGTTGCTGATCGAAGCTTGTGATGTGTGTTTACCCTGTTCGCATCACACCCGGTATCTCTTGTTCTGGGGTGTGATCCCAGGCCTCACCGCGGGGAGGTAGGGTATTGAGGTCCATAAAAATAGTTTCGAAGAAGTATGCTAGAAAACCCAGGAAGAACAAAGGAAACCAAAAACCAAAACTAGGAGAGTTCACTCTCCATCACCCCCCGGAGACGCGCTCTTTCCATCGCCCTCCCCTCCTCAACCCCAATCTTCCTCCCCTCCTCAAACCCCCTCTTCCTCACCTTCTCCACAGCCTCCAAAAGCCCGATCTCCACCCCCTGAGCAATGAGCTCCTTTAGCTTCTCCTCCTCCTCCCTCTCCCTCTTCTTCTTCTCCTTCTCCTTCTCGTCCTCCACCTTCTTCTTCTTCTTCTTCTGCTTCTCCGCCTCCTTCTTCTTCTCCCACTTGTCATAGCGGGCGATCATGCGCATGATCCTCGCCCGAAAGCCTCTGCCCCACTTTGTGAGGCACACCACGTACAAAACCACGTTGAAGACCTTCAACGCGAAGGCAAAAGCGGTGCCGGCGAGGCCACCGTACACGATACTCGTGAGGGTTTGAGGCTTGGGATTTTCCATCTTGGCCTAAAATCATCATGTTAACAAATCGTGAGCCGAAGACAAAAGGCAACTCAAATATAGGGATGTGGGAGTTTAGAGCAGTGGAAGGATTGGGCTTGAAATTGGAAAGGGAATCGGCCAATGAGTGGGAACGGTATACATACAGTGATGGCTGTCTGTATTTGCCGAAGAGAAAAGAAGAAGAGAAGACGGGAACTCGAGAAGGTATCGCTTTCACTATCACACCTGGTTGGAAGGCACTGCCTTGCTGTTGCCATCTTCAGGCAGAAGATGATCCAACAACCACGTGGGTGCGACTTCCTGTCTTTGAACTTCATGATCAAAGCAGCGATACGCCACCGTGGTCTGAAAGTATCGCAGAGCCTGAGTTATGGGATTTTTCATTGATATCCCTCTGGATAAAATTGTTACCATCTTCGGATCTAATTTGAGTAACAGACGCCTAACCCGTTCAGCACTACCAAAGCCCTCACCACACGACGATAGCCCCTTTCTCACTTTCTCCTCTTCATACTTCCAGCACCGGGTATCATAAAAATCTTGCATAGTGGGGAGGTTGTCGAGAGGGATGCGTGGAAGTGGTTGTCGAGAGGGATGCATGGAAGAGGTTGCAGGAGGCAATGATCGAGGAGGACGGAGTTCATCTGCCGGGTGATACAGGGAGAGGGACGAAGTGAGGTAGAAGGTTTCAATCCCGTTAGGGTACAAGTTACGTTGTAAGATGTAGTTTGGATACGAACAAGTCGTCCAAAAAGCTCATCTAGAGGGCTATTAGTAGGTAGTACCTCGAAATAAACCTGTCTAATGTCTCACTGTTCCGAAGCATTGTGTACCCTTGCCTTGGGCGAAAGGAAACCTCTGAAGCGAACCAGCTGGCATGCACACTATGTCGCGCTTCCAATGTCTTGCGATGCGTATTATATGACACTACGTGCCGACACCCCTTTGAATGGGCTTTGCACACGTTGAACACTACTCATGCCTATGCTCATCACAATGCACCAGAATATTTGCCACCACTCCCTAACTCCATCCCCAGTTCGTCTTCCCCCATTTCCACTCCACAAAGGATACTAATGCGTCGGTGGGAAGGCGATTATTATGCTTATGCTCGTCCCGGGGACTTCGTTTCGATCTATGGTGGGGGCGGACATGCTGGTCGACGAGTCCGAGACAGGGATGGCCGTCGTTTAAGCCTTATATCTCATGCCTGTCGCACATTCTGTTTGTTTCCGCCTTTCCAAGTCACCGAGTAGATCTGAAGTCATACATCTCACACAGCCTCAAGTCTAGCCATCTTGGATTAGCGCTCTCATCCTTCCATGCAGACTCCGCCCTCTCAATACTTAACCCTTGTATTTCACATTTCGGTCCGGATAGAGGAAAAGTCGCATCTCCCGAAGAGTCAGATACATCGTTAGCGTAAACAGTCACGTCTACAGCTGGGGTACGTCAAAATTGCGAGACTCTGTGTCCGCTAGTATGAGATGACAGTTGCTGAGACCTCTTTGGATGTGTTGTACTAATTATACTAATCACGTATCCCAGGAAACGTCCGATCAGAGAAAAAGTGAGGATTGCACAGTGTCTTCCCGCTACAGACCCCTCTCTTGACGCCCGCTAACCATCCAAACAAACCCATCACGAACTCCCCACTCCCTTCAGAAACTCCTCATGCAACTTCTTCTGCCTCTCCCACTCCTTCCTAAGCTTCTTCGTCCTGCCCTTCGGCACATCCGCACCCTCTTTATCCTTCGTCGGCATACCATCTTCATCCCATGCGCTGTACTCCTCCGTCCTGAACATTTCCTTGTGGTTGAGCTTTGCTTGCTCTGCGAGCTTGGCCTTCTTCTCCGCCTCCTCGCGCTCTCGCTTCTGTCTTGCTTCCAGTTTCTGACGAGCGATTGCCTCCTTCTGCTCTCGCGCAGCGCGTAGATCGGCATCTACGGGACGGACCATGGCCGGTGCATTCTCGCGGTCCTCGAGGTAGATACCGAGGTCCCACAGGTCCAGATCACGCAACCGGTCGCAGAGAGCGAGAAATTCTTTTGCAGGTGCTTTCTTCTCAGCGAGTCCTCGTAGATTGTCCTGGAAAGTTGACAGAACTTGTGCGTAGGGGACGGCAGCTGGGTCTTGCTGTTGATCTGGCTTGTCTTTGGAGATGATCGACGTGAGGACCTCTTCTGACAGGTCTCCAGCAATCGCATGCTGTCGAATCTCATCGCGCTCGCGAGACGCAGCGTAGACGAACTGTTTCGCTTCTTGCGGAACATCGACACCTGACCACCCAATGCTCTCATGCTTAGGGTCAACCGACCCGTCTAGCCCAAAGATCCGGACGATCCACGTCACCCACCGTGCGGCTTCGAACGAGACACTGTCCGAGAGGCCTGCCTTGTCTGCCGAGTTGTAGTCCGTGATCAGGCCGGAGATGGCGCGCATCGCAGTAGGCGTATCAAAGGAGTCGGCAAGAGCGTTGTGCAGCTTCTCTTTCGCGGATGCAAGCGCCGCCTTTATCCTCTCGTCCTCCACTCCTGTGGAAGCAGAGTTGGGATGCACTTCCAGATCACGAATTTTGTAGAAGAAGTTTGTTACGTAGCTCTCGAAAGATGATGCCCCCTTGCGCATATCATCCGTAATCTCGATTCCGTCGTGCCATCCACCGAGAAGAAAGACAATGCGCAGTCCCCGGGCGGTCCAATCCCCTCGCGCAATAGCTTCGCGGATGGTTGTAAAGTTCTTGAGCGACTTAGACATCTTACTGCCCGAGATGGACAAGTGACCCATGTGGAGAAAGTAGTTGACCCATTGGTGCCCGCCCTTGCCGGACGCACCCCAGTAAGCTTCACTCTGCGCGAGCTCGTTGTCGTGGTGGGGGAAGCAAAGGTCGATACCTCCAGAATGAATGTCCATTTGTTCGCCGAGCACGTCACTCGCCATGACTGAGCACTCAATATGCCAACCCGGCCGTCCAGGACCCCAGGGCGAATCCCATGCCGGCTCTCCCGGCTTGCTTGATTTCCACAACGCAAAGTCTGCTTCGGATCGCTTCTCGGAAGACTTATTCGTGAGTGCTCCTTCTCCGTCCGCCTGCAGAGCCTTGTCATTGCGGTTCCAAGGTTCCAGTCTCGCGTAGTGGTTGTTGTCGACCTTCTCAAATGCCGCTATGTCGAAGTAGACAGACCCATCCGATGTCGCATACGCATACCCGTTGGCAATAATCTTCTCAACGTATGAAACGATCTGCGGTCCGAACTCGGTGACTCGCGTAGTCACATCGGGATCCAAGACATTCAGCGAATGCATGTCTTCGAAGAATCTGGCCTCGTAGCGCTTTGTGAGGGTTGTGAATACGCTGTGATCATTTGCGTCGACCGAAGGGCCGTGCAATGAGTCCAGGTAGGGTAACAGGACATCTTCAGCACCGGCAAAGAAAACCTCCACGTCTTCTGCAGTATCTTTTGAGGGCAACAGCAGTACTTTTGCTGCTGTGCCTGCAGTCTTGAGATGCATCTTGATCTTCGCCTCCTTTTCCGTAGGAGGGCCCTTCCCTTCGAGTGCCTTTCCTGCGATGACGGCGGCATACTTCTCCACGGATTCTGTGGTGAAGTCCTCTGGTTTCAGGCCTTCACTGAGCAGAGGGAGGTTCTTTTTGACGTACGCATCAAAAGCCTTTCGTGTCGTGCTTTCCACCTCTTCCGTCACCGTGGGGTTCTTCAATTTGAATTGCGCCAGGAGATGCTGCTGCCGGCCTCGCAAAATAATCTTGTCGTCCACATCGGTGATATTCTGCACAAACTTGAGCTTCAAGTCGAAGTAGTCGGCCAAGACACGCCTGAGAATGTCGATCGTAACATAGTTTCTCGCATGTCCCAGATGGGCGTCATCGTAAACCGTAGGCCCGCAGCTATACCACTTGACAAGTTTGCCTTCGGCGTCAATGGGAACAAAGTCGTTCTTGGTGCGTGTCAAAGAGTTCCAGACTTTGAGCTTAGCGGGCGTTGCAGCTTTCGGCTCACTCCACGGAGGTTGCGTGCGCGCTGGCGTAGCCATGCTACTTTGTGCAATCGATCGCAATTGCAGGGGTCCAAGAAAGTGCCTGGAGTTTGGGCGAGGGGAGAGTGCAGAAAATGTATGGTGTGACAATGAGCAGAAGCGCAGGACCATCAAGGAGCCAGCCACGAGCGTACGAGAGAAGGAGTGACAGAAGCGAAAGCAAAGAACAGGAGGGGTATCGAGGTCAAGAAAGAGGCAATGCAGGCAATATGGCGGCCCAAAGTGAGTCAGTGGGATGCTGATGAGAGGTGTCACATTTGCGGATTTCGCACCCCTGTCTCTTGGCGCTTTCCGCCTTCCCCGCGAGAGCTCCCCGCCAAAAATTTCAGAGCTCTGCTTGCGCGCAACAACTTGGCTAGTTACTGGGAGCTCCGAAGTCCCTCACAGCCCCCAACTATGGCGCCCGCACGCTCGCCATTCCTCGATCCCGGGAGCCACTCGGCCGTAGACAGCCTCGGCGTCCTCCAGTTGAAGCGCGACCACCTTATCCCAGCCATCCTCTCCGCCTCCGCTTCCGCCGACTACGCAGAGGGCAAGGTCGAGAACACGCGATTCGGCTCATTTCCGCACAGTACGCTCATCAACAAGCCATGGGGCACGCAAATCCTCGCTTCAGTCGTCGACACAGGATCGCGTAGCAAAGGATCGAGGAAGCGCAAGCGCGGTGGCGCCGACGAGGGCGATGCGACACCGGTACCTGACGAGGATGAGGTCAGGAGAGAAATCGTCAAAGCGGCGACGGCGAGTAGCGGTTTTGTCCATCTCGTGCCCCCGACACCTGAGACGTGGACTTTGTGCCTGCCCCATCGGACACAGGTCGTGTATACACCGGACTACAGCTACATCCTCCAGAGACTGCGCGTTCGACCGGGAGACCACATCATCGAGGCAGGTGCGGGTAGTGGCAGCTTTACACATGCCGCCGTAAGAGCGACATACAATGGAGACTATGTTGAGGACGACACGGAGGAGGGCGGCGCAGCGAGAAAAAGAAAAGCAAAGAAGAGACGCGGCCAAGTGTACAGCTTCGAGTACCACGCGCCTCGAGCCGAGCAGCTGAAGGACGAGATCGCGTCGCACGGCCTAGATCCCTGCGTCACAGTCACAAATAGAGACGTCTACGAGGACGGCTTCTGTCTCGAGAACGCAGACGAGCCGACCGCCGACGTTGTCTTCCTCGATCTTCCTGCCCCATGGCAAGCTCTCAAGCATCTAACGCGCTCACCGCCATCATCCGCAGCCCTCAAATCCGCCTTATCTGATCCCTACACACCGAACGGCGATACCACCACTACTACCACAACATCGGACCCTCCACCCACGACAAAGCCGTTCCGGTCCCCACTCAATCCAAACAACGCCGTCAGAATATGCACATTCTCGCCCTGCATCGAACAAGTCACCAGAACCGTATCCGCCCTCCGCTCATTCGGCTGGCTCGATATCGGCATGGCGGAAATTCAAGCAAAGCGCCTCGAAGTCCGTCGCGAACGCATCGGTCTACAAGAAGAAGGACTACGCGGCGCGAATCCAAACGCAGCTACTGTACAAGAAGCAGTCCAGCGCCTCCGCGACGTAGAAGACCGCGCCAAAGTGTTCCACGGCCTACAAAAGGAAAAGCAAGACCAGTTGATGCGCAGGGCAGAAGCAAAGAAGCGGGGTGAAAAGGCGCCTCCACTAGAAGGAGACGAAGACAAGGAGAAGAAGAATGAGAAGGCTAAAGCGAAGCTTGAAGGCTTACCCCCTTCCAAGCAGGATCGTCTCGAACGCGCTAAGCGCGAGTTGGAGAATCGGACCTTGTTCAGGGAAGGGCGGCTAGTCCACCGAACAGAACCGGAGATCAAAACGCATACTTCGTATCTTGTCTTTGCGGTGCTGCCGCGAGAGTGGAGCACGCAGGACGAAGAGAAGGCCGTGAAGAAATGGGGATGAAGTGCCACTTGGGCGTGTTGCAAAGGCGCTTGCGAGAGTCAGAATCGCAAGGGGAGGACGAACTCCCGGTGACATTGGAAACGCCGAGTATCTATATATGTGTATACCCCAAACCTGTCCGTCGGGCATGTGCTCACGACGTTAAGCCCACCGAAAGAGATCCATTTTGCCCTACCATACTCTAACGCGAAAACGTGCCGGAAAAAGAGACCAAATGCTCCTTCATTAATCCTAACCCCAAACAGCATCCTTCGCCCTCTTACTACCATCCCTCAACGGCGGCGTAGAGATGACGTGCGTCCAAGCCTCCTTTCCATCAATGAACAAGCGATACTTGAGCAGACTCTGCTCGCTGTGGTCCGGAGACGTGATTTCCACGGCACCGAACTTGCTATTGCCATCAGGAAGGTACTTGATGCAGACATCCTCGTCATCAATCTCGCTGTACGTTCGGAACGGCAGGTAGAACATGGACAGTGGGCTCGTGCTAAACTCGTGGACGGTGGCACTGACGGCCCATTTCGAGTCCTTGGGAGGTGGAAATGATGTAGCGGCAAACTCGTGCCTGTCGCCGCTGAGAATGACGACACCAACGCCCTGGGTCGAGCTCAGTTCCCATGCGGCTTCCAGGATCTGGCGGCGCTCGACCATGTATCCGCCCCAGGTGTCCTCGGAGCCGAACTGCCAGTTTTTTGTGAACGGCACGCCGGTAGAAATTATTTTCCAGTGCACACCGTGTGGTGATGGTTTGCGTATCCATGCCAGTAGATCTGAGAGCTGGGTAGGTCCTAGCATGGTTTTAGACTCGTCATTGGGGTCCTTAGTAGCCGGGCTGCGGTAACGTCGCGTGTCCATAAGGAAGAATTCAGCAGGTCCCTGCGTGAAACTAAAATAGGTATGACCGTCCCGATGCGCAGGCGGATTCGCCGCGGCGTGATAATGGACGAAAGCGTCATATGCCGGTACAGCCACACCAGTCATGTTGCCACTCCAGTCATTCTGGATTTCGTGGTCGTCAATTACATGGATCCATGGCAGATCCTTGCTCACTGCGGGCCAAGAGGGCGATGAATATACTTGGCGGTATTCACGGCGGTAGTGCTCCGCATCTTTGCCGAGACGCTTCGGGACGTCTACGTAGATGAAATCGCCGAGAAAGAGCATAAAGTACGGCTTGAGCTCTGGAATCCAACGAGCGAGATGGTCCATACCAGGAAAGTGGAGAGGGTGCTGGAATGGCGTATATGGGACCCTGGGTTTGATGCAGCTTGAATGGACAAAAGTGTATTTTTCGTCCTTGAGGGGCGAGATGCGCCCCGGGCGAGGAGCAGTATTGAATGTGCCTGTTATGTTCTTGCTCGATGTCTCAATGACATATTCGTAAGGCGTGTCCGACCGCAGATGGTCCAGCGTGATAGTACCCGTGAAGTCAGTATCTCCAGTGAGCCAGTACTTGGGCTGGCTAGAAGCGAGCGTCTTATGCATCCATGATCGAGGTCTCTCGTCAAGAGATCGGTACAGAACTTTGATGTCGAAGGCGTAGGGCTCTCGGACGAGAATGTTGGCGCTATTATCCGAGACGTATCCTACACGCCCGAACGATGCATGTTGGCACGCATGCAGCCATGGAGCACGATAGACGACGTCCGCAACCATTGCCAGTAGTGCCAAGTTGATGCCGAATGTGACCCAACTCCAGAAGAACGAAGACGGACTCGGCATGCCGGTGAGCAGTGTGCGCAGTACCTTTGGTTCCCGCTCTTCGTACTGGAGAGTTTCCTGCACATCGAGCTCTTGCAGCGGGCCATCCTCTGCACCTTCGATCAGCTCGACGTCTGGCGCGTCATCGTCTTCCCCTTCAGTCTCCTTGACTATGATCTCGAGCTCATCAGAGATCAACTTGAACTGAGCCGTATCTCGCACGCTGTTGAAGAAAGAAGGCACGTAGACAAGGGCTAGGGCTGCGGCGAGAGGGGGCACGATCTGTGAGTCATCAGGATCCTGCCATAAGTGAAGTATCGTGGGCGCAAACCGTGGTGGGAATCTGCAGTCATACGTGATCAGTACGGCACCCAATACATTGCGGCAGGCTGCGCTTTCAGCTGGTAAAGACTCACCCATCGCAAGAAGATATAAACGCTGACTCGCAGCGCGAGAGAGCTGACGAGCGTGAGATTGTCGCTTGCAGACGCCATTATAGTTCCATGTTGCGATCGCGTTGTGGTGTTGCAGCAAGACGCGCGCGCCGGATGCGATATTGATCGGTGACGTCGATCTTATGATGCACGCGCTAACCTAATACGATTTGGCTCCGCGGATCGAAACCCAGCCACACTGCGCATCTCTCCGACGTCCAGCTGTACAGCTTCACCACTTGGCCGCCACCTTAGCCCAGAACGGCTTGCGCTTCCTGATTCCCGTCCATGGCAGAGGGGGCGGAACTACACGATAGCCGCTCCGTCAAGGCATCCATCGCCGTACACTGGCATGCAATCCTCACGCGTCCTTGAACAGCCCGCCTCGGCTTAATACCAGAAGGGGCATTCATATCGGAGCATCAATACGAGATGCAAGGTCCGTCAACGGTAGCTGTGGCTGAGTCCATGGCACTGTCCCAAGATGGTCAAAGAATGCTACATCGCCGTCTGTGTGTAGAGGTGTGAGTGGGCAGTCTCCTACACAAGTCGTGAAAGCATTGACCTACACATGCACAGAACAACTACAAGGCGACCGATATTCATCCTGCCTTGGGGAACCGCGCCATCGCTGTATCAATGTCTCGGAAGCATCCATATCGGCGCCGGTGTGACTCGGTACCATGTCTGATTCCGACCCAGAGATGCCTTCACGGAGAAGAAGTCTGTATAAATGGGAGATAACGGCGACGATATAATGAATTCATATCATTTAATTTCTCCAATATCACACGAGGCTTCCCGCAGCGGCACGTTTCTGACTATCCTCCAAACTCTACACTTTTGAGCAACTTTCTTCCGTCTTCACGATTGCTTTTTATATTGATTCCACCATCCATACTCCCTTGAAGCTTCCCTAAGCCCGAACTCACCTTTGGGTCCTCTTTCTCTTACCGATCATGGGCATCATGCAGAGCAGCTTTCCCCCTCCGCCAAAGTGTCCCAACTGCGGCCAGCCTAAGACCAGTGATCACAGTTGTTCTTCAAGCGACAGCGGCACTCCCAGCACAAGTGGATCAAGCAGCACCTACTGATACGTGGAGAACAGCCGTCTATTTTCAGTAACCGGAGCCAGAATTTGGCCCCCGTTATTCGCCTTGCTCTTCCCAGAAAATCGGTTACAGGCCACCAACTCTCGGACCTATCATCAGGCGTACTCGATGAGAAGTTAAAGTGAACGACCTCCGCCCCACAAACCCCCCTTGTCCATCGAACTTGCCATATTGACGCCAACGAGAGCTTCCCGTACTATCCTGCGCTCAAGGAGGAACATCCACTGAACGTCGTTGCCTCAAATCCTACTTCAGATAGCTCCAAGTCAAGCTTCAACGACCATGCACGAAGAAGTAAAAATACTCCCAAGTTCTCGATTTTTCAATTTGGGTAATTCTCGATATGCGTTCCTGAAGGATCATAAGGCTGACAGCTCGGATTAGGCGACTTTGAGATCGATGGCCCACGGAGACCGAATATGGGGCCGAAATAATCAACCCACGATGGACTTTTGCAGATGTCCGCACCACTTCCTACGCAGTTCCAGTACACATTGTTAATCTGCAATGTCTCACTGAAGCATCTTTGGCTTTGGTGCTCTTGTTTGTGAACATCGCATATTGGATTGGCATCTTCGGCCGACCATTGGTATGTTTCTGCTCTTTTCTGGCCGGTTTGCCTCTTTTAATTGTCTCTTTCACACACCGTTCACTTCAATATAATCATGCAATCTTTCATTCGTCAAACTTTTCAACACACCTTCCCAATTCGAGTACTTCAGAGCGTTTCACCAGAGCTTTCGCGCCCCTCAAACAGTTCTTTTTCGGAAGGTAGCTGCATGCTCACCCCTATTGGCAACTTCTTCCCCGTGCATTGAGTCACCTTCACGGCAAGACCGCACTGTTACGCGCTTATCGGGGCCGGAAAGCTTTCGTATCACAAAGATATCAGCTTGCCTGCGAAGCAGTCGATATTGATTGTGCGCAGTTTTTACTTGGCACTGTTCGCGGCACTGTAGCCGGATATCCGTTTCAGCTCCATGAGGCAAGCTCATTCACCGGAGATCGCAGCACGAAGTTCAAGGCAAACAGCCCGTCCGGACACCAATCCTGCTGCTCTCGCGTGATTAAACTGATTCACTTCTCGAGCGAAAGGAGCACTGCGGATAAAGCACACACCTCCATGCCTGATCATGGAAAGCAGGCAATTCAGGCAATATGGTCTGTAGAAACTGGGGCTACGCTGTCTACTGGTCTGGGCGTACAAGAGCGCTTTCCAGGTCGCGGACTATCATTTGAATTAGTTCAAAGTGTATATTTTGTACGGCTGTTAACGGTCAGTGAAGGCAACAAAGGAAGAGTGTAGTGTTTGCACTCGCTTTCCGGGTGAGTGTTTCTAGACGCGCCAGCTACCTGCGCACTGCCTTTCACTTGTCAATAGGTCAATTCATGCGTACCTGGTGCTTGGTAGATCTCGGTTAGTATATGTACCGCATCCTTGAGCCCAAAACATAAACAAAACAACTCAACACCACAAGACCCCACCGAGTCCTCGCAGAACACGCGCCTCGGAACCACCACACGACAACCACTGGAGTCTCTTGGGCCATTACTCAGGCATACACGCCACGCCATCACCCGTCCTTGGACCACATATCAAGATGTCCAGGCTTACTACCATCGTCGACTCACAGCTACGCGTGGACTCTCTCAGTCCGCCTACCAATCTACCCGGTCCACCCTCGTCTTCCTCCATTCTCGCCGCTCTCGGCAACATCATCACCCATTATGTTCGCACCAACGATCATGCCATGTTCCAATGCCAGCCAATCCTTAGAGCTTACTTTACCGCTGAGAAGAAAAACAACCCAGAAAAAGACATCGTAGATGTTCTGGCGGCTTGTGAGGAGGGCCAGCTAAAGGCTCTCTGCTTCCAGGGAATGCGGATGTATGTTGACTCAGGCCCAGGTCGGTCGAATGCACTTTATGCAGCAGTGAAGATGCTCCGTGCACATGGTCCGCCCCACACGACCGGAGCTGTTGAGAAGGTGTCTGGGAAGACCGTACTACCGCAAGCTGAGGCTGTCAAGAAGGATATCTCGGTCTCGGTTGCGGAACCAGCTCGCTTCATTAAAAGCGTTGTACGTGTGGGATGCGGTGTAGCTTCGAGCTCGCGCGACAAGAAAGTCTACCGGGCTCCGCACGACAAGAACGACGAAGACAGGGTCGCTGTCCCGATATCCGCCCAGCCTGGAGCCCCAACGGTGAAGCCCGAAGCGCCGAAGATGGATACCGCAACGATGATCGAACAACGAACCAAGAAACGAGTGCGAGATGGGTCGTGGGTCGAGTACACGGAAGAGAGTCCGCCTCTCACCGTCAACGTCGTAGCACCGCAGCAGGAGGTAGTCAAACCAGTCTCGATCGATCTCCACGATAAAAAGGCAAAGAAGGCGCCACAGAGGGAAGAAGCCAAAGTCTACGGCGCCGTTTCTCTCGTGGATAACATGCAGATGCCGTCGTTGAAGCTCCGTACCAAACGTGGTCGGTATCGTTGTCGCGAAGAGAAGGATGCACTCGGGGATAATCATGTTGTGCTACTCGAGAAGAAAGCGAAATCGAAAATGAAGGTGAAGAATGCGCCTCGACGGATGGGTTGGGTAGAGTGTGATCCTATTAAAAATGCGGACAAAGAATGGGAGGTGGTGTTGAAACCTGTCGAGAATGATGGGGAGGATGACGACTTTGTTTGGGTCGAGGGGGATGAGTAGCTCAGAGTCTCCGAGTAAGACGAACCAGGGAACGAGTTCAAGGCAAAGGCCGACATTTGTATCGTGTCCACGCTGCAAACGTGGGGCTACAAACGGACTTGAGGGCACGGGTACGAGCATGTAGAGTCTCATAGCATAAATGCTTACAACTTCCTATCGAGATATCGCCTCGATCGTGATGTGATTGATCATACTTTCAAGCGTCTACCACAAACCATTCTATAGTTCCGCTGCACCACCCTCTTCTCAAGCTGCAGAATCGGATGCGTTCCTCCCCGATGCATCCCAAGGCTCCATCAACTTATTCCCTGCCACCACCTGCGCAAAGTCAGGAATAGCAGACGAATGTGCCCAAGGCTTAAGCCCAAGCTCTTCGTTCACCGTATGCGCGAAACAAGAAGACCATGGACCGCGCGGGTATGCAGCAACAACAGACTCGATGGTGGCTCTGTTGATGAGTGTTGGGTTGGCGCCAGCGTTATCTATCCCGCCGTTAGCACTCCAAATATCTCCACACAATACAAGACAAGATATGAATGAGGCTAGACTTACCAAAGAGAGTCGAAAGTTGGATCAATTGTCCAACCGTGCTGATTGTCCCCACATCACCAAGATCCTGATGACGGATGATGGCCTCCGCCACACTTTCGGCCTGTGACTTAGGTGCACCGTATTTCTGCAATAGGTCAAGAGCAAGGTATCCACCGAAAAACTCAAAGGACAGGGACGTGGCGTGTAGATTCTCCTGCGTGGTGCCGATGTCGTGGAGGATACAGGTGAGGAAGTAGGTTTCTAGGCTGGGGACGAAGGCTGGGAGGTGTTTTTGAGCGATTGCAGCGCCTGCGCGCTGTGTCAGAAAATACTGCTTCTCTAGCGTTGTGAGTTTGGATCTGGGTGTAAGACGGACCATAGTAGTACGCTCGCAGCGAGTGATTGAACACTATCTCAGGCAAGTGTTCTTTCGCATACTGCAGTGTTTTCTGCGCAAGTTCGGTGTCTGGGACCTTGATGTCGGCGACGGTGTAGTTTGCTGGGTCCCATGGACTGACGTCTTTGAGGAGAGTGGCCTGGGCGTGGGGAACGGAGGTCCAGCCGAACTTCTTGATTGTTTCTGGAGAGCTGTCGGCGGGGGTAGTCTGCGCCATAGCTGTCAAGAGAAGTGCAGGAGTAAAGATAGTGATTGCAGCAAGCAACTTCATGAGTTTTATCGTTGCAGACACTGTGTTTCGGGATTGTTAGGCTACTGAAGACTGAGTGTCTAGCCCAACGAGAGAGTCGCCGTCCTTATATACTTCAACGAACGCGTGGATCAAGAGCTGGAGCGGTCCGATATCAAAGCATTCGAGGATGATTCATCTTCGCTACCGCATTGCTGATGCATTGACGTTGCTTGCGCCTCCACAACCTCTGTGCATCTTCGAGCCTTTAAAGCTACGTGACAGTAGGGCGCACTCCTGAACCTGGAGCTGACGAATGCAGCCGGCGCGAAGTAGTGACTGCAAAGAGCATAGGGCGTAGGCAAGTGCCGATGCTAAGTCAGCTCGGCACGGCATCGGTCGGTGTGCTTTCCTGCCAGACTATCAGAGCCAAACCAAGTGCCGATTATCGACCCTATAGTTTGATTTTGGTTAAGACAAGACTTTGCTCATAATTGGAATCTAATGGTGAACCCTGTTTGTCGTTACATGTTGGTTCGGATGGTGGTACAGAGAGTTGAAGTGGTGTTGCTGACTAAGCAGGTCTGAGCGCGAGCGAAGCTCCAAGAGCAGCAACACTTCAAACCTCACGCAACCCTCCCCAACGCCAGCAGCTAGCCTGCCCACGCACCACCACAATGCTCTCCCGTACGCTCCGCACGCGTGCCCCCGCGCGGGCCCTCCCCACCATCCTCCGCGCCGCCCACGCCTCCACCAAAGCCGGCCAAGTCCCCACCAACGACCCACACCCGCGCGGCACTGTAGCGAACGTCTCCGAGACCAATGCGACACCCACGTCCTCGGAGGGCTCCATGGACAAGATTCTCGTAGAGAGCGTTGAGAAGGCGGAGGAATTGCGGACGCTACAGAGCCCGAATCGCACGGGCATTTGGAGTCGGAGTCAGCAGCCGAGGGAGAAGGCGATGAGTGGACCGAGGTTTGAGCAGACGATTCTGGAGGATCAGGTATGTGGTGTGCGATTGTGTGGTTGGAGGGGTTCCTGGGATTGGGACTGGGGATCAAGGGTCGATGAACGGATTGAGAGTAAGGAGCAATGGCTGACGAGATGATATAGCCTCGCCCGTACGCCGCGATCGATCTGATCCACAAGCAACCCGTTCGCTGGACAAAAGACCGTGTTGTAGCCTGCGACGGAGGTGGTGGCCCCCTCGGACACCCCAAGATCTTCATCAACGTGGACAAGCCGAAGATCAATTGGTGCACATACTGCGGCCTACCATTTGTAAGAACTTCGAATATCAATTCCAGCTGGAGAAACGGAAAGCTGCTGTTGATGGAAGATTGTTCTATGCTAATGACGAACAGGCCCATGAGCACCACCGAAAGCACCTTGAATCTCTCCCGCAGACTTCCTACCCACTAGAGCCAACAGGCGACCCAGCTGAAGTATCTGAGTCGCAGAGGATCACAGACGAGCCGCTTGGGCAGCGGTAGATGGAGAGGGTAGGGAACTTGTATATATGTAGCAGCAAGCAAGGATGTATTTCGCTCGACAGAATGAAACATTGACAAAGACCAATCATCAATTCTCTAACAAGTAATGCACCTCCTTGTCAACCGCTAAACCCTCTGCTGAACGCTTCCATCAATCCATCCGCCTCAAATCGCACCCTTTGCCCTACATACACAACGTCTCGCCAATTCCTGCCCTTCCTCGCTTACCCCCAACATCCCTACTCAACCCACTGACGTCAACGGGCGACCTCGAGCACCACCCCTCCGAAAAACACCCGCAACCCCCACCCCAACCAAACCACATGCCACGCAACTCGACTACCATCTCCCCACTCACAACCTTCCTCATCGTCTGCGCCTTCATCCTCGCCTTCTTCCCAGCAATCTTCCACAGAATAATCTGGTCGCCTTATAACTACGCCTTTCCACCCGCCGAGTTCCAGTCTCCCACCTCTGTCTGGTGCACGACACCCAATACCTGCACTTCGCCAAACACTATGTCGTGGTACGCTTTCCCTTGCCCTTCCCTACCCCTCGCTCTAAACCACACCACATCACACCTCACCTTAAATCCTCGCGTACCACACCCTAGCTAAATTTCTCTCTCCCTAATAGGTTCCAAAAATCCATAACCCTCCCCTCCAAATCGCGGGGCTCCTACCTAGTAACCTCGCATATCGAATCCTCTCTCCCAGAAATCCGCACCTACAAAACCGGTCTCCTCAACCTCTTCGTCCAACACACGTCCTGCGCGCTGAGTCTAAACGAGAACTACGACGACGATGTGAGAGCAGACATGAGCGATGCGCTGGATCGCATTGTACCCGAGGATAAGAAGGGGCAGGGGCTGTACCGACATGATGCTGAGGGGAGCGATGATATGCCGGTATGTCTTGGTGCTGGTGGTGGATTGTGAGGAGGGGAGATGGGCTAATTTGGGGCTATAGGCACATGTCAAGTCTGCGTTGATCGGCGCCAGCGTTACGATCCCGATTACGAATGGGAGGTTGGCTACTGGGACGTGGCAGGGGATTTGGTATCTTGAGTTTCGCGATGCGAGGCATTCGAGAAAGGTGGTGGCTACGATCCAGGGAGAGAAGATGTGACTGGGTCATGATGAGCAGGTGGAGAAGGTGGAGAAGGGAAGATCACGAATATGAGGACGATATCATTGGCGAGGTACGATAATGCTCAAGAGAGCAGCTGTCTATCAAGCGGCCACAGTATCAGGAGCAAGAAAGATGAAAGTGTATGATTACATTCGAGATGTAGCCCAGCTGCACAGTTACATGCAGATGTTTTGGTCTACGAGCTCCTCGTGCAAATGACGAACCGACCGAACCCACACCAAAATCGAGAAGTAGCCATATCGACGAACCGGGCCATGATACGGATACTAAAGCAAACCTGTCCCGACTCCAGAAATGTCCGCAAACTCCAACGCCCGTCATTGTGCTGTCGTGTATATTCGTTATTCGTAAGCAAACCAAAGAAAGAGTTGTGACAATTTGTTGCAAAGAGATCAGGTCGAAAGGGTCGTAGATGGGTCCAGAGAGCGAAGTGCGATCGGGATGGTGGACGCAGACGAACTGTGACTGCGTTCAACTTCGTTGACGTTTAGCGTAGGGTCTTGCCGACATGTACATTTGCGAGCACGAACAGTGCCGCGTTACGCGCGGTGAAAGACGAGGAACCCCTGATCCGGATTCATGTGCCAGCGCCCCGGGTAGCATTCATTCTCGATCTGGTAGAAGGTACGCAAGTGCCACTCGCCAGTGCGCTCCATGCACCAGAAGGGGTCATCAGGGAGCGCGTCGACAGGCTTGATGTTGCGGATGTTGTAGGCGCCGCGCTCAGTTGCGATCCGTCGATGCTCCATCTGAATGTCCGTCCGCATCGGGCCGGAACCCTGCATGACGGGCGGCATCGTTGTCGTCGTGGTAGTCCGGGTCGCCATTGGGGGAAGATGGCTGTTCGTCACCGTGTACGATGTAGTGTTCGGCACGAGATTGGCAGATGCGACGACCGGATGGGCGGCGTACGCAACAGGCGGAGCAGCGATAGTCGACGGATAGTAGTAAGACCTCTGGTACGGGTGATAGTAGTTAGCATACATGCCAACACCGAGCCCATAGCTGGCGTAGGGAGAGTAATAGCTGTAGGAAGGGTAGCTGGGGTAATTGTAGCCAGTGGTGTAGGTGCTGACGGGGACGTTTGGGCCGTAGTAGAATGGGCGGGAGTGGTAGTTGGGCGTGGGAAATACCCCGGGAGTGTAGCCGCCAGCCATGACGCCGCCGTAATGACCGCCGGGCATCATGCCCGCATGTCCTCCGACGAAGCCGCCTTGAAAGTAGCCACCGGGAGCGATGTTGGAGGGCGCGGCGCCATTGGGGATCTGACCGTTGTGGACCAAGACGCCGCGGCGCCCGGGCTGGGGGACATGAAGGTAGGAGTGGCGGGGCTGCGGGAAGCCGTGCTGGCTGGCCATGGTGGGTGTTGGATATGCTGTGAGAGGGAGCTGTCGAGGGCTGCGACGGGGAAGCGTAGAAGTAGGAAGTTGAGGGTAGACTTTTTGTAGACGAGAGGTGAGGTAAAGGCAAGACGGAAGGGAAAAGGCAGCAATCCGAGCGAGCGTCGAAGCTCAACTCTAGTACCAATGCCGAAGCGTCAGGTGGGTGTGCGAGGGAGAGAAGGTGCGGTGAGTGACTGAAGAGAATGAGACTGCACTCACCATCGCGGCATGACTCGGCATAACAGCCCTGCCTCCGGCATACTGCCTTCCGCCACCATTGAAGTAACCGCCAGGGACAACACCACCTCGAGGTGGGAGGTAACCGGCTTGTAAGGCACCAAAACCATGTCCGTAGCGCGGAGCTCGCGCATAGTGTTGGGCTGGGTAGTACGAGCGATGGGCACCATAGCGTCGAATGCCATGTCGGTACGGGGGTGCGAACGCTCCGGAGGAGTCCTCACGGACACTGTCGCCCCAAGCTGCTTTGCTCTTGACTTTATAACTTGTGCCGCCTCCGAAGCACATCTTGAGCCTTGCGGTTTGTAGGAAGTGTAGAAGTTTAGGTTTGGGCCAGGAGTGTACAGGGGTAGACGGTGTAGTCAATGCAGTGTTGACGGTGAGCGGAGTGGACAATGCTCGGTGACGTGCGGAGCCGACCTGAACGAGAGATGAAGCTTCACCTATCTATGTATCTGACCAGGGATTACTGTGCTGTGCAGCGGCGACAGGCATACAGATTCAAAGTACGCATAGCCCCAAAGCGCACGTCTAAGGTTGGAGCCTGTTACGTAGATCAACACATTGTGACATCCCTCCAAGTTCGAACTAAACAATGTTTGCACCGGTCCAGAGAGAGCCAGGATTCTTTGACGGGGTTGGCCTCAGAATAGTCCGTTTGGCGATAGTCCACCACAATAGACACATGTTGCCGAGAGCGACGATTTCATAGCGGATAAGGAGTAGAACGGCCTGTTCGTGCTGGTAGGATCTTCTTTGGCCACATATTTGTTACACGGTCGTGTACATGGATATCTCACGATCTTGAAGTCGGGCCACCTTTCTTCGGCAGAGTGCCCGCTTCGACCGCTCCCGTACCTGCTCCCCCAGACGCGCTCTTCTTCGCCTTGCCCTTGCTGAACATGCCCTTGAATCTGCCCATGAGCGGAATCACCGCCTTCTTAGCGAACCAAGGCGTTCCCCACACACTCGCCACGATCCTGACCGGAAGAAACACCTTCGTAATCGCATACGCGGTTGCAAACTCCACGATGACCCTTACTCCGCCCTCGCTAACGTTCCAAGCATGATCTCTCCTTCGCAACACGACTTCGTGCTCAGCTTCCCCAACATCCTCGCTCCGGATCCATCCCTTCCGCCGAAAGTACTTTCCAAAACGCTCAACGCCTTGCATTACCCAGGTTCCTTCGGCGAAGTAGGGAGGAAGCCAATGCGTGTAGTGGAAGGTGGCAGCTAGCCCGAATAAAGGCACGATTGCGGTCAATTCGTGCAGGATGAGAAACGATGTGATGTGTGTGATGGGTGCTGATGACAGTGCATTGGTGTACTTGCGAAGGAATCTGGGGAGCCGACGGTTGAACCGCTCGATTCGCGATTGGGATGTTGGTAGAGGAGGCTCAGTCGCGAAGCGTCGTCGAGGTGCAGTCCGGAGCAGCCGTTGCGCGTTGAACGGCGACCGAAGAAGTGTACTTTTGAACATGGCTGTGGAGAGTGATCGAGGAATGAGACGTCGTCGTGATATTGCTACGTGATCGGTGGTTATTCACACAAGTTTTAGCCGCGGAGGTGATCAATTGCTGGATTGAGCAACACTTCCTGTGGCCAAACTTCATGAGATGCTTCACATTTCACGAATGAAGCTCGAACTCTTGTCCATGAATGCCACAGGAGCTGGTGAATATCATGGCATGGGCAAAGGGAGGGAGAGTCGTCCGAAGTAACTTTAGCCCTGTCGGAGCAAAGATATCGCGGGGGCTTGGCGCGTAATGGCCCATGCGCGCCTTCTTTTCGTCGATCGCGTTCCTTCCTTGCCCGCATGCCCGCAAAAGTCGCGTTAAAAAGCGCCCAGTCAACCGACAAGCACGCTCGACTAACCACTAACCACACAGTCAATCGCTTTTAGGTATTCACCATGACGTCCAATACACCAAAGATCATGTCAAGCCGGCTGGCGACCATGAAGGTGAGTCGTCTACAGCAAGCACGCAAAGCAGTTGCTCACCCAAGACAGTTCATGCAGCGGTCTGCCAGCAAGTCCACACCTTCAACGCCAAACGGACCTCCAGCCAAGAAAGCGCGCCTCTCCAACGGCGCCTCTGCGCCTATCACGCCCACGACACCATCAGACTATGGCACTCCCCAGCCCGCAACAACTGCAGAGGACAAAAGGCGGGAGGCCGCTCTCGCACGTGCCGCGGAGCAGTCGGGCGAGACGAGATGGGTGCTGAGCTTCAAAGACCCACAGCTTGGTCGGAGAGAACCAGCGATGCAGGTCAGGCAAGCGGGCTTTGCCGTCATTGATGCAGAGGACGACTCAGACGACTCAGAAGAGGAGCAGAGGCCTGTGAGGATGGAGTTTGGCGGAGGCCTCAAGAAGAAGAAAAAGGTGGTGCGTCAATTAGGCAAGACAGCCACAGATGGATATACTGATGTTGCGCAGAACCCAGCACCGACCTTCAAGCAGGAAGACACGGAATCAGAGAGTGATTCTAGCGACGTGGACGAGGATGATCCCACAGCCCAACTTATTCGCGAGACGAAGCGTGATGTCAAGGCCAAGGAGCGTGACGCTCGTAGTAAACAGCAGAACGCGCCCGCCACGCCGAAGCGTCCGACGGTGCTCATGGACGAAGACATGGATCTTCGCGGCCTCACATCGCTTTCGGGCGGGGGCGGCAGCGGTGGTGGGAATAGTGCCAGCAACGTGGAGTGCCACAGATGCAAGAAAAAAGGCCACATGATAGCCCAATGTCCCAAGCAGTCTGCCCCACGGGGGTCTGCAGGTCGAGGCCGAGGACGTGGTCGAAAATGACAGCAGTCCTATATTTCTGGAACAAACGCAATGAAAGATACCCGTTAAGGCGACGGGCCGTCGTGCCCGGCCTGCTCATCCTACTTTCTCGCCGTTCTCAATCAACATGTATTCGTCTCCCACCATCATGCGCATCCGGGTGTCGTCCATGAAGTTCTCGTGGTCGCCATTGAGAGCCGCGCCGTCCTTGTCGTAAAGAAACTTGGCCAGCGCCAGATAGTCCGGAAAGACAAATGTGCAGATGGCGTCATAATCCAACAGCTGCGCCTTGTTGTGCATTATGTCCTGTATCATCTTTCTGTCTCTACCCAAATGGTACGTCTGCAGCCCAACCATCAGCTTCATCCTCGTCACCACAGGCAACGCGACACGCTTGGCTCGAGTCAAACCTCAATGGCTGGGGCGGCATTACAAGGCTGTAGCTGATGATCCCATGACGCTGCAGTACCGGCAAGGCTTGCTGGGCGTGGACGTTGTTGTAGTACTCGATGAAGTCCTCGTCGGACATGCCCTCTTTCTTCTTGACCAGGATGGTGGCTTTGACGACCTTGCGAAAGCCGGTCGTGTTGGGGTATCCCGCTTCAAAGGCTTTGGGCACCATGATGGATGGATTGATGGAAGATGCACGTCCTCAAGCTCGGGCCTGGGGGGGAGGGGTTGGGGGTAGCCGGGGGGGGAACTATGCCTGATTCGCTGGAATCCATGCATGATGCTGCAGCTTGATTGATCCACACTTGAGGCTCAACTCCCCACGCATTAAGCACGATCGCGAGTGTGTTCTTCTCAGCCTCAATTGAATACAGTCCAGCCTGCTTGCTGTGTGCTGATACAGATCGCCGTTCGTCCTCGGAAGCTAGACCTCGTCACACCGTCTAGCGCTCCGCCCTGCGTTCGCATCCTTGGATGAACCTACTCACGCGGCCACAACTTTTGGGGAATCCGTTGCTACGCCGATCGCGTCCAACTATCACAAGCAGCCTACCGCATAGATTGTCACCAGCGACCCGGCCAATTGCTCGGCGCACCACAGCTTCACGCTTCGCAGCTTCAGCCGCGTCACAACGCCACGTATTTAAGTCGCCTCCCCGCCACCCCGTGTCAGCCTTTGATACAAATTCGCGGCGGAACCTCACCACTCAGCCTGGTAGACCCACCCTACATACCACAAACATGGCCGAGTCACTAGGACGGAGTGTCGCGCGAGAGCGCATAGAGGACCTGGAGCGCCCGGCGCTCGACGATCGGTCATACAGGAACGTTACGCTGCCGAATCAGCTCGAAGTCCTCCTCATACACGACCCCAAAACGGACAAGTCGAGTGCCGCACTGGATGTCAATGTGGGGAGCTTCAGCGATGCGGAGGACATGCCGGGCATAGCGCATGCGGTGGAGCACCTGTTGTTCATGGGCACAGAGAAGGTAAGCACGCGCGCAGCTTTTGGAGGCACAGCACCATGGACGCTGAGTTGAGACCTGTCTTTTGTGGCACTTGTGTCTTTCGCGCAGTTTCACAGGGCGTACGCATCCGACGAACAGTACTAACGACAGCACCAGTACCCGGAGGAGAACAACTACAACAAATACCTGACCTCATACTCTGGGCACTCGAACGCTTACACCGCATCCACTTCCACAAACTACTACTTTGAGCTTGCCTCCAAGTTTTCCACCCCGACCAGCAGCACTGCTCCCTCGCCGAACGCGACACAAGAGAATCTGCCCACTACAAAGGAGGCCTCGCCTCTATGGGGAGCACTAGATCGCTTTGGCCAGTTCTTCATATCCCCACTCTTTCTGGAAGACACAGTCGACCGCGAGCTCAGGGCTGTGGACTCGGAGAACAAGAAGAACCTGCAGGCAGATACCTGGAGGCTGCATCAACTCAACAAGAATTTGTCAAACCCAGGGCATCCATACAATCACTTTTCGACTGGCAACTGGACGACCCTCCACGATGAGCCCCTCGAGCGAGGCGTCCAGATTCGGGACGAGTTTATGAATTTCCATGCCCAGCACTACTCGGCCAATCGCATGAAGCTCGTTGTTCTTGGACGCGAAGATTTGGACACTCTGGAGGATTGGATAGAGGATATCTTTTCCAAAGTCCCGAACAAGGACTTGCCGCGATCACGATGGGATGACGTGGCGCTTTATACGAAGAACGAGCTGTTGATCCAGACGTTCGCTCGGCCGGTTATGGAGTCGCGTACTTTGGAACTTTCCTTCTTGTACCGCGACGAGGAGGAATTTTACGAGTCGCACCCCTCACGATACCTTAGCCACTTGATTGGTCACGAAGGGCCGGGTAGCATTCTTTCCTACATCAAAGCAAAGGGGTGGGCAAACGGATTGGGAGCTGGTGGCTCGTCTCTATGTCCTGGTAGCGGCCTTTTCAATATCTCCGTCAAGCTGACCGAGGACGGGCTGAAGCACTACCACGAGATTGTGAAAATAATTTTTCAATACATCGCCATGGTACGGGAACTTCCCCCACAGAAATGGGTGGTCGACGAGATGATAGGTATGAGTAAGGTCGAATTTACCTTCAAGCAGAAGAGCCCACCTAGCCGGACGACTAGTGCGCTCGCTGCCGTCATGCAGAAGCCGTATCCCCGCAAGCAGCTGCTGAGCGGACCGGCTGTCATCAAAACCTTTGATGTCGACCTTATTAGCCAGGCTATGACTTACCTACGACCCGACAACTTTAGGTTGATGATTGTTAGCCAAGAATTCCCAGGCAACTGGGACCAAAAGGAGAAGTGGTATGGCACCGAGTATAAGACAGAGAAAATTCCGCAAGACTTCCTCGAGGAGATCAAGTCTGCTTTCAACTCTAAAGAACGACCAGCGGAGCTGCACATCCCTCATAAAAACGAATTTATTCCAACCCGCCTTGATGTGGAAAAGAAGGAGGTTGAACAGCCACTGAAGGCTCCTAAACTGGTTCGAAATGATGACTCAGTCCGGTCTTGGTGGAAGAAGGACGATCAGTATTGGGTGCCTAAGGCCAATGTCAACATCCACTTTCGCACACCGATGGCGCATCTTACGCCTAGGACAGCCGTTATGGCTACTTTGTACCGTGAACTGGTAGAAGACGCCCTGGTGGAGTACTCTTACGACGCGGATATCTCTGGTCTGGTGTACGACTTTAGCAACCACAGCTCCGGCTTGTCTGTATCCGTGCAAGGCTATAACGACAAGCTGCATGTTCTGTTAGAGAAGGTTCTAGTACAGATTCGAGATCTTGATGTCCGCGAGGATCGCTTCAAGATCATCCACGATCGGATTAGCCGCGGCTTCCGTAACTGGGATTTTGGCCAGCCCTTCCATCAAGTTGGAACCTACTCTCGTTGGTTCAGAACCGAGAACTCGTTCATGGTAGAGGACCTGGCGAGGGAGTTGGAAGGTGTGACTGCACAGGACGTGCAGCAATTCTTCCCACAAGTTCTCGCGCAGTGCCACATCGAGGTTCTGTCGCACGGAAACCTCTACAAGGAGGAGGCACTGAAGATTACGGATCTCATCGAGAAGACCATCAAGCCGAAGACGCTGCCTCCTAATCAATGGCCGATTCACAGGACCCTGATCCTGCCGACTGGCAGCAACTTCATCTACGAGCGACAACTCAAGGATCCCGCGAACATCAACCACTGTATCGAGTATACTTTGTATCTCGGCAATCGCATGGACCCCGTTCTGCGCGCCAAGCAGCAGCTCATCGCTCAAATGACCGACGAGCCCGTCTTCAACCAGCTCCGCACCATCGAGCAGCTCGGTTACGTTGTGTTTTCGGGCTCAGTCGCTGGCGTTACCTATGCTGGATACCGCATCCTGATCCAGAGTGAGAAGGACTGTCGATACCTTGAGGGCCGCATCGAGCACTTCCTCGAAAACTTTGAGCAGAAGATCGACGACATGAGCGAGGAGGACTTTGAGAAACACAAAGGCGCAGTGATTAGCAAGAGGCAGGAGAAGCTGAAGAATCTCAACCAAGAGAACAACAGATTCTGGAACCACGTCTTCAGCGAAGCGTATGATTTCTTGCAAGGTAAGCCCCGGCCGGATCTTCTCTCACACATTGAAATACATCGATACTAATAACTACAGCTGAAACTGATGTCGCAAACATCGAGCCCCTCACAAAGGCCCAAATGAAAGACTTCTTCATGCACTACATCTCACCCTCCTCGCCCCACCGGGCCAAGCTCTCGGTCCACCTCATTGCCCAAAACCAAGCCAAAGAGCCCACGCTCGAGGAGAAGAAGACGCAAATGGCCACCGTCCTCGCGCCTATCTTGAAGGCAGAATCCATCACATCCAACGACGACGCACTAAAGTCTCGCATCGATGCCATCAAGTCCAACGCCGACATCCCAGCGGCCATCTCGGCGCATCTGAAAGAGGATCTGAAGTTGAGCACTGCGCAGGTCGACAAGGTTGCCGACGAGGCGACGGCTGCGCTGGGCTTGGCTGATGCTGGATTGTCGGGCGAGGTTGTGAGTGCAGACGAGAAGATGACGGTTACGGGGGTGCAGGCTGGGAGTGCGAAGGTGCCTGTGCTTATCACCGATGTGCATGCTTGGAAGGCGGGATTGCAGATGAGCACGGGTGTGAGGCCGGTACGGAACTTGGAGGAGTTCATGGAGGGGGCGGCGAAGCTGTGAGTGGATCTGGGCTCGAGTTGAGGTCTGTGGATGGCTGTCTTCGGTCGTCACTCCATGGCGCTTCGCGTCTTGCGTGAGATGGCTTAGGACATTCTGAGGGGCTGACGTAGTGGTGCGGCTTTCTCGTTCGTACTAGATGAGTTGGTGGTAGAGTCGGATTGGGTTGCTGACTGGTCTTCCTCTCTGCATCTACCTGCGACTTGTCTTCTATTCGAATCTAAGCTCTTTTTGATGATCCTGTTGTCCTGACCTCGGTGATTGTGCATGAATAAATGAATGAATGAATGAATTCCACCAGTTGCTGCGGTGCTTGTCCTCGCTTTTAAAAGTTCTACCGACGTTAACATGGAGCTTGACTCTACAGCTGCAACGTTCAGACCCATAGCTGCACACGTTCAGATATGTAATTTGCACGTGATGCCAAGTCCAACCAGGTCACCCTGCGCCGCGTGGGAGGCATTCAGTGAAGCTGACCAGCCATCATCAACATCAATACCAGTATGCTCCGAACGAGCGTCAAGGTGGCATCTACTCCCAGTGAAATAGTTGGTGCCACTGGACGTCGCTACCTCTTCAAAGAATTGATTCAAGAGAGACCGCACTTGGGTCGCGTCTGGTTGGCAACGTCCGAGCATCCTTTTCTCTCATATCATTCAACATGTTAACTGATGACATTTCAGATCCGGGCATGATAAATTCGTATTGAAAGATGTTCCTAAAGACATATTTTCAGGCTTCAATAAGAACATACGGCCTAGGCTTCGCGAACATCCCAACATACGGTTACCGTTAGACACCATCCCAGGCCAGCGCATATCTGTATACAGATACCTGTCTGATGAATTCCTGAGCCTCGTGAGGAAGCGAATCCCAATGCGAGCCAGGAAGCAAATCCTCAAGGCTAGTTTGCGAGGACTTGTCGAATTACACGACCGAGATATCGTCCATCTAGGTAATTTGATCACCTTTTTGCTTCACGAGGTCATTGTGCGGAGCTAATCATTCTTAGATATGAAGCCTGACAATATCATGGTCGACTACCGCCACGTCAACCAAGAGACTATATTGGAACAGGTACAGATCACTGACCTTGAAAATGCAGCCTACCTCCCTAAAGGCAGGTGCATTAAAGGGATGTTGGCTGGCAATGACAATTGGCGCAGCCCAGAGGCGCATTTCAAGGGCGAGCTCAACAAACCGGCTGACATGTTCTCGTTTGGAGTTGTGGTAAGTGTGTTGACTTAGCCGGAGGTCCATCTCGCTGACGTCCTCAGTGCATCTACGCTATGCTCGGGCGTGTTATCTTCGGGCCTGATGCCGACTTTCATGAACATCAAGCGCAGGGTGCACTGCCTGCTCTCATTCGCTTGCAGCGTCAAATTTCATATTTTGGGGACCAAGAAGGATTGAATGGGCTCATGAAGCACGTCGGCGACAAGGAGGTCAATTGCCAGGTCTTGCGGATGCTTTGGGAAGAGCGGAGCGAAGACTACATCCCGTACGAACCATTTTCGAGTTGGTCAGATGCTGGCGACGCGATGTTCAAGGATCTTATTCAGGGGATGACGAATCTGGACCCTACGAAGCGGATCACGGCGCATCAGGCGTTGCAACATCCCTGGTTTGCAGGCTTTGAGATTAGTTAGATCTTGGAAACTTGTACTCTTTACCGATCGCTCTCGCTGTCTACCCGGCTTCTCCTTGATTGCGCTACGAGAAGGCTCCTCTTAAGTCAGCGACCAATACCATTGTCAAGCTTGAAGTGCAGTGACGCGCAGAAACGATTGCAAGATGGAAGAAGGTAAAATGTAGGCCATCTGAGGAACGTCAAGGGAAGCGCTTAGGTATGTAGCCTTACCCGAAAGGGAATGCTGCCTATTAATCTGAAGCACACTCCAGCTGCTCTCTCGCGCCTTGACGGATAGGTATACACCTACGCGAGAGAGTGGTAAAGTTTTTAGGTCGTAGAGGGCAAGATGGTCCTTTCGCGTTCATGGTCAAGAGTGTTGGTTGACTAAGCGCAGGCATTGCACCCCAGTCAATCGGCGCCCCGGATTTCCCCACCTAAGCTCAACGCCTCGGTTCATCAGAGCTTCCCGCGCGGGAAGTGCTTAGCCGCTTATCCACTATGTCGACGTCGAGCACGCATGTAGCTTCGATGCTATATTTACGGCCTCACGTCCGACAGTTTCACAAAGACTTCACATAGTAATTCCCGTCGCGAAACTTATATCATGGCTGCACAACCACCACCACTCACTGGCATCCGTGTGCTGGAGTTCGCAGGTTTGGCTCCGGGTAAGCTACCATTTAGGATTAAATCCGACGAGCACAAGGAAAAGGTTTTGCAGAGGTGTTAATGAATTGTAGGACCCTTCGCAGGCATGCTCCTCGCAGACTACGGCGCAACAGTCCTCCGCGTCGACCGCGCCCCCGTCCAACCCTCCTCCGACCAACTCACGCGCCGCAAAACCTCCATATGCGTTAACATGAAGTCCCCCGCGGGCATCGCCCTCATCAAAAAGATCCTGCCTACCATCGACATAATAATCGACCCATTCCGCCCCGGGGTCCTCGAGAAACTCGGTCTATCCCCCGAATCCGTCCTCCTAAAGATAAATCCAAGATTGATAGTCGGTCGCATGACCGGCTTCCGCCGCGACGGGAAATACAGCCAAATGGCCGGCCACGACATCAATTACATCGCCGTCTCTGGCGTTCTCAGTCTGTTCGGACGGAAGGGCGAGAAACCGTATCCGCCGGGGAATCTGGTCGGGGATTTTGCCGGGGGCGGTGCCATGTGCTTTTTAGGGATACTGTTGGCGTTGCTGGCAAGGGAGAGGAGTGGGCTTGGGCAGGTTGTTGAGGCGAATATGGTGGATGGGAGTAATGTGCTTGCGACGATGCCGAGGATGGGGTTGAAGACGGAGGTTTGGAAGGGGGAGAGGGGCACGAATATGTTGGATGGTGGGGCGCCGTTCTATGGGACGTATGAGTGTGGTGATGGGGGGTATATGGCTGTGTGAGTGGCTATTCCATTGGACTGTGCTAGTCATGTATGGAAGGGATGCTAACGGTGAACCCAGTGGAGCTATCGAACCCCAATTCTACGCCGCCCTGCTTAAGGGCTTATCCCTCACGCCCTCCGACCTCCCCGGCAACCGCGACAACAAAGCCGACTGGCCCAAACTCACCGACTTCTTCACCAAGGTATTCAAAACCAAAACACGGTCCGAATGGGAAGCCATCTTCGACGGCACAGATGCATGTTGTACGCCCGTCTTCACAAACCAAGAGTTGGAGAAGCAGGGCTTTGATCAGCGACCGGCTGTGACGTTGAAAGCGACGCCGGCGTATGCGGTGCAGGAGGGTGCTGCGAGTCGGGACGTGGCGGTGGGACAGGGCATTGGTGTTGAGGGGAGTGGGTGGAGTGAGAAGGGATTGAAGCCAGGAGAGGGAGGCGAGGAAACGCTCGCGCAGTGGTTGGGGTGGAGGAGAGGAGGGATGTATGAGGTTGAGGGTGGGGGGTTGGTATTGAGAGAGAATGCGAAGTTGTAAGATACAGGAATAGAATTGTATGTTCTTCAACTTCCGTTGGGCTCAAGTCACTTACGTTGTGATATGAGTGCCTCGGTTACCCAAAATATGTGCCAATTGCTCGTACTTTGGACAGATCCCACGCTTTCGAACTTGCGGGCGACGAGCGACGACAACTACTACCTTGCGGCACAAATGCAGCAAAGAACCTAATAAGGGCTACGTCCAAGGCCGTCAACGAGCCGATGGCGGTCCAATTGTTTGTACAGATATTGATACACCTGAATATACAGCTCATCCCCTCTTCCTCTGCTTAGTCGGCTTCGCCTTCTTACCCGCATTCCGCAGCTTCTTCTTCTCGATATTGTCCTCCCTCCTAGCCTGCGACTTGCGCCACGCCGCCCACCGATCGCCCGGCACAAACTTATTGACCTGCACACCCGACCTCTCCGCCGCGCGTCCAATGTCCCAATTTGCCTCACGATACGCATATCCCTTCCCCATCACTAGGTTTCGTCCCGGCTTCAGATCCCTATAGGGAAGCGTAGCACGAATAGTCGGGATGCTGCCCGTGCCATCGCCGACTTGCAAATCGCCAATCTCTGTCTGACCGTCGAGTGTCGGAGGCTCGGGCTGTGGTTCGAATTCTGCGGTGACCATATTGAGACGTCTTCTCCGCGCAGCGTTTCGTGGGTAGGGGAGGCTGTCTTCTTTTTGGAGGGCGACACCGATGTATTGGCGCTTGGGGTGCTGTAGCGGATCGCGGTAGTAGCGGACGTATCCCGACTCTGTGGCGAAGACGCAGTGATCGCGGCCGAATTTGCAATTCTCGCCGGGAAACCAGGCGGTGCCGCGCTGACGGAAGATGATGTTGCCGGGGATCACGTATTCTCCTGCAGAGACCATTAGCTTCCAGATCCCATGCACGCCCACGAGGCACAATGGTTTGGGAGGCTCGTACCTCCAGATTTCTTCGCGCCTAGCCGCTTTCCTGGGCCATCTTTTGCGCCGTTGGCTCGTCCTTGGGCTTGATGCGAAGCGTGTCGTTTGAAGGAGACGGAAGGGGGTGCGGAGACGCCATTGGCGAGGCGGAGGATGTCGAAGATGCGGGAGGATGATGCTGAGGTTACCGATGGGGCGTGGCAAGATGCCCGGATCGGCGCGAATATTCGTGGGAGCAGCATGGCTGCTTTACGTGGAGTCGATGATCGTGATGTTGCTTGACATTGAAATGTTCGAGATGCTTGGCGCGACGTTGCCGCTTTCGGAGTAGTGTGAATGTTGATGGTGCTTGCCCTTCTTCGGACGGGCATTTGTGCTCCGCCTTCTCTCATCGTCCCCTCTTCGACTCTCTCCTAGATACCGTACTAGATCTTGATTTGTTGCCATTAAATCTGTTGCCCATCAATCGGATATTTCTCTACTGGAAGCGAGGTCTCAGCACATGGCTCAGGGTCACCCGCGGCGGAGACACAAGCGCTATCACGATACAAGGCCGTGATTTGGCATCCTCTAAGTTACAGCTGGACGGCGTCACCTCCGGCTCCTACGCGCAAAGCAAGCAAAGTAGCCGGCGTCACCAGAGACGCGTTACAGGTCACTTGCGGTCACTCGCAGCTTGCAAATCAAGCCGTCCATCCCAAATCTGCGCCCGCCTGCAGCTATGAAACCACACCGCGGCAGCACCACCACTACTCCGCAGAAGTCGTGTACAAGCGACCGCCATTATTGTTTTTGCCGCGTCATCACATCGGGGACTACACGTATCACTAGCACCATGTTCTTTACTGGGTTGTATTTGCTCAAAACGGCCGACAATTTCTTGCTACCTCCGACCGATCGGTTGTCGTCTACTGGCTAATAGCCAGCCAATGAATTACCCTTCGAGCCAGGGATGCAGCAGTGGATGATTCATTGCTACCTAACCCCAGGAGCCTAGCCGCCAACACCATTGCCACTAGTGCTCGGTTTTAGTCTCATATGCAGCACCGCGGGAAAATAGATTGCATTGCGCGGTGTCGGTCCGTGGTTTCAAGCAACGACCCAGGACGATAACAGCAACGGTCCGTGTAGGCACGCGGCAAAGTACCCGGTTGTTGGGATATTCCCGATGGTCTGCACCATACAACGTAAGCGGCTCTGCTCTCCAGCGAATGGCAAATCTAAATTGCTTTATGGAAGGTCTCTCGAACTATCTTTCGTCGAACATCGCGTAACATGGAGGTATGCCAAATCAGCCACAGAAATCGCACCATCCATACACACAGCTACCGCACATCCTATCTTCTCTCCGCTACCGTAACCAAACAGTCTATCACGGCTTGTCTCCATTATTCTTTCGTTCCAAAGGCTCTTCGGCGGTCAACATCCCGCTGTGGCCGGAACGCAGGCGGAAGTCCATATCATCCCAGGAAAAGGTACAAGTGGAAAGCGAGATCGGCGGCCAAAGTCGTCTCGCCAGCGCTTCGATTGGTGTCATGAGAGTCGACTCAAATCTCAAGCCTTGCAAGCTATCTCTGGTTCTGACCGGGGTTCGGGCTTGCTGACTTCTGTGATCTTGAAAATAGCGCGATTTTGAGCTGTCGATACGCTTCGATGGCGGCGTCTCGGGACATAGCGTCGTTGTTGCGGGACGAGTGCGGCTGTGCTCCACGCTCCGGCAGGGATGAGGTCCATGATGAGATCGTTGATGCTCGATTGGGTGAAAGGAATGGGTGTGATGGCATGGTCGGTGAGGGAGGTCGCGAGAGCACTTCGCGGGAAGAGACTGACTGTGCAGACGATATTGACGGTGGCGCTGACGATGTGGACGACATGATTTCGAGTCAAAGGCAACAAAGTTAAGAGAGACGTTATGTCAAGATCCCTCAGGACAACGCCTGGATTGATATAGCAATGCGGGCACACCCGCGCGAGACAACAAGACCCCCTTCCTGGATTTCATAAACGAACCTCCCGCAGGCAAATCTGCAGGAGCTTCTTTAGCAAGCACCAGAGTCTGTGGTCGCGGGCGTAATGTCGGGTTACGCAGAACAGACCAATGAACAACCTGCAGCCCAGGACAAGCATTGGGCACAAGCTGCGTTTCATCAAGACCACGCGACCGAGAAGTAACTAAAGTGACAAATTCCGGGCTCACCAAATGCCACCGTATGCACCTCAGTCCCGAAACCTGAGGACATGTGGGGTGTCAGACGGTGGTGGTGAGTATTCCAAATAGTAGCCGACCGACCCTGCGCTAACGCATCCCTGTCAGGATATAGTTCCTACATTCCAAAGCCGAACACAACGAGGTTGCAAATCATAACCGCGGATTACTCGTCTTCTCTCGCCATGTCTCGATTGCCAAGATGCAATCACTCTCACGCTCGGCATCTTTGCCTAGGATCTTGACCAAATGGCACGATCTTCGCCACAGCTCTAATGCACGACCCTCATCATTACCTGGTAACGAGCACCTTGGATGCACGATATTGCTGCCGACTGCGAGATTGCCGAAGTTGAAGCACGGTACATCCAACCTTGCGATGAGCACTACTGCCAAAACCAGCGATGGCATGTGGGGCTGGTCTTCACAGTGGACGGCAGAACAGAACTCCCGAGTTGCCTTAACAAGGATTATGACCGATGGATGCGCTATACTCGAAAACCCGGCTCGTCACGAATGTACATGCAAGGCGTAACCACATCTTACACCGATCTCATACCGACATCCAAGAACGTCCCGCCACCTGACGCGAGCCATGTCGTGTCAACTTTCGACTTGACTAGTCAAACGACCCGACCTCGGGCCAAGGACAAAAACGAACTGGTGTGCATACACCAACGTTCTAGTGTGCATTTACGGGCTCATCTTTGCTTCATTGTCCATCTTGAGCTCCGGACTTGAAGGCAACCTACCATTCGTATGGGTAAGTATTTGAGATATACTGCAGCTCTGATGTCTGGCAGCTCACTTGGTAACGCCTCCGATAAACTAATTTGAGTTCGCTGGATTTGGCGTCTGCTGAGTGGTCTTCTTGATGTCGTCGCAGTTCGCCTTCGCTTATTAGAATATCAGTCACAGAAAGCAAGTCAAGGAGCCGGTCGGCGACGCTACAAGACTGTTCTGTCAGCTGCATCGAACTAATTACATAGAAAGACTTACCTTGGCAGTCGCGCTTTGTGTAGTCGAGCGTGCTTCTGGATTTCTTTTTGGGCAGTCTAGCTGCTATGTCGACAGATTTCACCCAATTAGCCACTTGTTTTTCCAGGTCCTCCACTTGACGAGCGAGAACCATAATGATTGGTTGACTAACTGCTCGTTACCTTCCTTTCTCTTTACTGACTACAGCGCGGTCCTCAGCCTTCATTCCGATTTGTCAGCTTAGTGGTGACCAACTTTACATTGTTCGTAGGACGTGAATCACCTGTAGTCATCATGTCTAGATCGATCGATTCATTACAGCGAATTTCAACCAAATAAGGGTGGGTTGGGTGATATTCAGCTCTTTACTGTTGCAGCCTTACGAATCATGGGAGACATATTCAATAGCTTTCGTCCAACATTTTCGAGCCACATGTATCTGGGTGAAGCACTCTAAAACCCAACTGTACGGACTTATGCTGGATGTGTGACTACCCCGCAATTTAGCCACAGCTGACATGAGCCAGATGTCCCACGGGGCACTACCAAGGTCTCAACAGTCTACCCATTCAACGTGATCTAATGGTAATACGCTCTCGAATCGACACGCAGTGCAGGTCTTGAAGTATCACGAAACTTCACATGCCCGCAGCGTTTTTTTAGCCCTTAGCTCCCCACCTTTCCTGCGCGCTGTGCACTTCAGACTCGTTGCGCTTCTCTACAATTTTCCCCCCAACATGTGTGTGCACGTGTCTACCACTTTCCATGATCGAGATCTAGTCCCACTTGCCCATGGTACCATGATCCTGCCACGATAATCTCAACGGCTCAATTTTTGACCAAGCGGCTGGTCTTCGAGACCAGACGGTATATAGAATGAGTCGCGGTCAATAACGGCAGCTTTCAGAATTCTATCTTCCCATCACTTCAGGTGGTAGGATCGCCTTTTGACTCAATACCTATAATATTAAAGTGACGAAGCTCACATTCACGTGAACGGCGACGATTAACATGCTCGCCCACTTGCCCAGCTGGATTGCACTGTCTTCCGAGGCGGTTGCAAACATTAGTTACTCGGCCCTCATTCCAGCAATTGTGTTCACCACTCTAGCCCTCGTAACGGTGGTGCTGAGGCTATACTCCCGAGCTCGCTTTTCGCGGAAAATTGGGGCAGAAGACATCTTGGTAACCGCGGCCTTGGTTTGTACAGTCACTACGCCAACAGAATGCTTAGCTGATGGGAGCATATTTTGTCAATGGCGATGACTGGCACAGTCGGCGCAGGTACGATGCCGGCCCAAAGCATGCATGAGTCTGTTCTGAAGTTTGAATCTTAGAGTTCGAAATAGACGCGAACCGTGTCAGAAGCGAGATGCGCAGACCTTGGCTGGAAACTATGATGAAAGTATGACAGGTCGCTGCTAAGCATTGTCTTTTGCTCATACAACCGCAGCTCGTCTATGCGCAAAGCATAGCATATCATTTGGCCGTTAACCTAGTCAAAGCCTCCTTCCTCCTCCAATATCGGAACCTCTTCCGTCAGAATTCTAGGGCCGTCGTCTGGTCCTGCCACATCCTCTTGGTGCTCGTGCTCGCTGCAGCAGGCTGGGGTGTTGGCGGAGTCATCTTTCTCTGCAAACCTGTACAAAAGTATTGGAACGGTGAGCTTTCGGGTACATGCATCAATGCAGAATACCACTTTTGGTCGACGGCGATTCTGGGGATCGTGTTGGATTGGGTGATTTGGGGGCTACCGATGCCGGTCATCGGGAAATTGAAGGTTGGAAGACAACAGAGAATTTGGCTGATGGGCATGTTTGGGCTGGGTGCTTTGTGAGTTCACTCTGGCGGTTGTTGTTGTGGTAATGACTGGTTATCTTAGCAGTATCTGCATCGTCAGTGTCCTACGTCTCGTCATCGTCCACGACGCCGCAGAGAAAGGCAACATGACCAGTAAGCCAATCTACTTTCTGCCAAGCCCATCACTAATGTCACCAACAGAATCCGGCACCCATGCCCTCATCTGGTCCACCGTCGAAGTCAACACGGCTTTAATCTGCGCCTCCCTTCTCGTCATGAAACCGCTCTTCCTACGCGTGATTCCTACATTGATCAACGACAGCCAGCCGACTACAGCCCGCGAAGATGCAAGTGACTTCTGCAGAGCCCTTGCGGATGTGGGGCTGAGTGGGCCGGAGTGGGATCCGTGGGCGTGGAAGAGGGATGGGTGCAGGGGGCAAAGGTTGGAGGCGGGATTGAGGGTTTGTGTGGATAATGAAAGTAAGGTGATAGTTCGAGTGCAGGGGAGATAGAACATGTGTATGGTGGTAGCGCGGGTGACGAAAGGGATGGGAATGGGTTGCAAAGGGGGGATTTATGTGTTGATGGTGAAGTGAGGGAGCCGACAGGGCTGGGAAGGGTAGTGCGAGGGGTGTGGTTGTTGAGTACGGATGATTATCTCGGTGGTATCTTGGCAGGACATACTGTCCACCTAAGCCCCCCCTCAACCGAAGAGATTTAGTGAACTGTCCCGGTTGTCATTTTCGGATGCTGTGTCTCTAGCATTGGCTATTTCAGCTGCTTATCATTGATGTCACCGGGATGTAAGTTCTTGGGGGCAAGGGGTGCGGTGTTGATTAGAAGGAATGAAAGGCAACTTCGGCAATTCAACCGAGACAGATTCCCGAATCAAAATAAGGGCTCCTGTCATTTTCTGACGTTATGTCCTATCCTACGCTGTCTACGTGGAGTGGCATGGCAGGGGCTGCGTCCTTGTCAACTGGCGGTAGCTTGAGCTTGGACCACGTGCGGGCCCACGAGCTTTCAAGCGGCGTCATTAGCACAGCTCTTGATCGCCAACGTCCAACGTCGACCCGAGCTCCGTTTCCTCCTACCACCACCCACCGCAGTTGTATGCTAGGTCTGCGACCACGCCTCAAAGCCCGCCCATCCTTTCTCGATCTTGTCCGCCGAGGCAGCATCGACCAGATCTCCCAGCGGCCCGCCCATCTCGAGGCAGACGCCCGCCCACTGCTGCTACCGCTGCCCCAGAGCCCCGTGCTAGCGCCCCAGGAGCCCGCGATAGTCGTCAGTCCATCACCACAGAATCGAGAGGATCAGAGTAGGGAGATTGAAGTCAAGGAAGACGCCAAGATGGGTCCTGTGAGTTGTGCGGTGTGCAGAGGCGTGCCACGGAGCTGACAGCGGGGTTGTAGAAACAGCAAAAGAAAGAGCAGAAGGAGCAGAAGAAGGAGGATGATGATGAGCAAGTGGGTATGTTTGCATCCATGCGTGGTACTGTACATGAGAATCTTTGCTGACCCTATCGCAGGCACCGTCTACTCCATCTCCGGGTACGTCACCGCTGTGATATGGCGAACCGTATACTGATCTTCCAAGTCCCGTCATCATAGCCGCGAACATGATCGGATGTGCCATGTACGAATTGGTGGGTTACTTACTGAAGGGAGTGCTCTTCGATGCTAATATATGCAGGTCCGCGTCGGTCATGAGAACCTCGTCGGCGAGGTCATTCGGCTTGAGGGCGACCGGGCATCCATCCAGGTCTACGAGGAGACTGGTAGGCTACAATTGGAAACTATTTTGATTGCAAACTAATCCTCGCTAGCTGGTGTCACGGTCGGCGACCCCGTCACCAGGACCGGAAAGCCGCTCTCCGTCGAGCTCGGTCCCGGACTCCTAGAGACCATCTACGACGGTATCCAGCGTCCCCTCAAGAGCATCGCCCAAGCTGCAGACAGCATCTACATCCCCCGCGGTATCAACATTCCTGCTCTCGACCGTAAGAAGAAGTGGGACTTCACGCCTGGCCAATACAAGGTCGGAGACCACATCACCGGCGGTGACGTCTTCGGCACTGTTGTCGAGAACACGCTCATCAGCGATCACAAGATTTTGTTGCCGCCGCGCGCCAAGGGTACCATCACGCGTATCTCGGGCAAAGGCAGCTATACCGTTGAGGAGAAGATTCTGGAGCTCGACTTTAACGGCACCAAGACCGAGTACAGCATGATGCACTACTGGCCTGTCCGTGTGCCCCGTCCGTCGTCAGAGAAGCTTTCGTCTGATCAGCCTCTCATTGTCGGCCAACGTGTGCTCGATTCGCTCTTTCCCAGTGTGCAGGGTGGCACCGTGTGCATTCCCGGTGCTTTCGGATGCGGCAAGACGGTCATCTCGCAGTCTCTGTCCAAGTTCTCCAACAGTGACGTTATTGTCTACGTTGGCTGCGGTGAGCGAGGTAACGAAATGGCTGAAGTGTTGATGGACTTCCCCGAGCTTACCATCAACGTCGACGGCAGGGAAGAGCCCATCATGAAGCGAACGACGCTGATCGCCAATACGTCAAACATGCCCGTCGCCGCCCGAGAGGCGTCCATTTACACGGGAATTACTGTGGCCGAGTATTTTCGCGATCAGGGCAAAGACGTGGCTATGATGGCCGACTCGTCATCGCGTTGGGCCGAGGCTCTCCGTGAGCTCTCGGGTCGCCTCGGAGAGATGCCTGCTGATCAAGGTTTCCCCGCTTACTTGGGTGCCAAACTGGCGTCCTTCTACGAGCGTGCCGGTCGCGTCACGGCGCTTGGAAGCCCAGAGCGACACGGCAGTGTCAGCATCGTCGGCGCCGTCAGCCCTCCGGGTGGTGACTTCTCGGATCCCGTCACGACTAGTACGCTCAACATTGTGCAGGTCTTTTGGGGTCTCGACAAGAAGCTTGCGCAGCGCAAGCATTTCCCGTCCATCAACACTTCGCTCAGCTACAGCAAGTACACGACTCCGCTCGACAATTACTATGCGAAGAACATCCCCGAATTCCCTCGTCTGCGCGACCGTATCAAGGAGCTTCTCACGACGTCGGAAGATCTGGACCAGGTCGTGCAGCTTGTCGGTAAATCGGCTCTGGGTGACGGCGACAAGATCACGCTCGACGTGGCGACTTTGATCAAGGAGGACTTTTTGCAGCAGAACGGCTACTCAGACTACGATCAGTTCTGCCCGCTGTGGAAGACGGGATGGATGATGAAGAATATGATGGCTTTCCACGACGAGGCACAGAAGGCAGTCTCGCAGGGCCACGCGTGGAACAAGGTGCGCGACTCAACGTCGGAGATCCAGGCCGAGCTCAGGAGCATGAAGTTCGAGCTGCCTAGCGACGGCGAAGAGAAGGTCGCCAAGAAGGTAAGAGTTGCGAGATTGATAGTTACAGAGCCATGCTAATTAGTGCGCAGTACGATGAGCTGTACCAGAAGCTGATGGACAAGTTTGCGTCGGTCGTGGACGAGTAAGGGAACGCGCAGGCGGACGGTGTGTTTGATAGCGTGTCTGCGTCGTGTGTTTTGCGCAGATAGTCTATAGATTGCCCAGTGTACATGAACAGAATGTCGATGCCTGATCTGGCTGACGACGCGTCCGCGTGAATGGCCCAGATGACCCGCGTCATGGTGTGAATGTAGTGGGTGCGCACAGCCACAGTGGCGTATTTCCCACGGCAAGATCCTTGTCCGCTACGTACGTTCGCAAGCAACTGCGACACGGCGCCCGAATCCGACGCCAAACCTCGACACCAAACTGCAGACACTCCCCACGTATATTTCTGCCTGCGCTCCTGCAGAACTGAACACAGCACGCACTTGCAGAGCTCCACACTGCTGCACCCCCGCCAGCCATGGCGTCCAACCCAAACCCGTCGGCGTTCGTCTTGTCCCTATCTCAACAGCCCCTCGGGGGTGTGTGCAGGTTGCTAACGACACCCGCACAGCATCAACGTGAATGACCCGACGCTTATCACGCTCGTCAACAAGCTCCAGGATGTCTTCACCACAGTAGGAGTACGTCGTCGCCCGAAACCCCCGTCGCGACACCGCCGCTACGCCTCACCACCGCCCTCGTACTGATGCCTAGCAGGTCCAAAACCCCATAGATCTGCCCCAGATCGCCGTCGTAGGGTCGCAATCCAGTGGAAAGAGTTCGGTGCTAGAGAATATCGTCGGGCGAGATTTGTGAGTGCCTGGGCATCCTCACCGCTTTCAGGGCGGGGGCAGTCATACTGACGGCACGGGACTACAGCTTGCCTCGAGGAACCGGTATTGTGACGCGACGACCGCTCATTCTCCAGCTCATCAATCGCCAACCCGCGAACCCGCAGACCAACGGCGTCAAGGAGGAGACCCCCAAGTCGACGGACAATGAAAACAACGTGGACGAGTGGGGCGAGTTCCTGCATATCCCGGGCCAGAAGTTCCACGATTTTGGCAAGATCAGGGACGAGATTGTGCGCGAGACAGAGTCCAAGACGGGGCGCAATGCAGGCATCTCGCCGGCGCCCATCAACCTGCGGATATACTCGCCCAAGGTCCTGACCCTGACCTTGGTCGATCTGCCTGGTCTCACCAAGGTACCCGTGGGCGACCAGCCGCGGGATATTGAGCGCCAGATTCGCGAGATGGTGCTGAAGCAGATCAGCAAGTCCAACGCCATAATACTCGCCGTCACAGCCGCCAACACGGATTTGGCCAACTCGGACGGTCTGAAGCTGGCACGCGAGGTGGACCCGGAGGGTCAGCGGACAATCGGTGTGCTGACCAAGGTCGATCTTATGGACGACGGGACCGATGTCGTAGACATTCTCGCCGGGCGCATCATTCCGCTGCGGCTAGGCTACGTGCCTGTTGTCAACCGAGGACAGAGGGATATCGAGAACAAGAAGGCCATCGCATATGCCCTGGAGCATGAGAGGCAATTTTTCGAGAACCACAAAGCCTACCGCAACAAAGCTGCCTACTGCGGAACGCCGTATCTGGCTCGCAAGCTGAACCTGGTGGGTTACTGTTCGCGTTGCGCCTTCACGAACGAACACTAACAATTGCAGATTCTCATGATGCACATCAAACAAACGCTCCCCGACATCAAAGCCCGCATCCAATCCTCTCTTCAAAAGTACTCCGCCGAACTCTCGCAACTGGGCGACTCCCTGCTCGGAAACAGCTCGAACATTGTTCTCAATATGATTACGGAATTCAGCAGTGAATACCGGGGCGTGCTGGACGGCAACAACCAGGAGCTCTCCGCAACGGAGCTTTCTGGTGGCGCCCGTATCTCCTTTGTTTACCACGAACTGTACGCCAACGGTGTCAAGGCTGTGGACCCCTTTGATCAAGTCAAGGACGTCGATATCCGCACCGTTCTGTACAACTCCTCCGGTTCCTCACCCGCGCTCTTCGTTGGAACCACGGCATTCGAACTCGTCGTGAAGCAGCAGATCAAGCGACTTGAAGACCCTAGTTTGAAGTGCGCCAGTCTAGTTTACGACGAGTTGATTCGGATCCTCGGCCAGCTGCTCAACAAGCCGACCTTCAGGCGTTATCCTGGTCTCAAGGAGAAGCTGCACCAAGTCGTCGTGTCGTTTTTCAAGAAGGCTATGGACCCCACCAACAAGCTCGTCAAGGACCTCGTTGCCATGGAATCGGTGTACATCAACACAGGACATCCAGACTTCATCAACGGATCCCGCGCCATGGCTATTGTGCACGAGCGACACAGCGCGACGAAGCCGGTACAGGTGGATCCCAAGACTGGGAAGCCACTCGCGCCTGCCGTCCCGCCGCGGTCACAGTCGCCTCAGTTGCCGCTCGATGGTCAGGATGGAAGTGGATTCTTCGGCTCATTCTTTGCTAGCAAGAACAAGAAGAAGATGGCTGCCATGGAGCCGCCGCCGGCGCAACTCAAGGCTTCTGGCACTTTGTCGGAGAAGGAAACCCAGGAGGTTGAGGTTATCAGTATGTGACGATTCCTTTTCCCTCCATCTCTTTCTTTGCCAAGCTTTACTAATAATGCGCAGAGCTACTCATCACATCTTACTTCAATATTGTGCGCCGCACCATGATCGACATGGTTCCCAAGGCCATTATGTTGAACCTCGTTCAATGGACGAAGGAAGAGATGCAGCGCGAATTGCTGGAGAACATGTACAACATGGAGGAGCTGGATGATTTGCTGAAGGAAAGCGAGTACACGGTTAGAAGGCGGAAGGAGTGCCAGCAGATGGTGGAGAGTTTGGGCAAGGCGAGTGAGATTGTTAATCAAGTGGGACAGTGATTGGAGATCTGATCATTTTGCTACGTTGCTGCTGCCGGGATGAAGGGTCTCCGATCACGTTTGTGCGGGGCTAATTGGAGATCAAATGGTGATGGCACGTTTGGATGCGTGGATTGGCGATGAGTGGTGGAGGGAGAAATTTGCAGGAAGGATATGGTGGGATAGCGAGTGCATAGATGTTTCGTGAGGGCAGTGGAGTCGGATAGACGAACCATACCTTTTTGTCGTTTCGTTCTACTGCAATGTTGAATTGGGCTCTATCCGGCTTGGGGAGGACATGTTGTCGCGTTGGAATTTGCAGCTCATAGAAGTCTCCTATGTGATACCTGCCTTCATGCAATGTGTTTTTTGTGTTGTGATCTGGGTATTGGAGTTGTGATGCAGTGTTCGGGTCTTTTCGTAGTCCGTAATGGGGTGGTGGCGTGAGGGACATGCTGGACATCGTTGCGGGGGTGGTGGTGATGATCATGGCTAAGGCGCGAAGAATTAGATATGTCGTTGCGAGGTTGCAGAGACATGTATAAACCTCGTCAACTCTCCCCTTGAAACAACCTTCCTTCATCGCACGCGATTGTTGACCTGCAGGAGCAGGGCTAAAAGGGAGTGGGTGGGCAACCTATGATTGGGGCTTGGGTTCTGGGACTGAACAGTGGCCGAATTCTTGGATATGCTGCTGTTGTGTCGAGTCTTGACCAAGTGCATGTTCGGAATGAGGTATGCGAGGTATACCATATGTGCTCTTGATGGACTGCGTGAGATTCTCTTGGACGAAACGTTGGGAAACGGGTACGCGAATTGTAAGCGTTGAGCCTATAGGCAGAAACCAAGTTCTCATGGTCTAATTTCTTCCACCACCGGAGTACCGGGATTCGAAAAGCTAACGTTGCTATATTATGTCATCCTATATTAACAATTTGCGTGTGAACACGTTCTACAGTAGCTAATCATTTCGCGACTAAGGATGACAATGAGAGCCTTTGACGACGGGTGTGTTCTTGAAGAAAAGTTTTCCGTTGCTCCCTTGCATAAATGTATCCATCATGGCTTGCTGTTCGAATTCGGACGCTAAGTCGGTCAAATAATGGGACTGGGATTGTGACTCTGGAAATCTACAGGGATGTCGAGTTCCCCTGCTGCAATTCTCGCCGAATGCCGAGCGGATTGGGGTCCGGGATTCGGCAGTGCTGTCGTGAGCATCGGCGACCGCGCTGGACAGATGTGGTGATATTGGAGCATGTTGACCGTAATCAAGCACGCTGGTGCAGAACGGGGTTGTTCCATCCTCATCCACCATCGCGGGTCTTCTCTCGTTTCGCTTCTGCAACTGCGTCCACGGAAATTCTCCGTGTCCATTGTATGGCAACGTCTCGGCTCGCTGGTATATACCAATTGTGCCGTGACATGTGGTTGCTCTAAGGCGTATTCCCGCTTCGGACGGCCTCGTGATACGGCGGTGGAATCTCGCCCGCGCTCGTATCCGGTCTCCGAACCACACCTTGAATGCGCATCAGAGCGACACTCTGCGCACTCCTGTTTCCACCTCCTGTCTCCTGCCCAACCACCGAACTAGCTCCACTATTTACAACCTTCGCTCTGCCCTTCCGCTTCTTCCACATCCACCAGTACAGTAACGCGAACAGCATAGTGGCTGCAAGCACGCCCACCACCACACCCACAACCATGCCCACATCGATCCTGTTTCCATCGTCATGTTCGGCCGGCTCTGACAGCGGAGAACCGGTCACATCGCTTATACTGGGGTCTTCGATTCCGGTCGGATGCTCTGCACTGAAGCGCTTGTGCGGATAGGCAGGTTGTTCAAGGACGGGAAATGGGACGGTATAGTCTAGTGTTTGAAAGCCCTCCTTCGAGAGAAGATTTGCTATACAAATAGCGCAGGTACGGTTTGCGTCCTCGAGTGGAAAGTACCCTGCAAGCGATGGTATGGTATAGGCGCCGTGTGGGTCAAGTGCCGGCGGGTTATCGAGTTTATTATGCATATTCGCAGTCCGGGTATCTTCAAGGTGTGAGGCGACGCGAGATATGACGAATGGGTATAGACCTACAATTGTCGCAAGCGTCTTCGACCAAACCACCTTCCACCCCAGTTGTACACACAACGCAGGTCAAACTTATGGTATTATTTCCCCTCCGTTTCCAGTCCGCCTCAATAACGTCTCCAACTCGCACAACGGCGTCGTTACCACCAAACCCGCTATTTGCGTAGTGCTTGTCGACTCGATCCGCTACTGTGAGGTTGTTGACTGCGTCGAAAATAAGACCTGGGATGCCGCGCGCTGTCTCATTTTGGGTAACGGAAAGGTTCCCGTAGGCGAACACAAAGGTAGCATTCAAGGCCGGTGGGAAAGCCCATTCTGAGAAGGTCTGGTTGTCCGCCGCCGCCATTTGGATGGGCACAGGCAGTAAGCTTGGCCTGACGTGCAGTGGCGTAGAATGTCTACGAGAGGGTGTTCAAGTAGAACAACGTTGCCGGCATCGCAACAATAGACGAAAAGCCAAACTGGATCGCCTCCAGCGACAGGGCAAAGCTAGTCTTATACTCTGGTGGATTGCTAGCGAAATCGCCGAAATGAACAGTGAAGGATTCGTGTGATCGTCTCGTATCCGTAATCCTAAAGAGGATCCAGAACGTTTTGGACATGTCGACCGGCATCTCGGTTGCACGCTGCTATTTTGGGATAAAGGGAATCTAGCGAGAGATTCTGATTGGATGAGAAGTTGAGGAGGATGGAAGCGTAGATGACCAGATATATGGAAGCGACATGTGATGTGCATATGGCAGTTGAAAGGTTCAATATCGCCGCGCAGTAGTGACGGATACGAGAGAGCGGGTGACATACCGGACCCGATAGCGGGAGAGCGGAAAGGTTTGCGACCGTTTGTAGTAAGCGTGCAAACAGGTTCTTGCGGTATCAACAAGCTAAACTCATCGCAATTACCGTGTCAATCCCCAAGCGTTGAAGATCCCGTCCGTTGTCCAGCTTGACCATTCTAGTGTTGCTTGACCGTTCAAACTGTGCGTTCACCTCCGATCAAAGCGCGCATCGTGGTCTAGTGTCATACTTTTCCGGTCGCAAGCGAGTAGAGAACTCGAGGCTACAGAATGACAAGGAACTATCGTACGCGAAGAGCTTCAACCCACAATCAGAGAGATAGATACGGTGGGGACTGGGGTGGCAGTGGGGTGCATTAGAGCGAACGTTCACAGGTGCACGTGCCATGGCGCTAAGATTGCGAGCGCGTCACCCTTGACATCAACAAACAAACACCAACACCAACAATTATTATCCATATCGACATCGCGCTGCCGACTAGACGCGCACACGAAACCTATGTGAATTATGGCGCGCACACACTCTTCATACACGGCGAGTCCGACGCGCTGGCGTTCACCGCAGCGCAGCCCGGCGCGTCAACCAACCTCGGAAGAAGGATCTCAATATGAGATGGACCTGGACGCATTGGGCCTCAATTCTACCTTTGAATCCACCGAAATGGACGAGGAGCATAAGCCCAAGGTGGATGTGGTGGATAGCAGCGAGATCGAGGGCCCGGAGGACTTCACGATGAACATGACATACTGGATGACAGCGGATCTGTCGGCGCAACAAAAGATACGGTCGCGCAAAGAAGCAAATGTGAATGTGGCCGAGGTACGGGGCGATGCGCAACGCGATTCGGTTGAAGGACAAGACACAACAGGCGAGGGCGACCAAGCGGTCATTGAAGAGAGCTCGCGGGACCGGGACGCCAATGCGGGTCTGAACTCGCAGTCACCTACCGTGCGGGCAAATGGTGCCGCCGGCGAGCGATCCAGCAGCAAAGCACCGTCTGAATCGTCCATGGAAAACGACGAGAAGGTCATGAGCTACCTGAGCGCGCTGCCAGATACCGATATTGGGGAGGATGCTCTTACATCAACCCCTCTACGCGTCACGAAGCAGACCATGCTCCAGGTCCCCAGTCCCAACCCTGCCAAAGCGCGATCGCTTCAGCCCACGGTGGAAGACTACGACACACCGCGGAAGCCGACACAAGAGACAGTTATACATCACCCGCTTGAGCTAATACTGGAAACCGAAAGGGACGACTTGCTGAAGAAGGTTGTAGAGCTCCAAACTAGGCTGGAGCAGCAGGAACGTTCATTCACGACCCGAAGAACCGAACTGGACACGCTGCTTCGGTACGCGCGATCCGAATTGGAGACGGCGCGCACCGAAGGCTACAAGCTGAAAGAGCAGACTAAGGTTCTGCAGCAAGACAACGAACGACAGAAGAAGGAATCAGAAATAGCCCGCGCATCTGCTGAAAGACAGCTGATAGCGCAAGAAGAGGAGCTTAACGCAAAGATGCAGGAATTTGGGGAAGAGCTACGCCTGCAGGGACATGCTAAACTTCAGAGTCAGAGAGCAGATTTTGACCGGCAGCTACGATCGTTGGAAGAAGCGAAACAGGCCGTGGAAGAGAGCCTGGAAAAGAAGGATCAGCGTGTGGCACATTTGAGCACCGAAATGGAGCAGCTTCGCCGGACACATGAGCAGGATATATCTGGTACGAAGACATCTGATCGGAAAGAAGAAGACAATGGACCAGACTTCGCTGAGGAGCGCTCCAGATTGCAATTGTCACTGTCTAATCTGCAGTCTCGCGCCAGCACGCTCCAAGAGGATCTCCAAAAGGTTACTGCCGAGGCCAAATCTGCCCGCGAGGAAGCTCAAGCTAACGCACAATTGCACGCATCTGCAGCGGCAAGAAGTCAAGCGCAAAAACTTCGCGTCACAGATCTTGAAGCTCGTTTGTCTTCTGCTCAATTCCAACTCGACTGTGCTCAAGCCGAAGCATCGGCCAAGGACCAAAGGACATCGGATCTAGACTCTCGTGTACGGTCTCTTCAGTCACAGCTAGAGACCGTGCGAAGCAATGTGAATGAGAAAGATGGGAAATTGCCTAACCCGTCTGGTCTAGAATCGCGAATCGATTCTCTCCAAAGGCAACTGGACTCGGCGCGCGCGGATACAGCAGCGAAGGACCAACAAATTATGCGCCAAATCGAGGAACAAGAACGGTTCGAGCAGCGCCTAAACACCACGCAAGGCCGGGTCGATAGTCTGGAGAGCACAGTCTCGACCCTTCGCCAACAGCTAGCAGATGCACACCGCGAAAGTGCGAAGTCGCGAACAGATGCGGAGCGGTTCGAGAACGACCTCGAAGACGCCACCGACCGTCTCCAAGAAGCGCGCGTGGAGGCAGATCGCCGCGTTGCTGATGTAGAGAAGAAGCTTGTCAAGATGAAGGAGCTGAAGTCCGAGGCCGAATCAAGGCTGATGGAACTACAGTCACGACACGGCGAGCTGATCGATGACCATGAGAACAAGCTAGAGGACGTGCGCGAGAAGGCTGAGGACGCGGTTCGCAAGGCAGGCTCCCTCCTCGAACAAGAGCGCGGAGAGAAGAAGCGGGTCATAAAGGAGCTTAAGAAGAGTTCGCGTGACCTCGATCAACTCCGTACAGAGCTTGCACGAAAGGCCGCAACTGAGGAGGTAGATTCTTCCGATGAAGAGAGTTCTTTGCTGTCAGCCTCGCACGCCGACGCCAAAGACACGGAGATCGAAAACCTGCGCATCCTCCTCCGCAAGCAATCCTCCACGATCAAAATCCTCAAATCGGAAACAACCTCTCTCCGCAAAGAAACCACGCGCGTCAAAACTCTCGAACCCTCATCCGGGACAATCGCAGACTTACAATCCGAACTGTCCGACCTTCGCCGTGCCAACTCCACATTGAAAGCCGAAGCCGAGACCCGCGAAGCTGATTTCGAAGCTGTCAACAAGGCAATGGACGAGCGCTTGGCCGCCATGCTGAGTAAAGTACTTAAGGAGCGGACAAAGCATGTGGTGGGCAAGAGGGATGGGCAGTGGGCGGAAAACGTAGGGAAGGTGAGCAACGAGAAGGAGCTCATGGGAAGAGTGCTGTTGCGGGAGTGGGGGAGACAGGAGGTGGGCGTTGCAAAGGAGGTGGAAGGGGAGAAGCAGAGGTACCGGTACCAGTACGTTCAGAAGCCCTGAACGGGCACTTACTGGTTCCTTGCCTTGTAGGCATCTGCGCTATCGCACGAGCCATGAATATGTACGATTTGACGACGTAATGAACTTTCTTCGAGCGTGGGGTATCCGCTCAGCATCTCCACACTCCTCTAATGCTACGCCTTTCGTGTCAGGTATCACTGTAGCCACCATGACCGCACTCTAAACGCCATGCTCTTTGATTCTCTGACCAAGCTAATATCGCATCCAATCCTGTACACAAGACTCCCTCTTCCGCCTATTTTTGCCATCCCATTGCATCAACTCATAGTACGCCCTTCCTCGCCAACTCAATCTTCTTCGCCGTCTCGCCCTCCTTCCATCCGCCTTTACTCGCACACACAGATATTCCCTCACCCAGTTCAACTTTGTCTTCGACGCTCTCCCAAGCACAAGGGCAGTGGTGCGGGAAGTGGACGCAGGAGAGGGTGCCGGGGCAGAGGTATTTGTCGCAATGTGCTGTGTCCCTATTAGCGCCTTATCCTGTCCGTATACTTGTGGTGTTCTCGGGTAAGGAGTGGACTTACCGCCCTCATACTGCGACTGATACCACTGGCTATCACTGCGCACGTTCTGCGGTTGCTGCTGTTGCTGCTGACCGCCGCCGTTGAACATCTGATCGAAGAAGCCGAATTGTGCGTTGGTGCCGAGAACGAAGAAGCTAACAACAAGAAACAACATGTTTCTGAGCTCCATGTTTGCTATTCGTGGTGAAAAGAGGATTTGTGAGACTTGACTGGTGGAGTTGCAAGGTGGTGGTTTGGGCAGCGATGATGCTTATGTGGAGCTTAGCTAGCCACAAACGAGCCAAACGCGCCAAGACTTCGAGAATTGTTCCTTCCCCGAATTTTGCGGACCACCGAACTAAATTCGCAGCTCCACGACTTCGACAACCACCGCGTCCCCAGCTCCTCGCACGCATATTCCACACAGTCGCGTCCACCGTCATCACATCGCACACCCCATATCCCAATCTCCAAGTAAGCGCCTACCCCACCACAAAGTTCGCAGAGTAGGAACCGAAGCTTCGACCCATGCTAACAGAAGCTGCACAGGATGCATCTTATGTACACCATCGGCCCGGACGGCAAGCGCCTCTACACGCTCCAGAAAGTCGTCGCAGGACGCGTTGCCGACTCTGCGCATCCGGCGAGGTTCTCCCCCGATGATACGTACTCGAGGTGCGTATTCAACGCTTGCCGGAAAATTAGATGATTGGGATTGGAAACTGACGAGAGGGCAGGCACCGCGTGACGATCAAGAAGAGGCACGGGCTTCTGCCATTCCAGATGGATACGAGTGAGTTGTTTCCACGGTGTGGGTTTGGGGAGAGATTCAGGGCTAATGCGACGCAGAGAACAAGATTGCGCAGAAGCAGTAGATGATAAAAGCGGATGCGGATGTGATTGCGCATGCATTGGTGCCGAGGGAGCTCGAGCGACACGGAAGAAGGCATCTAGAGCGAGATATCTGATTGGGATACCAACGGCGTTTACGGCGTACGGGCGAAAAAGTCAGGATGTGAGATGGAGAATCATATATGGGCGGTCTGCGTCTGGGCCTGTCACAATGCTAGACTTCAGCTAGCTGCGAACCCGAATTCAACTGCTATATTACCTTTACATCGATCCTCTTTCTATCACAAGCAACATCAGCAGCCATTCAACCACCCTTTCCGCAGTCCTCACACAGCATCATCACACTCCTCAACCTTATTCCTCTCCTGCACACTAGCCCTAGCAATCTCAAAAACACAAATATCCACAGCCCCCCACCCCACCACCATACCCATCGACCCCACTAACGCCCACCACGCAAGCAACGCAACATATGCCGCTACCGCCCCCCAAAGCACCGCTTCAGGCTTATACCTCTTCCAAAGCAGTACACTCGGCCCATCCAACCTCACAATCACTTGCAGACTATCCGCGCGCCAATAGAGCAACAAGAATATTAAGATGATCCAGGGTATTTCCGTATAGGAGAGCGTGAGGCGGGACACGAAGAACGCGAGGTGGGCTGGTTGGAGGATGTTGGCGAGGAGGAAGGCAAGGCGGCGCTGGGCGAGCGTGCGCGAGGGGACGGAGGGGTTGGAACTGGCGCCGAGGCTGGCCCAGTAGGTGCTCATGTTGGGGTAGTGGCGGCTGAAGGGGTGTCTTGTTGTACGGGTGTCCTGCGTAGTGGGTGCTGCGGAGAACGAACGATAGTGCGCTTGGACTAAGAGGGATTTTAACGTCTTCACAATAATAGGTAATAAAGAAAGTTAGATAACACTGTCAGGGTACAGTCCTTATATGTGCGGCGCAACTTGCGACGGTGGTGGTGGGACCGCAGTATAACCAAGACAAGGATTGTACCGCCCGCTTGAGGCAGTGCGTTTGGGGGCCATTACTTGCACTGCCTAACAACGCTATAGATTACTAAGAGCAACTTAAGGAATGCTCCCCGGTTCAGCTTTCTACCCTAGCTAGAAGAAGCAAGAACAACACATGCACAATCGGTACCGAAGGAGCAGAAGTTGAGCGCGAATGTGTGTGCCTGTGAGGAAACGCTCTCGCAAACCTCAAGTCACCATTGCTTCCTTGCATTCTCACCTACCCACGCCAAACTGGTGGACCAGCGCCCACAAAGTTTTTCATCTCTTCCTCGCTCATCGATTGCGATAGCCAAACTCCTGTGCGGCATCAGTGCTCAGCTATCCAAGTTCAGATTGGTTCACCCACCAGGGTCATCCAGCGCATAAGCGCCAGGGAATTTTGTCGTAGGTCCAGGAGTGCCGCCCCCAGGGCCCACGATTTCAATGTGCGCGCAATTGATGTACTGCTGCGTCTTACCGTACAGGGTCTGGATGAAGAGATGCTCGGCACGAGCGAGGTATTTGCCTGGCGGCGTCGTTGCCGGGATCGTGAAATTTATCTGAGGAGTATTAGCACGACTCCAATGGACAGTGTAAGAAACGAAAGGTAAGCTGCGCACCTCAGTCTTCAAATACGAGTCCCACTGCTTGCCACTCGATGCACCACTGAAATCGACCTTGAACCACTCGCCGTCGCCCTGGTAGTCTTCAAGTGCTCCGGGTGCCTTAGATAGGTAGAGCTGCGCTGGTCCCGTGTGGAAAATAGTTTGCTCGTAATAATTCGGTTGACCCGGCTATTCACTGTCAGCGAGTCTTGTTCCTCTGTCCACTCTCTTCTCCTCGTATAAAACGTATTGTACTCACGGCAGAAGCTTGATCCTTCGAGTCATACGTGGCAACCCGGAACCCAATCTGCGAGCCCGCTACCACGGTGGCAGTATCGGTCGTGTGTCCTGTAGTCGTGGCATTGCGGCCGCACACCTGCGGCTCAGTGAAATATTCCATGATTGGACTGATCCGATAGCCCTCGACGCCGAGTCCAGTATTGCTTGAAACCGGTCAGCGAGCGGTTGGTCATTGGTGGATGATAGATAGGGGGAAACGTTACCGGATGTACTGCCACCATTCTGACCGTGTATTGTTCACGATCAAGATTGGGAAATGGTCTGAGAGAGTAGTTAGAGGGGATGGGGCGAGGGCGTGGCATGACTACTAACAGTGGGCTGAACAGAGATGAGCAAACTGCAAGAGTGCAAAGAAAAGAGTTGAGGCGGCAGAGAGCTTCATCCTGCTTGGTTATGGTCTGGAGTGGACTTGTCGATAGTAAATGTGAGTTGTGCAAGATGGAACTTGTTGACCGTTTCGATTTTATATGTAACGTCTACCCGTTTAGATACGGACCTGGAAGACACCCACGTTAGCTGTGGATATTGCAATCGAGCTGTCGAGTTCTCCCGGTCCTGCAGTACCCAGCATAGAGAATAACCACATGCAGATGTGTATATAGCCATATGAATAGCATTTGCTGAAAGCGTAAACCGCATAATGTGAACTCCTCACTGTTTACTGATCGTGTGTAAGGTGTAGGTATAGATAGCCTTTTGTTGTATACAAGTTCTACTGTGCTTCTGGGGGTTCTGCTTGGAAACGCAAGAACGAGTTCCACAAACGAAATTGAAAATATAAATAACAGTCACGAGGCGGAAGCGAGTGGCGAAAGCTTCTCCGACTTCATATAACGAGCAGCTTCCGTTCACCAGAACCTCTTTGTGCAGCACCTCGTGCAGCTCGGAGCTCATGGCAATAACCCAATGATAAAACCCGCAGCTCTCGTTCATATAATGAACATCTCTTGTATGATACCCGGGCCGGAAAGAGTCGGGCTCAGTATTGTCGGCTCTCGGGTGAGTGTTAAGATATCTGCGGGGCCCCGCGTCTTGCTGTCACATAAACAAGGGGCTAACATTAGCATTCACATAGACAAGGGGCTGAGTTTACCCGCAAGTGAACTAGTGTCATTTGACCGTTGCCCAAGCTGGCAGCGTCCAATAGATGTCAAAGAGTAATGACTGCTTCGAGGAAACTATGGGGCTATCCTTATCCCTCGCAATACCAATGCCTCACGCAGCCAGCTTCCAGGCCACTATCTCAACCCTGCTCACACCTTCTTTCTGCAACACCAATATCGTTCGAAATGCAGCTTTCCCGCCTATCACTGCATTCTCGGTCCCACCTTCACAACGGATAGGCCCAAAATCGAACGATGCCATCCGAATCGAGACCCCCAATCCATCCTTTGCCTTTAGCCAAAATCGTCTTCGTTGGCTGGCTCGGGCCAATCGTCCAGTGGCTGTTCGGACCAAAGCCCCATCGGTACTTCAGATTGCTCTCCGTGTCGTAAATCTCCAGACCGCCATACGCGCGATAGACCAACTGCTTGGTTGTTCCAAGCCACAAGATTTGCAGTACGTCGTAGTAATCTACATCCATTTGCCAGTGTTGGACTAGTTGGGGACTCGGCGCCATCTTCCAGATAAAGATGTTTCCGTAGTTGCCAGCCACTAGATACGCACCGTCGGGGCTCCATTTCAGGGAAGTGAAGCCTCCGTTGAGGGGCAAAGGGATGTCCAGATTGATATGGTCGGCTGTTTCGTTGAAGAGAGACCAAATTTGGATTGTGTCCCAGCTGTACGTTGTCACCAGTACCTTGCCGTCTGGAGAGATACTTATTACTTCCGATGATGTGTCGCCGAAATCGCGAACCAAAGCGCCCGTTGTAGTGCTGAAAAGCTTAGTACTACCTTCGTTACCCCAAGTACGACTGGTAGCTACGACGTGCTGATCATCAGGGGTGAATGCGCAGTCAAAGTCGGTGGTCTTGATCTGGTTGCTCAGATTGAGCTGCACATTCGCATCGTCAAGATCGTAGAGGTTGTAGTACGGAACGTTGGGATTCGCGACGAGGAAGCGACGTCCGCTATGGCTGATGGATGGTGAGGTCTGTTTCCAGAGTAAACCACCGGAATAGATGGTTGCGTTCCCAATTTGCGTTCCATCCGGTGATAGGCGCAGCCTGTGCAGTTCCTGGTAGCCCAAGGAAACGAGAACATCGTATCCACCAGCAGGATTAGCCAGCACTCGCAGCGCCGACTCTCCACGGGTATAAGTAGATGCCAACGTCGTATTAAACACCGTGGTGCCGGTGGTAAAGTCGACCACTGAGACATGATTTTTGACATTGGACGTAACCAGATATTTCTCGTCGGGGCTCAGCTCGGCACCCCATATTGAACCGGAAACCCAACCGACAGGACCACCGTCGTTGAACGTGAACTTGAGGGCGGTTTTGTTATTCCACTCGATGGGATGACCTGGCGCCCAGGAGGACGAAACATTGTTCTTCTGAAAGTCGAGAAGAAGAGTAGGGGGGCGCTGAGCGGTTTGTTGGGGGTAAAGGGTTGTTGAGCCTGCTGTGTGGAGCAGGCTCGAAAGAAGGACTAAACCGAAGGCTGGAATCATCTTCACAACGAATTGGATTCGAAATTGGTGTGTGCGGAACAAAACATTTTGGAGAATTCATCGACATTTATATCGCAATGGAGTGTAGAATTGCATGGGCGTCTTCGCGTGGCTAGGGCATGCATTCCCCCTGGGATTAGAATTCAATGGCTAAACGCACCTTAATGTACGAGACATGTACGATTTAGCCACTGGACACCTGGAAAGTGTCGAGCATATCCGCCGGCCTTTACTGAAAAAATTGGGATTTGCAGGCTTCAGGTGACAGAGAGGAGGCTTGACAGTCCCAAGTCTGTTCCTGTCAGCGGAAAGTAGGCTTTACTGAGTGCATAATCCACGTTTGTTGTTCGGAGAGCTTCGGGGATCACGTCCCCGCCAGCCTACACTTGCACCCGCATCTTCGACACTTGCGCTGCTTGTTGGAGCCGAGCAGCGGTGCGCACACAAGTACGATTGTTGAAAGCCTGGTGCGATGGGCAGCGAGGAGTTGACGTCTGAGTATGAGGGGAAAGTGAGGAAACAGTGTTGCCTGCCTGAGGACGCGAGCGGCACAGCCCCCTGCGGCGGTTGCAGCACCGAGTGACTGGCGAGTTAGAGGACTGTAGCAATGTCCACTTCGGGATCTCGCAGGGCGGGACACCGGATTGTTATTATGTACGATTATTGCGTGCCCCCGCACTGAGCATAAGGCCTAAACGAACACCGGGGCGCGGATTAGGCTGATGGAAGGGTCGAGTAGCACAGCGCGACGAATGCATGGATGAATTAAGGGGCGGGGACAGTGACCTGGTCGGATCAGTAAGCTAGCCACACAAAACACACCAAAAATCAACAAATCGACCGCTTGCAGTCTTAACAACTGTACTAGATTAATTACTACAACGTTAGGCTTGTAAATCTTTATCTAATTATAAGCTGTTTGTTAAGTGTTACAGTAGTAAGCCTTTTTATTGTTTAGATATTGCATTTTAGCCTCTAAAATCTAGAGTTTTTCCTACTTCGTTGCTCTATACAAGCAAGTAAAGAGCAGTACGTTTAGGTTCTAGTATTAGTCTTAAAGTAATGTAGTGTAAAGGAAGGCCTGGTCCGCTGTCACGTGGGTGAGAGGTTAGGGAACAGTTAAACGACAGGCTTTCGCACAAAAGAAAAGGGGGAATATCACCAAATTAATCTCATCTTATTAATACTAAATATGTGAACCCGTGGCAGCTAAAATGTACAGGAACACCGACTGACGAGCCTTCGGCGAGGCACAGGAGGAGAGGCAGCAACTATAAGAACAGTACTATTATGCATATGCAATTTCTTCCGATCTGATTGCGGGTTTGACCTCACACCACCTTGTTCTACCACATCAAGTATTAAATTCTAAGATCTAGTTGTAGTAGCTAATCTGATGCAGTTGTTAAGATTGCAAGATGTAACGGGCCTTACTTACCTATCCTAGTCCGTGTGAGGGGAGGATAGTTCGTAGCGTAGGAACCGAGGTAGTATTCAAGAGGTATCGAGACAATATTTCAACTGATTATTAAAGTGTGATAAAATCTAATTCGATCAAATAGAATAACCAAACAAAATTACTAATTCAGGTAAAGAGACTCTAGAGAGCATAACCTATAGGAGAGATTAACTACCAAGAATCGTAACTAAACATATCCTCTAGATTTCTTTATTTTCGGATTTGCCTTGTAAAATTCAATTCTTTTATTTGCAACAAGAATCCGCACGAAACATAGTAGAGCTTTTACACAGTAAAGGTACTATACACACACATCACATACGATGATTGAACATTAAGAGATTTACACTATACAACCTCTAGACCTATATAGTCCCAACCTTTATAGTCCTGAATTCGCCCAGAGCACCTGCTCCCGGGATCTCCTGCTCCTGGAGCACGCGCTTCTCCCACGATCTTCTCATTGGCGGGAGCACGGTCACATGACTGCTGACCTGATCCTGCCCCGCGCGCTGGAGTACTCTGATAGACCTCCAGGCCCGAGCACCCGGGCCGCCTCGTTATTAGGCCACTGATCTGGCCAGGTTACTGTCCGGACACGTTAGTAGTTGTGTGGTGTAGTCAGGGTCACCGCAGCACAGTCAGAAAAGGACCCGTGCCGATGCCGTGGGTCGCCAAGTCCGCTCCGGCACTGTCACTTCAGTCTGTCAGCCACATCACCACGCCACTATCACGGCTACAGCACGGTAGTAACGTTCGCAGTAGGAACGTTCGCACAAGAACGTTGCACGAGCTAGGCAACACCACCATCTCAATCACAAGTTCTGCGCAAAGCCCATTCGTCGCTAAAATTCAAGTTTAACACTCAGGCATTCCCCTTCAGGCCTCTCGATGACCCAAAGCGGTTAGCCGCCGCTCACGCTAGCAGCCACACAGCACATGAACGGACTTCCGGACTCCAAACGCATCTTGCCTAACTCGCTTCGCTTTGCATCAGGCTACCGCTATGCCACAAGCGGCAGGCAAAGTAGCCAGTCGTTTCAACGATGCGCTGCCGTTTAGGTACACTGACGGACATCCGGACCCCAACCCGCGCCCGCGTGCATAAACCAACTACAAACGCGTACAAAAGCGGCAGGCACAGACGGACTGTACGCTTGAAACAAGCTCTTTCGCGTGCATGCACCAGTGACTGGTGGCTAGACTATGCGTCTAGGTCCGTCAAGTGGCTTGTGTAAGTGGAGACGAGGCGGCTGGTCTCCTTCTCATCTCATCTCCGTCGACGGGGGAATGGTTTACGCCTTAAGGACTGTGGAGGATGTTGGTGTTTTGGGTAGTGTATATATGGGATCGTCGGTCCCATTGACGTTCTCATCATCAGCACAACTCTTCAGCTTTCTTCGCTCAGTCTTTCATTGAATCGCAGTGCGATCTTCCATTCATTGTCGAGTCCAGTCCTTACACTATCAGTCACTGCTCAAAGTGTCAATTCTTCCTTATACAAAACTTGATACCCCGGAGTTCTACCTACTCCTTTTCAAAACAAACTATACCCACCACCAACCAATCACCACGATGTACACCACGGCCCTAACCACCTTCCTCCTGGCAACCCTCGCCCTCGCAGCCCCCGCGCCCGCTCCCCAAGGTGGCGCCGCCCCCGGCGAGAAACACGAGGGCGTCCGCTTCTCGCCTATCAGCAACTACGGCGACACGCTGAACCCGGTCCAAAAGATTGAAACATACGGCGCCTGCGCTACCTACGGCGCACCCCCGGAGTTCAAGATGAGCGACGCCGCGGGCGACATGAAGGTCGCGCTTGACGCCAATGTGCCCAACTTCATGAGCTACTGCAACAAGCGCATTCGCCTTACGAACCCAGATGGGCGCACGGCCGAGGCTACCATTGTGGATATGTGCCCTGGCTGTGGAGCTCAGGGTGGTCCGTTCAGCTTGGATTTGCTGGAGGCGGTTTGGTCGCAGGTTGGGGGACCGACGTTTGCGCACAACGTGAAGCCGGCTAGCTGGGAGATTATTGGATAAACGGAATCGGGAGTTGAGCTTCAGTCGTAATGTGTCGTTTTCTTGTTGATATCATAGCGTTAGCATCTGCATCATCATATATTAGCATTAGGCCTTTCAACTTCGCTGCCTGTAAATGTCTGTGATGTCGGGAGGCAGTAAAACAACGAGTATAAGCCGAACACACTTTGCCGCAGATTGAGATGCTGGGAGTACTCCAAAGTTGGTGTCATTGACGGAGCGACTTGATAACGGCTCAAGTGGCTGGCAGAGACGTCCGTATGCGGGGGTGACGTGGAACACTGCGGATTGACGAAGCTCAACGTCCGGCACGATGCGAGATTGCATCGGGAGCGAAGAGGATCGGATGACAGAAGGAAATCACGAGTGGGGATGACGGCAGACGACACTGCAAGATCGTCAGACGGCGGTGAAACGATGCAGTGTTGGTAGTGATAGAGGAAGGCGTGTGGTGGACAGCTGCTCTCCGTGCCCTACCAGGGTCGAGCTCATGGAGGTGAGAATACGATGATGGGCGGGGTTGGAGCTCGGAAAGGATCCCACCAGTAGACATCCTGGCTGCAGGTCGGTTTCTCTTCCGAACACATGCAGCGAGAGGAGGGTGTTGATGAGCTGGCGGGAGGGGCTGGGGAGCTCCGCGTGCATAGTCAGCTCGTAGTTCGCTCACCTGGCTGCAGCTTAGCGTGGCCCACGCACGCTGGAACCATTATTGTATGCAAGGTGAGTGGGGGGTCGGCCGCTTGGCCGAGGGGGTCCCCATGCAGTGGGTCGTCATCGTTGGTGTAGGTTCGAGAGGCATGACATAGCATTCTGGCTGGCATTGTCCCGCGCCTTGACCCACTCGTGCTGCAGGTAGCCGTCTGATCTGGGGAATGTGTCGCACGTCATCGAAGCTGTCCAGTTGAAGCTGGGCGAGAGATTGTAGGGCGCACACGAGCAGCGAGCGTGGTGGTGAATGCGGGGTAGCCAGCCTCACATTCCACAGCGTCAAATAAGCATGCATCATGTTTCGTTCTTCGACGTCGTCAAGTTTGGATTACTCTTCCTGCAGCGGTGGTCAGGCTGTACTCGTCTGACAGCGCCGGTGCATCGCATGAATCCTGAGCTGCGACACGCAATCGTGGGCGAACTGGGACCACAATGCGGCGGTTACTCGCGGTGGTGGATAGGGCGATATGCTCGGGCCGTTCCCACGACGTCGGAGAGTGCACCAAGCACGCAATGTGCCCGTTCGCAGGCTCCACAGCGAGCGCGAGGCGCGGATATCGCGAGTCGAGGGTGGGTCCTCGGCGGGCGGCAGATGGTCGATTGGGCCATAGGGCGCGGATGCTATCTACGGCCCAGCAACTGCGAGATATCAGCCCTCCGCCGCAACACGATGACATGCTCGGGGGTGCGGGCGTGCCGGACAGGGCCCGGTGCTGTGTAGTGCAGACAAACCTGCTTGCGCTCGTCAGGTACATGCAGGTACCGGGCGGGGGGTGGTGAGAGGTGAGGTCACGACGCTTACTTGTAGCAAAGGGCGATCACGATAGCCACGCACGGACCTTCGTCTGAAGCGAGACAAGCGAACTGGCGGCTTCGCGAGGAGACGGGATGGAAGCGGACGCTGCAGCATGACCAGCGACAGGGACGGCGTGGCGGCATCTGAGTGTCTCGGTGCGGATTCCCAGACCCTCTCCAGCTCCACTCGCCCATGGGCCACTGACTAGCCGTCAGCGTTGGCCTCGCAGTTCCACCATGGCGGCACGCCATCGCAAGAAACTTCCCGGAAGTGCCTCTCGTTCGAGTCACCACACCGGGGGCTTCACATCCTCTAGCTCCGTCTTCGCCTTCTGATCAACTTACATATAGCTCTCGGGCGCCCACAGTCCACCATCTCCCCCCTCGTGTTCACCTCGCGCCCATCCCACACATCACACCTCACATAGGACCTGCCCCCCGCCATTAGCCCCGGTTTCCGACACAGGCGCCGTTGCCGTCAGCAGCTGCACCCGCTGCACCCGCATCACGCAACTCTGCGCCCTGTACATGCTCGTGGGCCCGAGTCCAGTTCATTGCTACCCCACGCGCCCGCTCGGCACAAACAGCCACATCCTTCCGAAGCCTGCCCTGAGTCCTAGCGCGGCGTCTTCCACCGGTACTCGAACTCGGAACGCACCAATAACGGCAACTCGACGAGCTTCCCCACGCTGCACCGCTACCCCAGACCTCAGCCATAAACGTCTCAGCCAGCGCCTTCACTCTCTTTCAGCGGCTCGTGCGGCCAAATTCCGATCGGGCCTATCACTGCGACTTGCGCCTCCACCGTCTCGGCTGCAACGGGGACTCTGATCCTCCGCTATAAGGCGAGCTCATCATCGCGTGTCACCAAATCCTGCGACGACGTTGCACGGCTCTACAGACCGACTCTGGCCTGAGACGTATTGGGAATGAACTTCAAAAACGACATTTCTCACTGGCCTGTAGGACAAGGTACCGAACCCAGCCTTGTCCCCAACAACTCCGCTAACTCTTTACAGAGCACATCAACCGCTGAAACCTGTGCCTGTGCTGAGAAGTCCCCCGCACCCTGAACTGCAACTACCATCCTCCCTGCCTATCACGGCTTTGCTCGGAAGCATATTGCTTCTTCTCGCCTCGGCGAACTTCGATACGCTTGCTTATCCCCCCGTGCCGTAAGCCTTGTCGGACCTCTCCCTGTCGGAATCGGACCTAGAAGCCTGCAGGCACCGTTCCCCACGACCACGAGACCGGTTCCCGTCAGACCACTATTCTTATCGTTGACGTTGCACCATATGGAGTCCTCCATGACGCTGCTGAGTGCACACATCTCATTCCTAGTACGTCCTCTCGTCATCATGCAAACATGATGCATATTTCTCGATAAACTTTGTGTCTCATACCTGCCTCGTTCTGGTTGGACGTTGTCCCGCGCCGTGGGCGCGGGTTAGCCTGCTTTATATTCGCCCCCCAACACAAAACTTTTCTGCCTGGTGAGACCCAACTAACATCATGATCACCTTCAAGGATACCAACCTGGCCCTTATTCATATCCCGCTGCATCTCTATTCGAGCTTTCTCCAGTCCATCCTCCAGCTTCTCCTCCCTACTGATCCGCGCACCAATGGCGCTCACAGTAACGGAAATGGGGCTGTACAGCCACCGCGAGGCTGGCCGTACGAACATCCATTTGTAAACCTCTCGATCACTCCGACCGAGTGCTCAGTGGTGTGTTCTCGCGAGCTTGCCACGGAACTCTTTGTCCCGGCGCTCAATTTGTTGGACCCTCGGGCGAGAGATCAGGTCTCCATCACATCCGAGGACTATGTGGTTATGCAGGTGGATGGGGAGGGTCTTGATGCGGGACAGCGTGTACTGGAATTGACAAGTCCGTTGGCTTTGGCCGGCATGTAAGTCATCTACATCGACTGCAAGGATGTACGTTAATTCTTCCCAGCTCCATCTTCTTCATCACGACCTACTTTTCCGACTACATTCTCGTACCCTACCGGGTTCGGGCTCAAGTCGTGCACGCTCTGGAACAACGCGGCTTCCAATTCGAGGACCAAACATCTTCCTACGTCAACCCTAGCCAGGGCCGGAAACACTCGTCCAGCTCTTCTTTTGAGGTTCAAACTCCTGGTACGCCTCCCCCGACGACGATATCCGAACTTCAGACTCGCACTTTTGCTACCCTGAAGCGCTGCAATATCGACCCCTTGGTGGACCCAAACCTACGTCTTGTCCAATGTGCCGGCCGTCGAGACAGCGCAAACGGTATGCAACAAAGCCGCAGCAGCACAAGTGCCGCGGACGATGCACTCCACCTGGGCCTCGTAAAGTGCCTCATCTCACCGCCTTGTCCCAAATTTTTATCCCTCACCCTTACCGACACGGAGGCAGCCTCGTTAATCCTCGACCACACACTCCTGCCAAACTTCAGCTCCGACATCCTCCTCGGCTCCAAAGACGACTATCTCATTCCCATCATGCTGGACCTCCGCAATCTTCCAATGGAAAGCACAGGCATCGTCTGCGGCGTCGCCGGTCGTCTAGTCGGAGGCACGTCCACTCAGCTCGAGACTGCCGTGGAGATGAGTTACCTCAGCACAGCTCGTGCAGGAACCGTGATGGTCGGTGAAGACGAGCTGGATCGCGCGTTGCGCGCTTTGCGTGGCGCAGAAAATGGCGTCTTGTCCTCGCCCGATTAGCCGACTCGCATGCTGAGTGGGATGCAGCCAATGCGCACCAGAATTGGAACGTCACATGGACCGAAGCACCGCTTACGAACTCCCATTTTGACCGATCGGTTCCTTGAGCCGTGGAATGGCACGACAGCGTGGGGTGCATGGGCATCTGACTTCTACGTTAGTATAACGCTTCCAAACACGACACCGGAGAGGCCGATGTTCTTTGGCCTCGCCATCTTCCAGTATTCCCTTATCGGCTCTACGGCTCTTCCTTATCAGCATTAGCAACTTTCCACCATCTTCGATCTCAATTCGCGCTTTTCCATCCATCCGCAAGAAACGTCAAATTTGAAAACCGTTCGGCCTCGGCTTTGCACTTTCTGCATGAAATAATGCCTTGCATACGGAACAGTTCACCTGACCTTCCTCATCGGGCAAAGACTTTCGTTCGCTTCAGGCGGCGACTCGGCTATCTCTATCGTTTTTCTCCTTCGGCTGCTGCGGGCATTTGTGCCGTAACCGCTCCTGGCCGGCCGTCAACCTATTGTCGAGCGTGCCGTCGCACCGTCTTTCCTATCTCCTTGCATTCCGTCTTCACGTGCTTAGCGCTGCCTGATTTTTATCAATTCCCTTGTTGGGTTTACATTTCTTCACGTGAGCGCCGTGTTGGTACAATATGCATCATTGGGGCTTGGGGAGATTGCATCGGAATCCATAGGTACTAAAAGTTTTTGCTATTTGACCTCGGAGCGGAAGATAACATACCGCATATATCTTGAAATTTGAACTATTATTTCCACGCCATACCATGCATATATCTAACATTGCTATTACCATCTTGACGCATTTTTCGCTTCCGTCCTCAACGCCAAAACTCCTGACATTCTCCATCTAAACCTTGACCCAGATCTTCCACCCCGTCAGCCCCACCCTCCCAAGCACAATCATACAACTCCCCGCCAGCATCATACTAGCGCCCCACATCTGCGCCGCCAGATAATCGCCCCCATGACTCTGCACCAAGGCCCCGGCAATCGGGGGGCCTGTCAAACTAGCCAACCCAACAACCCCAAACCCCATCCCATTCCGCGTCCCCACCTTCCCCATATCCTTCGTCAAGCTCGCCAACACAGAGGGAAATAGACCCTGGAAGCCCGCAGAGAAGAATCCATAGAGGACCGCGAAAGCGTAGAGGGAGCGGACGCTGGACACGGCGGCCCAGCAGTAGAGGATGAGGGATGTGATGAAGCAGAGCGGGATGAGCGTGTTGTAGGGTCCGAGATAGGCGTCTGCGATGTAGCCGGGGATGAGGCGCCCGAGGAGTCCGATGCCGTTTAGGACGAGGAGCAGGTTGATGGATGTACTGTAAGGGACGCCTATGACGTTGACGGCAAAACTCGAAATGTAGTAAAACGCGAAGAAGATGCCGAAGCCAAAGAGGAACAAGCCAATCAAATACATCGAGTACGCTGGCTCTCGAAACGCATTCCACTCAAATACGGGTCCGCGTTTCCTCGGCGGCAGCCTGGGCTTGAGCAGCGAGCAGTACAAGCTACCCACGGCGAGCATGATGAAGCCCATGACGCGGACAGTCCAGGGGAAGCCGATGATGGGGAGGAGTTGGCGTGCGATGGTGGGGTAGAGCAGGCCGCCTGTTGCGGAGCCCGAGGCCATGATTGCGAGGGCGACGCTGCGGTTGCGGGCGAAGTAGGTGGAGACTAGGGAGAGGGTCGGGGTGAATTGGCAGCCGCAGCCGATGCCTGTGAGGAGGCCTTGGGCGAGGAAGAATTGCCAGTATTGCGTGCAGAGGCTGGTCATGACTGTGGTTGATGGCGGGTTAGTAGAGGGTTTTAGAATTGGGTTGTTTGGTTTGGGTGGATTGTACTGAGCTGGGTTGGGATGGTGCTGTGAAGAGTAGTTGATGGAGTGGAGGGTCGGGGTACGTACACATTCCTAACGCCGCGAGGAGCATCCCCGGGATGAGAGCGTAGTAGAAGAATCCTGCATCAAGAGCACGACCTGTGAACATTCCTGCAAGTCGAGTTAGCACCGTCTTTCTTAATCAACTTCGACCCCTCGCCCTCCACCTCTGGCATACGCTGACGTGTCAAGCAGGGACATCCACCAATTACGGAGACGCATTGGACCAACAACCCCCTCTTCTACTAGACGCGCTCTTTGCGAAGGAAAGTTGTTAACATACCAAGCCCAAAATGCCCCAACATCTGCATACTCCCAATCCAACTCACAGCGCTCGGCTCCAACCCCAACTCTTGCGTATAGTAGGTCTGAAAGACACCGAACGTCGCGATCATACCCCACGTGTTCAGGATAACAAGGTGGCCCATGCAAGCCTGTAACCAGGCCTTGGTGCCGCCGTCAGGCGGCGGACCGGGGTCTATCAGCGAAGCATTGGAGCGCGCGGTTATTGTTCGCGCGATGGCGGCGAGATTTGGCTTCGGGATGCGGGAGCGGTGGGTGGATGTGCGTTGGATGTTGTTGGGGTGGGGGGTTTGCGATGTTGGCTGAGGCGGGGGTATTGCTTCTCTGTCCACCTTTTCTTGAGGTACGTATTTCTCGGTCACGCTTTGCAGGATGCGCTGTGGATCTGAGGGCATGTTTTCGCCATTCTGGAATACTGCTGGCGATATGGCGGTATCGACGTCATGCCGGTCTGCTCTCCACTCCGTCTCTTGCAGTCCCATCTCCACATCCTTTTGTGAATACTCCATACCCAAGGAATCCAAATATTCAAGCTATTTTCCAAGAATTGCAAAAAGAACCGAAATATAGCGTCGTACAAAAACTCTCGCCGCGCCCAGGTACAAGTAGTCAATCCACCCCTCCATACTAGCGGCAGGATCGCCGTCTCCCAGCGGAAAACGCACGATGACTCCACTACGGTGCATCAGCGTCGCCCTTGTAGCTGGAGCGCACAGGAGATTCGAGCCCACCATTGGACTAATTGGGATGTGGAATAGTGGTAATGCGCGGCCGGTGGCTGTTTTCCGATGGGAAAGGCTCTGGGTAAATGTGGGTCAGGATGTTTCGGCAGCGCTAGGTTGGATGGGGTTTGGCTTGCTTAGAAATGCGGTTTGAAGGGCGCGGATATGCTATAGAGAACTTTCCGATGGAGTAAGAAAGTCTTGAGATTTCGTGTAGGCTTTTCTGTAAGATCTGTCGATCAATGGAGTTTTGTAAGCTTGGAACGATCTTCACTGCATGGTTGCGGATCAATTGAAGCAGATCCGCAGCTGATTCCTATTCAATCGAGGTCAGTTGTATCCTAAGGACCGTGAACTCATTGCAGCGAATGATTAATAATTGAACTTTCGATATTTTGAGGTAAATTACGTCAGGGCAGTGTGTTCGGTCACCGCTCTACTTCATTGCAAACCCCAAAGTAGAATTCCAAGACCTCCTGACATTCTTGAACGAAGGAATCGTTACACTTAGTGGAGGAGCGGTCCCGTTAAGTCCACACCCAGGATTTCCCTCGCACGTGCTGATGGTGTGAATGTATCTGATCCGACCGTTTACCACTCTGAACGTATGGCTGTCTGGTGCAGGTTCACTGCTTGCGCCGTTCAATCCTGGAAACCCAAGATAGATGTTGACGACACCATACTCCTCATCGATGACGTATCTACCCAGGCAATTAGCGTTGGTCTGTGACTCCCACACTGAGACATCGTACCGCCTATCCACGACATGGATGCTGCTCGGCACTCCAAGATTACATGTGTTCGCCGACAGGTTTCCAGTTCCGGTAAATGCACCACCTTCAAGCCGCGAACACGGTATCCCCCATGGCACGGACACATTCACATTCGCGAAGCGGTCAAAGTAAGCGTCGCCAGCCGCTTTGATCACGTCCCTCGAATCGCGCTGCGACTCCGGAATCGGAGACCAGTCCTCCTGGTCATCCCAATACGCATACCCGGTAGCGTTGAACAACCAGTCCCCTTCATCCGTAACCAGCGTTTCCATCTTCGTGATGTACAACCCATCGGCTTCGACGCGCGTGCCAATCACGTACGGATGCTTGGGGTCCGTAACGATGACTTGCGTGAAGGAAGTGCAGAGCTCTGTGTCGTGGAAGCTTCGGGAGCTTGTGATGTTGAGGGGTGTGGATAATATGCTGGAGTTAAGGGCTTTGGGCTTGAATTGCTCCGTGTAGGTGAAGTTGGCGGCCCGTGTCCTGAGCTCGCTGGGAAGGCCTTTAGTCTGCGCATTGAGGTAGGCGCCTGCACTGTCGGAGAGGAACGTGTAGTCGCATTTACCCGATACGGTAGCAGCTAGTAAGCTGGACAATAGAATGGTAGGAAGCATATTGAAGTATTTTACTCCGACTCTTAACGATAATGCTGCAAGATTCGTAGTACGCCCTTCTCAACCCAGGTTTCCTCTGGCGATCTAACATATTATATGTCTCAACGGGTACGACTCGTTCCAATTGCCGATCTGCTATCTTCTCAAAACCATGTCATTGAGCGAAGCTTAGCTTCACCTTTCAAGAAGAAAGGCCATGGCGCTGCAGTAATCGGCCCAGCTTGTGCTATACCAGTATTCAATTCATCAATGAACTGCCGCAGCACCCATGCTCTTGTATGGGAATTTCGAAATGCCATAACTCGACGTCGAATCGTTGATGTGTGTAGATAGTGTGGAGCTGGTCGGCGGCATTGTGATTGGGCTGCCCCTGGAAGCTCCCCACATTCATCTAAACGCGAGCAACTTCGCTTGTTTAACCGGCTGTTGCGGCCTGTCGGGGGTACAAATACAGCTTTTATATGTCCGAGGAAGGGGGGCTGTCCATACAAAGTCTTGACGCTGTGTTGTTACCACGATGCTGAAATGATGCTTCTTAGTTGATGCATGACGAGGTATGATGCGGATCGAGCGTTCGGAAAGAAGCGATGTCGATAGTACCAGTATCGATTGAAATTAGCAGAGTTCTGGACAACTGTTTTGGGGATGCTGGAATGAGCAGTTGTCGTCGGAGCTGCTATTATCGGTGCCCGAGGATGAGCGCGCGGGTACCGCAGCACCGCGGATCGGAAGGTCGCTCCAGGATAGAAGGGAAAGACTAGTAAACTCATCTAGAGGGATCTTAAGACCTTCTGTAACGACCCAGTAATGCAAGATCCTGTGATCACGATCCGGTTCACGCAGGAATCGGTGCGAAACTTTGGCGTGGACATGGCGAGGTAGAGGCGAAGTGAACTTGTTTCAAGATAACAACGATTTAAGCAAGGGAACACATTCTATGAAATAGATCTCACTCGGTGCGCTTAGGTTGACGGGCCGTGTGTTCGTTCTCGAAAAGAACGAAGTGTGAAGGGCGCTTGGCCATGACGTCGTCTGCGAGCCATCATCAACAATGGACTCTACCAAGAAAACACCACACCACAACATTGACGCAACAGAATCTGCGAAACATATAGCTTTTATCATCGAAGTGGAGATCAGCGCGATCGCCACATAGCCCTGACTACTATATGCATGTCTCGGACATGCCAACGAGTTGCGATCACACACGAGGCAGCCACGAGCGGCTAAACAGCGACGAAGGAGCCCGTATCTATCTACGTGATACGCCAACACACTGAAACTCTTCTGCAACCTTTTCCTAGCGCAGCGCAACAAGGTAAAATTAATTCATATACACACGCGTACTTTGCTCTATTAGTAGAGGGTGTTTGTAAACTGAATAGATTAGTATTGTTGCGTTGCTGCTTAAAGCGTCGTTGCGTTCGCAGAGGATTTAACATGCATTGACTGAGTAAATACGAGCTCCTTCGTATAACGGACATCACTCCCTGCTTCGCCTCCACCCAACACCAGCGTTCGACCAATGAACCACGACCGTAAACCATGCAATCCCGAGGGCCGCGTCGCGAACCTACACCATTCCTACCTGGCGTTATGCGACGGGCCGCCCCAGAGTCTGGGTCACTTTATTCTCGGGCCATTTGAAATGGCGATCGATAACTTCTGTCTTCATGCCCCAAAGGCGCCCCTCGAAGCCGATTTATTCCTGCCCGCGAGTTACCCGGTGACTTACACACACATCGCTGCGGCCGCCCACCATGGAACAGTGTCTTGACCCTCTCACGCTGGATCCCGATGTATGTCCTGGGTTGACCCCTCCTCCTGGGGTCCAGGCCATGGACCCGAATGCATTCACTTTACAGCCATATGTTCTTGCTATGTCGATCGTCGGTCTGTCGCTTGTATGTGTAGCGGTTGCAATTCGCATTTACACCAAATGGTTCCTTCTCAAAAGAATGCAGATCGAAGACTGTAAGTTCCTACATTCCGATGCATACCTTCCGATCACTCACAGGCCGGTAGATTACGTTCTCATGTCGCTGGTACAATCCTTCTTCGCTACAAACAACCACTGCTAATTTTTCCAAGGCGAGTTTCGCAGCGTTCACCGGCGTGCTGATCGAGACTTTTGAACACAATTGCGGCAAACATCAGTGGAACGTTTCGATGACAGACACAATGTTGGTTCTCAAAGTAGGCGAGCTTTCCATCGCTGTCACAGCTGCTGACTAATCACTAGTATGGGAACTGGACTCAAGTCCTCTACTCGCCGCCAATGTTATTCGCCAAACTCGCGTTGTTAGTGCAGATCAAGCGCATCTTCACCATAAACCAGAAAAACCTGATATACTGGATCAGCTGGGCCCTCATCATTGCTAACACAGCGACATACGTCTTCGTTTTCTTCATATTCCTATTTGCTTGCGTGCCGCGAAGAAGCATTTGGGATCGCACAGTCAGCGGCAAGTGCATCAATGTAAGTGTTGCATTGGTCGCGGCTTCGGCTATCAATCTGGTATCAGACCTCAGTATTCTCGCACTCCCACTGCTAGGCATCTGGAGACTTCGAATGCCCTTGAAGAGAAAACTAGGCGTCGCATCGATCTTTGCGACAGGCGCACTGTAAGTTGAGCCATAATCGAGCCACTGCTCGCAGTACTGAGTGCTTGCACTTACAATTCGTAGCGCCTGTGTCGCGTGCCTCGGGCGCCTAGTCTATACCGTTGAGTTCATCCCTACGCTGGACGTGACCTACGGGTCCGCAAGTGTCGCCATGTGGGGAACAGCCGAATTGACAACGGTCATTCTCTGCTGCTGCTTCCCGACCTTTCCACGCTTTTACGCTTTCGTCCGCGGCAAGGATCGACAAACGACGGTACATTCAAACGGACCAGCTCTGAAAGCGGGATTGCCGGCGAGACAGCAGAGCCACGTCGGGTTGAGGTCGCCCAATTCATACTCGCTGCATGACAAGACACAAGACGAGGAAATGGGGCCTTATACTCAATTGGATGAGCGCATAATGGATCCGAAGAGCGCGCAGGGGTCGAGTAACTCGCAGCAGACATTCACTTGAGTCGGACACTTTCTACTGGGTCGGAGACTTCCATCTGAGTCAGAGACGCATTGTGCATAGCACACTTGCTAGTGCAAGATGCAGTTCGTGGATTACGTCCGCACGATTATCGGACAAAATCTTGCTTTCTCACATACTGCATCATCAGAAGAAACCAGCCTTGCGAAGGCGTTTCCGAGGACCTGTTGGCTCCGGAAGACGGACCGTTTGCGCTTGCGAAATTCAACGCAGTCCAAACTGTTGCTGCGTAGAAATTCTGCACTCCCAAAGCCATCACCGCATCGCATTATCCGACTCATCAAGCTCCAGGATTCTGTTTCGCTCCACCAAGCCGCACCTACCAACGAATCCGCTTCTCCAACCCCGCCCTCTCTCTTCGCCCCACAAAATCATCATCCTTCTGCGTATCGCCAATTTCGTTCTAGCGGCTGTAGCCCAAGAATAGGCGTTTCGTGGTCAGCCGTCTTTGTTTGTCTTAGTGCGGTATGGTTAGCGCTACATGCTCTTCAGATGTACATATATAAAGATATCACAACCGCGCGCCGTGACGACTGCTTACTATCCCTTCACGATACTAAATTACAAGGTTCTGTAAGCACTGTAGCTGGAATATTTGTCCAAAGGAAATTTGCCTCCACTATGGCCGCCGAAGAAATGGGATATTTCCTCAAATCCGAAGAGGAGACCAATCGGCTGGCCAACCAGCACGATGTCATTAAGGACGAAATGGGCGGCTTAGTACTTGCGCCACTGAATTTGTCCAAGCCTCTGCGCATCTTGGACTCAGCTACCGCCGATGGTGCGTACTTGTTGCTGGAGACCAATTACAGTCACGGCCTGCCAACGCACTATCACGTCTTGCCGTTGCGCGATATCATAACGTACTGACCGTGCGCACTGTAGGAACCTGGATTCGTGATCTCGCCGCCTCTACAGCGCCGATCGAGCATCAGTTCGTTGGCACTGATATCGATGCATCCAACTTTCCTGCCAACCCCCATGGTCAGACAAATTTTCCTGCCAATCCTCCCCATGGCCAGACATACTTCGCCCAAGATATCAACAAGCCATGGCCTGAGGAATGGAAAGAAACCTTTGACTTCGTGCACCAACGCCTTGCTCTTGTCGGAAGCGGACCCGCGGCGCAGCAGGCCATTGGCAATTTGGCTGCGTTGGTGAAGCCAGGAGGTTGGATCCAGCTCATTGAAGCGACAAACGATCTGCCCGAAGAGACCGGTCCGGCAATGCGCAATTTCGTGACCATCATGAAGGGTGTTTTCTCCATGTTCGGCGCGAGCCTGTCTCTGGGCAACGATCTTCCGGCCTTGGTCAAGACCGCAGGCTTTGAGAACGTGCAGGATCGCATTGCTATGTTGAAGTTGGGAGCAAAAAATCCTAAGCCAAGAATTGCCGCGCAGGGCATATATTCAACTGGGGTGGCAGCTGCTCAATTGGCCAAAGTTGCAAGTAGTGAGTGCTGCGCGTTGGGGATCTTTTGCATTGGCATTGTGCGATTCTGAGATTCTGACATGTTCAATAGATTTTCCAGAGGGACACATATCCCTCTCTGCCGCCCAGGTGCAAAGTGTGCCTGAAGAACTGAAAGTGGAGCTGATTGAACGAGGTGCAGTCTATCCCCTGCGTATCGTTTGGGCCCGCAAGCCAGGAGCATAGTTGTACGGACTACGGCTACTGTCAGTGTTAGGATCGATTTGTGAATTTGAGAATACAATGTTTTGGAAAGCAATTATCTCTTTTCACTCGCACTGACTACCGTAGTCGTCCATGTTCGGTTGTGACCGCTTGCGAAGTGCTCAACTAGCTCCTTCTAATTCAAGCGCGCCCTTGAAACCGATCTCGTTATTCAGGCGACATGGACTGGCAAGTCACTGTTATCTCGCCGCGCTTCCAAGATTTGACGTGAACTGTCGACTTACTTCTGGTCTGACAACGTCTTGCAGAGATCTTGCGTCAGTTTCTACATCTTCTTCCGACATTCGCTTGCATCAACGACGTGGTCGATGAAGAACGCATTGGCTAGGGGAGATGTTTGCAAGTCTTGTAGAGATGTAATACTTGATCTAGACCTCTCTCTGACGATTTTCGGTACCTAAGGTGGGTGCGTACAGCAAGCCCAAGCGGCCAGGCTTTAGAGCGAAACTCTCCAGGAGCGGGAGCGGGAGCAGGACAGGTGCCCGCACCGACGGAAGTAAATACCGTTACAAGAAATTCGACTGTGGCCAATCGATTTGCAAATATTCGAGGAATTATATTCAACCACCAACGAATTAGCAGCATCCGAATCGTGAGGACACCAGTGTATATGTAAGGCTACGTTACTCGGGTTGGATGTCAGACTGACGTTGCCAAGTACGGTTCAAGGCCAAGGAACGGCTCTAGGGTAGTTTACCCTATTCGACTTGCGGAATGCTAGCATTACGCAGTATCGCTTCCTTTCCTTTGGGGGATATCCTGAGCACCTTCTCTACACCAGCTCGATCGAGTGACATTACCTTCCATTCGTCTGGTTTAGCCAGTACTGAATCTTCAAAACGCCATCGTCATCAATCTCCTGCTGCGCCAATGTGAGGTCTTCTCTTGCCCAGCCTCTTGTTCCTGCTTTAAGCCCTAATAGCTCTCCAATACGTCGGCATGAATCGAAATCAACGATCACAGGGTCGTTCTCAATCATAACAACGTTGGCAGGATTGACATCGCAGTGAACAAATCCTAAGTCATGGAGGTGTTTGATACCGTCCTTGATGCCTTTGAGACAGCCATCAACGTTGAAAGCATGCCCCTGCTTCACCCACTCGTACAAA
>Ga0247733_1000132_pt1 | contig 104353 bp, 133 predicted proteins | sample UWRJL043104R2_FD_180932 | JGI IMG/M metagenome (GOLD analysis project Ga0247733, IMG submission 180932) | Plant litter microbial communities from Arlington Agricultural Research Station in Wisconsin, United States - UWRJ-L043-104R-2 | ecosystem: Environmental > Terrestrial > Plant litter >... | reverse complement strand
GGGCCTCGAAGAAGTGGTACGAGGCTTTGGGGGCCTGGGTGGTAAGCTGGTCGGGTTTCCGGCGCTCGGGAATCAGGCCGAGGTCGTAGTTGATTTTGCATATTATGCCTGCCTCCTCCCAGGCCTCGCGTTTGGCGGCGTCTTGGGCCGTGGCCTCGTCCGTCTCCCATCCGCCCTTGGGGAGCACCCAGCCGCCGCGCCGGGTCGACTGGATGAGGAGCACGTAGTATTTATCGGAAGAGAGCGGGACGATGCCGGCCACGAGGCGCTCGCCCTGGGGGCCGTAGCCTGGGGAAGTCAGCATGACGGTTGTGCAAGAGGGGTAGTGGTCTGAAGAAGGACAGAAACCGAGAGGATAAGGAGGGACTGCTTACGCTGGTTGACGCGGCCGGTGCGGGATTGCATGGGGAGCTGCTGGGCGGCAGCCATTGTCGCGGTACCTCTGGGGCGGAGGCGATGCGGAAGAGGGTACTCAGCACACGGCGTCGACGGCGGGGCTGGAGCACGAGTCTGGCGACAGAGGGGCAGTCGGACACCGGGTGGGTGTGTGTGTGTGAGAGTGTAATGTGTGTGTGTTGGCTGCGTGGGCGGCGACACGGTTCGCACAGGGCGGGAGCTGTGGCGGGTGCGGTGGGCAGGACTCAGTCCCGCGGGGGACGGGGCTGAGGATGCTGTTTGGACCTGCTGCGGGAGGAGAAGGCGGGCATCGTGGATCGTGTAGGTGTTTTAGGGGACGCGGTCAGGGTGCGTAGGGAAAAATGTGGGAGACTAGGACGCCGCGCTGGGCTCACTACCGCAGCGCGAGAGCTTCCACCCGAGGCCACCACCCCTGGCACCACCGCTGGCCCGCCAAGCCGCGGTAGACGCACGCAGTGGGACGCAGTGGGACGCAGTGGATGGGTGAATGTGCAAACCGCCGCGAATTGGAATATTGGCCATTGTGCCCGCCCGCAATGCGCCAGTCAACGGCCCTGCGCGGCGGGGGGCACGCGAGAAGACGGCGCGCTGCACGCCCCAATGCCCATATGCCACTCCCCCCCGGATGACGTGGGCCACATGTATGCCCCATGTATGCCCATGTATGCCCTTGTATGCCCATGTATGCCCGTGTATTTGAGCGCCGCCGTCGCCCAGTAGCAAGGCCATACGCGCCCCCGTGAGCCCGCAGATCAGATATCTGGTCCGCTGCGACCTGCGACCTGCGACCTGCGACCTGCGCGCTGCTCCCCAGGAGTTCCTGACCCGGGCGGCCAGCTTCCGCCGCCGCCCTCACCGCGCCCACGACCATCTCCGCCGCCCTCCAGCGAGCGCCTGTCATTCTCTGCTGTCACGGCGCTGAGGGCCTCTGCCGCGTCGAGTCCCATCCGGACCCTCGAGTGCTCGAAGCCTTCCCCCGCCCGTCCAACGGCTCCCGCGCCCTCACCATCCTATCTCGTCGGTCGTATCCGCCCTCGCGACGCCGTTCCGTCGATACCCCCACCAGCCGCTGGCTCCCACGCTTATGCCTGCTGCCATGCAGTCCCTTGTGACGCCCTTCGGTGCCGTCTGCTCCAACCATCTGGCTCGCCTGGCCCGCGTGCCTGTCTGGCTGGATCAGGAGTAGTCTTGCTGATATTCAAACACAGGCTACAGCGCCGAAAGCTGCGGATACTGCAAACATGCCTCGACGAACCGCCGCACTGCCAATTCTCGTGAGTCAATTCCTTCGCTGCCCGCCTGCATCAGCGATGCGCTGTCGTTACGGCTGTGGTCACGACGTGCACTTTGCTGCGAGTGCCGTTAAGGTTGCCCGCATCGTCCCGCATGCGTCATGTCGTCTGTACAGCATCACCATCACGATGCCAAGTGACGACCGCACAATCTGGATCCTCGTGCTTGGGCCGACCTTGGGCTCAACCCTGAGTTGATGCCGTGGCCATGATCGCTGTCCCAGTGGCACTCCTGCTTGCAGCCGCACCATGCGGGGAAATACGGAAGGCGGTGAACTGGAACCTACTGACCTCGTTACATAATCAGGAGCCAGCTACTACTTCTCCTCCAAAGCCGTGACCGTCCAAGTCTATCAGGGCTTGGTGGATCGAGGCTGGCGACGGTAAGCACCAGCCGCTGCACGACATCGCACTACATCCCGCTGGAGCTCCTGCTGATCGACAGATCCGGCACCGTCTTCTACAAGCCCGACGTGCTCCGACACTGCTGCCCGCACTACACGATTCGGTGAGTGCCATCGGGGCAACATGTGCATGACTCGTCTGATGCAAGTAGTCTACCGGTAGCCTCCTTCGCGCCCATCAAGGACCACAGGCGGTCAATCAACCGGTGGAACACATTCGTCCTGGGGGACGAGTACATCAAGCAGGCTGCCCGACTATATCCCAAGTCCAAGGAGTTGGTACATCTCTCCTCATGGTTGTCAGTCATCTAAACAGGCCAGGGAGAAGAAGCGCCAGCGGAACACGTTCGACTTTGTCAGTGCCGTCCACGAGAGCGAGTATGCCAACACCAAGCGCCCACCGGAACCAGCGCATCGCTTCGAGGTAACACTCGAGCCTGATCAGTTCACCAAAGAGAAGTACGAGCTCTTTCGCAACTACCAGCAGCATGTTCACCACGACAAGCCCTCGGAGATATCAGAGAGTGGCTTTAAACGATTCCTGTGTGGCTCACCACTACACCGAAAGACGGCGCAGGTGAATGGAAAAACGCAGCAACTGGGCTCGTTCCATCAGTGCTACTGGCTGGATGGCCGTCTCATCGCCATGGGTGTGCTAGACCTGTTGCCACATTGCGTGAGTGGCGTCTACTTCCTCTATCACTCCGACTTCGAACAGTACAATTTTGGCAAGATGAGTGCCGTCCGGGAGGCTGCATTGACCCTGGAAGAGGGGTATCAATACTACTACATGGGCTTCTACATACACTCTTGCACCAAGATGCGATACAAGGGCGAGTACCGGCCGCAGCATGTACTGGATCCCGAGTCGTACGACTGGAGCCCTCTGGATGGCGAGCTTCGAGTTCTGCTCGACAAGAAGCGTTATGTTTCGCTATCGCGGGAACGCCGTAGAGCCATCACAAGTCCAGTAGGGGAAGCAGAGTCTACTGTTGAAGTAGAACAAGATGACTACTCCGACTACCCGTTGCCGACCGCGTCTGAAGGTGGAGATGCTGTAGCAGCTGGAATGTCACTCTTTGATTTGAAAGTTCCGGGCATAATGACAGCAGAAGAGGTAGAACATGACTACCCACTTGATCAGCAGCGTCTCACTGCCAGAGGCAAGCTATTTGAAGCCGAGGTAATGCAGCAATATAGACCTGGAATGTCCATGACTGACTGGAGCAGGACCTCATGGCTTGGGAGGATGGCAATGCCAAGGATCCAAGGTCTCTCAAGGGTATCATTGCGGAGCTGGTGGCCTGTGTAGGGCCGGAGGTAGCAAAGCAAGTTGTCATTGCTTTCTCTTAGGAGGGGCAGGCATTAGTTACGGGATGTACGAGCATGGCTATATCCGAACGCTTATAACCATCCTTTATCTTTGCTGGACAGTGGTCGATGTGCACACTGCGACAGCCTCAAGTCAAAGCTAGAGTTCAACTCCATAGCAGCACTCCTTCAGACGATAAGCAAGTTAAGGCCCTTAAGGCCCTTAAGGCCCTCGGCTAGATCGAGCATAGCGCGCCAAGCCTATACTCAACATCCAAATATCTAATCATCGCATTCCCGAGCTTGCCGAGCTTCAGACACTCCACCATGGCTTCATCTGCCCTCACGCTTGTTGTACGCCCTCGCGGTATGTACACAAACTGAACTGGAACGTTTTCACAGCTAACACACGACCAGGCCGCCCGATCCAAGGCCTGCCAGAAACCGTTTCCGTCCCCTCCGATGCCTCCACGTCGCAGATCTTCCAGGAGATTGCCAACGCCTCAAAGTTCTCTATCCACCGCTTGAGGGTTACCAAGGGCAGCGATGGCACGCCAATCTCTAGCTCGCGCGACGTGACGGTCCACCAGACGGGCCTGAGGAACAAGAGCGCCATCGATGTCAAGGACCTGGGTACGTCAGATGCCACCTCCACAGTTCCTGTCTAACATACGAATAGGTCCGCAGATCTCCTGGCGCACCGTCTTCATCGTCGAATATCTCGGTCCTCTGCTCATCCACCCGCTCATGTACCTCGCGCGTCCCCTCATCTACGGCACCTCGGAGCCCGCCTCTGAGCTGCAGAAGCTCACTCTCATAATGTGTGTGCTGCACTTTGCAAAGCGCGAGTACGAGACCGTCTTCGTGCACCGCTTCTCCTCCGCAACCATGCCTGCGATGAACATCTTCAAGAACAGCGCCCACTACTGGTTCCTGTCCGGCTTCAATCTAGCCTATTGGTCGTACGCGCCCTGGTCCCCCACTGCACGCCCCTCGAACCCACTCTTGACCTACGCCGGCATCGCCTTGTTCGCTTTCGGTGAGCTGGGAAACCTCTACACCCACTCGGTGCTCAAGAACCTGCGCCGCCCGGGCACCACCGAGCGCGGGATTCCTCGGGGCTTTGGCTTCAACCTTGTCACCTGCCCCAATTACATGTTTGAGTGCTTGGCTTGGCTCGGCGTTGCGCTGGTTAACTGGAGTCTGAGCTCTGTTTTGTTCCTGGTCGTGGCCGGTGGACAAATGGGCGTCTGGGCCAAGAAGAAGGAGCGGAGGTATCGCAAGGAATTCGGCGACAAGTACAAGAAGAAGAGCTTTGCCATGATCCCTGGCCTCTATTAGGTTTCAGCGCACCGGTGGCATAGCTGCGCATAATACTTAGAAGGGAAAAGCTGATTGTCGGGCGAAGGCGAAGTGATGCGCGGAAGACTCCGGTCACGCCGGGGGGACAAGACGGGCATAGGAAGCTCCGCCATGACACCGCCATGTTCCGATGGCCCACTCAGCGGGTACTAGAAGCGGACGGGGTATAATAGATTATGCAGCCGTTCGGTGACACAAGGCAAACACCCCTCCTCCTATGATCCGATATTAGAGGCGCCAGCATCGCCCTCTTTGACCGTGCCATGTTCACTGTGCAGCGCATGAGGCGTAGCAGGCGACGCCACATATGCGCAAGGCATCACGTCACGGCTCCATGAGGCCGCACACGACCTGCTGCCCTTTCAAGCCTCTCCGCTCTTTGTTGGCCTTGTTCTAGGCTCCCAGGCTGCCGGTGACGCAGCTCGTATTGATCTTACGCCAGCCAAACTAATCGCCGAACATGTCCTTTGTAAGGAATTCCGGATGCGGTGTGAAGTTACCCGGGCAGGCGGGCAGCTTATGACGCTGTTCTGTACATCTATAACGGAGACGCATTCTTGGTTGTTGTGTGGTGTGGGATGTGAAAGGGAAAGGCAGGGGGTGGTGCGGGTTAGTTGCATACGTCCTGAGTGATTTTGATACTAGTACGGACTTGTCGTGGATAGTAGAAACGAAATGCAACGTTCTTGGATGCGGTGGATTTCCGAGGGGATGGTGGGAGGAGGTGGGGAGGGCGAGGTGGGCTAGTTAGTTACATTACGTCCCGAGTAACTTATGGCGCTATTACAGACCCATTGTAGACAGCATAGCACTATCACAGACCCGTTGTAGACAGTGGTCAGGAGCCGCAACGAATTCCGGATGCGGTGTGAATCCACGATCACCCAGCTGACGGCAGCGAAATAGAGTTGCCTTTTTCTTTTGCGACGGGGCAATGCCAGGCGCGCGATTGGCTGGCAGCCGAGGAACGGCGTGAGCCGAGGCGCGGTTTGCACGCGGTGAAGGTGCTTCGTTCAGCTCGGGGGTCCGCGGGCGGGCTGAAGGCGTCTAGCTATCGTTCGAGCGTGGTCGAGGGAGCTCTTGATACGGTGCTCAGCCGCAATTGCTTAGGGCGCGGGTTTTATTTAAGGGCTGGCGGCTGGCCGGTCCTCTTGAGGGCTACTAGCTGGAAGGATCGTAGCCGAGACTCGAGACTCTTTTACACAGTTACCGAGCAGCGTGTCTTTATATACTTTAGCTTTGCGGACCTGGCTGCTTTGCATTGACGACGGCAGTAGAAAGGACCTGTTTGGAACAATTGCTGGAGCCGTGTTTTGCTATATCCTTTGTGAAACTGCGATTTTAGCTATTTCTGATAGCGGGGTCGATAGATGTAAGTCCGGAGCACGTCTTCACATCTACTATATGTCTAGGTTTTGTTTATGCTTGTCTGGGTTTACTTTCTCGTCTCTTCCTCAATTCCAAGATATCTGCTTCATAATTCTTCATTCGTCCTCCTCTCTAATCGGACGGAAACATCACTTCCCGCTCTCCTTCGAATGTTGACCATATCCGATAACTTCCTTACTTATGCGTAAATCTGCAAGATTCTGATTGACAACCAGCGAACGCGAACATGTCCGCATCATCGTCTTACTACAGTCATGTTGACACGCGCACTGGTCCAACACCACCCAGACCAGACGACCTCTCTGAGCTCGACAAACTGCGGAAGACGCTCGGAGGTCCATTCAAACTACTAGGGAGTCTCGCCGGTGCATCCCTGGCAGCCGTTCCGGATGAGACGGGCGATGGCTCCAAGCTCTCGCCCGAAGACAAGAATGCATTGTACAAGCGGGTCGAAGGCGACCTCAAGGATATGACCCATCTTGGTGTCTCGGATGTGAAAACGCTGATTGAACTTGTGGGGAGCAAGTTGTCGGGTGAACCCATCGACGATAAGACATATCTTATGGAAGGCATGATCAGGACGGCGGCCAAATTGCCGGATGGTTCGAAGAATCGGACCACGCTTACGAATCAGTTCCTCACGCAGCTCTGGAATGACCTGCCGCATCCGCCACTTTCGTACCTTGGTGCGAAGTACCAGTATAGGTCTGCAGATGGCTCTTTCAATAGTCTCGTGCATCCGCAGCTCGGCGCTGCGGGAACCCCGTATGCGCGGACGGTCAAGCCTGCTTTGATGCGGTCGCCTGCTCTCCCGGACGCGGGCGTGGTGTTTGACAGCGTCATGACGAGGAAGCATGCGGAGCTCCATCCTAATCGCATCTCGAGCGTGCTTTTCTACCTCGCTTCCATTATTATCCACGACTGTTTCCGCACCGACCACCGGGACTTCGCAAACTCGTTGACGTCGTCATATCTGGATCTCTCACCGTTGTATGGAAGTAACCAGGAAGAGCAGAACCAGATGAGGACGTTTGCTGATGGGAGGCTGAAGCCGGATTGCTTCTCGGAAGCGCGGCTGCTTTTCTTCCCGCCGGGCGTAGGGTGTCTTCTCATCATGTTCAATCGCTTCCACAACCATATTGTGGAGAATCTCGCGAGGATAAACGAAGGCAATCGCTTCGCGAGACCGACGCCACTTGCCGAAGATGAGAAAGACGAGAAGAAGAAGGAAGAGTACAAGGCCAAGGTTGCGAAGTACGACAATGACCTGTTTCAAACCGGCAGACTGATCACCTGCGGACTCTACGTCAATATCATCCTGATTGACTACGTGCGCACGATTCTGGATCTCAACCGTACTGACAGTAATTGGCAACTCAACCCGCGCGCCGAGATGAAAGGCGTACCCATTGGTGTCGGCAACCAAGTATCGGCCGAGTTTAACTTAGTGTACAGATGGCACTCTACCATCTCCGACCGCGACGAGAAGTGGACCAAAGGCCTCTGGGAAGACCTTTTCGGCAAAGGCCGGGATCCAAAGACTGTCGGAGTCGGAGAGTTCCTGGGAAAGATGAATGAGGTCTACAGGAAGTCGGAAAAGGACCCTGCAAAGCGCCTATTCGCAGGCCTCACAAGGAATGACGACGGAACACTCCCAGATCAACCCCTTGTTGACATCCTCGTCTCCAGCATCGAGGACTGCGCAAACTCGTTCGGTCCGAACCGTGTTCCAGAGGTTATGCGCGTCATCGAGATTCTGGGTATTGAACAGTCCCGCTCGTGGAATCTCGGCTCGCTCAACGAGTTCAGGAAGTATTTTGGTCTGGAGCCGCATCGCACGTTCGACGACATCACGTCCGACAAGTACGTCGCTGAGCAACTAAAGCATCTCTACGACCACCCGGATAAAGTAGAAATCTACCCCGGCATCGTCGTCGAAGACGCAAAGAAGCCCATGTGTCCTGGCTCCGGTCTCACACCCTCATACACCGTATCCCGCGCGGTTCTGTCCGATGCGGTGGCCTTGGTTCGAGGCGATAGGTTCTACACGGTAGATTACAACCCGCGTACACTGACGAACTGGGGATACCGCTCTGTGGACCCCGATACTAGTGTGGACAATGGCTGTTCGTTCTTCAAGCTGTTCCTCAACGCGTTCCCGCAGCATTTTGAGAAGAACAGTGTGTATGTGCACTATCCGCTTACCACCCCGGAGTCGATGAAAGACGCGCTCAAGGATCTGGGCAAGGAGAAGCTGTACAATTTCGACAAGCCGAAACTGAAGGCGTACCCGCATCCGGTCCGCGAATACAAGATCGCCGTGGAGGTACTGAAGAACCAGGACGTCTACCGACCAACCTGGGGCAAAGCAGTGGAAGCTCTCACCGGCGCAACTACCAAAGACACCCAGCTCACCGGCGACGCAGCGCACAGCAAGATCTCGCAACTCGCCATGTCCAAAGCGCTCTACATCGACAACTGGGAGCAAGAAGTCCGCGCCTTCTACACTTCCAAAACGCGCGAACTACTTGCAGAGAAAAGCCACAGGATTGCCTCCTTCAACCAAATCGACATCATCCGCGACGTCGGCAACCTCGCTACGGTCCACTTCGCCGCAGAGCTCTTCATGCTGCCGCTCAAGACGGACGAGCGGCCTCGCGGGCTGTTCACCGAGGCGGATCTGCATCTAACGCTCTCTGCCATCGCTGCGCTTGTGTTCTCTGAGATGGAGCCCGTGCAAGGATGCCAGGTGGAAGTCAAGTCTCGCACGCTGGTGAAGACTTTGGCGGGTCTCGTCGAGGCGAATGTCCGGTCCATTGACAAAGCGGGAATTCTGTCGTCGGTAATGCAGTCTATATGGCCCAAGTCAGACGAATCAGCCACGTTGAAGACATACGGCAAACACCTCATCCACCGCTTACTGGAAAACGGCCTCGAGCCCGAGCAGATTGTCTGGGGCCATGTTCTGGGTACCGCGGCGGGACTGGCGGCGCATTTGGGCCAACTGTTTGCAGAGATGATGGAGTACTTTGTTGTTGGCAACGGGGCGCAGTATTGGCCCAAGATCCAGGAGCTCGCCAAGATGGATACGGAAGCCGCGAACGCTTCGTTGGAGCGATACGTCCTCGAAGCCACACGATTGAACAGCGAGGCGCACCTCTTCCGCTACGCAGCACAGAACGCCTCGCTCCCGGGTTCAGATGGCGCCATTAAAGCCGGGGACACTGTCCTCGTAAACCTCCACGCTGCGTCACACGACGCATCCGTCTTCCCGAACCCCAACGTGTTGGATCTAACACGACCTTTAGATAGCTACATCCATCTCAACTTCGGGCCACACGGCAGCCTCATAGCACCTCTCGCTCGCGTCGCGCTGACCGCTATGCTGAAAGAAGTTGCGGGATTGAAAGGGTTGAGGCCGGCAAAGGGACCTCAGGGGAAGGTGCACAAGGTGAGGGTTCATGAGGGTGGGGAGGGGTGTTGGGCGTATTTGACTGAGATGTGGGATGGGACTTGGATGTTTCCTTGTGGTAAGTTTGTCCTTTCCTCGTGATTTCGCGAGATGTTGAGTGAGAGGACGTATGCTGACTTTGTGTAGCTTTGAAGGTCAATTGGGATGATTGATTTTGGGCAGGTTGGTGGTGTTAAAGAGGGGCGGAAAGACGTCGGAGGATGGATGTAATTGTAAGAGACGACAATATACAAGGACAAGCTATTCGATCACTGGTCTAGAGAGAGCCGACTCCACGAACATACGAGCGTCTGAATCGCTGTAGAAACTTGAAATACAACGATGCCATCAGCATTATTACAAGAACAATGTGTGTCCAATCGCATGCAACTACGTATACACATTCGAGAAAGCTTCACGAGCAAGCTCTGGGTCTTTCGGTCGCTTCGCCTCTATCAAGACCTTCAAGGCGGTTTTCTCTCGGTTGATTACAATCGTACAGTCTTCGTCAACTCTGAGTGTAATATTTTGGGATCCAGTGGTTGAATACGTCTTCTTTGCTCCTGATACGGTAGAGGATTCCACACTGGTGGTGGAGGAATGTGCTTTTTGTCCGATCATGTCTTTAGCGCCCCCGATGCGATTCGTTGGAGCAGGAGGCGGTGGTACTGCTTTAGGAATCTGAGCGGATGGCAGCCTTTTTACTTCGCCGGCGTAGTCCGTCGTGGGAGCGTTGCAAGTTAGTCCCTTATCCCCATAAGGTTCTGGAAAAGACTAGTACGGAATGAGCCTGAGTTTGGGATACAAATGACAGACTTGGGTAAACTCACGGGTAGGAAACATCCATCCATATTGTGGTTTCCAGCTTAAGTTCGAGTAAGTGAAGCGATGCTGTAGGAATTGATAGCGCTCACTGGGTAGGGTTCGTAACAGGCACAGGGCTTGAAACGGGCCATAGCAGCTAATAAAGGTTGCCTATGAAACAGATGTGTACGTGGGTCGGCAGCATTGGCCAAATTGCGTTTGCCGGTGGTGGCTGTGCAATGCCAGCATGAGCGGCATGAGTCGTGTGTACATGCACTCCGGTGTGGCTTAGGGCGTTGTCGTTCAGCCTTGTCGCAACCGCCCAGCTGTCGACGCCTTACGAGGCAGCCTGCAAAAATACGACCAGAACTGCAGCATATCTGAGCTTTGTTAGAAAGCAATACCCCTGCGAGGCATAGACGACTTACGCAGCCGTGGCTCCTAGACTTTCAAATGGCCTCGCCACAGTGGTAAAAGTAACGACGCTGAGAAAGCAGATCAAGAACATCGTGATGATAACCAATCTGTAGACCTTGTTCTCCACGAACGCCAGGATCCAGAGTGGTGCAACCAACATGGCCAATCCAAGGGTCGTGTTGATTAATCCAATGAATAATTCGACCTTTTGGTCGGATGTATAGATGACGCTGGCATCCTGCGACTTGGGCATCTTCCTCCAAAGACTCCATCGCCGAAATCGGGAGGATTTCTCAAGAAGACGTCGCAGCGGTGCTTTGTCCTTTGGTACCATCGCAAATAGATCGGAGCGTTCGTCGAGGTATTGCGTCTCCTCAGGATGTATGGCGTTTTGATGGTTGCGGAACCAGTTCGCTACACTTTGGACATCCTGTTTGGAGACTTTAGGACGACTTCGAAGTTGAGTGTGCTGAATCACAAGCTCGTCTACGACATATCAGTTCTTCGATCGAAAAATCTTTTGCGGAAGACTTACTATACGCTCTCAGTTTGCGATCGATGTGCTTTATTAAATCTAGCCTCGGCTCCGACATCTCTTGCCGGAAAGATCCGTTATGGAGATCTGGTGCGAGAGGATCGGACAGATGCGCATCGATAATCACTAACTGCTCTTCTAGTTCTACAAGCTCATCCTGTAGAGCGAGTAAAACTCTGGCAGCCAAAGTGCTGAAACGGCGTAAGACGAAGAAGTCGTTATCCGATGCGACGAAAGAAGTGAAGCCTTGGTAACCGACGTACTTCCATGACTTCTTCGCTCGCTCCGATTCCGAATATGCAGGGGAATCTTTGGATGCCCGTGCTGATGCCGCCATAGAGAGCTAATCAACAGTACAACGGTAATGTATACAGTAGCTGAAGATGGTATCTTGTATAAATATCGTTGCCAGCGTGCGAACAGGTCGTGGGGTGGATTTCTTTGGTATCCGTTCGTTTAGATTGACGACTTGCGTTAGGCTCCAGCTGAAGAACGCCGCGCAAGGCTGAATCCGGTGGTGGCTGCGCTGTTCATGGGTGTATACCAAGCATGCTCGCTTAGTACCTGCCGTTTTCATTGGACAAGATGCGTTGCTTCGCCTCGAAGCAACTGCGTAGCCTTGTCACAGTCGCGGGCGGAACGCAGCATATTACACTCCATTTCAGAGGAGCGTCTCTCCGTTGACGCGAGGAAGCGTAGCAAAACCCTCCTTGCTTGTCTTTAGAGCGAGCATATTGGCGGGATGATGTGCCTGGTATTCGAAGCGCGACAGCGGTCCGTTGCAGCGGCAGTAAGGTCGACTCCCCTGGCAACAAAAGTGCACAGTGCTGATGGGCCCCAGGTTACTCTAGACTCACAGTCTTATGGCGACAATGACGACATCGGCACTACATCTCTCGACCTCGAAGACGACTCTTATCAAAGTGACGATGAGATCGACGACATCTTTGGTATTGCCGGCCGCGGAGGAGTTGTAGAGTTACAACCTCAGATGAGTCCAGCAATAGCCCCACCCACTTTCAAGCAATGCAGAAAGATCGGAGGAGCGAAGGACTTCATTGGACATATCTCGCCCATGCGCGATGAAGATGGAAAGCCAGCTAGATACAAAGTAGGCGACATCGTTCAGACCCAAGATCTACGTGGTGGCTGGGTTGGGACAGTGGTGGTCAAGACCGACGTACGCACCTTCATGGGCCACAGCCTATGGCATTATAAGCTGAAGGATGTGGATGGGAGACTTGACGGCGAGCATTGGTTTCCGCAAACTTTGCTCAACTCTACTTGAACTGGAAGCTGCAAAGATTGGACTGCGAATGTTGGAGGGATAGCCGAATGATGACGACAAATGATGGCCGAAGCAAGGGAAATCGTGCACTTAATCCACCAATAGTCCACAGTCTAGTCTCAATGTCGTAGCGTGTACCTCGTGTCTATAAATTGTTAGCCAGATTGATCTGTGCAAGTCGGTAGATATACCCACAGTTTTCAGCTACCAGACACCTTTTGCCCTAAGTTTACAACTTTATCCTGATCGGAATACCAATCACTCTGTATTGCCACGGACCCGCAGTCCTGACATATCTACCGAGAAGCGTGTTGGAAGTGGTAGCGCGGAAGGCAACGTATTTGGTCAAACTTTGGTTCCATTGGCAGTCAGACACTATCAAACGCCGCTGAGGAAGTTTTTCGGGAGGCTGGTGTACCTATGCGGCAAGGTGCGTATATCTCCAGAGGTCGTCCGTGGGTTAGCGATGCAGGACATCGTCTGAGCGTTCTGGTGCCTCCGAGTTGTCACTCTGGTGACATGGTGCCGGTCAGAGCTTTGTGGAGTCAGTATAACAAGAAGCATATTACTTAGGTTGGTGTGTGTACTTACCAATGAGTATCCTCTTACACAATGGTATGCAACCTACAGCAGTATGTCATACCCCTCCACGTCGTCATCGTCATCGTCATCTTTGCTTTTCCCGTGCCTCGCTGTTGAACCTTCCACCCCTGAAACGTCCGTAGCCTTGTCGGCTTCTTCATGACACAGTCCCATCGGGGTGAAGTATTGCACAATACCAACCTTCTGTAGATGTCTTTTCCAACACTTCATACATGCGGTCCCTTTCCGTCTCACGACGCCGCAGTCGGTTCGCGTACCACGCAGATTCAGATCGTACCGCCGCCACCGACAGTGCGTATAGTCTGGGTCTTCGAAAGCGCAGAGATACCGGCTGCGTGCTTCGAGGTTCCGCTTCGTCTCTTGCTTCCGAGAGAATGCTTCGTTGAGAACAGACAACGCGCTTGCGTTGGCGTGAGCCCACTCGCGTAGTCTTTGTGGGTCGTGTCGTCTCAGACAAACGTCGCATATCTTGCCCGCAACATGGGTTTTCTTGCCAAAGCCAAGGCAGTGTTCTCGCGACATACATTCCACGACTGGCGGGGGTTTGAAGCCGGATGTTGCGAGGGTGGTCATGAAGTCGCTGGAAATGAATGGCCGCTCTGTAGACCATCGCCGAGGTAGATGACTGATCTGGCGTCATCCATATGTGGAACGTGGCCGTGGCAAGATGCTGGTAGGACAGAGACTCATCTCCATGAGGTATCGACACACTTTCGTATCAGAAGCTGGCAAGTTTGAAGAGATGAGGATGAAAGACAGGTGCCAGAAGAGTAAAGGTGGGACCATGCAGCACAAGTGAAGAAGAACGTAACGCAGAAGTTGACCAGTAGAAGATAAGCTCAAGGTTCTAAGGCGAATTGTCCCGAAGCGTCGGGTAGCGTGGCGACGCGAACAACCAATGCCCGCGAAACTTACCGCCCAGTGGTTGACCATGTGCCGATACACAGTAGATGTGATGAGAGATCTCTCACACGCTCTGTGCTGCGGTGATTCGCGTCGGGAGCTTTGATCACCGTGAGGCAAACCAGTCCTTAAATCGCCGTCGTAAGCCGACGGTTCCAGCAAGCGAGTAAAGATAAAATTACATCGCTATTTCAAGAGCCGCAATAGTCGGTGAGGTGCTCCGGCCACTGCTCGCAATAGTAGGCTATGCGCAAGTGAGGCCAACTTGGAATGCAGATCATGGTGGTCATAGTTGGTAGGCTGGGGCCGAAATAGGGTGCCCGAGCGACATATCTCACCAGCGTTGTGCAACTGGAGGTCACATCATCGCGAGGACTTGTCATGAAAGTGAAACAGAGTGCGGCTTCCGAGACCCGAAGAAAGGTTGTCCATGACATTGCCCGAGACAGAACTTGTTATCGCTTAGAAGCTCGGACGTGTAGCATTCACCCAAGATCATCCATCCTGGTCAGCCCTGAACTTTGGTTGGGCTCGAGGCACGGCAATTAATTCCCAGGCATGATCGGTGCTTGCCGGCTAGTCGTGGGCACTTATGTGCGGTGTGGATTCGCGACTTTCTTACCCAAAGCTCCACGCATGCAGCTGATCATCGTGGTCAGCTTTCTGCATTTGTACTCCTCCATGAAGTGGCCATGCTGTGGTTATCTGGTTGCTGGCTCACACCTTGGCGGCCTTGGAGTGAGACCTCGTGATCGCCCGTGCATATAGGGCACTGCGATTCAGTGCGCTTATTACCCTGTCAGGGTGCTCCGATCGCACAAGGACGAGATTTTGCATGATTTTGGCAGGGAATGCGGTCAAATGATAGCGCGCCGCTCGTGCACAACTCTCCGCTTTGATCGTCGGTGCAGCTCCGCGTTCGAGTGGACGGCGCTCTCCTCCGAACGCTCGGATTACGGCGGTACCGAAAGCTTGGGTTTGTGGCTTGAGATTGACCCGCTTCAACGTCCATAATGTCTGGTGGTTGAGGTCCGCAATGTTTCGTTCGGCCTGTTCCTGCATGCCCCTCATCGTAGTACGCGTGGCTAACGGTTTCTAATGGGAGAAATTCGTGGAAGGCAGAATGACCTATAGGGAGAAGAATACAGGACGGGCAGGCGTCACAGGTTGCACAGCATCCCGCATGTGGCCAGCCGCTGGCATCCGAGGCCGAAGTCGCTGATCGCCGAGGCCGTTCATCATCCTTGGCCACCTTATCAGGAGAGCAAGTTGCTGAGAATCAGGTTCCCGACGACCAGTTCGAAAGACGATTTGGGACAAGGGCGGGTGGAAGGATGTGATGGGAGAGCACGGGTGGCATTAGAGTAAAGTGAGGCCATCGAGCATCTGTGGAAAGTGGGGCCACCCGAAGAAGCTAGTGCGAGCCTCCTAAATCACCTCGTCCCTGTGCTTGCAATGACTTCCTTCACGATGTCATCGCAACAATCGAATTGGTAACCTCACGTTGCTAAAACCGGTTTTCCGTTGTCCGGAAAAGAGGTGGTCTACGCATTGCTACACTCCTCAAATCCAGATGTGGGATCCACATTGATGTGTCGCGAAGGTGCTTCTCCTGGGGCACAACGTCTGTGTATTGGGAGCCACGCTGTCTAGCATGCATATGGAAGAGCAGGCAAAGAATCGAGGGCAATATTCGATGGCAAGAAACATACAAGTTGAGCTGCACTTGAGGAAGTCAACGGGAGAGATACGCAAACTGTTCCACGCACTCATTCAGCCACGCGAGCGACTTGAACCCGTCTTCTCACCATTAACGAACCCGGTGGAAGCGCTATGAATGGTCTCGGACGATAACGTTCCACTACATAAACTAGGCGCCAACAACTAGTTGGAATATTCGAAATCTGCAATCATAAACGTTTGTCTTTCAGCATGTCTGCGACCTGTTTTTGTTTTCTCCTTTTGCCAGGTTTGGTAATGCAGCGATCCCACGCACCTCTATGCGCGTACGTGAGGCCTCATGGAGCCCAAGAATTTGTAGAATCAAGTTGTTCTAGAGTAACCTCAATGGCTTTGCCAATGTAACTGCAGAGAGCAGTTTCGAACGTAGCTATCTCGAGCTACGCGAGACAAGAATTTCGCGATCCTACGCCTGGGTATCTCTTGCTATGCTTATGACGTATCCATCGCATCCCCTCCGCCTGTATTATCTCCCCCCTTCTCATCCTCGCCAAACAGCTCACCGACTAACCGCACAAACTGGCCCAGCCCCTCCATCTCTTCATCTCCACTGTCTCCCTCCCTTATCCTTTTCAACCCCCTCATCGCATCCGCATCCCCCTTCTTCTGTGACCACCTGTTTCCCTCATCTCTATCGTCTCTACCCCGCCCACGTCCAAAGCCACCCCTTCCGCCACCTCTTCCTCTACCACGTCCACGCCAATTCTGTGTTGCCCTCTGCCGCCGCCACTCCTGTTCTGGATCTGGCTCGATTGTCGTAGCATATATGCGTTGTAGGGTGGGCAAAAGTGTGGGATATTGTTTTAATAGATCTTGGTATCTCTGATTTGTGGCGAGTTGGGTAAAGTCGATTCTCGAGCGGAGGTATTTGGGGAGGGGTTTTGGTGGTGGTGGGTTTGGAAGGTCGGGTTCGGGCGCGGTATTTGGTGTGGGCGCGGAGTCAATATGTGTAGCTTTGTGTTCTTTGAAGCAGGGTATTGAACAGCTGGAATCTATTAGAGTGGTGGGTAGAGGGTGTATGGAACGGACGTACTATGGCATCGAGCACGTCGGACATTTGTACTTTTTCGGCTGGGCGCGACAGATGCCGCATAGATCTTCGGCCATGCTGAATCGGTGATATGAGAGGTTGTAAGGGCCGTATTCAATACGGCTTTCTAGCAAAATAAGACTGGTGATGCGGTCGGGCGCAAAGTCGCGAATGACGTTCGGTCAAAAGTTTAAGTCTGGTCCGAGCTCTTGGGTTCGGCCCAAAGAGGCTAGCATCACCGAAGCCTCCTCCGATCCACCAGAGCAAGTGACCGCACCACTTTCACGGTCACCAACCTACACACCCCACAATGTCCATATTGTCGCCACTACGACAGACAGCGCGTCTTTTTGAGCCCTGGACATGCTCGTCCTGCTCGCGGATAGCGACCCGACTGCCACGCGCCCACAATTCAAGCCTCGTAAAATCGAGAAGATGCTTGAGCACCACCAAACAGGTCCGATCAGACTCCATGCCATCCATGGATGAGATGCGCGCAAGTTACAAGCAGAAGAACAGAACGACAATGTACGCGATGGATCCATACACACCTCAGAACTACTGCTAACGCAATGGCAGGAACTACGTCTTCAGCATCATCCTGGGTACCGTTGCCCTGTCTTACGGCTCAGTGCCCATGTACAAGATGGTATGGACCCTTAACCGCTCCTTGCGAACCGTGCTGACTCCATCTACAGATCTGTCAAACCACCGGCTGGGGCGGCCAACCCATCAAATCCGCCGCGCACGGCGGCGGCGGCGACCCTCTGGCAGACCCCTCGGTCCGCCTCAAACCCGTCGAATCCCACCCACGCCTCCGCATAACATTCAACGGTTCCGTTTCAGATGTACTAGACTGGAAGTTCGTACCCCAGCAGCGTGAGGTGCGCGTGCTGCCCGGCGAGACCGCGCTTGCCTTCTACACGGCGACCAACAACTCCAAAGAGGACATTATTGGCGTGGCGACATACTCTGTGACACCCGGTCAGGTGGCGCAGTATTTCTCCAAGATACAGTGCTTCTGCTTTGAGGAGCAAAGACTCAATGCGGGGGAGACAGTGGACATGCCGGTTTTCTTCTACATTGATCCCGAGTTTGCAACGGATATCAACATGAAGGGGATCATAACGGTGACATTGAATTATACGTTTTTCAAAGCGAAGTATGATCAAGATGGACATTTAACACCAGTGCCGGCATGATACGAGGGCGGGGAAAGAAGTAGTGGAACTCTGTACAATATGTACCATACTCTGTTCATCGCGCATAGCTGAAAAACGTTGTGAAGCGATTCACTCATCCTGCCATTTCTGCGGTTCCTGGTCTCATCAATTGATCGGACCCGGTCTTAGTTCGGCAGTACTTTTTGAACCTTCTTGTGATCGTTTCCGTGTGCTAACTCGTTCACAGTTTGATAGATCATTTGAGTAGCTGCACACATACAGTTGCACCGTTTGATAGTGGAACGATCGAACCATCTCATTGGCCAGATGGGAAGAACTTTCCCCCGCGGCCAACCTTTTGTTGCGACCCTTGGATAACCCCACCCAATCCCAACCACAGTTCTTCCCCACTCCACGAAACGCTCAACAAACAGAAGCCCGGGTGCTCTCTGCTAACAGGACGAGAACCCTCCGCTGTGTTCGCAAATGCAGCTTCCGTCACTTGTTCCTGGCTCGTAGACCATCAATAGAGATGCAAGGACGACCCACAAGATGGCACGGCCGACGAGCTTCAGCAGTCAAACGGGGTCTTCGTGCTCGGATGATACCCGAAACGCATTTCGTCGGGTCTTGATCATGTGGTTACACGGTTCGCCTACGTTTGGTCCCGTCTTCGCATGCTAACTTTGTTCATCCAAAACTCGCATCCTACGTGACTGCTTCGTTCGTGTCTCCCACATTCTCTATTGCCGCTGCGTTCACACACGCATACCAAGTTGGAATTTACTTGTCACTGCAAACGCCAAAGGAAACGATGGGTCTGCAGGGTCAAGTGCCAGTCGGTCCTAAGTGGCAAGAGCATGCCCCGGACCAGGACGACCAAATACACGCTCTTGCAACCCCAGAACCTGCATCCGACGAAGGTTAGTCTATCGCTCAGCACCTCTACGCTTCATTCTCAACCCATCTACTGCATCATTACGTATACCAAACGGAAATCGATCGTTGCTTCTGCTAGACTCCTTTGTACGGCCATCCGACGCCACCTTCGCTCCTCCTTATCATGTCGGAGCGCTCGAGTCGGACGAGACGGAGCCGGAGTCCCTCGAAGCGCCGAAAGTTCCGAAAAGAGAGCAGCTTGAGAAAGGACGTCCCCTTTCTCAGTTGTTGTGATTGGTCTAATGGGGAGCAGAGTGTTTCTACAGCGCAAGATAGAGGCCAAGCCGTGGAACGAATATCTCTCTGGTTGGTCACATCCCTGAAAGATCGACACTCAAGACGTCGCGACCACCAAAATGTTCTAGCCTCTAGCATGAGCTAGCGGTCACCGAGAGCCTTTTTGATGTGCTCTGCTAACTTGTTGCTCTTTTATGATATCACGCCGTGTTACCAACCTACGAGTCTTATTAACGTCAGTGATAGTATTCACAGCACGCCCACTTCCCTCGTCCGAGTACGATAGTCATAAGAATGCGAAAGAAGACGACGACGGCGTCAGCGCCCCAAACAACAGCTCGGATGCCCTCGCCCAGACCTCCGCCCGGTACTCAAATGCGCACTCGATCTTCGTGCTAGATCCGGAAGGCAGACTTGACTTGGTCGTTGGTATCGGACCCCGTCGGCGAAGGCTTATCGTGAACGCTTCTAGGGTAAAGAGGTTGAGCGCCGAATGGAAAGCTGTTGTGACTGGAAGGTGAGCATTGTCGGTCAGCCTACCCAATTCTTTTTGACACGGTTCCCAGCAAACGCGCAGACTTGACCTGCAGGAAGAGGATCCTACTACCGGAATATGATGCGGACATGATGCTTGTATTTATGCTGGTCGCTCACCTACGCTTCACTGAAGTGCCAAGACAGCTCAGCTTTAATCAGCTCTTCGAGATGGCACGGATATGCGATCGCTACGACGTGAACGATGTCCTCGATCCTTTCATCCCAGTTTGGATCGGCCTGCATCGGTCGGCATCGTCAGAGATGGTATACGAGCAGTGGCTGTATATTGCGCATCAGTTTGGCATGGAGGCGGGATACATCCAACTGGCAAAGTACTTGGTCGCCAACTGTCGCATCAATATTAAGAAGCAGCTGCTCTTGCCAGAGTCGGGCCGCGTCCTGACTGGTGATTATCTGGAAGGATGCCTTGGCAAGTACACTTCTTATGGTCGTATGGAAACCCGCTAATGCTTATGCCTATAGACGCTATCCGGCACACACGGTCAAAGACGCTCGCTAGCATACTCGATGCCGTATATTCCTTGATCAACAAGATGGTGGACGGCAACCATTGCCGGGCAAAAGGTACGTAAAGTTGGCAAAATGCACCGTCGCAAGTCTCGGACGTTGGGTGCTGGGACCCCTATCTGGATAAACCTTGCAGATAATCGCGGACAGCGCGTTGGGTGCTGAGGCGCACCTGGACGAGCTTGAATCCGGGGTTGTGACGTCGTCCCACGAACTGCGTCCCGTTCGCAAGGTCGCACAGCCCCTGATCCAAACGATCGGGGTGCTGAGACACTTTTGGATAACCTTTGCTGACTTTGAGTTTCGATTGTTAGATACATCTCAGAGCATACCAGAGGCCGAGGAGCGCACCATGTGCACGTTGTACAATCATGGCATCATGGTCCGATATCTCAAAATGCTAGGGTACTGGCCGCCTCCTGGCCATATCGGATCATCTGTGCTCGAAGTCGCACGCCATATCATTGAGACTCCCAAAATCAACGTGCCAATATGTCGTGTAGCCTCGGGGACTGGTGTTGCGGCCAATCCAGCCGGGCAACATGCGGATTGTGACGCTGGCAAGATCTTAAAAAGCAAGATTAAGGATCTGCTTGAGCATATAGATACCCCCGTTGACGATGCTGCACTCGAGGAAATAAGACGCAAAGCGCGAAAGTCGGAGGTGGATGTGCTAGGGCAGCAGAGGTCTGCTGGTCAGTGATAGGCGGCATCTCGAGGTCGACCGGATAAGTATTGAGAATGCTGGTGCTGGGCGTTTGCTTTAGGACTCGGAGTAATACAATGGCACAAGCCGCGTCGGATTTGGTGGGATTGTCGGCATGCCCTTGGTGACATTAGGCACAGAGACGCCTGTGGGTACGCTGCGGATAGCGTGTACTGGTGGTGCCTGCCATTTCCGACATGCCAAGCAATGGCCAAAACTGCGTTAATCACTTCTCCACCGTAATTGACTTCTTCATCCACCGTGACTGACCTCGCCAGTCCACCTCGACCCACATGCAAAACTGCGGCCGCGACGACGTCGAGCTCGTCTTCCTTGGTGGTGAGGCTTGGCAGAGGGCGGGAATAAGACCGCAGACGGCTTCGACGTTGACAATTGCAGCAGCTGGGCATCCGACATGGTCGAAAGCGGACGTTCGGCACCGTCGACGACAGAGCGTCAACGCATGTAGCGACTCCGAGCGAATGGGACCAAATCACGATGAGCGGAGCACGACTCTGGGCAGTTCTTGTCGAGACGATCTTCGGGCTCAGGTGCAGAGGACGAGCCGCGGATCTTCGCGCCATCAGGTTTCATCCACGCCTCATCTTCACGTGATGCAGCTCCGCCGAGCTTTGCCTCGACGTGGCATGCCTCAGAGAAAACGGCACCCGCAGCGCAGCGAAACGGCGCGTTGGGGACCCACCAGACATACAGGCGGCCGACTCACGACGGCGCGCTGACGGGCGATGACACAAATGCGCCATCACAAGCCATCAGGAGTCCGCGGTTCCGCGAGCCAATATTCCGTCGTTGCACGCAGCGCCGGCGGAGCCTGGGCGGGCTCTCACCAGCGCTTTGTCGGGCACTTGGCGGCACCTTCTGACCGAGCACGGCCAGCGCAACGCTGCAGCGGAGAGCTCGCAGCGTGCGCAGAGCCCTTGGCGGAAACTGAGGGCAAAGACGGCCGTTTCCAACACGTCTCTGTCTCTGGTGCCGTGCATGCCGTCTTGTCGGCCTCAGCGATCCCACAGCGCCGCCGAACCAGGCCTAGGGCGACGTCCGCTGATTGGTGTCCACAGCATTCGACTGAGGTGCCCAGCCCTTGGCTCTGGCTCTGCTGTAGAGGGCCAAGCCCAAGACCTTCTCCCAAGGTCTTGAGAGCGCAAGTTGTATGTAACCACAGTCTTGCCTCTCCTGAGGGAAGCCTCTGCCTGTTCTATAACATGACCGACCGGTCGTCCTCTCCTCCGCCTCTGAATATCGCCTCCAACCCGCCATTGATGTTCGTCGAGATATAGCCAATCGCAGCAGGCCATGGAACACCATCCTCCATCGGCGCCGTATTCGGCCACCTTTGCGCAACACCGCCAGGCCGCGCCACACCGCTACCCCGACAGCTACGAGCATGTCTACAACGAGAAGGACGCATACGCACAACCACCGTACGACCCGCGGATACAGCGTGGCAGCAAAGGCAGCAACAAGAGTCGCGCTCATGATTCCGTCATCTCTTACCCGCTCTCGCCAAAGGCTCCTTCGCCGCCAAGCCCAGCCAGCAGCGTTGGCTCCGGACGCAGGCAACGCGAGAGAGGAGAGATCCAGCCCTCGGACATTGAGATACAGTACCCTTCGCGCGCACACATAGACGCAGAGAAGGGTTATACCTCTCCGCGCCGCTCGCGCTCGCCCACACGTATCTCGGGTTCCAACCCTGACGTAACCGCCGTGGTATACGACTCTGGCGAGTATCGCGAGAAGGGCCCTGAGGACAAGCCGGTGCAACTTTTGGTAGGTTCGCACAAGTCGTACTTGTGTGAATAGAGCTAACATGCGCAGCTTTTTCTATCCGGCCCTTGCGCTCTCCTGTCCTTTGGCATCACCCTTTGGACTTTCTTCGCGCTTCTCATCTCGCTCGCCCTACAACCGCTCCGCCTCATCTCCTCGCGGCCGTCGCTCTCCTCTCAACTCACCACATTTCTCGCCCCGCCGCTCAATCTGCAGCTCCACCTAATCTACTCGTGTTCGACATCGACCGACTACAGCCCCGCGATGCTGGTAGTCGTGCACCTCTTCTCGCCATTCGTTGCCGTTGGCGTCGCGATTGGAGCGTGGACGGCGGCATGCTTTTGGTTCTTTTCGATGATTTTGGGTGATCCTGCTGGTCAGGATGGGCATAACGATGGCAAGGATAGTATCCTGGGAGTGAGGAATTGGTGGGATGGATGGTTGTCGAGGGGGTTAAGATGAGTGCTGTGGCGGAACGAGAGGAGATAGATGACGACTTTCTATTTACGATATCCATGGGCCTTTACGGCGACCACAATTTTCTTCAGCGGCATGGCATGGGATGGCGTTTTGTATAGTCCAAGGGACCTGGCTAGGTCTTTTGGCTTGGGATGTGCTCGGTCTCACGAGACGGCATTTTGGCGTTTTCTTGTTCTGGATCTTCTTTGCAGTATATGGGTCGAGTTGATGGTGGAGGATGTGTACGATTGCAAGGGCTGTCTCCGTATCAATGCATACCTCATGACCGCATTTGTTGCCTGCTTGTCCACACCCGAGATTCTTTTGAGGTGTCCACAATAAAGCTTATAACGAACGAACAGTAAGCCATCTGGAATCCACAAGGTCTAAGTCAAAAATCCTCACTCTATCCGCTATAACGCAACACAGCACAGCACGGCAGAGCAGAGCAGAAGAATACACCACTTCTCCCTCCTCGACAACACTGACTGACTCCCCTCCTTTCAAAATTATATCTCCAAAGTCACATTGACGCACGTGCAAACTCCTGCTACACCACCCAACCCCGACCAAATAGCTGTGAAAAGGAAAAATCGTGCCCCCTCACCAACCCGGTGCAATGGTACGCTGCATTTGATTACCAAGGTAAGGTGGTCCAGGTGAGTGGGGGTGCGAGATGCCAAGCAGCGCCCTCCGCTTTCGCTGCCGTGGTTGACGATGTGGATACTTTGGGTTAGGTGCAGCGCGGGTACACTGGCTCGGCATGGTTCCTTGGGTGGATGGTACTTGGTTCGGTGTTTTGTGGTAGAGTGTAGTGTGGAAGCACGCTCGATCCGAATGCGTGAGCCACGGGGGATACTTCCACGTTTCGCTGTCGAGGCTGTTCCAGGCTGTCTCTCCAGTACAAGCCGAATGTGTACGTACTGTAGTCCACATGACACTAGACCGAAAACTTCGGCCTTTGCATTTTCTCTGCCATATCCACCAGCCAAGATAGACCTCGGCCGAGGGAGAGGGAATCCAGACTCCCATGGCCGCTGGAATACCGTGTTGTCTATTCTTGGGAGACGTGAAATTTCGTCGCACAAGCACGACTACGAGGATGGTACTACGCCGGAACGAGAATGAAGGAGTGCCGTCTACCGGTTTCTCTGTAGGCTGATTGAGATGGGACTACACAATGAGTAAGGTGTGTAGGTGGACCCAATCCGGTTGGTTATTCATCACTGGGCTTACATCTATCTACAAAGCGCATAGACCTATGTCAGGGAATGGCCGAGCAGAGCCGTCGAATCGAATAATGTCCTTCTGCTCATCATCATCAACATCCCCATCGCGAAAGAACGAATCGCCTCTCTTCCCCCAACAAACCCAGCAAAGCCCTCACCGTGCGGTAGTCTCGGAAACGTATCCGCAGGCCTAGGCGGCATCCTCGGCACCATCAGTCAAGACGGCAAGCCGGCGTCGGGCATGAGTCACGAGCGGAAGAACTCTGGCGCTTGGGTGCCGGCTTGCTTGTCTGCCAAGCGGGAATGGGCAGAGAGTATGATCCCTTGGGGTTGGCGGTGTGTGTGTGTGTGCGTGCTAAGGCATGAGGAAGAAGGGTGGAACGGAAGATGACTTGGCTTGTCTTGGATGGTGGGGGCGTTTTTTTGTATTGTGGGTGGGGGTGTAAAGTGGATTTTTGTGAATGAACATTTGAGATTGGACTGTGAGAAGGTGAAAGATAGTGTACAAGACGTGTCGTGCTGGGGAGGGAAGAACCCCACGGCCAAAGGAAACACACGTTGGCGACCCAGACCCCAAACCTCCAGACCCTATGCATCGCTAAAGCAAAGGCCCAAACGACCAGAAATGAAAAGGGTAGATATTAGATTAATTGGCGGGAGTCACCCCCGTCCTAGGGTATTAGTCGAATACCTACTATCCACCGCCCGCACTGTGACCTGTACCTCCTTCTCCATGAGACTGTCCCTCTTCTCGCCAGCATCTTCCCTCTTCAGCATCTTCGCCCGCGTCATCTCCCTCCGCAAGCAGTTCCGCAGACACTTCTCGACCAGCGCTGGACTGCTCTTCGTGACCGAGGATGTGACGCTGAACTGTGCACTGGATCTGCGCAGACAGCTCCGCTCGCTGTCGATCTGCTTCTGGAAGATGTGGTCCAAGAAGGCGTACGAGTCGTCGTAGGTCTTGTAGCAGCTTGAACATGCAAAGGTTGCTCGCTCAGGTTCTTGTTTCGTAGCGGGGGTGGCTTGCGTGTGCGATTGGAAGAGAATCCGGCGATGGTCTGGGAGTCCGGAGTGTGACGAGACGCAAACATGTGCGTCGCAGTAGGGGCAGATTTCTCGTTCGTCGTAGCGGTCTTGGGGGCGTACTTTCTTTGTCGAGAAGTTGGCGTTGCCTATTTTTTGGTCCTTTTGCAGCTGCAGCGCGAATGGGCAGAAGGCGACTGAGAAGCGTGGAGGGGGAAGGTAGGGTCTGAGGGTACGCGTTGCGAGACGGGTGTGTTGATCTCGTAGGGCGTGGAGGCATGCACGGCGGACGCTTTTCACGGTCCGGAGGAGCTCGTCATAGGGGATTGAGAGGCGGATTCGCGAGTGGAGACAGTCCCAGAGTGGGACGTTGACTTCGTGTTGGAGACGCAGGAGCTGGGCGGAGAGGATGGTGTGGCAGGGTGCTGTTCATGTCAGCACGTTCAATTGCAACATGGCGAGCAACGTACAATCCCCACGGTCGAACCGCGAGCCGTATGTTTCCTGGCCATCCTCGATGCACTTTTGCACACGTCGGCCTAGACTCAATGTCTTGCCCAACGCATCCTCTTCATTACCGCCGGCAATGCACTTCCACATGGCGCGCTTCCGGCGGTTTTTGGCCAGCCATTCTTCGTAAGCTTCGTGAGCGTTCTGGAACTCGCGGTCGATGTCCCAGAGCAGAAAGGACGTGTGATGCGGCTCGTCCCATGATCCTGAGGTCGTGTCGGACATGATGGCGTTGCGGCGTGAATTAGACTATGAAGACGGAGAAGAAGAATAAAGAAGGAAAACGTGATTTGAAGTAAAGACGGTGACAAGCCAACAGCAATAGTGACATGCGAGGCTCAAGTAAAGAGCTGCCGTCGGCACATACGGTGGTATGGGCGGGTAAATATCGCGCAAGCAGAGCTGGTTGGATACGCGAGGTTCCGATGAAGCTGCAGAAAACTTGGTCCTGGCGATCCTGCGGCTGCGCTGGCATCTACATGCGGCGCTCGTATTTCGTCATGCTGCCGCAGGTACAGCTGCAGGTGTTGATGAGGCTCGGAGAGGGGGTGGGAGAGAGAGAGAAGAAAGGTAGAAAAGGGAATGAAGGCATTTGACGTGGCGCACTCGGCTTGATCGATATTTGACTTGACTCGTGTAGTCGCTCGATTGAGACGTAGGCCTCGTTCGTGGGTATCTTCTGAGATGAAGCGGCGATCATGGACACGTTCTATAGATTGGTGGAGATGTATTATAGCTAGCATCATGCCTTGATGTTGATGAACCAGTCGGAAACCGGCTCTGTGCGAGCGTGGAGGATGGAGGACCGAAAGAGCCTCGAAAATCATGCTGCCATCATCTTACGACGGCTGGTCCAAGCGTGCGTCTGCAGCATCTTCAGCTCGTTGCCGTCCATCCGCCGACACGTCAAAAACCTTATTCCGTATACAATACGGCACCATCCCGCCCAGCCTTGCCAACGACGACGACGACAATAACAACAATGCCCTCGTGCCTCATTATGCAGCATTCGTCCAACCATGTCGGCACGATCGACCGCCCCCACGTCGCAACCAGCGGGGGCGCGCGTGCCCCACTATCGCGAACCTCAGCTCCTTAGACGACAACCATTGTAGACCCTGCATCTTCCGCATCGTCCGCCCCCTTCACATTCACTTTGCAAATTTCACATCGCTTGCAATCGAGAGTAGTCTGCTTCAAGGAATTGAGGTTTCAACGCAACATGTCGCACAGCCACGCACATGATGGCGCGCCACACTCGCATGGCGGGGCAGCCGTCGACCACGGACACACGCATGAGATACTCGACGGGCCGGGGAGCTACGCGGGACGGGAGATGCCGCTAATCGAGGGCCGCGACTGGGAGGAGCGGGCCTTTACCATTGGCATTGGAGGGTATGTTCTTCGCATCCTGGGTCCTGCTAAGTTTCCAAATCAGTCGAGATGCTGACTTGAACAGACCTGTGGGCTCCGGCAAGACAGCCCTCATGCTGGCCCTCTGCAAAGCCTTCCGAGCCCGCTTCTCCATCGCCGCCGTAACAAACGACATCTTCACCCGCGAAGACTGCGAGTTCCTCACCAAGAACAACGCCCTCCCAGCGTGCGTCCCTTCCCCTCCGATTCTCCTCCCCAACTAACATCCCCAGCGAACGCATCATCGCCGTCGAAACAGGCGGCTGCCCGCACGCCGCCGTCCGCGAAGACATATCCGTCAACCTCCTGACCCTCACCCAACTCCACGCCACCTTCGACACGGACCTCCTCCTCATCGAGTCCGGCGGCGACAACCTCGCCGCCAACTACTCGCGCGAGCTCGCCGACTTCATCATCTATGTCATCGACGTGGCGGGCGGCGACAAGATTCCGCGGAAGGGGGGCCCGGGGATCACGCAGTCGGATCTGCTGGTGGTGAACAAGTGCGATTTGGCCGAGATTGTGGGCGCGGATTTGGGCGTCATGGAGAGGGACAGTCGGAGGATGAGGGAGGGCGGACCGACGATCTTTGCCGTCGTCAAGAGTGGGAAGGGTGTCGACGCTATTGTGGATTTGATACTGAGTGCGTGGAAGGCTAGTGGGGCGAGTCAGGCGCGAAAGGACAAGTTTGAGCCGGTGGTTATGGAGTGATGGAAGGGTGTGCAGAACAATTCAACTCCCGACGTAGTTGTTGATCGGCGATCAAAATCTCTTTGTGGAGTGCCTCGTCCCGCTCGAAGGTCACGGCAATAACCCATTTATGCAACCCAGTGGGCTCTTAGTCCAAAGCCTTCAACGTAGGGGTGGTGCAATTATTCGACGATGAACGTACTACTATCCGAAAAACCTGTTCATCAAAAGTAATGCGCATCGAATCGCTAAAGTCCGGCATTTATGAGGCAATCAAAGAAAGACACGCGCTTGGCTGTGAGGTATTGATTATGATGCACGCTGCAGCGTGGCTAGGAATGTCTTGGACTGCGCCGCAGAATTGCATATAGGCATCTCTGCAATGATGATAGCCTGGGGCAAAAATCGAATGCTCCAACGCCCCACGATTGTGCCCACAATAAGCCTTCGCCTCTCTCAACATCTTCTGTACATTCACACCTTTTATCTTTGCTAAACGAGATTGCTCGTCATGGACTTCCTTCGAGCTCAGTTTACCAAGATCCCTATCGTCGCACCCGCAAACCTCTCCCGACGCACCGTCCTGATCACGGGTGCTACATCGGGTCTAGGGTTAGAAACGGCACGAGAGATTCTCAAGTCGCAACCTGCACGACTGATCCTCGCCGTCCGTGACCTAGAACGTGGAAAAGCCGTCGTCTCTCGGCTCCAGAATGCCGATACGACGAGCACGCAATTCGACTAGCGACACCTGGACCAGGCGAGCTTCACATCCGTTGAAGCGTTCGCGGACGGTCTCTCGAACGACAAGCTTGACATTGCCATACTGAATGCCGGAGTTTGGAACTTCGGATTCACAGCAACACCCGATAGTTATGAATCTGACCTGAATGTGAATGTGCTCGCCCCAGCACTGCTTTCGCTTCTACTTTTTCGAAATCTCCGAAAAAGAGCAGTCGTGGAGCCTGCCGTTCCACCGTTCACGCCTCGACTGACCTTCGTATCGAGCGGGCTCCACGCAATGGCAAAGTTCCCAAACGCAAGTTACCTACGGTTCAGATCTTCGCTTCGCTCGACGACCCGAGCAAGTACGACGGTTCCGATCGATACGCCACGACGAAGGTGCTCGGACTTTTAAAATGGCTTATTAGCACTCGCGCATAGTGTGGCATAGACTTGGCCTGACTCACTGACAAATCGAGGCTCCTACTCCGGTCGTACAGCATCTTCTTTGGCTGGCTCTCAAACTGTTTCTCAGGCTGTCTTCGACCTAAATTGTTGACATAATATACGCTGCAGTATCAGTGATCATAGTGGGCCGTGTCTACATGTGGTCCTCTGAACAGCTCGCCAGACTCATCGTATCAATCGATGATTTTGAGAAATAAAACCTGGTATAGTACTTATGAGATTTGACATGTTCTGGTGGCTGGAGCTCTGGATTGACTTTGATAGTCGCATGACCATAGTCATAGGGTAAAATAATGTAAGGTGGATGAAGATTCGTACTAACCCCTGTCGTAACTTCCCGAATCGTCGTGGTACGTATACCATTGCGAAAAGTGGAATCCGAAAAGTCTGACACCTATGACGGTAGATCATTGTAAATATACGGCTATTGGCAGAGGCTCAGGATACGAGTGCTTTGACTTTGAATGCAATGCCTGGTATCCTTCGTATAGAGGTATCTGCACGACATTGAGTAATTCGCATTCGACTACGCAAGCTGTGCCACATTCGGTCAACTTGTGCATGCCTTTTAGCTTAGCGGTCTAGCGCATTGTCACCACTCGACCAGATCTATGAAAAAGGTGCAGTGAACCCATTGGTCAAGCTGCGTATAGAATAGCATATGTAGTAGTATGCCCAGGTCGACCTCTGGCAGTCTACAGGAAACGCTCGTAATAATCATCTCCCAGTCCGTTAGGCCTCGTCCCGAGGACTGCGTAGGTAAAGAGAAGAGCGCTGACTCAAAACAACGCCACAGGCCAATTTAGCAACGCCAAATTCTGCAGTCTGAGGATAATCAGACCCTACCAGGTATATGCTGAAATTCCCAGCAGCGTTAGCGTGGCCCCCAAAGGCGGCAAGCCTTACGCCTTATTTCAGGCTTCCACCGCCGGAAGTAAAGGGCTTACCCGAGCAAATGCTTACCCACCTCAAGACACACGCACGCCACACTGAAACAACTACGAGATGCGGTGCTATTTGTTCAAGCACACTTTGGCCCCGGGAGTACAAGGCCCAATAACTGAGCTCGCTACGATGATGCGTCGGGGGCTGAGTGACCGCTCACCACGAACCAAACGCGCTCGATAAGCCTTGTGCTGACACAAGTAATTAATAAACCTGGAACCTGCTCTGTCCCGTGCTGTTCCACTGGGGATTGTATCCTATCTTCTACAGTGGTCACAATCTACATTGTTGCTCTGAGTGGCCGCCACCCCTGCCTCATTTGCATACCATGTCACAAAGCTCTTCGATGCAGCCTCCACGAGATGGAGATGTTCGCCGTGGTCCACTGCTCCTAGCAGTCAACATCGTCTCCTTCTCCCTAGCTGTACTAGTGGTCGCCACTCGCGTACTCTTCCGCCGCTTCAAGCTGAACTCACTGGGGCTTGATGACTATCTCATTGTAGGTGGATTGGTAGGCTTATTCGAATTCAAGAGCAAACACACACTTTCTGAGCTTTTTGTAGATTGCTACGGCAGTGTATACAGCCCTTATATGCAAATACGTCGAAGTCGGAGGTGGGAGACATACATTCTACCTGGGGGAAAGCGCTGTCGAGGCCAACAAATGGGCCACGATAGCGCAAATTCCTGCCATCATCTCGACAAGCTTGACAAAGATTTCTATTGCGGTCATGATCCTTCGCATCTCGAACAGCAAAAAGCTCAAATGGGCTATGTTTCCGCTCATCTTCGTGGTCGCTTCGGTGTGGCTGATCGGAATCATCCTCCTTTCTGCTGCATGCCGGCCCTACAAGGCAAGTTGGGATTCTACTGCTGGCCTCTGCTGGCCTGAAGTCCCGATAATGGCGTACAGCAATCTCCTTACTGGTAAGTGTTTTTCTCCGAACCTATACGCCTATTCACCTGTGACACCGCTGAGTGGATGAGTGTCCAACATTGTGACCGACTTCGTGTTCACGACTCTGCCCATTTACGTGGTGTGGAATCTGAAAATCTGCATCCGTCAGAAGGTTGCGATCTCTGGATTGATTACGCTTGGCCTTTTCGCCACGGGCTGTTCAGTGGCGCGAATGGCTATCTACCAAAACTTCGAAATGTGGGACGATCAGACGTGTAAGTATCCATCTGCTCGTATAGAAGAAATTGTGGCCAACTTGCATCAAAGATGGTACTACGGATATGCAGATATGTTTTGCGTAAGTCCCCCTCGGCGTGAAGCCTAGCTCATCGCGAAGATCCGTGATTGACTGTACCAGTCTCGAGCAAAACTTCGCAATCATCGCCGCGAGCCTCCCTCCGCTTCGGGTCTTTCTCGCAGGTCTCGGAAAACGCATTGTCAGCTCTTCGCGTTCTTTGTTCAGTGTTTTCTATCTCGAGCAGGATCATTCGGAGCAGGAGCACTCAAAGCTCGAGCTCTTCGGCTGTGGAAAAATGAACATTCTGGGAAGACTCAGACAGCGCATCTAGGAAAGGCGGAGTTGCAAATCAGGTCGATGTCTTGGAATCTGATCTGAAGTATATTGGGGGCGCACTGAAGACGGATGGCTGACCTAGGTATGGGCAAATTCGCTAAATATATTTTACATCCTCTCATTTCAGGTAAACAGTAAGAAGAGGCCTACGTTTTGTAGTCAACTCCCTTCCCTTCTAGACGTGGAAAATGCGGATTATCGACTGGCTATTGATGCTCTATCTTCGAGTTTCCTATCCAGACTGGAGTACATCCGAATCAGGAGATTAAACGACATCGGATGAAATGTTCAGCGGTGGCTCAAAAGGCACATGCGGGGGATGCCTGAGTGCGGCACAGCTACCCCAACATATAATGACGCGGTGCCGCCAGAACCAACCTGAACAGAGAGCGCCAGCGGCCAGGATAGTCAACATGTTGCACGAGACACTATCGATACTGCTCTCGATAAGCGCTGCGGTAAAGTCGTGCTCGCCCGCTAAGAAGCCTACGTTAACGTAAACTCTAGTATGTGGTCTATAGCGTATCCCAAGCAATCTACAACATTACACTCCATCCACTGGCAAAGTTTCCCGGCCCGCGATGGCGCGGTGCATTCTACTTTCCCTTCTTCCATGAGATCTGGACCGGCGATGTCGTGTCCAACTGGCACATGCTGCACGAAAAGTATGGGAAAATCGTACGCATCTCGCCGACGTGCCTGTCCTTCACGGGACCCGATGCCTGGAAAGATATATACGGGCAAGCCGCAAATAAGAGATCATTTGTCAAGGACCCGGATGTGTACGCACCACCGACCGATGGTGTCGCCGACATTGGCTGTAAGTCGCTCGATGGAGCAGAAGATGCCGAATCTGATAGCATGTAGCTGCAAACGACAAGGACCACGCCCGTATCCGGCGCCTCTTCAGCCACGGCCTCTCACCGCAAGCGCTCCAACGCCAGGAATCACTCGTCACAGTCCATCTAAACCTCCTAATGCAAAAACTGCATGAGAAAGCTGCCCTTGGGATACCCCATCTATCGATCTCGTCCAGTGGTTCAACTTCACCACCTTCGACATCATCGGCGACCTGTGTTTCGGCGAGTCGTTCAGAGCCCTCGAGAACGAAGAGTACAACTTCTGGATCGCCAATATCTTCCAAAGTCTCAAGTTCGTGCGCATGTTCCGCGTGCTGAGAGCGTATCCGATTGTAGGAAGGCCTCTGTTGAAGATGTTAACGCTGTTTCCCGCGCTACAGAAAGCCAGACAAAAGCACACACAGTACACGCGAGAAAAGACAGCCCGGAGATTAGACGACGTGGAGACGACAAGGGAGGACATCATGAGCCATGTGCTACGGCACAACGACGAGCGCGGCATGTCGCGCGAGGAGATCACCAAAACGAGCGGGACTGTCATCATGGCGGGAAGCGAAACGTCTGCGACCTTGCTCAGTGGCGCGCTCTTTTTTCTCCTGGCCAACTCCCGCTGGCTCGCCGCCCTGCAAGACGAAATACGCCAGCTCGACGAAGCAGAGCTGTCCTTCGTGTCGCTGGCAAAACGGAAGGTTCTCAATGCAGTCATCCAGGAGACGTTCCGCATGTACCCGCCTGTTCCAACGATTCTTCCGCGCCTTACACCCAGCGAAGGCGCGATTGTTGATGGCGTGTGGATCCCTGGCAACATCAGCGTCGGCGTCGCGCAGTATGCTGCAAACAGGTCGTCTCTGAATTTCACTGACGCGGATACGTTCGCTCCCGAGCGCTGGATGGACCATTCACGGTATGAGGGCGATGCGTTGGGGGCGGTACAGCCATTCTCTGCAGGGCCGAGGAATTGTCTGGGACAGGTACGTCTTGGTTTTTCGTTTCTTCCGTGGGTGATTTCAAGGTACAATGCTCGAGGAACTAGCTAACGAAACATAGCCATTAGCGATGGCCGAGATCAGGGCTATCCTGGCTACGCTGGTGTGGCATTTTGACATCGAGTTGGATAGATCGTGTGAGTCGTGGGATCAGCAAGAGGTGTTCATCCTGTGGGAGAAACACCCGTTGCTTGTGCGGCTTTCTTCGAGGTTGTAGATTTCGAAACAATGGAGGTAAAGTAGTAGCGGTCAGCACTAGAGAGGTAGTACAGAAAGGTTCAGCGTTAGGATTCCTCTTACTGTCTGGTGCTAGTTACCTCATGCAAATATGCTTCCATTCATAAGGTGTTCTTCCCTCTTAAGCACGAGGTCGCTTAGTCCGCTCCGTCACATAACGTTTTATCTCTTTGTAAAGACGTTAGTAAAACTCTTTTCAACTTTGCGAGGTCGACAACAATCTTACTACAACACTTTTCTACTAACAGGACGTAAGTACAGCTAAGAGAGGAAAATAACGTAAGTAATACGTTTCAAGCTAACTAATATATTGAGAAGGCGATGTAGTCAAGAGCTACAGCTGGTAGCTCGCAAGCTATAGTCGAAATTACAGGTTGTTAAGAGTTGCTACTAACCTTATCTAGCTGCTATACTAGGGTTCGGTGCAGCACTATACGTTGAAGGCCTTAGATTAACGGCCTATTAGGTTTGATAGTTGGGTTGTTGCCGTGAGCTCCGAGCTGCACGAGGTACTACGAGATTCCAATATGCTTCAATTCATAATACAACCCAAGAAGCAGAGCACAACCCAAAACCCAAGCTACCCAAAACGCCAAATCCTCCCTAAAACCACGGGGTATCTTTATCCCAAACCCAAGCCAACAATGCATCCGCGTCGCAGTTCGTCATCATAATCATAAGCGTTTTGTACGCACAAGCCAGGAACGCCTCGCAAAGCAGGACAGAGAACAAGTACAAACCAACAAGGAGAGACGAGCAAAACTACCACTCCAATAGCGTTTCTCCAACGCCGTCAAGCGCTTCGCCAATCGCGGCCCAGAACCCCATCCTCTGGAGCGGACCTTGCTTCTCCTTTTGCGGTTCTGTCTTGACTTCTTCCTGCACTTCTTCCTGCACTTCCTCCCGCACTACGCCTTTGCTCTTCAATTCTTTCCGTAAATCCTCGATAATGTCCAATTGGATGGAATTCAGCTGCTTCACTTCGTCCATGCGTATCTTTAGATCCTTCGCGTTCTGCCTGACGCCCTCAATATATCTTCCCACATTCTGAATGTACCCTGCCCCAATGCGCAAATCCTCATTTTTAACTTTACCATCGCTATTTGCACCCGTGATGCCTAACCCCGAAGGAATATCAAGCTCGGAGAAAAGATGGTCATCTGACTGTCGCGACTGCGATTCAGGCGCGGAGAGGAACTGGGCCATTTCCTCGAACTTGGTGACGAGGTATTCCATTTGGTCGTCGCTGGGTTGCCGCGTGTCGATAAGGTTCTCTAGGTGGGATATGCAGGAGGAGAGGGCGGACTGCACGGGCGACGACTCTGTTCTTGTTTCCCAGGGCATAGGTGGGAGTGGAGATGGCGGGGCAGCATGTGTATATGTGCGCGTTGTTCGTGCTGAGTCGGGCGTGTAGGGGTATTGGGGGATGCCATTGTGGTTGCGATTGTGGGGATCGGGGGACCTAAGGCTTTTTACGGGAGTGTGCGGGTGTGCGAGGTGGTTTGGGGGACGGGAGTAGTGTTCTTCCATGGGGCTGTAGAGGGGAGGGGCGGAGGGGTAGCGGTGGATATCGAGGTGCGGGCGCGCATCGCGAGGCCTCACGGGGGGAGAGGCATACGAAGAGGCTACATCGGGAAGATGGTCTAGTCTATCGTCGCGCGCATGCGCCGAGGTGTCGGTGTTCTTATGCGACTTCAGAGAGTAGTGCGGGTCGGTCGCGCGCGCGACAGGCTTGGGGCGGTGTGACGTCGTCGGCGAGACGAGTTCGTGGTCGGCCCAGCTGTCGGCGAGGCCATCGGACGCCGTCGAGTCTGTCGCAAACGGATCGGTAAAGTAGTCCGAGTCGGTGTCTGGCGGGGTCCATGGGCGCCCGTGGGCGACGGAGGGAGGGGAGCTCATTGCGCTGTTCAGCTGGAGTGTCGGCCGCATGGTCTGCGATGGGATGGGAGCGCGCGCGGGGGAGGATGGCGGGTATTAAAGACTACTGGGGGAGCGCACAAGGGAACTAGAGCGGCAAGCGCATGGCGTCGCTAGTATGCGCAGTGGTGTGGAACGAAGTACTGACGCATCTGCATCTGCTTGGAGGGGCTGGGGAGCTCGGACCCGCGGGGCTCTTCGGAACGGAACAAGCAGCAAACCGTCCAATGCGCTCCCATTGGCCCCGCGTTTCGACTGTCTTTCCGTCGGCACCATACACATTTCTGCTGGCACTACGCGCAATTCTCAGACACTTACGGACATCTTTGCGCTGCTAGAATCCCTCAAAGTGCAGCCATGGCGTCACAGGTGTGTCTAGCCCGTCCCCCCACCCCAATCCAATGCTGGACGCGACATCTGACCCCGCGACCACATTAGCTCGGTGTGCAGCCGTCGCTCGAGACGGTGCGCGAAGTGTTGGCTGCTGCAATTGCATCGCCGAATCCTCCGAACCTCGTTCCCGTGTTTTCGTCGATTACGGCCGAGTTCCTCACGCCTTCGAGCATATACCTGAAGATTGCTGCAAAGTGAGTCATAGTGGCGACGGGAGCATGGAGCGGAGGACCGAGCATCAACAAGGCAGTGTTGACTTGCCCAGGTCAAAATCGAAATTGTCTTTCCTCTTCGAGAGCGCGGCGACGAGTGAGACGATTGGGAGGTACAGCTTTGTCGGCGCGGGTTGGTCTTCCATTGGCGCCATCACGTACAACCACTGACCGAGCAGATCCTCGCAAAGTCCTAAAGACTGGCCCCGGCCATGGCGTGGAAGCTGACCCGCTGCCCTTTCTCGAGAAAGAGCTTTCTAAGAGCAGAGTCGCGACCGTTCCCTCGATACAGCTCCCTTCCATGACTGGCGGCGCTGTCGGATACGTTGGATATGACTGCGTAAAATACTTTGAGCCTAAAACGAGACGGGACGATGTCAAGGACGTTCTGGGCGTTCCCGAGAGTCTGTTCATGCTTTTCGATACCGTCGTAGCGTTGGACCATTTTGCGCAGGTGGTCAAGGTCATAACATACGTCAAGGTGCCGGAGAGTCTGGACAAGCTGGAAGAGGCGTACGAAGAGGCCAAGGCGACGCTCCAACGATACGTTACCATCTTGAAGGGGAAGGACGTACCACTACCGGAGCAGGGTCCGATCAAGCAAGGAAACGAATACACGTCCAACATTGGGCAAGAAGGATACGAAAGCCACGTCAATCGGCTGAAGGAACACATCAACGTCGGCGACATCATACAAGCCGTGCCATCCCAGCGCTTCGCAAGACCGACTTCCTTGCACCCCTTCAACATCTACCGTCATCTTCGAAACGTCAACCCGTCGCCCTATCTCTTCTACGTCGATTGCGACGACTTTCAGATCGTGGGTGCCAGTCCCGAGCTGCTCGTCAAGGAAGAGCTGGGCCGAATCATCACGCACCCCATCGCCGGCACCGTAAAGAGAGGGAAGACGCTGCAAGAAGACGCAGCACTCGCCGCGGAGCTCTCCAATTCCATCAAGGACCGGGCCGAGCATGTACGTTGTGTGCATATCCACAGAATAGCAAGAAGCTTACCTTGACATCACAGGTCATGTTGGTCGACCTTGCCCGAAATGACATCAATCGCGTGTGCGATCCCCTGACCACACGTGTCGACAAGCTAATGGTCGTGCAAAAGGTGCGTTTGCCACGCTCAGTGCGAACATGTGGGCCAATGGGCGCGATACTGACCCACGCAGTTCTCCCATGTACAGCACCTGGTCTCCGAGGTCTCGGGCGTGCTGCGACCGGGCAAGACGCGCTTCGATGCGTTCCGCTCCATTTTTCCAGCTGGTGGGTTTTCCAACGCATGAGTATTGAATTCTAGCTGATCGGCCAGGCACGGTGAGCGGGGCGCCCAAGGTGCGCGCAATGGAGCTGATCGCCGAGCTCGAAAAGGAGAAGCGGGGCGTGTATGCTGGCGCGGTCGGCTACTTTGGCTACGGCAGCGTGGAGGGCGACAGGGAAATTGAAGGGGCCATGGACGTGAGTAGTTGCTGGATTACCCTACAGTGTCCAATGATGCTAATGTCTGCAGACGTGCATCGCGCTGCGGACCATGCTCGTCAAGGATGGGATCGCTTATCTGCAAGCAGGGGTATGTCGGCTCCAAGATCTTGTTTTTTTGCATGCTCGCTAACCAGCCACAGGGCGGGATTGTGTTTGATTCGGATCCCTACGACGAATGGATCGAGACGATCAATAAACTAGGTACGTCCCTGTTTTTTGCGGGCGCATGTGGGTATCGCGTCGAAGGTTTGCACTCGGCGAGCACACATGGAAGTACTAATGCACATCAGGCGCAAACACACAGTGCATCGTCTCGGCAGAGCAGAAGCACCTGGAGGAGCAGGCCGAGGCTGAGGCCGAGGCTGACGGCGATGCGGGCAACAGCTCCAGCATGTCGAATCGCGCGCCCATTTCGCTTGCAGCAGGATAGCATGCGCGCCACAAGACTGGCGTGTTTGCGACGGCGAGGGCATGATTGGCGGCGCATTGTTCGATCTAGACCGTGAATTTGAATCTTGGCGACAACGGAGATGGGAGCGTTTGGTGAGGGAAATGAGGGCAGGGCTCTGCGACTCGAGCAGACGTCATGTACGGTCGAGTGGCCAGCGCATCTGTAATTGCATCGCGGGGGGTCGACGAGCTCAGGAGTCGGCCGTCGGAAGTCGGCACTCATGCGGGAGGGAAAACCGGTGGCTCTGCGACGGTGATGCTGGATACCTCGGGTGACGTAGATGCGAATGCAGTCGGTTGCGCCGCAACTGGATGGTCGTGCGCAGTGGCCGTGTGGATGAGTTGGCACAGACGGCATCGTCATCATCATCCGTCTAGGAGAGAGAGAGGCCGGGGGCCCGATCAAGCTCTGGTGGAAGCATCCGAGGCATTGGCCAATGGGACCACGGTCGCCACACCAACCTTGCCAACCTTGCCAACCAAGGCAAACCAAGGCGCAGTGCGGTGCCTGAGCTAGCGGCCACCCATGCCAGTCGAAGCCGGCGGGCATGTGTTCCCAGCCACCCGTTGGTCCTGTGTTTATGCTGGTGGTCGATGCTGCAAGCGTAACTGGGAAGTAACATGCACTACCAGCCCGGTTTCCCGCCTTCCCTCGTTGCACATGGCAGCCGCCCTCTCGAATAAATAACCACCCGCTCCTCTGCCATCCATCCCTTCTCCACAACATCCTCACTTCACCCTCAAACCAGCAGCCCTTGTCCACTCGTCGAAGCTTACCCAGCTCCTCTATCCTGCAGCAGTTATCCTACCAGCGCCTTACTCAGCATCTTCTTCCACCTCCTCCCGCACCACCCAGCCAAGATGAAGTCCTTCGCTATCCTCGCTGTCGTCGGCGCTGCCCTTGCCCAGGACATGGGCTCCCTCCCGGCCTGCGGTGTGAGTACTCCCGTCTCCGCGACGCACCCGTGCCAGTGCTAATTCGTCCAGCAAACCTGCGTTAGCAACATGCTCGCCATTGCCCAGTCCGGCTTCGGCTGCTCCCCGGGCGACACCGTCTGCTACTGCACCAACGTCGACTTTGGATACGGTGTCCGTGACTGCGCCCAGCAGGCATGCAGCAGCTCCGAGGAGGCCACCCGCGTCATCTCGTACGGCTCCGCTTACTGCGCATGTGAGTTGGAACGTCTTTGTTTACCGTACTCTGCTGACCCTGACTAGCGATTGCCGAGTCCGCTAGCGCGTCCGCAACCGCCATCTCTTCGGGAGCCCTGGGTGTCTTGTCGTCCGCTTTGGCTTCCGCCACGGAAAGTGCCGGTAGCGCCACGTCCAGCCTTGCCAGCGATGCGTCCAGCGTCACGTCCAGCCTCGCCAGCGGTGCGTCCAGCGCCACGTCCAGCCTCGCCAGCGACGCGTCCAGCCTCGCGTCCAGCGTCAGCAGTGCGCTTTCTAGCGTGGAGAACTCCGCCTCGTCTGCCCTCGCATCCGTGACCTCGTCTCTTGCTTCGGAAGCCTCAGGCGTCACGTATGTTGATCCCCTTTTCGTCACTTCTACAACGCTAACTCTTTCCAGCTCTTCTCTTGCCTCAGGCGCCAGCAGTGCCGCTTCCGGCGTCTCGTCGACCCTCGCCAGCATCACCAGCCAGGCTGGCTCCGAGACCTCCGGCGGCGCTCCTTCGTCGACCGGCGCTGCCGCCAGGATGACCGGCCTGCCCATCGCAGGTGCTGCCGGTTTCGCCGCCTGGATGTTGCTATAAGTCACCACGTCTGTCCATGGCCCTCGCTCGGCGGTAATGTTAATAACGGATGGTGACGGTTGGTGGTGATGCGAGGACTTGGGTCTCTGTTGGTTTGACGGGTTGGCACCGGGCACGGGTGGTGTGTCTGGGTCGTTCCCAACGTTTCTACTTCTACCTGTTTATTTATTATGGGGCGGGCGGCTTGGTGGTCACGAATTACGTCGCATATGTCTCTGCATACATGCGCTAGGTTGCAGCGCAATGATACCCACTCTGCGGGGATGGTGGAAAAGGAATCCGATCCTATGGGTGGTCTAGATAGTACACAATAAACTCTAATGTTTACGCACTCTGGTCTTCGTATCATGATGGGATAGCTGTGGTCGTTGTGCAACGCGTTCGGTACCAGTTCCTGCGCGCATGGTGGTGGGACAGTACACGAGGATTTGGGCTGTGTGACGAAGATTCACTGCCGTCGCAATGGTCTGCGCCTTGTCGTGTTCATGGGCATCAATCAAGAAACAGAATGTCGTTGGAAATTACCAACGAGGCTGAACAATGGAGAAAGAGGTGAGGTCCGATTTACCTTTCGGCCCAGGTGGCCTGGTCGTCGCGAGTGCTGACGTGATCTGCAGGCGGATTTGCGTGGATCCACCGCGGCGGTTTGCCTTGCAGTAAACACGAGAGGGATGCGCGCACGGGCCGGGAGGTAGCCGGGGATCATTATCTGGGGTATGTAGGGATGCTGGAACGATGTACTATGGGAGGGAAGTTCGAGGGCATGTTTGGATGGGTTGAGATGAATGGTTGGAGGAAGTGGGGGGTGGAAGTGAATGGCGGATTAGTCGGGATGGTGCGGAGTGGGTATGGTCTTGAACATGGAATGATTATGTGGTTGTTGAGTAGAGCTGGCTTGGACTGGCAGGTAGTCTGACGGATGCAATTGCTCATAGATCTGTTTGCTTGAGTGGAGGCTTTGGATGTGTTCGTTTGCGACGCGCAGTCGGCGGAGTATAATCTCGGATAAAGCATCGCTCCCCGGTCCATCGTCGCGGATCCAACCCAACCACGTCGTCGCAATTCGAAACCAACACAGTGCGACAGCGACAGCGACAGCCGCGCCGCTCGAAAACGCCAAACATGTCATCCCTACGCGTTCGGTCCCCGTTCGGCGGGACTTGCCGCCAGCGGCACAAATTTCCCCTTTGACCAAACAGGCAATACAATGGCGCCATCGCGCATCTAGCAACCACGCGGGACCCATAGAACCCGCGACACTAGCAAAGCCTTACCGTCGACGTTCCAACCACCACCGCCGTCTTACTACGAACTGCTGCAATGGTCCTTAGCACGAGGCGGGGAGAATTTCCTCGTGGGCTACTTCCGGAGCTGGCGATGCTGGAGTGGAGTTGAACTATGGGGGCATGGCAGGCTCTGGACGTCATGGTAGGCTGGTGGTATTTCGGACGGTTTGGGGTTTGTCCCTCGGGCGGGCTAGAGGGTGGTTCTGTGGAGTAGTGGTGCTGGGCTGGGGGATAAGTAGGAGACTTGCCAGCGCTGGTTTTGTCGGCACAAACGTCTTCTTGAGTTCTACACTTTGCATCTTGTCGTCGTTTCCTCTCAGCTTCATATTCAATCTCTATCTTCACATCATCTCAAGAGACCCCACCCCACTCTCCATCAAGATGGCTCCCGGCGCCATAGCAGAAATGCCCAACATCGCCGAACCCTTCAACAACCACCGCGACGGCACAGCGCTAGAAGCAACCTCAGACGCCATCGACGACGTCAACGTGCTCAAAGCAGCACTGAAAGTGAAAAACGGCACCGCCACCCAGCACGAGAAAGACATCTACGAATCCTCCACCTTCGACGCCGCAAAAGACAAGACGCAATTCCGCCAGTACGAAGACGCCTGCGACCGCGTCAAGAACTTCTACAGCGAGCAGCACACCAAGCAAACCGTAGCATACAACCTCAAAGCGCGCAATGCGTTCCACAGCAAGACGCGCGCCGAAATGACCATCTGGGAGGCCATGGAGAAGCTCAACACGCTCATCGACGAAAGCGACCCAGACACGTCGCTGAGCCAGATCGAGCACCTCCTCCAGTCCGCCGAGGCCATCCGCCGCGACGGCAAACCGCGCTGGATGCAGCTCGTCGGCCTGATCCACGACCTGGGCAAGCTCCTCTTCTTCTTCGACGCACAGGGCCAGTGGGACGTCGTCGGCGACACCTTCCCCGTCGGCTGCGCCTTCGACCCCCGCATCATCTACCCGGACACCTTCGCGGCCAACCCGGACTCTACGAACGAGATCTACAGCACCGAGCACGGCATCTACACGCCTGGCTGTGGGCTTGACAACGTCATGCTGAGCTGGGGCCACGACGAGTATCTGTACCATATTATGAAGGCGCAGAGCTCGCTGCCGGATGAGGGGCTGGCTATGATTCGGTACCATAGCTTTTATCCGTGGCATAATCAGGGGGCGTATGCGTGGATGATGGATGAGAAGGATGGGCGTATGCTCGAGGCTGTGCGCGCGTTCAATCCGTATGATCTGTACAGCAAGAGCGATGAGGTGCCGCGGGTCGAGGATCTGAAGGTATGTTTGGTCGTTGTGCTTGTTTTTGGGGCAATGCTAATTTCGCGTAGGAGTACTACAAGGATATCGTTGAGGAGTTCATTGGGTGGGACAAGAAGATTCGGTGGTGAGTGTTGTGTTGTGCTGGGGCTCGCATCGCGGAGGGAAAAGGACTTTGTTGCTTGGGATGGGCGTGGGGCGTTTACTTGCGTGTTGGATTGTTTGGGCATATATTACTTTGCGCACGGAGAGCTGTACAGGCCCGTGGATTCGAATACAAGCGTTGGCTTTCTCACTTGCTTCTCTTGTCCTTGCTGCTTGGGGTGGTATGCATTGCGTTGTCATGCTATCTCGATCCCACACTGCGCTGCGGCATCTTATCCGTCAGCGGCGTTTTGCTGCAATTGTGCATGCGCCGTCCGAATCCACTTATAAGGCTGCGTCCTTCGGCTGACTCCGCTCGAGGAGTAGAGATGGCCAGTAACGGCCCTGTGACGACGCTTCACTACTCGCACCACTTGAACACTGGCCCTGAGGCTGAGACCCTCCTGGGTGGGCTTTACAAAGTGCACCTTTATACGCTGGCATTGGGACTCGAGCCGGGTAAAGGCGGTGGGGGAAGCTCAGCCACAGAAATCTCGGCACACTTAGTATTGCATGGGCGGGGACGAGTGTCTCATGAACACAACACGGTTCGTGTTGAGCGACAAGAAGCGTGCGCGACAGTAGGAGCGTGCTGTCAGACGGGGGGAATTTCACGAGGCGAGCACGATCTGGGGCATGTGAGTGGAGAGGTACATGATATTGGAGTTGGAAGTACACTTTCAAGACGAGAGTAAACAAGGCAAAAGAACAGCTATGTAGTTGGACAGACAGTGAGCACATTAAGCCGGCGATCTGCAGAGCCCATCCAGCGGGTTGCAAGACCGTTTGTGCAGAGATACCCCATTCCTATTCCTCCGGTTCCTTCGCGCTCTGATGAGGCGCGGCTGCCAAAGATCCAATACTGGCGTCGCTATTAGACCCATTTCCATCGTTACCGCCTTTGTTATCGTCGTTATCCTCATGCGTACCATTCTTCGCCACTTAATCCATCCTCTTCTTCTTCCTAAACGTCCCTTCTTCCTCCTCGATGTCCTCTTCTTCCTTCTCGAAGTCCTCTTCTTCCTTCTTGACGTCCTCTCCTTTCTCCTTGACGTCCTCTTCTTCCTTCTTGAAGTCCTTTTCTTCCTCCTTGAAGTCCTCTTCGTCCTCCTCTTCGTCCTCTTCTTCCTCTTTCACGTCTTTGCAGTCCTCCTCTTCCTTTGTTGCCTTACTGCCCACGGTGACATCGCTAGACCGCTCCTGTTCCCTGGTGGGGAGCGAACTTGTAGGTATTGTAGCGCTTTCAGATATGCTCGGAGACGCTTCACCAACACTCTGGTTCTTAGACGCTCCGTCTGTGCCAGCGAAAAGAGAGGACTTTGGTTTCTCAACATTCGAACGAGGCCCAGACAGTGCTGCAGCAAAGAGATCAGACGACCCTGCTGGCTGACTCTGGACCGTAGTTTTTCCGAACAATTCAGTACCTGATAGAGTATAAGGCGCCGATCGAGGGGCGCGGAAGAGGCCGCTAGTTGTTGAAGGCTTCTCTTGGCCAGCAAAATCTCCAAAGAGGCTGCCAGTACTTGAGGGCTTCTCTTGGGCAGCATTGCTTCCAAAGAGGCCGCCAGTCGTTGATGAATTCTGTTTAGCAGCTTTGCTTCCAAAGAGGCCGCCAGTTGATGAATTCTGTTTAGCAGCTTTGCTTCCAAAGAGGCCGCCAGTTGATGAATTCTGTTTAGCAGCTTTGCTTCCAAAGAGGCCGCCAGTCGTTGATGAATTCTGTTGAGCAGCATTGCTTCCAAAAAGGCCGCCAGTCGTTGAAGGCTTCTGTCGAGCAGCATCACTTCCAAAGAGGCCACCAGTTGTGGAAGGCTTCTGTTGAGCAGCAACATTTCCAGAGGGGCCGCCAGTACTTGAAGGCGTCTCTTGAGCAGCGACATTTCCAAAGAGGCCGCCAGTTTTTGATGGCTTCTCTTGAGCAGCATTGCTTCCAAATAGACCGCCACTAGAAGCAGACGGGATAGCCTGAGGGTCCTTGGATTCACGATCGGTCGATGAACCCCCGAACAGGCCGCCAGCGGTGGACGAAGGTGGTGCTGTGCCAAACAGCCCTCCACTCGATGAAGAATTGTTTGATGCGAAGAGACCGCCGCTCAACACGGAAGAAGTCTGAGCGGAGCCAAATGGAACCTTAGCTCCTTGATTTTGGGCAACCCCGCCGAAAAGCCCTCCAGACCCAGCAGCAGGTGCGGTAGAAGTTCCAGACCAGCTTGCTGAGCTCTTCGGCGTCGCCTGTCCCAAGAACCTCGACGCCGCACCCTGCTTCTCCATATCCCACGGATATACAACCCCTTTCTCCTCCCCGGGCCCCTTGCGCCCCGCCTCTGTATCGACCTGCCTTAGCTCTTCAAACGACACGTCCTTGCTCAGCAGCGGAATGATGGTTTGGAAATGTTCCATCGTGTTGTTATAACTGTGCTCAAGATGCGTGCAGATCTCGCCGTTCTCCTTGAGCAGCTGGCTATAAAGAAGTACAGATGGGGGAGGCGAGGCTTTGCGGCCAAAGACACCTGTAGTTGGGGGTGGTGTGGTTTTACGAGCAAACAATCCGGTTGTTGGGGTTGGTGTGGTTCTATGGGCAAATAGTCCCGTTGTTGGGAGCGATGGTTTGGATACAAAGCTGTCGAAGCCTGATGTAGATGCTGGATTCGTCCAAGGGACACCAACGCCAGACTGCAGGGCATTGTTACCAAATGCGCTAATGCTTGAAGTGCGAGGGTTGGTTGCATCAAAGCCGGACGCGGGTGTTGGATTCGCTGCGAAAGTTCCAGAGCCCGATAAAAGCGCTGCGGTTATATGTGGCCCAGCACTGGAAGTGAGGGTCGAACTGCGTCCGAACAGCCCAGATGCAGGCGCTGGGGGGGCGATTCGATTCGCAGTGCCATCCCCAGTCGCAGGATTGAAAGGTGGCCTCCGGGCCGAATCGCTGAACAGCGAGGAGTTCATCTTGTTGCCATTCAGATCGGACTTTTGTACATCTTCGTCTTCTTCCTCCGCTTTGCTCGTCCGAATCAAAAATACTACACCCCTGACCGGGAACGTCCCCATCTTGGTGACCATATCAATAGGCTTCCCGAGCTGCGCAGAAATCAGTTTACCTTGCCGATGCTTGGCGCGAATCTTGATGAGACGAAGCTGTTCGGGATGTAACTCGCAGATGTCGTCAATGATAGAGTGGTCATCGCCGAGTTTGTGGATGTGGGCTCCGATGGCCTCGTCATCGAGAGGAAGATGATCGGTTTTATAGGTCCATTCGACTGCTGATGAGTGAAGGTCTTCGCAGGAGGGACGAATGAAGTAGGCTTCAAGGTGAGTGGGTGCATTGACGTCCTTGGGGGAAGGTTCGAGCGGTGTTTGGGTGGATTTGAGCGTGGGCTGGATTGCCTCATTCCCTTTGCTTTGAGAAGAACCTGGCGTAGCTTGTCCAGCTGAGCTATGTGCGGCAGGGGTTGGTGAAGTTACTGATCCTATTGCAAAGCTGAGTGAGGTCTTTGGGTTCTCTGGCATGGTGCCGGCTGCCGCAGCCGGAGTGTTGTTTCGCGTAGAGCCAGGCGTTTGCAGCGGGGATGCTACCTTCGATAGCGGCAGAGGCACTGATTGTGCGTTTTCACCAGACATGATGCTCCCAAGCTGACGGTCCTGGATGCTGTTCGGAGCAATGAAGCTCGGAGGCCAAGTACCAAATGCGGCAACTTGGGGATATTTTCCTTGCGCGCTGGAAAAAGTTAGATCTTCTAGATCTATAGGCTTTGGGGAAACATACCTTAATCGACTTCTTTCACTCTCAGTCTCCTCAAAGCTCCTGTCAAACCTGACCCTCAGATCTTCAGGCCAAAGTTGTACAGACGCGGTCTTATCTCCACACAGTGGGAAGTCTGGATGTCCGTACCTGCCGCGAAAACCGCGCGGATGTTGCAGCTCGAGGAGTTCGCGGCCTTGACAATGGGGCAGAGATGGTGGATGAATTATAGGCGGGGACGTTTGATGAAATAAGGGCGTAGACGCCGGAAGATGCAGGGGGACATGAAGCGTGGGGGCGGATGCAGCCTTGGCCGAATCGGCGAATTCGGCGTTCGTACTGGGTACTGCGTCAGCTGTGAACTCGTATACTCTCGGTAAAAGCATGATGAAACCTACAGGTGTTCCTCATGAGACAAAGACTCTTCCCGCGCAGCAGCAAGCGCCGCCAACATGTCTTTCACACAAGATTCCAAGCTATCGATGACGAGCTGCACGTTCTCCACGAACGGAGTGAACGCTATCTCACTTCGACTATCTTGCTCACTTCCTGGATGCAGGCACCTCTCCAATATCCGCTCCGCGCTCTCAACGCTCCTCAAAATCGTGTCGCAATATCCAATACTTTTGGAAACAATCGACGCATTAGGCCCTGAGGACAAGTGAAGTGAGAGGTACCGTCTCAACATTGGAAGCAGCGCGGTAACAGTGAGCAGGTCTTTCGCGAGCATCGTATACGCGTCGACATCATTTTGGGTGAAGGAGAAGTGGCAGAGCGTGAAGAGGGAGGATGCGGCTTCCTTTGCTCGCATTTCGAGCTCTTCCATCTCGCGCGTAAGCTGCACATTGTCGGATGTGGGTGCCATGATGCGCAATTCGACCTTCCTCAACATTGGAAACACTCAAAAATAAACGAGAAACGCAGACGCAGGTATGCGTTCTTGGAGATAAAGCGGGCGGTTCAGTGGCGCTTCAGATGAATCGACGTCCTCAGCGTCTGAAAGAAAACTGTGAGGGAAGTCGGCGTATCTCCCACTCCATCGCCTCTTCGCCGTATATACACCACCCCATCAGGCCGACAGTTGATGCTGTAGGCAGTCTCCAGGCACCCGCAAGGCTGCAGCCTGCAAGCCGGTTCGGGTCGACTTGCCTGTAGTCGGCAACAGCGCACAAAACCCCGACCTCACCCACGACATTTGCAGGACACCGCGTCTCCAGATACTGCTAAATGCTCACTTAATCTCGACGGGTCTCTGAATACTATGCTTGACTCGAGCTCTGCCACCCTCTATTGCTTTGCGACCGTTTCAACCCCCGCCGTGGCCCCGGACTCGGATGACGCTGGTGCCTTGAAGATGAGCGGGACCGAGGGAACGTGGAGGTAGATAACATGAGCTGCCGCAACGATAAAGTCGTGTGCGCTGGAGCAGCGTCGTGCGAATGCATCGGGTAGTCTGCCTGTCGTCTGGGCTGGGTGTAGGTGACGTGGTGTTGCACGGACAGGAACTCAACGCGCCGGCGTAGAAGGACATCGCAGAAGGTCGCTCTCTGTCACCCTTTGGCGTCATCGAGTAACTCGGCTTCGCTGTGTGATTTCTGCATGATCGCTTGTGCTCGCCATATCGAGAAGATCAGTTTTAATGGCTTCTACAAAGGCTGAATTGGTGTGCGCGTCAGCTCTCCCAGTTGCGGTCGGTAGGGATTGCGCCGTGGTAAATGCCCACAGCCCACCACCGCACCACCACCCAATATCCTACCCCATGCGCCTGGTCCCAAACTCCGCAGCCATCACCTCCGATCCATCTTAATTACTTAACGCTATTATTGGGTCTAGGGGTGGAGCGACGATGCCGCGAGTTGGCTATCGCGATTTAGCGGCAGCATAGCAAAGCAGCGACGTTGCTTCGCTCTCTTGAGATCCTACTCTTGATAACGTCGCTGCTTGCAACGCTGTGTTCGGCGTGTCATATAGTATATCCGTCCAAGCTAGTATGTAAATAAGATGTGGAAGTGAAGAATGTGATGATTCCGCAGTGTTATTAGAGGTGCCGTAGGAGAATATGGACGAAGTCGCTCTCTACAGTCTCCATGAATCTGGTTTCGCTGTATGGCGCGCTGTTTTCGGCGTGTAGTCTAGTACATTTCAAGAAGCTCTTGTGTACAGTAGATGTGGTGTTAAGAAAATGCGATTCGACCGCAGTTGTGTTAGGGGTGTATGTAGTATGAGGAATGCCGGAGGAATTCGTTCTCTACAGTCTTAGGGGTTTGACATCGCTGTTTTCAGCCCTATTTCGGGAGTGCTACAAAGCCCTGCTCGTCTGCTTGCAAGATTTACAACACTGTAGCGATTGGTATCTCGAATGACTATGTCGCTGAATGTGGTCACGTGCATCAAGGCGGGGCTGAGGCCAGCCAACCCCACTACCGCGACACGAACAACACGACCACCACGACACGAGGCGGGATGTTTCCTTTCCGCTATTCCGTTGCGATGTATGCACTCTGAACTGCCTTGATCGAGATAGAGCTGCTAGGTGCTCAACACTGTATTAGAGCCGACTGAATCGTGACGCCATTCCGCAGCCTAGCACCACCAGCACCGACTTTCGACGCGGCAATCCCTCCAGGCAATTCCGCCCGACTCGAGCTTCGGTGCAGCACCCCCCGGCGGGGTAATCAATGGCGGGGCATCGGAAGAATTAATGTGGACAATCAATCGCCGACCCTTGCCCTTTGCCGCTAGCCCGAGATTCCACATGCATGCTCCGTCAGGCACAGGCACATACGTAGACGGACAATCATCCAGCCCGAACACACCCCACTAAACCCCTACATATACCCCCGTCGCTACTGCGCAATGAACCCTTCCCTTGCAAACTTCATCCTCTCCAAAACCCCCAAATCTATTCTCCACCCTACCCCCACCATGTCGACCTCAATCCCTTTGAACACCGGTGCCACGATCCCCGCCCTTGGTCTTGGAACATGGCAATCTGCCCCCGGTGAAGTAAAAAAGGCCGTCGTTCACGCCATTGAAGCGGGGTACCGTCACATCGATTGCGCATTCTGTTACCAGAACGAGGATGAAGTCGGTGAGGCGTTGAAGGATGTGTTGAAGAGAGGCGTGGTGAAGAGGGAGGAATTGTTTATTACTACGAAGCTTTGGTGCACGTTCCACACGAGGGCGGAGGAGGGACTGCAGAAGAGTTTGGAGAGTCTGGGCTTGGAGTATGTGGATTTGTATCTGATGCATTGGCCGGTGCCTATGAACCCGAAGGGTGTGTACTCCAATTTCAAAGCGTGGAGCTGGAAAGAATGTATGGCTAACACACCCCAGGAAACCACCCTCTCTTCCCCAAACTCGAAGACGGCTCCCGCGACATCGACCACAGCATAACCCACATCCAGACCTGGAAGAACCTCGAATCCCTCATCCAGTCCCACCCAGACAAGGTCAAAGCCATCGGCGTCGCCAACTACTCGGTCAAGTACCTCGAGAAGCTCCTCGCGCAAGCCACCATCGTCCCCGCCGCCAACCAGATCGAAAACCACCCGCTGCTGCCCCAGCAGGAAGTCGTTGACTTCTGCAAGGAGAAGGGCATTCACATCACGGCGTACAGTCCGTTGGGCAGCACGGGGTCGCCGTTGTTCAAGGACGAGAAGGTCGGGGAGGTGGCGAAGAAGCATGGCGTTGGACCCGGAACGGTGCTGCTGAGTTACCATCGTGAGTGGCCTTGCATTTGCTACGGAAGAAAGAACCATGCTAACGCAAGTAGTCGCCCGCAATTCCTCCGTGCTCGCGAAATCGGTGACGCCCTCGCGCATCGACGAGAACCGCAAGCTCATCTCGCTCGACGACGAGGACATGCAGAAGCTCGAATCGATCCACAAGAACGGGATCACGCGCTTTGTATACCCGCCGTTTGGCGTGGACTGCGGGTTTCCCGACAAGACGGATGGCATTGACCTGAGCGGCTGATCCCCCTCGATTTCCAAAGGCATATATACCCACATGTAGATCTGTTCGCAGTCAATAGATAAAAGTTTCCAAATGAAATGCGTCTCTTGCTCTAGTTCGTCCCGCTTGCCCAACGGAGACGATCCAGGCAGCTCCACGTGGAGGCGCAAGAGGCCGACTTCCGCTGCCCGCAAACCCCCGTTTCAGTCTCTACTCCGTTCCCTCTCACAGAACCGAAGCGACTAACGTACTCGGGGGGCGGATGGTTATTTGGCTAGAGTTCCACCAAACTCGAGGGGGAGGAGCAAGTCTTACCGGGGCGAGAGCGTAGGCACAGGGGTGGATCAGTCCCCTTGCCGGAGGCCGAGTACGGAGCAGGTGGGTGGTCGGTTCAGATCTGCAGCGTAGTGAGTATGGGGAGATGTAGAGGGGAGTGACGCTTACTTTGTACCAGTGATACAACTTCCCCGACGCAACCCTCGCCGTCTCGCGAACCCGACGCTCGACAATCGTCCACTCCTCGACAGGAAGCTCGTCCGGGAACCAAGCCGACCATCCGGTCGTCATGGGCGTACCGTACAACTAAAGAAACAGGTAGTAGTCATCCGGCAGTACTTGTTGTGCATCACAGGCTTGCTTCACTCCGCCGGCGTCTAGTCACTTACGAATCGAGCCCTCTCCTGGGTGCGGCCGGGGTTGCGCAGGAAGCGGACGCCAGAGGCGTGCCCGTAGTGCGCCCCTTGCACTTCTCTCGCCTCCTTTCCGCTGCGGTACACGTGTGCTGTACCGAGCGTGCCGAGCGTAGTCCTGTACCCGCTGATGTTAATCGGATCTGGCTGGTACTTGTCATACAGTAGTCGCAAGCAATACAAAGCAATGGGAAATACCAAACTCATCAACAAGTCTTACTTATTCGCACCCCGGAACAACAACTCGACAGTGAACCAGGGATCCCCGAAGTTCCTCTCGCCATGCCAGCCCTTCTTGACGAGGGCCATCGTCTCGACGGTGCCCGGAGGACACTGGCCGGCGAACTGGCCGACGGCGAATTGGCGGGTGGTGGAGGCGGGGTGGGCGCGGAGGAGGAACGCCCGGATGTCGTCGGTCTCGTGCGGGCAGTCTGGCGCAATCTTGAGGCGACTGCTTGGTGGTGGCGGTGCGAAGTAGGCGAAGGAGGTCATTGTGGTGAGTGGTGGGTGGTGGTGGTGGTGGAGGTGGTAGGCTTTTGGGTGTGACTTTTGAGAGGAGTTGCACTGAGGATGTGATGGCGAAAAGAAGCTGGACGGACGCAAAGCTTCTGTGTTTATATGGGAGTTAAGCGAGCCAGCTAATTCGAAAGGAGAAGAGAGAGCGCGAGGTGGTAGCCATGGTGATGATGATGGTGAAAGTGAAAGTGAAAGTGAGAAAGCCCGAAGTAAGACTCTCCCAAACCATGCCCAAACAATGAAGTCGAAGCCCAAATCTACCGCCCCATCCAACCCCCATCAACAGTGACAACCTCTCCACTAACATACGCACTCGCCGGACTCGCAAGCCAAACCACCGCTCCCTTGAAATCGTCGGGGCTCCCCCATCGTCCCGCTGGTATCCTGACCAGAATACCCTTCGCCCGCTCCTCATCCTTAATCAAGGCCGTGTTCATCTCTGTAGCGATATATCCCGGCGCAATAGCGTTAACATTGATACCCTTACTCGCCCACTCGTTGCTCAATGCCTTGGTAAGCTGAGCGACGCCGCCCTTGGATGCCGCGTACGCAGGCACAGTGATTCCGCCTTGAAACGACAGCAGCGAGGCGACGTTGATAATGGAGCCGCGGCGGGTGGAGCTCGGTGGGAGCGAGGGGTCGGAGGACAGCATGTGGGCGCCGACGTCGCGGCAGAGGGTGAAGACGCTGGTGAGGTTTACTTGGAGGACAGCTTGCCAGTCTTCGTCGGGGAATTGATGGGCGGGGTGTCGTCGTTGGATTCCGCCGCAGTTCAGCAGGATGTGGATCTTGTGACCGTCTTTTAGGATTGTGGGGACGAGGGCGGAGACGGAGTCGTTGGAGGAGAGGTCGCATGTGTAGATTTGGGCTTTGCGGTTGAGCTTCTCGATGGCTTCTTTTGTGGATTGGTTGGAGGTGTCGCGCTGGGTCGATTAGATCAATGGTTCTGTTGTTTTGAGAACTGGAAAAGACGAACCTGAACGAGTAAAATATCTGCTCCAGCTTCGGCGAGTGCGAGAGCCATTGACTGTCCAATTCCCCTCGTTCCGCCCGTCACGAGAGCTGTCTGGCCCTCGAGGGAAAAGAGCTCCTGAACCGTGGCCATCTTCAATTCTATAACCAGAAACGTCAAATGTTGTTCAAAGCTGCGGCTTTTTATCAAAGAATAAAGTCTCCTTTAAATGCAATGGCAGGTCGAAGTAACAGAATGTTCGAAGCCCAACAATCACCGGTAAATAACCACCCATGCTGTCGTGTTCCTAGCGCGGGGCATCAGCGAGTAGAAGCCTAGCGTCGGCATTTGATGCGGGGAGAGCAAAGGCCGACCGGAGAAGTTCCCTCCAACAGACGACGCAATAGGTGGATTGTGTGGGGAAAGGGTCGACATGTGGTGTCCGCGTCTTTTAAGAGTCCCGGATGCTTTTGCTTTCATCCCTCTGCGTTGATACTGCGACTTGATCTGATCCTGCATTCCGCGCCTCAGCATTCATTTGCCCTGAACCCAAGTAGCGAGATGACGACAGAAAAGACACCCGACGTGTCGCAAGACGGAGAGCAACAAATCCGCGCCTCCGTCTTACACGGCGCAAAAGACCTACGAATCGTAAGTCTCCCAGTCTTTTCCGTAGATACCACATTCACAAAACTTAGGAAAACCGCCTCCTCTTCCCACCCGGCCCAACAGACCTCCAAGTCTCCGTCCGCTCAACCGGCCTCTGCGGCTCCGACTTGCATTACTACCGACACTACCGCAATGGCGACATCATCGTTCGGGAGCCCATGTCCCTCGGCCATGAGTCCGCGGGCGTCGTCGTAGCCGTGGGCTCGGAGGTGAAGAACTTCAAAACTGGGGACAAAGTCGCGTTGGAAGTAGGGCAGCCGTGTGAGCAGTGCGAGAGATGCAAGGAGGGACGGTATAACATCTGTAAAGAGATGAAATTCCGGAGTAGTGCAAAGGCGTTTCCGCATGCGCAGGGGACGCTGCAGGATAGGATCAATCATCCAGCAGCTTGGTGTCATAGGTGCGTGGCTTGATGCGATTGAATCGATGGGAGAAAGCTAATAGAGGGTAGGCTCCCCGATGATGTGTCACTCGATCTGGGTGCGCTTTTAGAGCCATTGGGTGTAGCCATTCAAGCTTCGAAACGAGCTCAGCTCCGCGTTGGCTCAACAGTACTTGTCTTCGGCGCGGGCGCGGTCGGTCTTCTCGTCGCAGCAATGGCGAAGATTTCAGGTGCGAGCACTGTCATCATAGCAGACATCGACCAGGGAAGAGTGAACTTCGCCGTAGAGAACCACTTTGCGCATCGAAGCTATAATGTGCCGCTGAAGCGCGGGAACACGATCGAGGAGAATCTCGAAATCGCGAAAGAGACAGCTGCGGAGGTTGGAAAGATTGCCAAAGTGAGCGGTGGGCTGATTGGAGAGGTGGATGCTGTGTTTGAGTGCACCGGCGTGCCTTCGTGCGTGCAGGCATCAATATACGTGAGTGCAGTCGAGCTTTGGACGAACACACTGCTAACAAGTCCAGGCAACTCGCCCCGGAGGCAAAGTCCTGCTCATCGGCATGGGCACACCCGTCCAGACGCTCCCCATTTCCGCCGCGGCTCTTCGCGAAGTCGACATCATGGGCGTTTTCCGGTACGCAAACACATACCCGACCGGCGTGGAAGTCGTATCGAAGAAAGGCCCCGAGTACCCCGACTTTGCAAAGCTCGTTACACATCGGTTCAAAGGACTCGAGTCTGCAGAGGAAGCTTTTGAGATGGCTGGGAAGACCAAGGACGACAAGGGAAATCTCGTGATCAAGGTTGTGATAGAGACTGGAGAGAGCGGGAAGGCGAACCTGTGAGTTAGTAGAGGGTCTGCTGCCGGAATTAGAGGATCGCTAGAGTAATGTGAAGAACGGCCTCATCCACACATGTTGTCTTCGTCTGTATATTGATCCCGCGTTGGAGTTCGGACTGGTTGGGGGAAGGGGACGCCACGGCTAGACTTGCCTCTCAGCAGAACCTCACGCGTAAAGCTGCCTCTGCCAGCATACCCCAAGCTCGACCCCGAGAACCCGAACCGATGTTTTCTTCGGCACCGAGCATCTCCATTCAATGCCAAACGTTGACGGGGTTTCTTGCCTCTTGTTGAACGAAGCCACAGCAAATTCGTAATGGCCGACCACGCTCTCGGATGGGGAGATTCTCCCCGCAAGATCTCCACAAATCCGCGCCGGACGCCCAACGTAGCAACTCCACTATGCCCCCACTATGCACGCGTCGACGCGCCAACGTCCTAGATCGTGTCCTATAACGCGTTCTTCTGTTCTCTTCGCCGATGGAGCGTTTCTCTAGTACAGTATGGCCGTCGCGGACGCCATCCGAGCGCGCGATCCGGAAGTGTTCGGCGACAGTAACAGAAAAGGTGGAGAAGAGAGTGGATATGAGGCAGGACTACCCAAAGCAATGTCTCGAGTGAGTGCAGCATGGAGAAGGAATCCGAACTTCGGAAGACAGGATAGGATCAGCATCCCATTGCGGATAGCTTCGCCTCTGGACCCTGAAAAGCTATGACAGTCCACCGCTCTTTCCCACCACCTTATCAACGGTCATCCTACGACAAACTTGTCCTCCACCTTTCCTGAATTTCCCCCAACATTTCCACACCAATCTCACACCCTCCAATTCCTCCTAAACCACACAATGGCACCCCAAATCCGCCGCCTTCGCATTGCCGTCTCCGGCCTCGGCCGCATGGGTGCCCGCCATGCAAACCACTTTCTCCACCGCACTCCACGCGCAGAGCTCGTAGCTGCCTTCACGCCAGATGCCAAGGAGCTTGCGTGGGCAAAAGAGAATCTTGAGCCCTGGGGTGTCACGATCTATCAGGATTTCGATGTCATGTTGAAGCATGAAGGGCTTGAGGCAGTTTGCGTGGCTACGGTTACAACGGTACATGCGGAGCACACGATCAAGGCGATTGAGGCCGGCATGCATGTGCTGTGTGAGAAGCCGCTGAGTACGGATTTGGCTGTTGTATGTAGCTTTCTTTCCTCCTACTTCCACACCCTCGTCGAACCCCAACTAACACCGGCCCAGTGCCAAACCGTCCTACACACCGCCCAATCCCACCCCAAGCAAAAAGTAATGTGCGGCTTCTCCCGGCGCTTCGACGCCTCCTACATCCAAGCCCACAACCTCACAACCTCCGGCTCCATCGGCCGCCCCACAATCCTGCGCTCCCAAACCTGCGACAAATACGACCCCTCGGGCTTCTTCGTGCAATACGCCCAGTTTAGCGGCGGCATCTTCGTCGACTGCAACATCCACGACATCGACCTCGCACTCTGGTACTTCAGCGCCGACCACGACAAGAAAGGGAAAAAGGACCTGCCCAAGGTGAAGAGCGTCATGGCCGTCGGCGTCACGGCTCTCGAACCCGATCTAGCGAAACACGGGGACGTCGATAATGGCGTTGGCGTCGTGGAGTTCTACGACGGCCAGATCGCGTATTTCTACAGCTCGCGGATGAATCCGCCTGGTCAGCACGACATGACCGAGATCATCGGGACAAAGGGTAAGCTGGCGGTGAACGCGAATCCGACGACGGGGCTGTTGGAGTCACATACTGAGACTGGCATTCATCGCGATATCCCGCAGAACTACTATGAGCGGTTTGAGCAAGCGTTTGTGGAGGAGGCGAGGCAGTTTACTGATGCGGTGTTGGATGATAAGGTCGTGCCGGTAGATATGGAGAGTAGTGTTGAGGCGGTGAGGATTGGAGTGGCGTTGCAGGAGAGTTTGAGGAGTGGGAAGAAGATCTTTTTTGATCGGAGGGGGGAGAGAGTGGAGGAGGGTGTTAAGGCGAGGCTCTGAACAAGTCTTGTGGATGGGGGATGGAGATACAGCATATACTTCGAGGCTGCTGGTATAGATGAATGATCAAAAGCATAGCGGAATAACTTGTATAAACCCGTTTCGAGATCGAACTGTCAGAACTTTTGTAATTGCAAGCATGCATCGTCATGATGCCTATCTATCGCCGTGAAAGGTCCACATCCGTTCCCTCAACCATGCACCGCAAAACCGTCGACAAAAACGCTTCGTGAGCTTCGCAGGCGGTGGGTAGAACACACCATTCATCACCCAGGCAGTCCATCATAATGAGTACCACCGTCGAAAACCAAAATGTCGCAACGAAGAAAAGGAAAAAGAAAGAAAGCCATATTGCACATGATCATCGTCATCCCACACATAACCCCATGATCGAAAGCCACCGTCATCAAAAGCCACCCTGCTCGAAAGTCGTCGCGATCGAAAGCCAGCACCACCCTACCGCACCGGCAACCCCTCGACATTCTCAAACGCAAAGCTCGGCGATCCAGGCTCCGCATTCGCAGCACTTGGCGGCAACTCCCTCGTCTCGCCATGACTACCATCCTCGTTGACGACCGTGCCCGTCTTGCCACTCTCGTCCACAGCAATGACCTCGACAGCAACGCACTTTTGCACCGTCTGCCTGAACCCTGGCACCATTGCGCGCAGAGTAGCAAGCTCATCAAACGCCAGCTGTCGATCAAGCACCTGATCCACACCCTCGCCGTTATCCAGTCTACGCTTCAGCCCATTGATGAACGGCATGGCCTTCTTCGACTCGGCTTTGTCGATGGATTTGCTGATGGCTTTGATGTCGATGTTCGGGTAGCTGTCGCGGATGAGGTCAATGTACTTCTTCTGCCACTCCGGCCAGGCTTTGGCGGAGAAGATGGTGATTTTCTTGTCCTTCTTTGGATCGAAGAGCGCTGCTTTGCCCTTGGCGAGACGCTTGATGGCGGCGCCCTCGGCGGAACCAATGTTGGACTGGGTGGAGCGGACAAAGTTTTGCGCGGAGGCGAGGGCAGCGTCCGTGGCGGCGACCTCGGGCCAGAGAGCGTTCTGGATCGTGTCGGACTTGCCAATGACCTCCTGCCAGATATAGTCTGCCCAGTGCGGCGCAATCGGGACCAGCATGAGGGCCTGAAGTTCGATATAACGCTTGGCGAGATCCGCATGCATGCCGAGTCCAGCAGCCTTGGTCGCCTCGCGGTAAAAGTCGCGGGCAGCGGTGAAGTCGTAGTAACCCGACTTGAGGGCAGCCTTGTACATGGTAGCCTCGTAGTGTTGTTTCGCCTCCGCGACCAGGCCATTGATCTCGTTCTCGAAGATCTGGTCCCAGAGGAAGAGCGGGCTGCCCGACTTGCGCTGGATGACGTCGTAGTTCTTGATCCGCAGGCTGTCTCGCTTCTCCGTGTACTGCTCGGCAGAGTCGACAAGGACGGCGTCGCGGGTCATCTCCTCGCACCACTTGCGCAGCTCGAACAGCTTGAGGATGTTGGCATTGGCAACTGATTCCTCAAAGTTGGCATCCGACATGCCGTCACCAGCTTCCGCCAGGGCAATGCGAGTAGCGTCGGCACCAAATTTGTCGACAGCGCCCTTGATGGTCAGGAAGTTGCCCGTACTCTTGGACATCTTCTCTCCGTTGAGCATAAGATGGCCGTTGACGCGGAAGGAGCGGGGTCGGTTCTCCTTGCTGAACAGCGCCGAGTGGACGTAGATATTGAAGGTGAGATGGTTCTGGATCAGGTCCTTGCCCGACGTCCGCATGTCCAGCGGGTACCAATAGTCAAAGTGTCGGCGCATCGTCTGCAGTGCCTCTTTGGGAATTTCGGACTGCGGAATGTCTGCTCTATCGCGACGCGCGAAGACGTAGTCCCAGACGTCATCGGTGATCTGATCGGGTTGAATGCCGAGAGGACCAACCTCTTTACCAAACATGTCCTTGTGAAGAAGATGCGCAAACGAGTAGTAAGCCTGGTAAATGGTGGAGTCGCTGAGAGATTCCACCTTGACGCTCGGGTCCCACGGCAGCTTCGTCCCAAGACCAAATGAACGCGCGCAAGCCCAATTGCCGAGCCAGTTCACGACCTGTACAAATGCCTGTTCCGCACCGTACAGGTTCATCTCCTTGATCTGCTCCAGCACAGTCTGCGCCCACTCGTCGTCGCCACCAGTCTCTGCTGTACCGTAGTTCATATACCACTGGTCCAACAGGGCAGACACGCACTCGTCGCCAGACCGGGACATGACCTTGCCATCTGGCTCTGCATAGGCAAAGGCGTGGCCTTGTTCGATGAGCTGCTTGCGCACCAGGTTCTTCGCGTCCTCAACCTTCCTGCCCTTGAAGTCACCATAGACCATTGTTCCCTTGTAAAAGCCCTCCTTGTATGCCTTCTCTTTCGCCTCTTCGAGCTTCTTCGAGTCTTTCGGCGACTGGATCTTGAGTTCTTCGACGAGCTTCTTGGCGGTCAGGTTTCCGTACTGCGGCGTTGATATGATGGGCAGGATATCGTCAAACTTGACCCATTCCTTCTGGATTCCGTAGTATTCAGCCTTCTTCGCGAGATCGAGAGAGGTAATGTAGTCGTCGGGCGAGTCTGAGGGTACGCACGTGACGACGGCGGTGCCTTTGGTGTCCTTGACCGACTCCATGGGTAGAATGCGGACACCGTCGGTATGAACGGAGAGCGGAGCATCAACGAGGGTGCCGACAACTTCCTTGCCCGTTAAGGTCTCAATCTGAGGATACTCGCCCCACGTGGGGAATATGTTTTGGAATGACATGTTCCGCGCCGCCTTGCCGCTGCAGAAAAAGTAGTCCGAGTCTGAGACCTTGAAGATGCCGTATTTAAGGTTCGGGCCCACGAAGCACGATGTCTGCCCGTACATGGTCTCTGGTCGTAGGGTGGCGGGGATGAAGTAGACATTCGCGTTGGCAGGGAGCTTGTCCTGGAGCTTCTTCTGTGCAGGCTCGGCCCACTCCTTGACCTTCATCTTCAGTGCGGTGTACTCTTGCGTGTTGATGCCCTCGCCAGATTGCCGGTCGTGATCGAGACATGCCTGTCCATCCTTGGGCGAGTAGACTGTGTAGCGCTTGGCGAATATGATCTTCTTGAGCTCGAGCAGCTTCCGCATCTGCCATGCGACAAAATTGTCGTAGTAGGGGTTGGCTTCGGTCGTCACAAACTGCCGGCGCCAGTCTATCCGCGCACCAAAGGACTCCAGGTGGCACTTGGCGAGAGGCGGAAAGTATGAAATCCAGTGAGAGGACTCGGCGAACTTGTGAATCTCCTCAAGCGGGATGCCTTGAGAGAGCATGATCTGGAACTGATACTTGGTCTTGATGGTCTTCGCAGAGGCTTTGCTCTTCTTCGTGGAAAACTTGCCTAGGTCCGTCTTCGTCTCTGCTTGCGTCGGAGCTGGTGGTACGTCGCCATCGGTCGGGCCTTCCTCGACAATCTCGTCCACAGGGCAACGTTCAAAGTTTTGTCCAAACATCTCGACCTCGTTTACGAGTTTGTCGGCACATGCTTTGATAGGCATTCCAGTGACGTGGTAGCCAAGAGGGAAGAGAGCACGTTTGCCTTGCATGCGGGCGAATCCTGCGGTGAACTCAACCTTACTGGCGGTGAAGCCGTGACCGGCGTGAAGGGTTCCATTCATGTAGGGGTATGCGAAGCATCCAAGGTACTTGGGGTACTTTTCGTGCAGCTGGTCAGGTGTTGTGGTGTCGAATGGTTCGTCTTGGAGGGACGGCGCCTCGGGCTCGAATATCCTGGATTCCGCCCATTTTTGCTGATACGTTTTTTCAGCGGCGATCAGGGTGTCGCGCTTTTCGGTGTTTTCGATTTTTAGAGTCTTTTCGGAAGCCTTGTTAGGGTCGAGAGCGCTAAGAGTGGCCTGGACGGCGCTGTGTGGGATGTCTGAGGGGGCGGTAGCTTCCGCCATGGTGGGTGTAGAGGGAGTGCCTGGAGAGATCGTAGAGGTCGAAGATTTCCGAAAGAAGGTGAGGTGGGGTGGGGGTTTCGAGGTGGGGTGAGTCAATGGGCATGCCGGGGTGTAAAAGTCCGTGGGTCGTGTGCCAAGAAGAAGAAGAAGCGTAGTCCGTGCGCCAGAGCTATCACGCTCGGCTTAGTCTGTTCCAACGTCAGCGAAGCTCCCCAAAAACACAAACTCATCGACGGATTCGCGCCCAACTCCAACAATGCTCCAGCTGCTCCAGCGCCTGCTCGGCCGATCTCCGAGACCGCAACTGCCACCCTTCAACTTCGCCCGCAACCGGTTCAAAGTCAAGAAAGTCTGGCCGCCCCAGCTGCGCGAGCTCACGGAAAAGCAGCAGTTCCGCTTCGAGCGCAAGTTCAAACGCCGCCTGCGCATCAAGTCGATCAAACCGCAATGGCAGAAGTGGACCAAGATTGTGCAGTGGAGCATGATAAGCTTCGTGCTCGTCTACGGCGTCTTCTGGCACGACTTCGCAAAGGATCCGATGAATCCGAGGCCCGGGGAGCAGCCATTCAAGGGGTTGAGGGCGTGGATGAGGGGGCTATATGGAGGGGTTTGGACACATACCATTTCTGAGTCGGGAGACCGGGGAGATCCAGGAAGGGCGGCACACAAATCTCAGACCGAGCTAGAGGCGGAGGAGGCGGAGGAGGCTGAGGACGACCCCCGTTTCGCCACGGGGCGGGGTCGGCCTGATAGACGTCAGTGGGTTGGACGAAGCTGATTAGAAGATGGGTAGAGGATGCAGATATGCTTCTGCTAGTCAAGAAAATTCAAAGAGATATGGATACTCACCGCCATGTCTGTCGGGATGTAGACCCCAGCAGTGTTCAGGGGCGCCCGGGTCTCCTCACCGTTGTCATACAGGTGACAACGCCCCCACGTCCACCTGTGGCGGCCCGCCGCATCCAGATATTGGAGCTCGGCGGTGATCCAGGAATTGCGGCTCCACGGCGCCGAGTGCAGCGCCTTCGTGACCGCCAGCCGGGTCGAAACCGCCCACGACGGCGGCTGGCCAGGTAGGGCTGCACGCCCGGTTCCCCCTGGATAGGCGAACTTGTAGCAGAGCGAGCGGGGCCGCTTCGCCACAAACTCCTGGATCGCCTCGAGCTCCTGGTCGGAGCAATTGTCGTGGAGATCATTTCCCCACACAAAGCCTCCGAAACTGCAATATATTCGTCAGCAAGACGCTCTCACAATCCCACAATTCCTTTCACTATCTGCGTAGATCGCCTTCAACATGCGTGCCGTACAGCCCGTCGTGCTGCTCTTCGAGATCTGATGGGACAGCGGATTGTGGTCATTCGAGGAAACCCGGCGACAACATAGTCTTCCCGTTATAGACTAGCCCACGAGCGACTGCCAGCATGCTGTGGCGAGAGGCAATGCTGTTAGTGCTGTAAATGTTCCGATTCTCCTCGGGCTCTAGTCGGACAGCAGTTCATGGCCATTCGAGAGAAATCCGGCAGCGACAACGCATTCGGAATGTCGGATCATTTTTATATCATGAACGATATGACATGACCAAAATGCAAGGCCGAAACGTTCTTTTTCAAACAACCTCTATGCGGAAGGCCAGTCCATCCTAGGTCGTCGATCGAGCAAGGAATCTGCCCTTGCAGTCGAGTGAAGGTAGGGGAGCGACATCGTTGGCCGGCTTCGACCCTGCGACGGGAGCCATGAGATACAAATAGCGCCGTCTATTCCTTCTACCCTGGAGGCATGAAGTGGAGCTTGACGTTCGGAAACAAAGAGAAAGTGACGCTCTCAGTCCGGCTCGCGAGCAGAAGGTTTGCTCAAAGTTTCTTCGACGACAAGGTGCCGTATAACGTGTCACCGCTCAAGTTTGGTATCGTCTCCGAGGGAAGGACCAGTCTCTTCCAGCATCGTGCAGGTGTAGTCCAGGGAGCGAATAGCGTCTAGGCGGGTGTGTGTGTGACGAGACTGTCCAGCACTCGACGCACAGAGTTGCTCTTTCCATCGTTGTTCAAGCCCCTTTCCGGGGCGGGCCGGTGTCGAGCGTCCAATATCCAGTATCCACGATCCAGTGCCGAATTCAAGTTCCACAACTCAGTATCCCAGGCTCTTGTCTTTATCTCCCTTTCCCCCTCCCCAGTCGCGTCCGCTTCCCCATTCTCTCCTTCCTTCCCTCCTCTTCTCGATATTCACCTCACCACACCCACCTCAACGCAGAAATCGCAGCAAAGAACAAAAACAACCCGGCAGCTGGCAGGTCGGCACATCACAACAAAGCAGATACGTACCCTTGAGCCCAAGCCGGGGCAGGCGGGCCATTACCCCCACCCGCCACCAGTCCGCCTCCACCTCCGCCTCCACCTCCACCTCCACCTCCACCTCCACCTCCATCTCCACCGGCACCGGCATCGCCGCCCGCAGGCAAGTCATTGGGACCGGGGCCCCTCCGAGTCATCGTCGTTGTCGTCGTCGTTGTCGTCGTCGTCGTCGTCGCTGTAGAGGTCACAACTACGCAGAAGTCAGCCAAACCACCTTCAAACCACCACCGGCGCCACCTCTCGCCGTCCTCACACAATCCGTCAACGACAAGCGCGCTGTACGCTACTCGACGTCGACGAGACGCCTACGCAAGGCTGGCGAGAGGCGGCCGGCAGCCATCCGGAATAGGAGACATGTACTTACAGTCCACTGTGGCGTATAGAGCTAGAGAGAAAGAGAAGAAAAAAGGAAAGCAGAAAGTCCCGCCAACAAAGCCCACAGTCACCCTCGTCCCTCACACATAAACAAACGCCCTCTGAGGACACACGTCCATAATGACCCAAGACAAATTACCACACTCACCCCAGCAACCAGCCGCAAGCCAGCGGTGAAGGAGGCTACAATCTGACAAGAACTGGGCCGCCACATGAGTGATCTCATTCACTCCAGACTGAGCGCTGTCCCTGCGTGTAGTGGAGGGTGGGTCGACATGCCCAGAGGTTTCAATGCAATACCGACACCGAGACATTGCGACGAGTCTTGCTAGGAAGGGGATTTCGGAAGGGATGAGAGAGAGGGTTTGTCGTTGTGTATCGCGTATCCTGGCTGCCCTTGACGCAGTCTACAGCAGGCGGAATGCAGCGTTCTATAGAATAGAAAGATGGGTACTGGTAGAGATATTTGGAGAGCTAGCAAATTACGATTGACAGCGACCTCTTCAACCATTAAAAGCCCCATCCAACCTGGTAGATCAACACAGCATCTCCCAATGGCACACTCCGTTCATATGACCACCCAAGTCAAACATCATCACCAATGTTTCTAGCACAGCGCACAAGACAGATGAACAAGATTCGTATATACTCGATACACAACCCACACATGCCACTTGCTATCACTATCATAATCTATTCAACCGCCGAGCTAAAGCAGTCGGCCACGCGCAACCCCTCCTCACACATCAATCAGATTCTCGCCATCCTCACCCTGCTTCCCCTCTTCCGTGTTGTCCTTCGTGTCCTTGTTGCCCTTCTTCTCGGCCTTTTGCTCGCGACTCCTGGCGTAGAATTGGTCGAGCACCTTGGACGGGATACGGTTGAGCAGCTCCTTGGGGTAAATTCTAAGCAACGACCATGCCAGGTCCAGCGATTCGTGGATGTTGCGAGACTCGTACGCGGACTGCGCGATGAACGTGCGCTCAAACTTGTCCAAAAACTCGAGCGAGAGCTTGTCCTCGGACGACAGCGCCTCTTCACCGACGACAGCCTTCATGGCGGCGGCGTCACGGCCGATGGCGTACTTGGCGTACAGCTGGTTAGAGACATCACCGTGGTCCTTTCGGGTGCGGCCTTCGCCGATGGCAGACTTCATGAGACGGGAGAGCGAGGGAAGCACGTTGATGGGCGGGTAAATGCCCTTATTGTCGAGCTGACGGTCGACGAAGATCTGGCCTTCCGTAATATAACCTGTCAAGTCGGGAATAGGATGCGTGATATCTGTAACAATTAGTGGTGGACTGAGGATTGCAAGGGTGGTGCTCACCATCGTTAGGCATGGTCAAGATAGGAATTTGGGTGATGGAACCGTTTCGTCCTTCTACGCGACCAGCTCGCTCGTAGATGGTGGACAAATCCGTGTACATGTAACCGGGGTAACCACGGCGACCGGGCACTTCTTCTCGGGCTGCAGAGACCTCACGGAGGGCATCGCAGTACGAGGACAAATCGGTAAGAATGACCAACACGTGCTTCTCGAGCTGGTAGGCGTAGTATTCGGCGGTGGTAAGGGCGAGACGCGGGGTAATGATACGCTCGATGCTGTGACGAGTTAGCAGGCGCATGCAACAATCAGTCCAACACTCACGTCGGGTCGTTTGCCAAGTTCAAGAACAGCGTGACACGCTCCATGCTACCATTCTCCTCGAAATCCCTTGTGAAGAAGCGACTTGTCTCCAAGTTGACACCCATGGCACCGAAGACGATGGAGAAGTTATCGTCGTGGTCATCGTGAACGCCCTTTGTGGGCTTTCCGACCAAGCTGGCCTGTCGGCAAATCTGGGCAGCAATCTCGTTGTGCGGCAGACCGGCGGCGGAGAAGATGGGGATCTTTTGGCCACGAGCGATGGAGTTCATGGTATCGATGGCGGAGATACCGGTGGAGATCATTTCCTCGGGGTACACCTGCACTGTTAGCTTCCGCGGTTTTCGAATCGAATCAGACGCCTTACTCGGGAGTATGGGTTGATGGGGCTGCCGTTGATGTCCAGGTAGTCCTCCGCAAGCACCTTGGGACCCTTATCGATGGCCCTGCCGGAACCGTCAAAGATACGGCCCAACATGTCCTCGGAGACACCGAGCTTCAAGCTGTGGCCGGTGAACTCGACTTTCGTCTGCCCTCGTCAGAAATGCCCAATTTGTCTTCGGTGACGTAGGTACCTTTTTGACGTCGATGCCTGATGTGCCTTCAAAGACCTGCGCGGCGATTAGACGGCTTCGGATAGATGGTTCGCGTCGTATCTACCTGAACGACGGCTCGGTTTCCTGCATTTTGTTAGCAGGTATGTCCAGCTATCTGTTTGAGAGTCTCACCTCGGGCCTCGAGGACCTGCCCAGACCGTTCGGTGCCATCGGGCAGCGTCAGGGACACGATCTCGTTGTACTTTGGGAATTTGACCTAAGGCGCATGCTGTGAGCTTCCCTGCCGCTGTATGAAGCTATCGGAGCTACGTACACCCTCGAGAATGACCAATGGCCCATTCACGCCGCCGATGGTGTTGTATCGTATCCGCGGCGACACCTTCATCATGCGGGGATCCACAACGTCAGGCATGGTGGCGGTGGGGGAGCGAGCTCGAGGATTCGGTTTCGCGGTCGTGGAGTGTTGGGGCCGCAGCGGCGTGGGCTTGGGGTGTGGTGGTTGGAGCTGTGCGGTCGAAGTGGGAGCTCTGACCGGGGTTGGCAGCTGCACCAGAAACGTCAGTGCGGGACATGAGCTATGACTAAGCCGCGATAAGTGGACAAGTGCGCGATGGAGTGTCGAGTGAATTCATTCAGTTTCACTACAACGGCCATCTATGCAGAGCACTGAGTGCGTTACGATGAGACAAGCGTGATCGCACATAATCAGTCGTCCTGCGGCTCTGGTTCCACAATGATGGTGGGGCAAGCACGCGCAACATCACGAGCGAGGGAGTGCCAAGTGTGAGGTATCAAGAATTCTAGACTATATTTCTACACAAGTGAGCACGCCGGTGGACCGGTCGCGCAAATCTACCATTTCCCTCCAGCTATACATATCAGTGCGACTGTAGTTGGACTAACAGCACATGGAATCTGTTCATCGCGTCAGCAACAGCTCACAACGAGAAGAGTAGCAAAGACAAGTGTTGACACTGAATCAGACATCCAAGGAAGAGTTGCGCTCATAGGCCGTCTCAATAGGTTCAAGCGACGGCTAGCGTGGAAACTGCGAATGTGGAACGTTTTTCATCATGCAAGTGGGAAGGAAGAAAATGGGTTGAACTGACCTGGTGACTCTACAAGATCTGGTCCGACCGTCAGGCTTTCCCTCACCGGACACGCCCGCTCACTCGTCGCCGGACGTATTGTATCGCAACGACGGGCGAGCCGGGTGGTCGGCGGAAGAGACTTCAGTGTGCTCACACGCCGGGTGGCAGCCTCGGTATCATCTGCACTGGTCAGCAAAAATTCGCCGAACGTCGAATGCAGAGCATTGGGTGCGAGATAGAGAGGTCAGACGAAAGTACTGGCAAGTAGCAGGCGCCTTGCGACAGGCGCCCGGACAGCGTAGGTTTCTTCAAGGTCGAATCGGTTGGGAAAAGAAGAAGATGGGGTATCATCACTCCAGACGGGAAGGGAACGGTGAGTGAGCTTACCTGTTTGCAGTAGTAGAGAGCGTGTCCTGAGCAGCCAAGCTCCGGCGGACTGTCTGTCTACATGGCCACGACGCGGCGGGAACGAATGTTGCGCGGTGGTGGTGTTGTGTGCAGAGAAGCAGGTGCAGTCGAAAAAGTTTGTAGGCGTGGGTAGCGCGAAAGGCTAGCGGTGCCCGCTAGTCCGCGAGGGGCCCGCCAAGGCGCACGTGAGATAGATTTCGGCCAAGGGACAAGTTGACGATTGCTCAGCGGCCGAGTCGACGGCAGCGGCCGGCGCCCGTCGCGACCCTGTAGACGTAATGGTCGCAGGCTGTCAACCTGCGGCCGGAGCCTTGGTAGTCGGTATGCGTGATGCGTGCCGCGTGCAGCGTGAATAGGACGTCTTTGGGGCCAGCCTGGCGAGCGGCTGCGGCAGCGGCCGTGCAGGCGCGATAAATTACGTGCCCAGCCACCGCGTTGGGCTGGCGGTATCGAAAGGAAAGAGCCCCTAGAGTTTGGCGGCAGGCCCGATCGGCGTCTCAGTCTCTCGACCAGGACATGCGCCCAATCTCTCACCCCATCTCCGCCATCGACGACGTCCGCGTCCCCACTGTACCGAGCGGCCCTCCCTCGAGCGCGTCTGCGAATGCCTCACCCTCAGCGACGCGCCTAGCCCTCGACGCCCTCGCCCCCATTGCAGCCTCTGCCCGCGCGCCTGCCACCATCCTCCGCCAGCGGGACGGATGCGCGACGACCTACACCGCACGCCCACACCAGCGCCAGACCCGGCCGCCGTCCCTGTGAACCTGCTCCCGCCGCCCTCGTCGCGTGCGCACCCTCTTGCGCGACACGGAGCCGTATACATTGCCGTCGCATTTCAGCCGCCCCCGGCACCGTCCGGTCGTCGCCCGCCTCGCCCGTCGCGCCCGTCGCGTCCGCTGCGACAAGTGCAGAGACTCGGCCTCCCCGTTCCTGCACCCCCATTCTGGCTCTGTAGACAAGAGCTGGACTTCTGGCAGGCATTCGCTGTATAGTTGGCACGCGGCATTGCTATCGGTGACCTCCCACGCGCCCCAGCCCCGACCCATCCCGATTCCCACGGGCATGTATGTGCAGTGATCCCAGCATATATACCGTATTTGTCGCTGGACGCGCATCTTCCTTTCTGGATCCCACCTTTACCCTTGGCCCACAACGACAGCGCACTTGACGCTCTTGGACTGCGTGAGCCCGGCCGCACCACTCGGCGGACAAGATGATGCAGGCCTCGCACTTCCCACAACAACCCGGCATGCAAATGCCCCAGGGCCATATGATGGGAGGACCAGGCCCCGGCCACCCCATGCAGCAGGGCTTGCAGATGCACCCAGGAGTCTCCGGGCCAAACGGCCCCGTTAGCCAGGCCGGTCCCATGGTGGCGGGCATGCCGCCGGGCGTTGGTCCTAATGCGCATGCCCTCTCGCACCTTCAGCCCCAGCAGGCACACATGTTCCAGCAGCAGCAACAACAGCAGCACATGAGTGAGTGTTCCTTGTCTGTCCCAATCGATCCATACTGACGCGCACAGTGAACCCCGCCCTCATCGCGCAGCAGAGAAATGCTCACCAACAGGCCCTACTACAACGACAGCAGCAACAGCAGCAGCAGCAGATGCTCGCCCAGCAGAATGGCATGGGGGGGATGAGCTTCCAGCACCAGATGGCCAATATGAATCCCCAGCAGATTGCCGCGCTGCAGCAAGCCGGAAACATGCCGCAGCAATACGTTCCGCTTCCCCCACATCTCCGCCAACAGATGCAGCAGCAGCAGGCCATGGCCCAGCAGCAGCAACAAACAAGTAATCCCCAACAAGCAGTCGCCATGCAGCACGCCCAGCAGCAAGCGGCCGCCCATGCACACCAACAGCAGCAGCAACAAGCCCAACACCAACAGCAGCAGCAACAGCAGCAGCAACAACAAATGCAGCAGCAACAGGCCATCGCCATGCAGCACGCCGTGTCTCAGCAGAGCAACCACAGCAATCCCGGCAGCCAAGGAGCCCCTACGACACAACCTCCACAAGCACCATTACGGCCTCCATCCGCCATGAGCCATCAGGGACAGGCCTCACCCGCCCCTCAACCGACACCCCAACAGAAACCACAGCAACTACCTCAGTCTGGCCCGCAGCCTCCGCAACAAGCTTCGGCACCAAATCAGCCTCCCGGCATGCCCCAGCAACCTAATCAACAACCTCAAAATCAGCCACAAATGGTCCAACGGAACCCCGCAATGAGCCAGCCGCCGTCCCAGCAGCAAGTAGCGGCACAGGCACAGGCACAGGCACAGGCACAGGCCGCACGGCTTTCAATGATCCAGCAACAACAGCAGCAGCAGCAAAGACCACTACCCACTAACGGGCAGGGGACACTGAAGCTGATGCTCTTCGCCAACGAGCTCAGCAAGTTCGGCTTATCCCGCGACAAACATTATATAGAACATTGGCAGACCTTTGTGGACAGGTTTTTCGCTGAGTCCGGATCTTTTGTCAACATCCTTTTCTCGCACGATACGCCGAGAACGAAACTGTTTGAAATAGTTCACGCCGCCCTGCCGCGATATTTCTTGACGCTGTTCAACACCGAGGTCGAAAGCCTCCAGGTCACACTGGATGGCGCGACCGAGAACAACGGAGGTTCAGAGTCGAAAGTAACGTGCGATCGGGCAAAGTTCATATACACGTACAAGAACCAATGCCAGGTAGGTAGACGCAAATCCGTGCTTGTACTTAGCTGACATGTGCAGGTTATATGCAGCGGAAGGCTGACTGCGTTCTGGGCCGGAAACGAGAAGATGGAGTGGCTGCAATTCGAAACGCAAGGCCACCAACAGTTCATTCCCAAGGCTCTCTTGGAAAAGCTGTTTGTGCAAGACGAGATCAACCCGCTCAACGCCAACCAGTCTCCCCGCATGAACAACAAGTCGAAACAAAAGCAGCGAGCCGCACAAATACCCGCGGAACCATCGATGCCCTACTCGAAGCTGCCCAGCGCACACGTGACCGAATACGCGTTGCCGCCCCCGTTGCAGTCTTATCTCGAGGTAAGCTCTCATGCGCCTTGGTCCATCGTCATAAACTGACAGTGTCAGGTATACGAGACCATGAATAACATGAGTAGTCTCTTAGCGTACTACAATAGCCACGAGGAGCTCACGCCCGCGCAAGCCATGGTTCAGTGGAATACCGTGATGACCAACAACAACCCGGCAATGGCACAGCAACAGCAACAGCAACAGCAAAACTTGGCACAGCAAAACGCACTGCGGATGCAGCAGGCCGGCAATATGCAGCCTGGCCAAGTAATGCAGCAAACCCCACCGCAAGGCATGCCGCCAGGCGCACGCACACCTCAGAACATGGGCCAGCCCGGCCTGCCACCGAACCAGCAATTCATGTCGCCAGCCATGGCTAACTCCTTGCTTCCCAACGGCAACATGAGCTCGCCTCACATGATGCAGAGCCACACCCCTTCGCCCGCCTCGCACGCGATGGTACACCAGGTCAGCCAAGGCGGTAGCTCTGCGAGTCAAAACACGTCCCCTAACATGACCAACAAGCGACGGAGAAGTACCGCCAAAATCGACGGCGACGATGGGGGCGGGCCGGACGTAAACGGCGCTCCGAAGGTCAAGCAGAGTCCGAGGGTGGGCGGCAACAAGCGAGCGAAGAACAACAGCTGAGCTTCCTCTGCCGCGTCTCTCGCCTTGTTCATCATCTTTCTTCACTGTATAGCGCGGCGTTTCCCCTGTTCCTCCCATCGTCCTATGGTCTCTCATATACTTCGAGCTCTGTTTATTCTTACCATGGTCCGGTACGGTCATCTACGCCTTTTTCTTTTTCTGTGTCTTGGCTGGGTGGGCATTGGCTTTCCCCTCCCCTTTTCGCCTTGCCTATTTTTGCTTGATCTCTCGTTGGGCGTTCTGAGTCAGAGGGGCATTGTCTGCGCATTTTCTCCCATCCATCTATCCATCCATCCATCCATCCATCCATCCTACCCCCTAATTTCTTGTACATTATGGAGATCTCGCGCCGCGTGTGTGTGTGTGTGTGGGAAGGGATCGAGCGGAGTGGAGTGGGGGTTTCCAAAATCCGTTTCTCTCTTTTTGGGCTTCGGCCTTGGGCCGGGTCGGCGGGTTTCGATGTTCGTCGTTGTCGTCGTTCGTACCGGTGATATGGCGTGTTCCTGGTCATCTTTGGATGGTGCGGGTTTAGATGTTCCTGTTGTCGTTTTGTCTATGCGTGTGGAGAGCTGTGGGTGGCGTGGCGTGCCTTATACGGAATCTAAAGACGTTATGAACTTCATATTGATCGGCCTTTGATGTTTTTGATGTGGTGGGTTTGTGGGGGGTATATGATGTGATGTTGTGGGCTTGGTGCATTCGGGGGTGGATGGTGTGTGGTGGTTTGGTGGACTGTCTGCACTTTCATGCGTGGCTTGCAGGTTTAGAATAGAGGCTACCAAAGGTGGGTGAGTTGATTCGAGTTGGGCGGGTATTTGACTAGCATTATGGTCACATTGGGTCGTTAGCATGGAGGCTGCAGAGAGTGCGATGATGGGTTAGTAGTATCAACGTTGTGAGTTTGGAAACATAGGTGGGGAGAGCCGGTGCGTAGAAAGCTTGGAGCGTGTATTCCGGGCCTTTAGTCTTTGGGAACGAAGACGATTGCGGTTAAGTGACAACGTTGAAGTAGAGTAGAACATTAGATTCACGAACGCTCTACTCGCCACGCTGCTTTTCGACATGTTCGACAGTTACGTAGATGCTCTATTCATGAGGACATGTTCTCCATTCGATAAATGCTAAGACAAAACTAGAACAGAGACGATCGCGAAAAACGAGGTCGCAGCGGAGGGAATAGGACGCAAACCATGGCATGAATACAAACTCTTCGGGTACAAAGGAAGACAGACAACCCCCTACAGCTCATATTGCATTGGAGCGAAACGCAAGTCCGTACTACATCGTCTAGTGGCCATCGTTGTCCTCACGAGGCGGCTCGTATCCCCACGATGCGGCCGTCTTCCTAGGCTGGTAGTAACATCCTCGATCTGGGTCCGCTGCGAAGAAGATAGACTCGAGTTGCAAAAGCCGTCGCTCTCTCCCTGCCAAATTGTTCATGATTTCATCCGCCCACGTCTCCGCTGACAATTTAGCTTTGATTCCCGGGAAACGCACAGGCAATCTTGCGGGATGCGCTAGTTGGAAGCTGTCAGAGATTGGAGGGAGCCCCGAGTACGCTATATAGGGCTCGGGGTCGAGCCCGCAGTGGCTAAAGCGTACTGGCGAGGTGTAGTGAAGAATGCGGGCGACGATCGCCGCTTTGGGTCTTTCCGTAGGTTCTGTGCGGAGCATGACGTGGATCAAGGCTTTTATGGGCCTCAGCGTGAACCAAGACGGTTCCAAATCATCGAACCACTGCACGACTTTGGGGACATTGAGGCGAAATGAATCATCACAATCGTCGTTCCGTCGAAAGTCGGCGAAATCGCAAGGATGCCGGCATGCATATGTCGATGCGATCTCCGCGTATACGCAGCCCAATGAGAAGATATCTGAGGCACGGCCGCGAGATTCATACTCGTACACTTCAGGCGCGCAGTACTTTGGTGTGCGGGATGTTGGACCATCTGTTTGGCTGTGGTCGTTCGACGCGAAGGATCGTGAGAGGCCAAAGTCGGAGAGATAGATGCGCCAACAGAGATAGAGCTCGCCGTCTGGTGAAGGGTCTCGTGTCCTCCGTACGAGCATGTTGTGCGGTTTGATATCCATGTGCTTCGTAGTGTTGTCGTGCACGAAAGAGATAGCAGATGCGAGACAGCCAAACGTCGAACCAAGGAAGAGACGCCGATGCCAATATTCAGCGCTCCGTTCGGGTATCCACTGCATATCAGCGGTGTCTTCAAGGAAAGTACCTAGATGACAGTCTGCGGCTGGGTACATAAGAATCGAGAAGTTGCGGCCTTGAAGGTAGGTGCCCACCAACTGCACGATGTGGAAATGGCGAAGGTTTTGGAGGTGATATACTTCGCGAAGGGCGTCAGCGACGGTCCAGGTGCGAGTACACCGCATAGTCTTCCTCGCTAGCGCTACGCGTCGACACAACACTTTTATTACCTCAGCAGACGGTGAAGCTCCCAAGAGCGATATAACCTTCAACGGCACGCTCTCGGCTGGTGAGAAGGTGACGTGTTGACCCTTTCCAGACCAATTCAGTTCTTTGTCGAAAGGCTGGATGAGTTCCTTGTCGCGGAGCTCCGCTTTATATTCCAAGCTCAGCTTGGCCAATCCGGCAGAGAGGTGCGGAGAGGCCGGTTTCTCGACGATGGTTGATATCGTAAGTCCGACGCCCGGACTATTATATGTAGACCTGGCAGTCATGAAGGAAGCTGGACTATCTGCCGTCCTGAAAGACGCGGGAGTTGAGAAATTCGACATGGGCGAGAAGTTTGGAATAGGTGAGAAGCCCGACATAGGGGAGACGCCGAACTGCCATTGTGTGTGGGACCGAGTGAAGGTTTTCAAGGGTATGTCTACCTTGACGCTACCGTGATTGATCACCGTCACCATCTCGGACGTAATGTAAGCTGTGGCGGGAGGCGGTCTTGTTTCCGTCAACGACGAAAGCTCTTCCCACTTTGGTGACCCAAATCCCAAGTACAGCAGCTCATCTATGAGTATCACTGCGTATTCTGTGGGCCATGACTTTGACAGTCCAACAGGGTTACAGAGATGGCAGACAGTTCTTTCCAAGACCTTGATGCCTGGCGGCACAGGATGCGTTGTTCTCGTTGTACAAACACGGTCGAAGCGATACTCTTCTATAAGTATCTCTGCGTGTGGCCGGTGAGGTTCGCTTTCGCTGGAAAAGTCGGGAATCGTAACGCAAATGTATGCGACAAACTCAATTGAATAGGAGTCCGGAAAATACCGACGTAATTTGCTCGCTTGATCATGTCTCGCATCCAAGTCCTCTGGTGCTATATTCTTCTTTATGGTTGGCATTCCCATATGAGTGATCGACAAGGGCCGAATCCAGTCCAGATTTTGTTGCTTGGACAGATCCTCTAGCTGCCACTGAGGATTTCCAAAGCCTTGGCTCAGTAGGTACGCAACCAGGTTCCTTGTGTCTCCCTTGGTGCCCGCAACCATCATCTGTCTTTTGACTCCATGCAATTGGATGATGCCTTTCCCAATACTGAAGCGCTGGATCTTTATCAGAACTCCTCGCGAGTTAAAGTGTTCTGCTTCGACAATCCCATAATCAATGTCCCATATATAGGGATCTACGTAGCTTTTGATTTCCGGCAGACAAATGACGAGTCTTGTTGTAACTCTGTCATTATTCACGAGATTTGATAGTCTCGTCGTAACGTGACTTGATGGCAACGTAGAATGTGTGGCCTCCTTTTTTGCAGATAATTGTTCCCAGGCTTCCATCACCAGCTTATCCATCGCAGTATCGTCGAGGAAAGAGGGGTCCATTGCGAGCCGACGCGCTGACCTGATAAACGGAAGCGGACGAGGCTGAGACTCTGCTTTCGTGTGAGGAGCGACTGCTGCACGGGTTCGCTCGCTAGGACATGGCAGCAACAGTAAACGAGCGGCAATACGTGTGCATCGCTTTCAGTTCAAAAGAAGGCGGGAAGGATAGGTTGGTGGCGATTTGAAGCCAGGCTGAAGTCAGAATCGAGGTCGAGGTCGAGGTTGAGGTTGAGCACAGCCTCGTTACCTTGCGCCTTCCTGCAGGTGCACGAGGTAATGCCAATCACGACAAGCGAGCCAATGAGATGCACATCGAATCAAATCTCAAGTTCCATCAGTACTACGTTACAAGCCGAATTGAAGTCACCAAAAGATTTATCTGTGAAGGATGTATATGATCTATTGAAATGGAGCCTCTTCGTTGAATCACCACCCCCCGACCCATTCATGCAACTATGCAGCAGTCTCTAAAAACGATAGCCACTCAATGAGCGAAGCGGAAGTCGAGTCTGTCCATCGTTAGCATACAATCCCCATGCGACCAAGAACATGTGCTCGGGGAACTTACCGCTTATTGCCCTTATCCGTCGTAGAATCCAAATACCTCTCCCTCTCATCCTTATCCATAGCGTCCCAAATCCGATCCCTCTTCGCATTCAAACTCTTGTAGTACAACTTCGCGCCCACAAACAAGAAGAAATTATACGCACAAATCGCAAGTAGTATCTTATTCCCCGTGCGGTACAGCGGCTTATCTGCTTCTCTGTAGATGTTTGACGAGATGATGGAACTAGCCTGGACACACATGTTGTAGAAAGCGGAAGCCACTGTGCGTGTACGAACTGTGCCGGCATTGCGGGACGTGATGGCGACGAGGATAGCGTGGACGTACGGATGCCCAACCATAAGGGTAGCAAGAGCCCAGCGGGTCCAAACACTTGCGGAGACGGGTAGAACTTCGAGTGCGACGAGGATGGGGAGGGCCCAGACTTGTGACAGCAGACCAACGAGGAAGCGTTGGTTTAGTTTTTCGGACAGCCAAGTCCAGAAAAGGAGTTGAAAGATGAACAGGACGTAGGCTGGGATCTGGGGTGTGTTAGTAGGAAAGGGGCGGCAAGTTTCGGATTAAGCTTACGGTGAGGAGATTCGTTTGGAAGGTGTCGAAGCCGAGGGATTTGAGGTTGAGGGTTATGTAGGCGGACATTGGGTTGGTTGGGATGAGCCACGATAGACCGATGAGGTAGATGGGCCACATGTGGTAGTCCTTGATACAATCCCAGAACATTCTGAAGGAAATTGCTTGGCGGTTGTGCATGTCGCCCTTGGAGGGGTCGTCGCGAAGGATACGGTTGACCACTGCTGGCGGTTAGCGATGAAACCAAACGTGAAGACTGTACTACTTACTAATCTTTTCTTCGCGCTCATTGAACCAGCCTTTTTTGCCACGGAACTTGCTAGCCGTTTGTGTGGGCGAAGGCGGGAGATAGAACCACGAGACGATACCGATGAGGCCTGTCAGCATGCCTTCGAGAGCAAAAAGCCATCGCTATGAAGGTCAGCATCTTAGTCGCAAACACTTTCGGTACACTCACCCATCCTTCCATGCCGTTGTGGCCTCGCAGCCGCAGGATACCGAAAGCAAAGAAAGCCGAGATGATCTGTGTCGATTGGTAGGACACCCAGAACCAACTGAGTCTTGCTGGCAGCTCCCAACCAGTGTACCAATAAGAGAGATATAGGATGTTGTCAGGCTACGTTGGACAGTCAGCACTGACACGAATCGAGAACACCGTCCATGAACGTACGATGAAACCTCCTTCGATAAGACCCAAAAGCGCCCTGCAAGCATAGAAAGAGTTGCGGCCACTCAGGAAAGCTTGCAGACTAGCGACAAGCGACCAAGATACCCTGCCAAGCTGTCAGTACGAAGCTTCTTCGGGCCACTAAGGAACGCTTACATTTGGATGGCTGCATATTGTTAGCATTTTATCTTACAGTACCAGCGGGCGAACACTCACGAATCCAATTATCCGGCCCAATCTTCTTGCTAATAAGCTGTGACGGCACCTCGGCGCACATGAAGGAGAGGTAGAATATGGTCTGCCCATAGTTGTAATCGTTGGTCGTCATATGAAGATCCTTTAGTAAATTGTCGCTCAAAGCTTGGGTAATGTTTCCACGATCCAATTGGAGCGCGAAGAACATGAGGCAGACCCAGGTGCAAATTCTCTTGTCAATCTGTTGCATGTTAGGATCGTTCTTTGTAGTTACAAAAGCGGAAAAGTCTTACCTTCCGGACCACCTTCCTCTCCTCTTCGGGCTCCCAGTCGAAGTCGGGATCATACCGATGCTTGCCCTCGTAACTGTCGAGCGGCTTGTAGAACCGCGAATGGAGGCCAGAACCAGCAAATGTCCGACCTTTCGGCAGTTCGGACGTAGACACGTCAGTTTCGCTCGCACTGGCACTGGCACTGGCACTGGCCGCAATATCGGTTTTGGCAACATCTGGGTACACCGCTTCAGGCGCAGTCAAAGGGCCTTTCGCCATGCTGGATCCAATACTCTGGGAAACGGTGAAATGCAGCGGGGGGTGTCGGGCGATTGGCGAGCTGTACTACGTGAGCACCGTGGAATGTTATATACGATCCCTTCCTGCTCGGATGAAAATTCTAGAAAAATTCGTGTATCGGTTCCTGCTACCTGGTAGTGGGGGCACGGCAGCGGAATACGGCCGACGTTGCCACGAGCTGTGAATGAAACGAGACGAGGCTTGGGCCTAGACAGCAGCCACCACACAGCGTCATGTAGCTCCACTGTTGGCGGTGTTTTGGGCGGAATGAAGGGCCTACCCCGCATGGCCAATATGCCGAAGGGCAAATCCTTTCGGAGAGCACGCAAAGTGGATGGCTGATGATGCATTTGATGGTGTTGAACAGAGTGCGGATGCCTCAGGTTGATTCGTTGGTGTTGACGTTGGGGAAGATTGCGTGATTAGCCGGGGTATGAACGACATGATGAACATGCGCCCGCCGACCTCAACACGACGCAAAACAGAGATAAGGTCAGTGAGGTCGGGTACAAGCTCGCGGATAAACAGCCTGGTACGGAGAATCATGCCTAGAGTAGCTAGTTGTTCGCGGATGCGCCTCGTCGCGTGGGGTAGCTGCCACACTTGGCGCTTAGCTTTTGCTTAAGTCCATGATACCATCCCATCCATGCTTGATGCCATCCAACGACGCGCTGATTCGAACGCAAGCTCCATCAATCGTTTCAGTGGCGAAGCTTGGTGATCTTGCCTGCAACGCCGCGAGGTCATGATGGCGTCGGTAGAGAGGGGTCGCTCGGAACGATGCCACATGGCGTTATTTCCGTCGGTAGATGCGAAGCCGGGTGTGGAGTGCACCCATATAAAGTGTGAGGCGCGAACCACGGGTGTGGGTACGTTTTACCAACACAACATCGTCGAAACCATAATACCGTCACCATGGCTCCCGCTCTTGTTGAAACAACACTCCAAGAGGCTGTCAACTACAGCAAGTCTGGAACTGGCGAGTACAAGGTATGAATGATGACAGCCGCCCATGACCAGGATCGTCGCTAAGTTATGCAAGGAGGCTTTCATTAGTGGTCCCAAAGCCTTCCGGTCGGATGCAGAACTCAAGGGCACGGGCAAGCAGCCACCAGCGAAATACCCGAACTACCTCCCGACCTGGCCAGAGAAAAAGTAAGTAACATCGACCCGACCTCGCGGGTGGCTGACTGACATGTGGCCAGGTATGCGCCTCTGGAACCTTTCGAACATTACGACCACGGAAGGGATGCGGACCCGGCTTTTCCGAACCTGTTGAAGAACGCCCAGGTGGCGGATTTGACCGCGAACATCGGGGCCGAGGTTCATGGTGTGCAGCTGAGCAAGCTCACTGATGCCGGCAAAGACGAATTGGCCCTCTTCGTCGCCCAGAGAAAGGTCGTCGGTTAGTATCTTCGGATATCATCCTCGTACAGCACTGACGCCGTACAGCATTCCGTGAGCAGGACTTCGCCGACCTCCACATCCAAGATGCCCTCAACTTCGGAGGCTACTTTGGCCGCCACCACATTCACCCGACCTCCGGCGGCCCAGAAGGACATCCTCAGGTCCACCTTGTTCACCGTGGTGCCGAGGATACGACGGCGCGCGACTTCTTCGAGGAGCGTACCAACTCAGTGACCTGGCACTCGGATGTAACATACGAGAAGCAGCCGCCAGGGACTACGTTCCTATATTTGTTGGATGGACCAGCCGCCGGCGGGGACACTTTGTTCGCCAACCAGGCTGAGGCTTATCGAAGACTCTCTCCAGAATTCCAGAAGAGGCTGCACGGGCTGAAAGCCTCCCACTCCGGTAAGCCACCCGGATTTCACCCTCTCTTTTGTAGTCATACTAAACAACACCGCAGGCGTCGAGCAGGCCACCAACAGCAGCACCCGCGGCGGCATCGTGCGCCGTGATCCCGTGACCCACATTCACCCTATCATCCGCACACACCCTGTGACCGGCGAGAAGGCCATCTTCGTCAACCCGCAATTCACTCGTCGGATCATCGGCTACAAGAAGGAGGAGAGTGACTTCCTCCTCAAGTTCCTGTACGACCATATCGCCAAGGGTCAGGACTTCCAAGCTCGCGTGAAGTGGGCTCCGGGAACTGTGGTCGTCTGGGATAACCGTGTGACTGCGCATTCGGCCCTCTTGGATTGGGATGATGGAGCGCGGAGGCATTTGGCGAGGATTACACCACAGGCCGAGGCGCCGTTTGAGACACCTTTCGAAGGTTGAATATGTATCGGCTGGTCGCTGCATTTCATGAAATAATCACAAACTTGCCTATGCAGTAAATACAACAATACCATTCATCGGTGACGCCAACATCGTCTCTTCAACCTTAAAACTTTCGCTGGAGTGCTTGACTGCGTCTTCGATCACGTAGCACAAACTCAACTGCTCACGCTTAGCCCCGCGACAGCTGTCGGGAGTGACTCTACGGGCATGACGTATCCGTCACGTGAAGAGAAGGTAGTGGGATTTCGGAATGAATTCAAACGATATGCTGCACAGCATTTGCATGCCATTGCACAACGCTGCGTACATGTTGTGAAGTGAAGTGTTAGGAAGACGTTGGTTGCGGCTGAAGAAGAGTCGACCCCACAGCCCACGCTAGCCGTGGCCGTGCACTGATCGCACTTTGAACCGATCACGGGTTAATACGATTTTGAGCGACGGTCGTTCGGAGGGCTGTGGTTTTTATTTGATCCTGAACCAAATCTTGCATCAAGAATTTATTTTCCGGTCTTGTCAATTGCTTCTCACGATGTTGCGTGTAGCAACATCGAGCTTTTTCATCCAGTGCGATTCGGTATCCAAAAAGGTGTATGGAAAGCAATACTTTCCTTCTATCGGAGGATGAAGGGAATCAATCTCGTTAAGAAAACATGCAGCCTGCCAAGTTCCGCAAGAGGATCAGAATTGTAGTAGAGTAGTCTCTCGTCCTAAAACCGCGGTGTATAACGCAAGCATAATGCGGCCGACTCCGACATCGAGAAAAACAAAATCCGCAATACGAAGATGATGTGCACGCCACTCCCAATGGCTTGAGAGACCAGACTTTCTCGTAAGTAAGCTTGAGCACTAACCACCATACACGAGCAAAGTCCCCCTCAACTCCCGCAAACTATCCAAGATCATTGCTAGAGCCAGAGGTTATAGACGCACATGTACTCGCGCGCTTCCCACCCCGGAAGACACCACAGATATTTTTAAGAAAAAATTCAATACCTAAGGACGACACGCTCAATCCTCCGTTTGCAGCTCGATTGTCTTCATGAGCAGACCGTCAGCCTTCAAGAACCCCACGTCAGCCCGAATCACCACCTGATCCTCTCCATCATCCTCAGCCGAAGCTTTAGGCCTGCCATCGAACGCATCAGCCATGTTCCTGAAATCACCTTCAAACACCACCCGCAACTCGTGCTCGCACCTGTCGCAAAGCCGAAGCCCACACCCATCAATGGCCTCCTCGTCATCCATCGGCGCTGTAATGCTCGGCTGCGGCACACAGCAGCGAAACGTCGCCAGCGAGAAGCACATGGAGCACCATCGCTGCAGCTGATACCGCACCACCTCCGCACTCAGCTCCGCATGCATCAGCTCGTCCGCCGCAGCGTCAAAGTCCTGAGCCGCATCCTTTTCGTCAGCCTGCTGCATAGTATGTCTCGGACAAGCCATGATCTGAAGGCGCGGAATAGTGCATTCCTGACACATGGTAGTCGCATCATGTTCCTCGCGGTGACCGGCCGCAATCTCGGTGTATCCCATGCCATTGTGCCATTTGATAACGTGGATAGTCTTTTCGAAGTATCCGACAAAGCCAAAGACGGGGAACTCGCAGAAGCTGCACGTCAGTGCGTCCTCTTCCGTCGTATAGAACTTGATCGGATGCGCGAAAGAGGTTTGGATCTTCGTAATGAAACCTTTGCGGCCTTCGGCGTCTTCCATCTCCATCTCCGGTGTATCCTCGCGCTCGTACTCTTGGTCATCCTCTCGCTGCAAGTCCATGAGGTCTTCCGCATCAAAGAACTCGGAGTCAGGAATCGAGACCTCGGGCGGGCCGTTTTTCGCCTTCCTACGCGACGATCCAGAAGCGGTGGCATCGGCAGCCTTCTTCCTTCCTTTGCCTTGGCTCTTTTTTAGTATGTCAAGTGGTAGTGCATCGTCGAAGGTGCACCCGATGCTGTGCTTCTTGCAGTACTTGCACGGTGGCTTGTCTTCCTTCTTCTTAAGGCTGCATCGCTTCTTGTGCGTGCGGCAGTATGTGCAGTTGGCGTATTTCCTGTCCGGACCATACAGAATACGATTCAGATCGATTCGATCGGCGGTGTAGCCGGAACGCGCACCTGGAGCGCATTCCAGGTTGTCATCATCGAGGCATTGATCGCATATCGAGCTCACGCCACCGATTTCGAAGGAACACGGTATATCACGCTGCTCGCAGAGATTGCACGGCCCTTGGCCAAAACCACTGAACTCGACAATGGGCCGGCACTCTGTGCCGTCTTCGACGCATTGTGCGCAGGGAAACTCGCCGTTTTGAGTCATGGAGCAGTCTTGATCGTGTTTTCGGCACTCGACACAGCCGCGAGCGATAGGGTGGCCTGTGAGATCGTCCAATTCGCCTTTGGGGTCGGCAATCGGTGCTTGGTCTTCTACGCCAGGGGTGCGGCGGCGGAAGAAGGCACGCCGTTCTTGCATCTCACGTTCCTCATCGGTGTCCATCTACATAACACACGATTAGCTGATGTTCATATTACGAAATGGAAGAGAAGCGAGTACGGACTATTGAGTAACCGTCCGACCAGTGGTCTTCACCATTGGTGATGTTGAGAACGTTGCCCATGGCTTGGATTGGCAGTTTGACGACCAACTTCATCTTGAAGTTTTGTATCTTCCGCGCGGCCTTTTGTTTGCCTGGCATCAAGTATCAGTACAACATATAAGGGATAATAGGTGCATTCGTGGATGCGAGAAGCATCAAACATAGCAGCAAAACACATATTTGTGAGCAGAGGCGGCATACCCTTGTTCTTCTTCTTGGCCTTCGCCTTGTTGAGCTTAAGCGCCTTCTCTCTAGCCTCCGCGTCTGGATCATAGTTGCCGCTGCGGTCCACATCCACCCAAGTAGCTGGGGCTACGGTTCGGTCGATGTTGCGCCTGAGTCCGTACGAAATGGCTGCATTTTCAGGCTGCATCAGATAATCGTCATCGTCGAGCGTGCTGCTATGGTCGGAGGGCGCTTGCGAGTCTTCTCCGTCCAATAGGTCAAGACCTGTTCCTAGGCCACCGCGTGGTCTCGATGAGCCTTCGCCATTGTCCGTGAGTTGATCTTGCGAGTCGGGGAAGGACTCGTGTTGCTGTTCAAGAGTGAGACTCGACATTCGCATGCCGATGCCTTGACCTGGAGTCTTCGGTGGCATTCCTTCGTCATCAGCATCTTCGTCTGTGTAAGTAAGAGGGCCGCCGAAGATAGACAGATTGCGCGGCTTCTTGGTCTTGGGGCTCAAAATTTCGGGTTCATCGTCATCGGATCGTCGTGGAGACTTCTTGTTCTTGCTTCGCGGAGTCTTCTTGTGCTTGGGGCCTGGGTACGAGCGCTCGAAAGCAGCTTCGCAATGCTCGTCATCCGAGAAGCCCTTCGTGATGTCAAGTAGCCGTTGTACTTCGCCGCCGTCGTCTGAGTCACTTTTCCCGAGACAACTTGTTTGCTGGCCTTCGCCGTCCTCGTCCACTTCACTGTTGCCGTGGGGGAGGTTGAAGTTACGGAACATGCTGGCGACGGAGGGTTCTCTGCTCTCGAAAAGCTGATGTGCGGTCAATGGAGGAACTTAGCGTGCAGAACGGTCAAGGATGCTTGTTTAAATTTGGATCTCCAAAAGTGACCAGAGACATGTAAGAGCGCTGTGGAAGTTCGCGGGCTGTGATATGAGGCTTGAATAGGGGCCGACGAAGTCCCAAGTGAGTGTGAAAAGAGAAGCAGGACAGAGGAGAAGTGAGTGGTCGAGGTCCATCAAGCCCCCTCTATCTTCTGCGTTGTATAAAAGAAATGCTGTAGTGAGAGAAACACGTACGAAGATGTATCTGTTCCGCGGGAAGCACTCGTACGGTGCGCTTCGGCCGTGGAACGCCCAAAGCGGTCCGGAAGCTGGAGTGATCATACATCGCGTCGAATTACTCATCTTAAATAAAGTCGAGGTCGAAGTATCCGCCACGATCCGGAGAAAACTGCTTGCATCTTTGACCTAAATATAGAGCAGGGCCCCGATATATGGTATTAGCATCAATGCAGATGTTGGAACGAGGAAATCAGAGTAAGTTAAGGCATTGCTTGTGGTTCTTCTCAGGAAGGGGAGCGTGGAAGAAGAAGAAGAGGATTGCGAGAAGTTGATTCGAAGAAGCTTTGGTCTTGGATGAACTGGACGCTGGCAGACCGGGCTCTCAATGTCGCCGCAACGAACATATCTTGAATGATATACATAATCTCGGTAGCCGAAAGTTGTAATTGGAAACATGGTAAGACGATGTTGCGTGAACCTGCACTACGCGAAGTGTAATCCAAAAAGTATATTATAATATCTTTCAATGGCATCGGAGGTTTCAATAGAGTGTCCTGGAATATAGAAGCTCGCACATATCCGTTGAAGATGATACAATGTAGTCGGGTGGAACCTGATATATTTGAAGGCATGAATTGTGATGTGCACCAGTAGGAAATGCATATGTCGAGTGTTGAGGGCACCTCGGCGACTTCTGGACGCTGCAGATACCCAGTCTTAGTCAGCAAGCGATACGCACAGACCAATAGTACGAAACTTAAGTACCTTTTGAATTCTTCGCTCCGTCACTCGACCGCCGCTCATGCCTTTGCCACGCACCGCCCGCGCCCACCTTCGGGCGTCATGGCCAAACGGTTGACGCTCTTTCTCATCCGCCACGGCGAAACAGTAGATAATGTTGCCCAAGTGTAGTATGATCTACAACTCTTACACCGCTTTCCATTGCTAACTTACGCAGCGCCGGGAGCAAAGATTCTGCGCTCACCAATCATGGCTACCAGCAGGCCACGCGCCTAGGTCAGCACCTTAGTGCACTAGGCTGGTCCTTCACGCACATTTTCTCCTCCCATCTGCAGCGTGCTGTAAAGACGGCTGGGCTGATCCGTGAAGCTCAACTCGCGCCCGTGGCCGACAATGGGTCTCCACGAGCAGTGCCGGATGTCATACAACTGCCGCTCTTGATGGAGCAGGACTTTGGCTTCTACGAGGGCAAGAAGTTCCACGAGCGCCCAGCCGATAGCCATGTCACTGGCAAAGAGCACCACCGGCAGATGCACAAGGACGACGTCGGCTTCGTGGACGTCGAGTCGAAGGAGTCGTTGGCCCAGCGCGCAGACACCTTCCTCGATGAGTACCTTGCGCCGATCATCGACACGGCGACGGAGCAGACTCAGCAGGTGATTGCTGTAGTTTCTCACGGCATTATGCTATCGGTCCTTTGGAAGCGCCTGCTGCTGCGCCTTCCACCGCGGAGCGTGTCGCTGTCTGCGGAGCTGGCTGCTACTCCGCGCCCTTCCCTTGAGCATCTCGGGGGCTGGTCCAACACTGGCTATCTGGAGCTGTACCTGACACAAGCGTCGGTACAAGAGCCATCCGCTATGCAGAGTGCTCCTACGCCTGGTGCGGGGACAGATGATGAATTTGCTGTCGTGTCGCAACGCGCGTCAATTTCGCCAACAGCCCTGGCCTCGGGTCTTTCGGTGACTAGTGTGGCATCCACCGTCGCGGCTTCGCAGCGTAACACGACTAGAACCGTTCACGGTTGGACATTGGTCATTGAGACCATTAACGGCAAAGACCATCTGCGAACTCTCAAGCGGACTGGTGGCGGTGTGGGCAGCTCTCGTCACGATACTTCGCAAAGGAACATTGACAGCTTTTTCAAGCGCCGAAAGGTCGACTGAAGCACTGACACTTGCACATTTTAGGACCTCGATAAGATGTCCTCATAGGTAAGCACAATTCTTTCTTCTTCCTCCCAAATCTTGCAATGATGAAAACCCAATATTCACAGACCTGTTCTGAACAATTGTGTGGACTCGAATAAGTACCAACTGCTGTCTGATCTTGCAATCCTTCTCCCATTATTCACATCATTTCATTATGAAGCCTTGCTAACAGCATTCTTCAGGAGACCGCCAATAGTAAGCGGTGCGTCGACGTACTGAGAGGTCTGTATGGACAAGCGATTATATCTTGTGGTCGCACTCGCTTCCTCCACTGTTTCCGCCACCTGTGCTTAAGTAGTAGCGCGGACCTAGTCTGGTTCATCATGCCGCTATAATAGCATTTGGTGCCGACGCGTCCTGTATACTGTAGTCAGTCCGTTTGTAGGACGTTTAGATCTTTGCAATAAACAAGTAACAGATTCGATTCCCAAGCAGAGCGAGCGATGAGCCAACGTGAATAATGGGAAACGCAATGTACTGTACAAGCAACCACCGATGCCAATATCGTCACTCGCATCCAGTGTCGAAATCGCCCGCGTCTCGAAACCGCGACTTAGCTGGAACGTTAGTTGAGATTCAGCTCAACTGATCATCACCGTTCTAGCTGTTACCTTACGGTCGACCTGGTTCTCCAAACTCCTAAACTGTGATGCAAGTACAAGAGGGAATGAAGGGTTGCTCACAGGAATGCATGCAGTGATCAAGGCCATGCCAATAAATAGCTAGACCTCGACATGCCTGATCACTCGCGTGGTTCGTGTATCAGCATCTGCAACATCCCTATTCGGGCCTGACGCGCTTACAGTATATTTCACCATACTCCAGTCTAGGCGTATGATTGCAACGCGTACAGCGAGAGGTTTCTCTATTTGTCATTCAAGCGTGTGCGGATGGAGTTTTCTGGGTATTCTGGAGATCGACCAAGGGTGTAGCGAATTGGCCTTTGAATTCTTTGAAAGGTAAGTCATTTCGCTGCCCGTACGATAAAGCCATCCGTTCATGAGCGAGTCATTTGGGTTGGTGTGTTGGTGTTATGTGGACATGCAATAAAGAGAGAGATAGTATTTATACGAATGCAGCAGTCAATAATAACGAGCAGCGACCCTTCTATAATATGTTTCCTTCATACAATTGTCGTTTGACATCCACTACGCGACCCCTTCAAAGCCCCCTCTCATGACGCACCAGAGTACCTCGCCACCCAACTCCGCCGTGAACATCGCTTCAGCAGAATCGCTTTCCTTTCCTCACCAGTAGGACAGGTAGATGCATTGACGCTTTCAGCTAGGAGCTTTGCCTCGAAACCACCCGCTCATTGAGCTGATAAACAACCACGCCAGCGAGATTGTTCATGGAGAGGTACCAAATTTCGACTTTCGAAGCTACGAGCTCGGCAAAAAACGGGCAGGTCAGAGTATTTCCTGAACTCGAACGTATTGCAGCAATGTTGCAAACGCCTGATTTGCCAGTGGAGAGACTGGGAGCTGTAAATGTCGTTAGGATGGCGTCAAGCCGAGCTTGTTGGGGGCGACGAAGTCTCCCCCGGTGAAGGCCCCGATGTCGAGAGCAGCGGTGCAGAAGTAGGTCGAGAAGTTGCAGATGAAGAAGCTGCAGGTGCAGAAGTTGTAGATGGTTGGATCGTCGGCGCAGAAGCTGTACGAGAGGGAATTGGAGGGCTCGTTGGTGTGGATGTTGGCTCCGAGGAATCACCCTCGATGGCGTTGATAGTGGAGAGGACGGGGAAGACTGCTGCCATGGCGACGGTTGGGGGTGTGGGTTGGACCATGTTGGATGGTAGATGGTTGTCGTAGTATTTTAGTCAGCCAGGGCTTGTGATGCTGGGAGTATTAAGCTCGTGGAGTGCTGATATAAAGACCCAAACATAGGAATACACCATCTGTTATATACCACGCAAACCCCATCAGCCTCTCATCCGCTGCATCCGAATCACCATACCGTCCTTCTCTTTCCCACCCCCAAAAGCAAACGCAGCCCCTACATATCGCCACCAGGCACAAGTTATAAGGACCACCACTTCTCAGCTAGACTTAATCTCGACCTGACCACACAACGCTTGCAATCGGACTTTTGCATCTCGCAAAAGTTACTCAGCCTTGTACATCGGCACTTTTCTTTCCCATCGCGGAAACCTGGAGAGAGTGTATATCCGGTTGTGGCTAGTGCAGTGGTGATAGGCTGGTGTGGTGATAGGGGTGGCTGGTGCGCATGCTTACTGCATGTAAATTACTGGTTTGGGTTATAAGCGAGTGTGAGGCTGAAGAGGCTTGGCTGCCGCGTGTTTGGGCGAGGGACTGAGTACCAGTAGATCTGCATAGGCCTGGATCTTATGGTTCGTGGTACCACCGGTGGTATAGGTCCAGTGATCCAGATCCTCGGAATGCAGTAAGATGGTGACCAAACGCTGATGCCTATAGCTAACGGTCGAGTAAGCTAGTAGGCGCTAAGGCCAAACTGTACCTTTTTGCACATGAGATGAGCATCTTTAGACATGAGATAAGCCTCCCGTACCAAATAGATATGAGAATGCTATCTAAGACATTAGCTGTATCTGACAAGACGACGGCTGAGTAGCGCATGCTTTGTCAAAGAAAAGTGCTTGGCCACAACTGCAGTTGCGAATGGATAGCGATAGTGAAGAGGCGGACTAAACTGGAGTGGATCGTCGTAGGATCAGTCGATTCGCGAAAGAGACGAAATGACACAGTAATGGGTTAATCTGTCGTGTTTGAACGATTGCATCTTTGTCCGCGGATAGGCCTGCCGAACTCTGTCTTGCATCATTTGAACTTCTCCATTTCAAACACGACATCGAACCCCATGCACAGCACGATTTGATCGTGTCATTCGAAACCTCCAACACGATCCAGGTCTTGCCAAAGGTCCATCATAGAAGTCGCAATCTTGGACCCCATCGAACGTGACCGCGCCTGAAAGAACCGCGTTCGGCAAAGTGGTGAGGCCAAAGGATAACGTATTGTAGGGAAGAAGGCAGTCCAATTGTAGAGCATAGCAACAGCTAAGTCGAAAGCGCAAGGCTGTGCGAGTAAGGAACACAACGTGACGCCGTTTGATTGGTGTTGGGCCGGCCCCTACTCGCTTACCTCCTAAAGAAGTTTAGCGGTTACTATTTTTGGGTCTGAGAAGAACCGCAACGTTGAATATTGGAATCTTTTACAATCTGTCACAAGACCGAAATCTACGAGTTCGCCCATATCCATGTCTGAATTCCACACGATGGAGCAGGTACGCAGCGGATAGTAATGGACTCTTGGCTGGTCACATGTACCTTCATCAACGGTTTCGGCGCGTTATGACCCTCATCCTCGGGATTCGATCTCGGGGACCAAGACCAGCGGGCTCGCTCCGGCTGCACGATCAGCCACCGAAAGCGAGAGAGCCCGCGATGCAATGTCCGGTACTTGATTTGACTGTGCAATGTGGAAAGGATGCTGCAGTGGGACGATTTGCACGCGGGTTGGTACTTCATGTTGGTGGATGAGAGCTGTTTGGCGCATCTGAAAAGGTCGCGATACATTTCTTTTGAGACCACGCGCAAAAAATGACTGCATCCGACAGGTGTTCAGATGCACTTTGGTTTGAGACTGGACGTCGTTGGATATGCTGGTCGATGCATTGAGAAGCTGCGCCAACATTGAGAGTATTGATGACTGACCTTCTAGACTGATGCAGGCAGCGGTGTGTGCTCCGCCCAAGTGTGCAGCGCAAGACAACGCTATAGGGAAGGTAAGTCTTCTCCAGCCACGCGACCCACTATGCTCATGCATACCATCAGCAAATGTCCTGAAAGCCAGCCTCTTGTGGGAAGGGACGAGCGTGGTAAGCCTCTTCAGAACCAATCACTCCATCGGCGCCACTCACGCCCCGGTGACTGATGCGAAGCTTGGTACCTACCACCGGGCAGTTTCTCGTCGTTCCTATGAGTACGATCCAACCCGAAGCCAAGATGACAAGAATATCTTACCCCCATGCGGCTTTGACAGGGATGTTCCACGCCGTGCACGTCCACTTCGGGGATCGCGCCAACGTTAGTGACTTGTACTCCGAAGGACTGTGCAAATCGTAGAGCAACTGAGCAGCGCTGATGCGCGTGGCGGATTTGTACGTTATAAACTTTGTCTTTGTCCCCGAGACGCCTACATGTTCTATTCTGGAGGCCCCCAAATCTTCCTCCTTGGATCTCTGTCACTTCGAATGTTTCGACTTGTATGATGTCTCGGTAGCCCATAATGAACTCGGATTTGCCGCCTCCTCCAAAGGACATTTACGATGCGCTGCCGGCCACTCCTCCTGCGGCATACCGCCCCGGACAGGCGTCGACACCCGAACCCACCGGCGCAGCGCAGTTTCTCACAAACCTGAACGACCGACAAAAGGCTCATTTGCAGTTCGCCATACCCTTGAATAACGAACCAGACCGCCTCTCCCAGTATCTCGAAGGCCCCAGAAGTACACCAGTGCCCAAACGCTTCACGTTCGCAGCGCTCGATTCGGAAGCGCGGAAGCAGCAAGAGATAGAAAGCCGGGCTAAGAGCACAAAAAGCTCGCTCTACTCTCAACATATTCGCAACGGTAGCGATAGCGCCGCGAGCACAGATTCGGATGGAAGCCGAAAAGTGGCATGGAGCAGGGCCACGAGTTCGGTGGGGACGTTGAAAAGAGCTAGTACGAACTTGAGTAAAGAGGTGGGACATCTCAAGGGCTCGGCGGCGAATTTGAAAGCATCGGTGGTGAATGCTGCGGATTGGAGCTTCTATGCGACGGGGGGTAGTCTGTGCTTGGTCAATTTGATCATAGCGTGGGATGCAACTGCGGTGTCGATTGCGCTGCCGGTATGTTCTCCGAATCGACTTACGATGAGGTACTGATGGTTGTAGATGATTGCATTCAACCTCCATGGCTCAGCAATGGAGACATTTTGGCTCGGTATCGCCTTCTTCGCAGCAGCTACTGCCTTCCTCCCGCTCTTCTCAACTTTTTCGGAGATCTTCGGACGAAAGGCCATGCTGCTAACGGCCATCGGCTCCTACGCGGTCGGGTCGTTCATCTGCGCGGTGTCTGGAAAGTTCACCGGTCTGCATCTCGGTCGTACTGTGCAGGGTATAGGTGCTGGTGGGGCGTTTGTGCTCACAGACCTCATCACTTCTGATCTCATCTCCTCGTTGGACAGGCGTAGATGGTCCGCCAGCATTGGAGCCATGTAAGTCTTCTCTGGTCGAAATCAGAGTTCCGTCTAACAACAAACAGGTGGGCGATAGGAGCAGTGACCGGGCCAGCTGTAGGTGAAGCGCTCGCGCAGAGGTCACAATGGCGATGGATCTTCTGGATCAATCTCCCCTTCTCCCTTACTGCCTTTGGCATTCTCTGCGTCTTTGCGTCGCTCAAAGCTAGAGCGCCAGGATCGATGCTCGTCCAATTACGAAACTACGACTGGATCGGATTCGGTCTTTTGACTGGATCGATGATGTCAATATTGGTCGGTATCAGCTGGGTAAGCCACATTTCAAATTTTCAGGTTTTTGCAGCAATGTTGCATCCTGCGGGCCCGGGGTACTTTGTCGAATCCCGAAGATCTACGCTAACGACCGAACTAGGGAGGTACCGTTTACAAGTGGAGCCATCCCAACACGTTGCTACCGCTTCAGTTTGGACTCCTCGGGCTTATCGTTTATCTCATCTGGTCATGGTATTCGCCGATCGATTCAATCGTCAGCTTGGATGGACTGATGGACCGCACGATCCTGTCGACGTACATTGGCCATATGATTCAAGGAGCGATCATATCATGTGTCGTGTACTTCATGGTAAGTCTGAATCGGTTTGCGATTTCCACCGATGCACGCGCTTAAGCTAATGTCGCCGTAGCCCTTCTACTTCACTGTCGCCAAGCTCGACCTCAGCCACTTGACGCCTGGCGTCCGTTGGTTGCCCTGGACACTGCCCTTTGTCAGCTTCATACTAGTGACGTACATTGTCGTTAGCCGATGGAACTGTTGGTTACTATCCATTTGGACCGGTTGGACTTTTGTTCTCCTCGGTATCTCATTGACGACACTTTACACCCGGACTTCGTCGAATGCGGTGTGGGTCTGCGTCGCAATGCTTCTGGGCTCTGGCATTGGCATTCTGTATCCGAGTCTGCACACTGCCTCCGAGCTCATCGCCTCGCAAGCCTTTGACGAAGAGATGACTAGAAGATCTGTCACCAACTATGGCTTCTTTCATATTCTGGGGAAGACCTTTGGCATTGCGGTGGGGTCGTCTATCTTTGGCAATGAGCTGCTCCATCACTTCCGCAGCATTCCCTCAGTCAAAGATTACGCCAGGAATTATGCAAAAGACGGAGTTGCGCTCGTGGCAAGAATTCGGGCGACTCCTGGCGGAGAAGGCTCTACGAGAATGATGATTACCGACGCATACGTCGATACGCTGAAAGTCGTTTGGATTGTTTTGGCTGCGTTCGCAGGCTTGGCTCTTCTGATCAGTATTCTCGGCAGGCCGCGTGAGGCGAAGCCGCGGCGAGATGTTGAGATGATGAATTTGGATCCAGAATACATTGTGTAAGGGTAATCATGGTCCGGTAATGGCTGGAAAATCTGAAATCGATGTGATGGTGCATCGCGGCGTTTGGTGGCTGCCAAATCTGGTCCGCAGCAGTACCGTGAGTTCGGCGCGGCCGTTTGAGCATTTTTTGGAGCATTGCATATACCCCTTCTTCGTCGATCATTGACTACCTAGGTGGCATAGCCACCCGCAACTATCTTTTCGTTCGTTCATTCTTCTGCTTGCTCTTCTGCGTGGCCCATGATAGTCTGGAAGACCCTGGCTGACATCGCGCTGACCGGCTCAAAAGTACCCGAGATCGCGGCGAATTACTGCTGGGTCTGGTCTGCTGACTGTTGCACAATGCAGAAAGCCGGACGTTAGCCGGTGGTACTCACATTCTCACGTCTCAGTCGCGCGGGAATGCTTCCACTGTCCGGGGTGTGGGGATCGATTCAGCGGGACAAGTTAGAGAAGTAGATGCACGTAGAAATCACGGAGCGATTCTAGGCCATATGGAAGTGCCGCCGGTCTTCGTAGCCAATGAGTACCTATGCTTCAAACTGTTGGCGGTGAGGGTTTGCCACGATATGGTGCCGGTGACCGGATGGCTGCAGACACGGAGACCTCTCCCAATATGCATACGGAAAAACCGATGCGCTTCATGCAAGGCACAGTGTAAGCTGCAGGCATGGTGATTGACCACGACGTTGGCGATGTTGAGATTTGGGGAAGGTGGTCCGTGCTAGCGTGCTGCCGGCCACCGCAACTCCCTCCCCGAAGACCACAACATCAGACCGATCACTTTTCCAGAGAAATTTGCATAGACTATCGTCGAGGAGGTGTGTTTCAGATGCCGTATGCCGCCATGGAGATGACATGTCTACCGATTGCGGAAAATCTCACCGTTTTGGTGCGACAAACAAGTTTTGGCGAGGAGGCTGGGGCGCCAGCCCCGTCAACCTCTTCTTTTCACAAAGTCAGCGCCCAACCGCTGATAACATGTATCCGTTCCATGCACGACAGGAATGCTTCCACTTTTCACCTACCTTCATTACTTCCTAATTTGTTACTTCTCGGTCGCGAGACCTGTGTTCGGTGTCGGCCAATAGGAGAGCAGCAGTATCGGCTTTCGTCAAGTCAAGAACAGGTTCATCACGATGCATCGCGCTTCCGTCGTCTTGATGTGGGGTGTCGCATCGACGGTGGTCTTTGGTCAGGTATACAATGGGACTCGGCACAGTAAGTCGTTCAATCACATTCTCATTCAATGTTCTAGTGGCTAAATCTAGTAGCATCTACGACCTCAAGTAGCCAACCGTCTCTCCTGGCACCGCCCGACAGAACACGTTCATCACCGGTCCAAGAGCCTTACGGAATAGCGACTATCTTGTTTCCACCGCTGCCTTCAACGCAATCAGGTGATCGATCTTCGTACATCGTCGTCGTTCCGGCCCCAAGCTCCACCACGACGATGTATCCACCTTTAGTACCAACCTCGACACGGGCTTCCTACTCCGCGCCATCACCTTCGGGTACTACTGGCTACCCGCAGCTATCGTCAATTTCAACGTCCGGTCCAAGGTTAACGCGCACGGTCACGGTCTCCCAAACTGTCGTCATTATTCCCCAGCCAGCTTCGACTATAACTACGACTCTACCTTGGGTATCGAACAGCCCTCCAACAACGGCGACGACGCCTCCGTATGTTCCCAGCGTTACCGTCTCTTATACCAGCCTCTCTAGCTCGGGGACCACTGATGTGCCTCCACCAAATACACCGAGCTCAATTACTACCCCCGCAACTTCAGGACAACCTTCAGTGCCGACAACCTCCGCGAGTAGTACAGAATCCAGCGTCGACCTTTCCTCTCAAGTACCGACAACACTGGGCACGACAGGAGGAACATCCAGCGCCGCAACGCCAGCCCCGACGTCAGATGTCACGGAGACAACGACACTGCCATCCAGTGCTTCCAGCGCTCCCTCCCTCTCGACGACAGACTCATCGTCTTCGTTATCGACTTCAGTCACCTCCACTCCTGCCCAGGAAACAACGGCATTGTCATCCAGTGCTTCCAGCACTCTCTCTACGACAGGCTCATCGTCTTCGTTCCCGAGTTCAGCCACCTCAAGTCTCGCTTCAGAAGCAACGACGTCGAAGAGCACGACTAGTGGATCTACGTCCACCACCAGCAATAATACCACGTCCACATCCTCACCAAGCTCCGATTCTACAAGTGTTACGGTCGCCAGCACGTTGGCGCCCACAACGCTCGCTACATCAAGCTCGAACGCATCGCCGACAGACACCGGCATTCCGCCCGCACCACCGGTAACGACTACTGCTGGGGCGCCAGGAACCACCGGAATGGGGAAAGAGAGGGTATGGTGGCTAATGTTTCTCGTACCACTGCTGCTTCTGGCGTGAGCCCGAGGATGAGAAGAAGGTGTAACGATTTTATGATTCTTGTATTCTTTTTTGTTTATGATACCACTGTAAATTTTTGTCGAGTGCTGAATGGGTGTGATACAGGGTGGTGGGCGTGGTTCGGATTCCCGCCAATGGCCTCGGGTACTTCGCCAGCAAAGTTGACCGAAGTGAATCCCCATACATATGATCTACTATCGGTAGAGTAGAGACACCCCTACGATCAATAATATCTTACACTTACGACGCGTTTTGTACCCCGTTGGTTAGAAACAGTATCACTGTGGTATTCGCGTAACCTGGTAAATTACCACGAACAATAGCTATATGTTCTTGAGTCACAATTGCATTGCATCGGATCGGACGGAGTGCACGTGATCGCGTAGTCCGTTGCTGTGCCTCATTATTACCTCACTAGCGGCCAATCACTTTCGTCACGGATAACAATGGGCCGTTCAGTGCCTTATCGCGGATCCCACTCCGAGAATGCTGCCGGAATAGCGGGGAAGCTAATATAACGAGACACTGAATTGAGACCGACCTGCCCGCTCCGAATCTGAGCTTTCTTCCCACCACCAGCTATGGAGTACAACCTTTCTGACATCGACCTGACACAAAAGTCGCTTAAGAAATGGCTAAACTATGACCGTGGATTTGTTCCAAAGGCTGGTCGCTCGCGAGCTTTCACCGAGTTGTACCAGAATTGGTAGCTATGCTGCACTGAGATTACTGGCAGGGCTGACCTGAAATAGGCGAGACGGCATCGTGAAATCTGCGCCGCCGAAACTCGAACTTCGCAAATTCAAGTCGCAGACTTCACGGTCTACCACCAATGATAAGCGGACGGTGTTGACCGAGCGCGGCACCCGGAGAGCAAGGACAGACTCGGTTACATTCGGTTCACATACGACAAGGATGGAAACGGAAAGCTGGAGTTGACCAACTTCAATGCGTCCCTGGAGATTCGTCACATAAGAAATGGCGGAACCAGCAAGGCTGACGATCTCCAGCAGACGGGTCAATTTGGTGAAGGCCTTTGTGTCGCTGCGCTTGTATTTCTGCGCAAAGGTCACAGCGTTCAGATCAAGAGCTCAGGCTTCTCATGGAACTTTGGACTGGACGAGAAGGCAGGGGAAATGTTCTGTATTTTGAAGAGGTTGGAGCGAAATACGACGAGCTCTCTCGAAGCGGACCCTTTCAAAGATGTAGCGGTTTACATTGCCTTCCAAAGTAAGAAACCAAAGATCCGGCAAGTCGATTATGATTCCTGGATGAACGAAATCCTCGACATGAATCCACCGACCGACATCAAGGAGACAGATTATGGGGACTTGATCTTAGACAAGGGATTTGAGAACTGTTTCTACTATCAAGGTCTGCGCCTGAGCGGTGGAAGCTCGCGCGGACTTCCTCATTCCTACGGGTACAATTTCATCAGTGGCGAGCTTGGCCGTGAGCGGAGATACATAGAGGATCCAAAACAAGAACTTGGAAGTGTGTTCAACATTTGGGGTGCCGCAATCGAAGAAGACCCGGGACTTGTCGCCAAATATACCGAGCTCTTGCTTGAGAAAGTCAACATGACTGGAGATGTCATGCTAGCAGGCTTCAACATCACACTGAAAATGCAAACCGCAGCAAAGGTATGGGCGCACATGCTAACCATCAATCGAGATGGTGAAGGCCGAAAGCCTTTTTACTACGATGCCGCACGATCTAAGCTGGTGAGTGGGAATACACGAACTCTTTCGCATCATGGGCGAGCCTAATCTGAATAGGATCATGACATTATCACACAAAGTTTGAGGCGCAATCCCGTCCCTCTTCACCATGACCTATCCAAGATGATGGAGAAGTTCAGACACCACAGAAAGAACAGGTCTTTCGCCTTTCAAAGGCTAACCAAATCGAGATACCTCATACGGTGTTTGCTCAACACGTCAGCCGTATGCTGGGGGGCTGTCTTCAGTCACATGAGGCAACGCAAGCCATGAAACTCAAATTCGTGCAAGGAAAAGACCTTACTATCGACCTTTCAATCATCCCATACGCGCTGGATCAGTTAGACTGCAAGGTCCACGACAAGTGGCTCAGTTACACAGGGAGCCATGATAGTACCTTTTGCAAGGAGCAAAATCCCGACGACAAGAGACCGTTTTGCTGCGACCACGCAGTTCTATGATTATGGGACTATGTGGTGCGCATACTCACAGCCACACCTGCTTCGAAGGTGGAAGCTAAGGAAGAAAGTTGGCTCAAGGATATGGCGCGGACCAAGCTTTCACAGATGCCGAGGAGAGTCCAGTGCCAAACGAATAATTTTGCAGGGCAACTTGTGGTGTCATGGGAGTCTGTAGACTCCCATCGAAACAGAAATGAGGAGATGCGGGTAGTCTTGCACTCCGAGGGCTGTACTACCCAGGACGAGTCCTTCCACCTGCATCCTCTTAACATCATCGTGCACAGCAAAGAGCATGGTTCGTGTACATCCTACCGCCAGGTATGCGGCATGCTAATTTCCAGCAGAACACGGTTGTCATTGTCCGAAGGACTTGTCGGAGGCAGCAAGCACTGGCGTTCTATTCACTGGCTTGAGCCCCGACAAGAAATACTTTCCGTGCGTCTCTAGGAACGTCGAAGGCGCATTCATCGGTGTTCCTCCGTGTGCTATCGAGCCATTGAAGGAGGATATTGCAATAGAACGGCCAGCTACTCCGTCCGTCAATAGTGGGTCAGGTCATCCTGGAAAATTTATATCCACTAACCGCGTGAAGATTCCAGTGGTTCCGCGAGTCCAACTAGCGCGCATGGAGGTGCCGGTATGATTTCCGACGATAGTGATTACAACGGAGACGAGGAGTTCCGACCAAATTCGAAGTCGCCACATTCTAGATCCTCGCTATCGAGTACGCAGGGCTTGGAAACCCCTCAGACTGAACTTCTAGACCATGTGCGCCCAAGACCTCCACTGGGAGGTGCATCGGGACGTATTGCGACAGCTGTCATGGGTTCTAACATCAATCGCGAAGGTTTCCGAGCTTCTAATTACAAGACACATCGCCATGTAGAGCCTAAATTTCCACTCGGGTCATATGGTAAGTATCATACTATCTCAAAACGGTATTAGTACAAAGATCTAACCGCAAGTCCAGGTATAGGGGAAAAGATTCCACATGGCGAACTTGACTGGGCCGGAAGCTTTCCCGGAAGCCACGAGTGCCATCGCGGCATCAGTAGCAACCCGGAGGGAGAGGTGTACATTTTCAAGCCAAGAGTGACTGGCAAGCTGAAGACCAACACCTTGAACGAGAACCGGAAACGCCCGCGGCGCACATCGCCCGAGCTTCCAGGAAGCAAGCAAGCTGGCATCGATGGTGGGGCCGATGAGCGAGCTCTTAGTACACGCCTTGATAGGCCTCCACACTCGCAGTTGCGTCAACAAGGAGAGGATGTGGCGCAGAACCAGGTCACCTCGGATTCCGTACTGGCTGAGGAGCAGCCTGGGCGTCCGATATCTTCCTCGGTCACGCCGGCGCCTCCAGGCGGAACTGTGTATCGGTACTGACCGTCGATATCGATAGGAAGCACATTATTGCGAGACTTTTGGCCCTTTTGGATACGTCACCTAGCCGTATGTAAATTGTTAATTCGGTTAATATATATGTACGCAATAAGCAACAGTACAAGCAACAGTACAAGCAACTACTAGAAGCTTCGACATTATAGACAATTTTCTCGTCGCCAAGACCGAACCCACGGTACCCTACACTTCTGACCGCGGTACGCGTCCACGGAATTTTTTCCTTCGCTACACATAAAACGCAACGCTGATACTTTTCTAAACAAGCCAAGTTGCCAAAATGTCTGACCTTCAGGTTTTGCGCGCCGTCTTTACCCCCACAATCGCCAACGACATCTACGGCTCTCACGCGTACACCGGCGAGGGTAGCTTCGCAGATACAGCCATGGCCTGCATACATATGCGTACGAATCTCCCTCTCGACACCGAGTTTCCGACCAGTGTACCGCACTTCATCCAAGTCTGCTCTAGCATCCTCACGCAGAATGTCCGAAACACGATCACACAGAACGCGCAGGAATTTGACAAGATTTGCGGAGTACAAGTTGCGGAGGAGTTCCTGAAACAGCGAACGTTCGGAGCTTGGCTTCATTTGCTTGCTGACCGGCTGGAACATGCAACGGACTCGAGCGCTACGATCGGTTCAGAACTTTCATCGTTTGCCTCAACCGAACAGAGCTCGAAGGCTAGGACTCTGTCGTCTACCACAACGGCTGCCCCATCTTTGGACAAGGCCCTGTTCGACGGCAGTGCAGAGGATGATAGTCGTATTATCCAGGTCGAGTTGCGCGGAGCCAACCTCCTGCAAGCATTTGAGAAAGACCAGACCATTGTTGAATATGGGTGGCAGACAACGCTGGCTTCCTTGGAAACGAACGGTCCTCCGAAAGGTTGGACCCCGTCCCAACACAGCAGTTTCCCGGTCTTCCACGGTACATCAGTCCACTACAAACATCCCGACTGGCCAGATGCATGGCAAAATGAAAAGCTCAACATCCGCGCCGAAGACAAGCCAAGTCAGATGGCACCACTTGGTGTCCCAGTGGTATATACCGCCTTCTCTCCCTTGCGGTCATTCCTATGGGCTGCATTCCCCAATCACATCTACATCAGTGTTCCAGGAGCGAAAAATATAGGTTGGATGAACCGAGCGTGGTATTCCAACGGTCACGAGTTCCGCGGTTTGGCTATCTTCCAATTCAAAGCTATTCAGCCAGCGGATTCGAAACTGAATGCAGTATGTATTCCACCTGGAAATGGAAACCAGTGGGCGAATACGGTTCAAGGCCTCGCATCCGCTGGCAAGGTCACAACGCAGACCGCGTGGAACTCAACCAAAACTCTTCACGGCTCTAATGTGGCCCACACCTGGCCACATGTGTTGCACGGACTGGAGTTTGGACAACAGCACCAGTTCCTACAACAGTTCAGAGGCAACATGTGGAGGTCAGCCTGGTTGGATGGTGAAGCTGTGGACCTTCTCAACAAGAATTACATCAACACCATTGCGATTTCGTTTGAGCTCACTGCCCCACCACCGTCTCTGACACTAACCCCAACATCATCGAAGACCCAGCCCAAGAAAAAGCCAGACGATGATGGGAAGAAGAAGACTGGAAAAGGTCTTTTCAAGAAAGCGCCCAAGGTCTTCAAGAGTTTCGGTTGCTCCACTTAATCGCTACCTCCGGCACGAACCATGCTTCCTACACCAAATCCCACGGCCTCATTGCAAATGCCAAAATCGAACCCAATGAAAGCGACGAGAATCAGGTCTCTGAAGATGAAGGCCTAGACACCGCAGAGAATTCACTAAGGCTTTCGGACGCGGCCGGCCATAACTGTGTCTTCTATCACCTTTACAGACTCTTGTACAACGGATATTCGATGCTCTATGTTTGATCGCGCTCCTTTTCTTTCGACTTTCGACCCTTCGAAGGTTTTGTGCTATCCGATCTTGAGCTTGCTTTACTTGAGAGTCTCAACATTCTGGCGTACCGGAGATCTAGGGATCTCATCCCTGAGCCTAGGTGTGCGGCGTGGATAGGCACTATTCGATTATACTTTACTACACAGATCAGATGGGGCCAAGAACCGATGCACGTGATTACGTGACTTCGTGTTTTGCCAAGCTACGCTAAGCACGGCGCAGTCCAATTTGGATGGAAGTGACAGGTCTTCGCATACTCAGACGAGGTCTCTGCAGGGCTCGGATCTACTCTCACTTCTGAACTTTAATTCTCATCACGCTACAGCTCCAGCAGCTAACTTTCTGCACCTTTGCTATACCACTCACCTTTCAACACACATACCCCTGCTTCCCACAACTATCCCGACCAGACCTTCATGGACGAAATGTCAGACTCGGAGTCAGAATTCGAAGACAATGGCCGGCGGCCTCAGTTCGTCACCGGTTTCAAGGATATCCAAACTCGAAAGACTGTGGAAGTCGGGTTTGTGACCGACTATCTGCGGCATTGGACCAGCAAAGAGGCTTTCCGGGAGGTATATCAAAACTGGTGAGGGGCATTTCTGCAGGTAGGAGGACGCGAGCGACTGACTGTGGGTAGGCGAGACGGAATCCTGCGGACGTTTGATCTTCCTCTCCGGCGCTTTATACCTGAGTATTCCGAAAGCAGCGGGCTCATTCTTCTAACGTCACGTCACCCCGATACGAAGGAGTTGCTCGGCTACATCCGGTTTACCTACAAAGGGGATAGCTACGGACAAGTGGAGGCCACAAACCTTCGTGCCGCACTACAGTATCGACATCTGAAGATCGGGGCGACGACAAAATACGGTGACGATGAGCAAAGCGGCAAGCATGGTGAAGGGTTCAAAGTTGCGGCTCTTGTATTTCGCCGATTTCCTAGTAATCACTCTTTCCGTATTGAAACTTCGGGCGTCAGCTGCAACTTTATCTTCAACAAGGAGCTTGAACTGGCTTGCACGATAACACGAATGAGCCAATCCCAACTCGACGCAGCGAAGAGAAGATCTGAACGCCAAAAAGATGGTTTATTCGCACGTCCCACCCAAGACGTCTCCGTCTACATTGGACAACTCCAACAGGCCAAGACCGAGTATGGGTACAAAACCAAGGGTAACAAGATCCACATCGACAAGTTCAAGACGTGGCTTGGGGTTGCGCTGGAAATTAAACCTCCCAAATCCATGGTCAAGACCAAGTTCGGGGACTTGATCCTAGATCCCGAATTCAGAGACAAGTTCTATCTCCAAGGCTTGCTTCTCCCAAGCGGGAGTATGAGTGGCAAAAAGCATCGATACGGTTACAATTTCGTCGAAGGAAGTACAACACGTGATAGAGACTCTCTATCCAGACCTGGTCAAGAAGCACGCCAAATCAGCAAGATCTGGTCGGCAGCTATTCTCGATTTCGATGGCGATGCACAGAGCGCTAGACTCCTCTCCATCTACACTACCTTGCTAGTCGAGTCACTGAATGAAGTTGGCGACGTCTCTCTATCCAACTACCAGAAAAACCTCTCTGTCGACATTGTTGAGAAAGTCTGGGGTCATATGCGGACCATTAATCGATCTAGTGACGATCGCTCGGCTTTCTACTACACACCAACAAACGGCAAGGATGTAAGGGAAAACTACACAGGTATCATATGCTGCAGACTAACAGAATATCCCAGGAAGCGCACATGATCAAGCACAGTCTCAAACAGCACCCCGTTGCCCTGAGTAGCGACCTCTGGGAGATCCTCCGATGGTTCAAACTGCAAAGTAGGCCACGTACACCACAAGAAGAATTACAACACAGGTTCTCTCGCGCCGCCGTAGTGGAGACCCCCAACAACATGTTCGCTCAAAACATGCAATGGATGGTGCAGTGCTGTATCCAGTCACACGAAGCAACAAAGTCAATGGGGTTTGAGTTTGTGGATGGAAAAGACTTAGCCATTGACTCTGCTTACTTTCGACCGATGTGGAAGTTTCACAGCAAGTGGTTGACATTCGATGGAACTCATCCAAACGCGTGTTGTGACCAGCATCATCCCAAGGAGAAGGACCCCTTTTGCTGCGACCATGCCGTACTTCAGCTTTGGAGTCATATGATATCCCAACTTATGGCTACAGAGTTGACTACGCTCACGGCCCGAGATGAGGCGTTGCTTACGAGCATGACGCGCACTCGGATCTCGCAGATGCCTAGGGGAGTCCAATGCGCTCGCAATGGGAAGCGGGGCCAACTGACCGTGACATGGGAATCGGCCGACTCTTACCAAAACAGAAACAGGCCTATGCGAGTCATCTTGCACTCGGGAGGATGCACTGACGAGCCAAAGGAGTCGTGGAAACATCCACACAATATCATGTTCAACCCTGGGGAAGGTGGTAAGTTCACTACCTACAACACGCAAGCATAAATTGACAGCATTCAGAACGGAACTGTAGCTGTCCTAGCCAGATTTCTGAGGTCGCCAGCCGTGGCGTCACCTTCACCGGTCTGAGTCCGCTACAAAGTTACTTTCCGAGCGTCTCGAGAGATAACGAAGGTGCCTTCATTGGACATCATCCTGATGTGATCCGACCTCTAAGTGAGGATCTTGTCAAACCAAAACCCAATGCAACGACCATCAGGAATAGGAAGTACCAAGCCTACGTTGAGGACGTTACCGAATCTGTGGCAGACAACATTGTGGAAAACACGAATGAGAACGAAAGTATCTTGGAAGCCGTTGCCCGAAATCCGATCGACGATAGCCCAGGGCTGAACGACAATCCACGTCAGACTGGTGACAATACTCTGGGTGCCAGGACAAAGCTCTCGTTACCAAAACTTGCGAAACCTAGACTGGTCTTATCCAATAAGACTGCGGGTTCTAAAAAGATCAGTAAGACTTTGGGATCAATCCGATCAAAGAAATTCGACCGTGAACTGTCATCCAGCCTGGACAGCTCCAGTGAACAGGATGACGATCCTTGCTCCCTATACCAGGATTCCGGTCCCAATACACCGTCATCGGCACACAATGCACTCCTTAGCGAGCAAATCCCAATTCCTTTGGAATGCAGTCCGGTGCATTACGTGTCAAGTATTTCACCAATGCGCGTGCGCAATCCGAGTATCAGAACACTTCCGGAGGCCGAGTCGGACCCGAACACGACATTCGACGCCACCCGACGCCGTAATGTAGAGGCGTATGGTAAGCTGACGAGTCTCGTGCCAAGAAGGACAACGCGCTGACCGAACACTTAGTTATCGTTCCCAACGACGCTCTGGATTGGAATGGTAGATGGTATGATGGCTACGACTTCCATCGCCACCTATACAAAGACGAATACCTCTTGAAGCCAATGGCTAAGGACTTGAACGAGAATGGAAAGCGCCCACAGCGTGAGTCGCCCAAGCTTCCAGCAGCCAAGCAAGTGCGCACCCATGTGCCATTGGAGGGGCGGCATGCCGATTTTGGCTCCCACAGGCATTCGTATTCGCCGTCAAGTCAACTACGACAAGAGATGGCGCAAGCTCGGCCCATCACTGGAATGAGTGCGTCTCAGACGCAATCCGGTCGGCAGATGTCTTCCACTGTCACGCCGGCTCCCTCGAGAGGAATCGCATATCGATATTGAGTGTTATTGTCGGTAGGGGCACCACAGCATCTCGAGAGATGGGACATGTCGGGGCATTCCACACCGCGACCCAAAAGAGTATACAGTACTAGGTCAAAAGTCTGTGGACACTTTTGACACCCCCACTATCAGTAACACCACCCCCCTCCACCACACCCCCATTGTAGCTACAGGGCCCAAATTGTATGGGAAGTATCGAACGATAGGTGAATTGCAACTGCACGTGGTTTTGATAAGTAATTCCTTGGTTGGAGTGGTGGTTTAGGTAAGTGTGAAAACACTATTTTCGAGGGAGGATAATAGATATTCCGCACCTATATAATTCACCACCACCTATTATAGAGAGCTCAATAACTACACACAATGGAGCACTCTCTATCCTGAACATATGACGCCGACCGTCCTAAAATCTATGAGCTTACTGAGTGCCAGCAGGCCATTGTGTTGCAGATAGTGGAGGATAACCAACCTATTGCCCGCATCGCCCGCACTCACCAAATATCCCGCCAAACAGTCTACAATACAATAAAGAGATAGGAGAATTACAAGCTAGTTGTCTCAAGAGCTCGAAAAGGATGTCCTCTACTTATGATACGCCGCATTGAACGTCAACTACTGCGTATACTACGTCGAAATCCCCGGGTCGAATATGCTGCGCTAAAGGCTGAAGTACACGTCTCGCGCAGCACCCTCTACAGAATGGCTAAACGGCATGAAATTACAAAGTGGAGGGCAAAGAGACGTCCTAAACTCACTCAGGTGCATGCTAATAAGCGACTCGCCTTCGCAAACGATCCCTTTTGGAGAGATATGAAATGGGGTGCTCCTAATAATGGCCAAGATGATTTTCGCGAGGATGTGTCTCGCGTTAAGTTCTCAGATGAGTGTACTGTTGAGAGGGGTAAAGGCAAGAAGCGCGCGTAGGTATTTAGGACGCCTAAACAGAAGTAGGATAAAGAGATGATTGAAGAGAAGAAGATAGCAAAGGACTACTCACAGATGTTCTGGGGTGCAATTTGGGTGGGTGGGCGTTCTGAGCTGGTGATTATGGATAGGGATTTGAACTTAGGTCGGGGAAGGGGGGGGGGGGGGGGGGGGGCTTAA